>OGCI01000595.1_pt1 | contig 39110 bp, 31 predicted proteins | sample 1570021 | NCBI WGS metagenome assembly OGCI01 (sample SAMN06264664, study PRJEB24512) | hot springs metagenome | isolation source: Hot spring water | place: South Africa: Tshipise | collected 2015-06-21 | reverse complement strand
GACGAGTCAGACGAGTCAGACGAGTCAGACGAGTCGGACGGGTTAACTGATGGAAGAAAAGTACGACTCGAGTTTATCGACCAGGTCCACCCGCAGAGTGGCTATTTTCAAGTCATTTAAATTTAGAAATTGTGTTGAAGGGTGTTGTAGAAACACAATATTTTCTGTTTGTGGGAAGAAGTTATAGTTCTCGCGGGAGACAATTAAATTAGATAGGCAGAGGATATGCGATTGCGTTCGGAGTTCTTCTATTGGGTTAAGGGATGTGTCATGGTGAGAGAAAGCCAGAACAGCAAATTCGTCCGGTATATCCCATTTCTGAAGAACATACAAACTTACTAAGGGATGAAACTGCATTAAAACTTCTTGGGTGAGTTGTGGGCTTGAGATGAGTTGAGAAAAGGTGGGAGACTTTACATCGTTCAGGATTTGAAGCAAAACGATATGTCCAACATCGTGAAGCAGTCCGGCGAGAAACATAATTTCGGGGTGTGGTTCTGCTACGAGAAGGGCTAATTCGTAGGAGGTGTGGGCGGTTGCGATGGAATGTTTCCAAAGTTTCTGAAATTGCTTGTTTAATCCTGGATTTGAGGATTGGAAGACCTTTTGACTTGCATAGACCTGGGCTGTATTTGTTAAGACTTGTAAGCCCAGTCGTGAACAAGCGGTCAGAAGGTCTTTGACTTCTTGTAATCCTGCATAGTAGGCACTGTTTGCCATTTTAAGTATTGCCATTGATAAGGAGGGGTCTTTCTTTACTATGGAAACCAATTCTGATAGGGATACATCGGGTTTTTGAATGGCATCCAGCAATTGTTTTCCGATTCGTGGGATAACCGGTATTTTTTCGATGTATTCGGGTAAATGTTCAAAGATTTTAGCTCCGATGGAATTGGGTTGCAGGACAGACCGGACATCGGTGTAGTTGTTAAAAGGAGAGACGATGTTCGTAGTTCCCTGGACTTGTATCCATAGGGGGTTGTTGCATTCTTTACAGACCCAGAGGAACCACTTCCGCATTTTTTGGGGAGGTGATACAATTGCATGACAGAATGGACAGGTTATATTCATATATCGAGCCCTCTTATCTTGTTATGAGCATAAAGTCATGATTTGCCGGATGGAACGCAGATTAAAGGTTCGTGGTGTATGTTTGATAACTTCTTCGTAGGTGGTAGTGCCACGAATAACCTTTGAGATAGCATCTTCTCGCATACTGATAAGCCCTGTCGAGTCTACACTAATCCGCCGTATCTCGTGGGCTGTTTTTTTCTGTAAGATGGCTTCTTTGACATCTTCATTTAAGACTAATAATTCGTAAGCACCGACTCGTCCCCGATAGCCGGTGTAGGAGCAATGTTGACATCCTTTTCCTTTTTTGTATTCATATTCGCGCACTTCGGCATAGTCCAGCCCTAAAGATTGAGCCTCTCTTGCAGTGGGGATATAAGGGACGATACATTTTGGACAGATACGGCGAAGGAGTCGCTGGGCTAATACAGAGATAACGGTTGAAGAAATAAGGAAGGTTTCGATGTCCATATCGATTAAACGCAAAAGACCGCCAATGGTATCTTCTGTATGGAATGTGGAGTATACTTTGTGTCCGGTAAGAGCCGCCTGGATGGCTACCTGAGCGGTTTCCCGGTCGCGAATCTCGCCGATAACGATAATATCGGGGTCTTGACGGACAATTTCGCGTAATGTTGAGTCGAAGGTACGGTTTACTTTCTCGTTAACGGAACATTGGATAATCCCGTCAATAGTGAATTCTACAGGGTCTTCTGCGGTTATGATTTTTCGTGAGATGTCATTTGAGTAGGCAATGCTGGCGTATAAGGTGGTTGTTTTTCCGGAACCGGTGGGGCCGGTAATGAGCACAACACCGGTGGGTAAATCTAATACATCGTAGCGGTATCGTTCTAACATTCCGCGGTTCATGCCTAATTCATCCAGAGCCACCAGTGCGAGTTCTTTGTTAAGGACTCGCATAACTGCGGATTCGCCGTAAACGGTTACATAGATAGATAGACGCAAGTCGATGTCTTTCCCTTTGTATGGGAACAGGATGCGTCCCCCCTGGTGTCGTTGATGCTCGGTGATATTGCAACTGGCCATGATTTTGATACGGGAGATGAGTCGCGGTAGCATGGTCAGGGGAAGATCTGTGTGGTAGACCAAGACACCATCGATTCGGTAGCGAATTCTTATTTTATCTGCCATGGGTTCGATATGAATATCGCTGGCCCGGCGTTCAATAGCGGTTATTAATAAGTGGTCTACCAATTGGACGATATTGTCTTCTCCGACACGGGTTTCGCCGGGGGCTTGAGTTGTTTGTTGTCGGTATTCTTCGAAGGCATGGAGGGCTTCCTGAATAGCATCATGGGGTCCTAATGCGATGTTGTATTGTCCGGGGAAAATGTCTTGTATGGCTTCTTTTGCCTGTTCGTTGTGAATATCGCTGACTACAATTGTAATGCTTCCATCTTCTTCTTTTGAAAACGGAATGAAGTTGTATTTTCGTAGATATGCAGGGGAAACACCTTGTAGAAGTCGTGGGTCAATCATAGGGAATTCAGGTTCAATAAAGGGAACTCCCATTTGATGGGCTAAATTACGGAGCAGGGTTCGTTCATTGATAGCCCCTAATTCGATAAGAGCCTCTCCTAATCGGATACCGCGTTCTTTTTGTAAGGCTAAAGCAGAGTTTAAGGTTTCGGGGGTAATAATTCCTTGTTCTAATAGCAAATCCCCGAGGCGGAGGTTTCCCCCGTGTTTGGTAATGGCCTGATTAATGGCTTGTCGTGTAGCATAGCCTAATTCGATTAACACATCGCTGAGGTGTTTGGGTTGTTCCAATAAGTTCTGTATTCGCAAAGCCCGTCTCAATTGGTCTTCTGTAATAATTCCTTCCGCAACTAAAGCCTGTCCCATCGGTGAACTTAACTTACCCTCAGCACTCTGGCTCATACATGGCCCTCATAATAAGTGTTAACTATTCATCCTTGATGTTTATAAAAATATTATGAAAAAATGGAGGTTTTTTTTTCAAACTGTTTTTCTGAAGAATTATGTTTCATTATCTAATAGGAAAAGCAATTCATATTTTATCTACCGATTTTATTTTGATAGGTTTCTTCGAATGTTGAGTAACTCTTTCATTACATTAGCGAGATTCCCTTGATATTCTTTGGTTCCAAAAGCGTCGTGTAACTGACGGTATAGTTTGTATAGTTGATTGTAAATTTGTTGGTTTTCCGGGTTGGGTGTATATTTTGAGGATTGGACACCTGTCATTTCATTCACTGCGGAAGCAAAGTCAGGGTGTCCACCGCCTTCGGAACCGGCGACGACAGCCCCACAGATGGCGGAGCCGAGGGCACAGGTTTGTTGACTGCGTGAGATTTCCATAGTTTTACCCATGACATCGGCAAGGATTTGCATGACAAGAGGATTTTTCATAGCGATACCACCGCAGTTAATAACGCGTTCGGCTTTTAGTCCGTATTCTTCAAATCGTTCCATGATGACCCGTGCGCCAAAAGCCGTGGCTTCAATCCAGGCTCGGTAAATTTCTGCAGGGCGTGTTATTAGGGTAAAACCGACTATGGCTCCTGTCAATTGTGGATCAACGAGAATGGTGCGGTTGCCATTGTGCCAGTCTAATGCTAATAGTCCGGTTTCGCCGGGTCTGAGTTTTTCCGCTTCCTCTGTTAATTTTTCGTGGGAACCTTCGATAGGACCTCCGGGTTGAATGTATTGGACAAACCAGTTGTAAATATCCCCGAAAGCAGACTGTCCCGCCTCTAAACCGAACATGCCGGGGAGAATGGATTCGGGAACGATTCCGCATAGACCGGGAATGTCCGGGAGAGGGGCGTCCATCGGTGCAACCATCATGTCGCAGGTGGAGGTGCCGACTATTTTGGTAAGAACACCGGGAGCAATCCCGCAGCCGACAGCGCCGAGATGAGCATCAAAAGCGCCCACTGCAACGGGGATACCTGTGGGTAATGACAATTTTTCGGCCCATTCCTGGGTTAGTTCACCGGCCTTGTCTTTTACGCAATGGAGGATGTCGGGAAGTGTCTGGCGAATTCGGGCTAATTCGGGGTCGAGAGAACCTAAAAAGGTTTCGTCGGGATAGCCATGCCAGGATGGATTCGCCATGGCTTTATGTCCAGCGGCACAGATACACCGTTTTATTTTGTCTGGATGTGTGGTACCTGTTAAAACCGCGGGTATCCAGTCTGCACATTCGACCCATGTATAGGCAGAGGTAAAAACTTTGGGTGCAATGCGTCGGCAATGGAGGAGTTTTGACCAAAACCATTCGGAGGAATAGGTGCCCCCACATTTAGCGAGGAAATGGGGTCTTTGCTGTTTGGCCTGTTGTGTAATCTCGTCGGCTTCTGCATAGGAGGTATGGTCTTTCCAGAGCCATGCCATTGCATTGGGATCGTTTGCAAACTCGTCATGGAAAGCCAGGGGCGTTCCCTCGCGGTCTAGCGGCAGAGGAGTGCTTCCTGTAGTATCTACACCAATCCCTATAATCCTATCGGGGGAAAAATTGGGTTTGTTGGCTTTTGCGTCTTCTATGGCTTCTTTGACGACCTGTTCCAATCCCAGAATGTAGTCTTCAGGGTGCTGACGGGCAAGATGAGGGTCTTTGGGAGATAGTATAATCCCTTGTTCCCCATGAGGATAATTGAAGACCGCGGTTCCAATTTCTTCGCCGGTGTGAACATTTACAATTAAAGCACGAACCGAGTTTGTTCCATAATCCAGACCAAGGGCATAGGTATCCTTCATAATACGGGTGCTCCTATTGTTCAGGTTTTTATTTTGTTGTTTTATTTATCTTACCTGTTTAGGCACCTAAATTTAAACCTGAACGGTATAGATATAGATTAGTAGGAGGTCTCGTCTAATTTGACAGGTCCGCGGAAGACCCAATAGACATACCCGGTATATGCAAGAACAACTGGTAGCACCGTTAGGACAATGCCTAACATGATAGCCAGTGTCTTTGGACTGGATGCGGAATTGTATATATCAAAACTGTATGAAGGATTTAGTGAAGAACGGACAAGATAGGGGAACATATTAGATGCGAAAATAAGGATAATGGAAGCGATGAAACCTGTATTGCTGAAGAAAGCCTTTGTTCCTTTTTCCTGCCATGAAAGCCAGAGGGTTAGCCCTAACATAAGTACAGCAAGTAGTCCCAGAATAGAAGTAATCACACGGGGTCTTGCCCATGCTACTGTGGAGAAACTAATCAGTGTAAGCACGGCAAAAAGGATAAGGACTGTAAAACTTAAGAATTTTGATATTCTCTTTATTTGATAGTTCAGTTCGCCTTCGGTTTTTATTTGGAGGTAAAGGGAGCCATGTAAAGCGAAAAGGAATATGGCAAATAATCCTGTAACTATTCCTAAAGGATTCAGGAATGTGAGAAGGTTTCCCTGAAAAATCCCTTTTTCGTTGATGGCTATTCCTGCCAGAGCATTTCCGCTGGCTACACCCAAAAGTAGAGTTGCCACAAGACTGGATAGTGAGAAGAGTACATCCCAGATGTTCTGCCATAATGAAGATTCCACTTTGCTTCGAAATTCCATAGATGCGGCACGGAATATTAAGGTGCAGAGTAGCAACATAAAAGGTGTATAGAATGCAGAAAATACAACGGCATAGGCCGTAGGGAATGCGGCAAATAAGGCTCCACCAAAGGTGATTAACCAGACTTCGTTTCCATCCCAGACAGGACCTATAGAATTCATTAAAATTCGGCGATGTTCGTTTTTTCTTGTAAATAGATGTAAAATGCCGACGCCTAAATCGAACCCTTCCAGAATGGCATAAACCATGAGCAGGACAGTCATTAATACAAACCAGATTACATTGAGTAACATAGAAAACTCCTCTGTTTAATAAGGTTTAATGGTTTATGATTTCAGGACCTTTTTTTATTTTCTTGATGAGGATAAATATATAGAGGATAAATAAGACCGAGTATATGGTGGTAAACATTATTGTAGAGCCCAAAACTTGACTTGCGGATACGCCCGGAGATACTCCGTCTTTTGTTCTAAGGAAGTCCTGAACAATCCAGGGTTGACGCCCTACTTCCGCGGCAATCCAGCCGACCATATTGGCTATATAGGGCAAAGGTAATGAGAATACGAAAATCCATAGTAGCCAGCGGAAATCAAATAATTTCCCTTTCCACCAAAGAATTAGGGCGAATGTTGTTAATGCAATGAAAAACATTCCTAAACTTACCATAATATGGAATGTGAAAAAAGGTAATTTCACAGGGGGCTGGTCTTCCGGAGGAAATTGGTCTAATGCGGTAACGGGTTTGTTAAAGTTGAAATGGACAAGGAAACTTAAAAAACCAGGAATTTTTATACCATAATCAACCTTTTTTTCTTTTTCATTGGGTATCCCAAATAGGTAGTAAGGGGTACCTCCCTCGGTTGTTTTGAAGTGCCCTTCGAATGCGGCTAATTTGGCGGGCTGGTATCTGGCAACGATTATAGCCTGATGATGTCCTGCCAATAATGTGAGGTAGGCTCCTATGATGCCAAAGACAAGAGCAATTTTTAGAGACCTGCGAGCGAATTCTTCATATTTGCCTTTCAGTAGGTAGTAAGCGGAAATCCCCATTACGAAGAAGGAGGCGTTTAACATAGCACTAAAGATAACATGGGAATATCTCCCTACGGTAGAGGGGTTGAAAAACATCTGCCAGAAACTGGTAATTTCAGCACGGGGTCCCAGGGGAGTTTCTACAATATGAAATCCGGCGGGTGTGTGTTGCCAGGAATTGGCAACAATTATCCAGAGGGCAGATAAGGTCGCTCCCAAAGCAACCATAAATGTTGCGATGAAATGAGCCCTTTTTGAGACGCGGTTCCAGCCGAATACGAGTATTCCTAAAAAGGTCGATTCAAGAAAGAAGGATATGAGTGCTTCAGCGGCTAAAGGAGAGCCAAAAACATCCCCAACAAATCGGGAGTATTCGGACCAGTTGGTGCCAAATTCAAATTCCAAAACAATGCCTGTTGTAACTCCCATAGCGAAGGTTACCGCGAAAATATTAGTCCAGAACCTTGCCATTTTATCGTATAATTCTTCACCTGTTTTTAATCTTTTATAAGACATATAAACCATAATCCAGCCTAATCCGATAGTAAGAGGGGGATAAAGATAGTGAAACATGGCTGTCAAAGCAAACTGAATACGGGCTAACATAAGAGCGTCACTGAACATAAATAAAAACTCCTGTCTATGGGTTGTTTTACTTCGGTATCATTATATTTTTATTGGATAATTGCTATCAATATTTAGACCCTCACAGGGAAGATTTTTTGCTTTTGTGTAAACAGCATGGATTGATAAAATTCTCTTAGTCCTATACATAAACAACTTGTTGATTTATTTTATTTCCTTTTTTGGTTCGGACGAGTCGGACAGGGCAAAGGTTTTTTGTAGGCTATTTGAGGTGTGTTAATATTAAATGAACTGTTCCGAAATGAATCCGGATATAGTAATAGGAGAAATTGTTATGGCAGTAGGAATTTTAATTGCTGTTCTGGTATTTCTTGTGCTTTTAGTGTTGTTCTTCATTGGCACATACAATCGGCTGGTCCGATTGCTGAACGAGGTGAAAAATGCTTGGTCTCAGATTGATGTGCAATTAAAACGCAGGCACGACCTTATCCCCAATTTGGTGGAAACGGTTAAAGGTTATATGCAACATGAACGGGCGACCTTAGAAAATATAACACAGGCACGAAATCTCGCTATGCGTCCCGGTTCTGTTAGTGAGCGGGCGCAGGCAGAACAGCAACTTACCCAAGCATTGCATAATTTTTTTGTTGTCGTGGAAAATTATCCTGACCTGAAAGCAAACCAGAATTTTTTGGCATTGCAGGAAGAATTGACTTCTACGGAAAACCGTATTTCTTTTGCTCGGCAGGCTTATAATGATGCGGTTATGAATTTTAACAATGTAATCCAGATGTTTCCGACGAATATTGTAGGGTCTATGTTTGGGTTTAAAGAGCAGAGTTTCTTTGAAGTCGAAGATGTGGCGGAGCGGGCTGTTCCGAAAGTTTCTTTTCAATAGTCCGATAGAGGGATAAAAGAGCGGAGTATGTTTGAACTTATTCGCCAAAATAAACGCCGTTCAATTTTGCTTGCTATCCTTATGCTTTTGTTTATGCTATTGACGGGTTATATTATCGGTGCCTCTTTTAGTTTTGCATACTATTTTATAAGTGAACCATATGCTTTTTCCAACGAAGGGCCGGGGGTAAATCCATCACCTCAGCAAACTGTTCCTGAGTATCCTTTAAATCGGTATTCATCCCGTACTTATCAAAGACCGTCAATGACCTATGAAGAGGTACAGAATTTTATATGGTTGTATTGGGGACCGCTGGGAGCCTTTGTTGCTTTTGTTGTGTGGTTTATTCAGATGTTATTTGCTTACTATTCAGGGGGGAATATGCTGTTGTCTATTAGTAAGGCGATAAAAATTGAAAAGGTAGACCATCCACAGTTGTTTAATATTGTTGAAGAGATGAAGATCGCTTCTCGCCTGCCTGCTATGCCTGAAATTTATGTGATTGATGACCCGTCGATAAATGCTTTTGCAACGGGCCGGTCGCCGGAACATTCTGCTGTGGCGGTAACGCGTGGGCTGTTGAATAATATGAACCGCGACCAGATACAGGGAGTTATTGCTCATGAAATTAGCCATATTACCCATCGGGATACTTTATATATGACGATTTTAGCGGTTTCATTAGGCACGATTATATTGTTGGTTGTGGGATTGCGTGAAATAATTGGGGCGGGTATTCGGGGGTCTACGAGGTATAGTGGACGTAATCGGAAAGATGCGGGTGGGCTTATTTTATTTTTATTTGTTGTTTATATATTCGCATTGTTGTTATCTTTGATAGCACCGTTGATTGCACAGATAATTTATTTTGCCTGTTCAAGGCAAAGGGAATATTTAGCCGATGCGGGGGCGGTTGTGTTTACACGAAATCCGGAGGGGTTGGCCTCTGCGCTTGAAACGATAGCGAAGCGGTATCAAAAACAACCTGCTACGGATGTAAACCAAATTGTGGCACCGCTTTATATTGTTAATCCGCTGGAAACGCGGAATCTGGATGCGTCTTCTATATTCAGTACACATCCTCCTCTGCAGAAGAGGATACAGATTTTAAGAAGTGTAGCCAAAACACCTTCGATCACTTATGAACAAGCATGGCAGGAAGTCGTGGGGAAGAAATGGAAAAAAGGAACATTTACTCCAACGGTGGCTCCTGCGCCCTCATTAGAACAACCTGCTCCAACAACAAGTTCACCGATAACTCAGCCCGTCTGTTCAACATCGCTCCTACAAAATGCTCGTTTATCGGGCGATGCGATTATGAAGGCCCAAAAGTATAGATTTATTGATTGTAGTTGTGGAGTCAAGTTAAAAATTCCTCCGAATTATACGGGTAGAGTGTTATGTCCAAGGTGTAAAGCCGTGCATAATGTATAAAGCGGGAGAGAGATTTTTTTGATTTGATATTTCGGCTAAAGAATTCGTTGAGAGAATGAATATTATGAAAAGTGAAGGTGGGCTGGGCAAGTGAGACAAATGATATAATCTGATGAAGTAAGAGGATTTATATATGGCTTTGAGTAGTGATAATAAGAAGAAATTACATAGAGAAAGGTTTGAAAAGAGAACTATCGAATGTATGATTCGGATTTTTTGTGAGTACCATCATGAAAATCCGGTGTGTGAGGAGTGTAAAGAGTTATTAAGTTATGCCTATGCACGAATTGAAAAGTGTCCGCTTATTCCAGATAAGCCGACCTGTAAGAACTGCACGATTCATTGTTATGATAAAAAACATAGAGAGCGGATAAGGGCTGTGATGAAGTTTTCAGGTCCTCGAATGTTTACTCGCCATCCGTTTTTATCTTTGATTTATCTAAAGAATAAGTTTTTAGATAGCCGTCGTAAAAAACAAAAAAAATTAAATCAGAAATCAGTGGATAAAAGGTATGGTGTGTTTCTACGATATTTTGTAAAAAGAATGGGTTTTAACTTTTTAGGGGGTTTATGTAGGAGGACATATTTGATTACAGAGCCGTTATAATATGCCACCGGTTTTTTTCAGGATGTTTTCTGCCATGCAGAGAAGTTCTATCCATTGAATATTGTAGTATTTTGGATTGTTGAAGTCCGCATGAATACCATTCTGTATTTTTTTGACCATTGTTTGGATGGACTCTTCGACGCTGACTTGAGGGCGAAAACCTATAATTTGTTCTGTCTTCTTTGTAGAGATGCGATAACTTCGTCCCCGAGTGGAACCGTATTCTACTTCTATTTCGATGTCCATTCCATTTTCGCGAAATACTTTTCGGACCCAGTGGGCTAATTCGAGTATTCTGTAATTTTTATAGGAAAGGTTAAATATTTGACTGCCTATCGTTTTTAAATCAGATTGTAGACATACGATATAAGCCCTTGCTATATCGGTTACATCGATTAGAGGTCGCCACATTTCCCCTCCACAGTGAACGGTGAGTATGCCTTTATCGAATGCGGACTTTACGAAGGTGTTCACAACGAGGTCATACCGCATGCGAGGGCTCCAGCCATAAACCGTGCCCTGTCGGAATAAGGTTGGGCAGAAATCGGGTCCGGATAGTTTTAATAATTCCTGCTCGGCTTGATATTTGCTTACGGCGTATGCGGCGCGGGGTTCTACAGGGCTTTCTTCATCTTGTAGGAGGTCTTCGGCAAGCAGTCCCCGGTCATAGATAGAACAACTGGAAGCAAAGATGAATCGCTTTATTTTTTTGCGTTTGCAGTGTTCGCCTAAAATGGCGGTGGCTTCTGTGTTTAATTTTTTGTTTGCTTCCGGATTGAATTCTGCCATAGGGTCGTTGCTTAACCCTCCCAAGTGAATGACGCTGTCAATCCCGTCTAACCATGCGGGGTCGAATTGGCATAGGTCGCCTTGGATACATTCAATACGGTTTTTTACTTCTTCGAGCCCTTCGTCTCCAAATAGAAGTTTATCAACGAGGCGGACTGCAAAACCGTGATTTAATAGTTCACGAACAACAACGGTTCCAATATATCCTGCACCACCGGTTACTAATATCATATTTTATCCTTTCTGTATCTATTTATAAGGTATATTATTATGGCACAGATAAGGTTCGACATTCTTTTTTTGTTAAGCCGGCATAATCGGTAACTACAAATGTAATTGTTTGGTTTCCGGAAGGTAGGTCTTCGTCTTGTTCCCAGCGTAGGATTCCGCGGGGTCCGTCGTATTCCGCCAGTAACCATTTCTGATTACAAAATATCTCTGCTTTTGCAATACCACTTCCAATGTCGGAAATAGAGGCGGATAGAGAAGGTCTTTTTGTCGGTTGCTTTGTATCTTTATTAATGGTGATATTGGTTATTTGAGGGGGAGCATCGTCTCTAATCAGTGCAAAAATACCCCAATCGGATATGGAACCTGTGACAAAATTTCCATTTTGACTGGAATCCATTCGTGACCATGAAGACCCTGTTTTGCGATATAAATGTATTCGTTCTTTAGGCTGGATATTGTCTAAAATCTGTAATTTAATTGGGACGGGTTCTGCCATAGGCATGTTATAAGGTTCTATTTTCCAGATTTTTGAGGCAAGGGTTAACTCTTTGGGTATTTTCTGATGGGATAGCGGTGAAATTGAAAGCCAGAGGATACCGTATGGTGCATTGGATGGTATATTGATGTAAAAGCCATCTAAAGCAATGGGGTTAAGTTTATCATTCGCTTTTAAGGCATATATGGTCTTTTCCCAGTTTGGTAAGGTTGGATGCAAGACATGGAAGGTATACTTTCCTGAGGAGGGAGGTTCCCATGGAAGTTCGTATACATTGGTTGCTCGTTGGATAGGATTTAATGAACTCGTTCCCTGTTCCGAAGTGATGTTGATAATAGGTAGTTCTTTTGACGCTGTTGAGGATAGTATGATCTCTATCACAATAAAATCGGGTAAGTAATGGACAAAAACTTCACTTTTTTCTGTTTTTTTAGATGGGATATTTTTTACTCTGTCTGTTATATAGATAGGGACTTGTATTTTATTTTTGTTAAAATCCTCGACTTCTATTTGTATATGTTCTTCGCTGTCAATAGGAAGACAACCTTTCCTTGCCTGTTTATAGTTCGGGGATTGGTTGCCTTGCCACTGCCAGAGTGTCCAATAAATTGGATTTGAGATATAAGGATAAAAAGCGACGACAGCATCCCGGTAGGTATTGTAATCTATGCGGTCTTGTTGAATGGTTGTTAGAGTTGCTTCTGCTGTTTTTAGTGAGATTCGGTAAGGTCCTAATTTACAACTTCCGGACTCGGGGTCGATAGTTGAGATTCCAAATCCTAATGCTCCCTGGGCGTGAATTAGGATAGGGTAGGTTGTTTTTTCGTTAACAGGGATTTCCAGAGGTAAACAGCAACCGTTAATGGTGGTATTTGTATTGCCAGGAATGACGAGGATAGAGGATACTTGAGGTTTGTTGCGGTCAATCCAGCGGAAGCCTAATTCCCAGGGGTTCAGGCAGGTGATACCATCTTTTGTGCGAAGTTCGAAATGTAAATGGGGTGCGTTTGTGCCGGACTGACCCGCATAAGCAATTAAATCTCCTTTTTTGACCGGTAGTTCGTTTTCTTTTATCGTCAAGTCTACAGAAAAGGACTGTTTTTGATGTTGGATTCTTCTTAAATAGGACTGATAGGGTTCTGCAAAGGAATGAAGATGGGCGTAGATGCCGATGATTCCAGAGCGAAACTGAATGTATAGTCCCCGTCCATATCCCCAGGGAGCACAACGCATGCGTGTAACATAACCGTCATCTACTGCATAAACAGGGGTGCCGATACCTGCTCTATAATCTACGCCCATGTGGAAGCGACCATCCCGATACTCACCAAAAGATGATGTGGCGAATAGATCGCCTTTTAAAGGAGGCACAAAGAATTCCTCTGTATGGGCTGAGGAAACAGAAAGAAAAAAACATCCAATCAATATAGGAACAAATTTCATTACTTCTTATTTTTTCTTTGGTGCTGTTGTTTTTTTTGGAGGTTGTGAAGGAGTTTTGTCTTCACGGGATAATTTTTCCAGGATAGGGTCAAATGCGAGAAATATTTTTACCTTTTCTGCGTTATTCAAATAGGGTCTGCAAAATTCGAATATTTTTTCGTCGATTTTCTGTTCTGTAAGGATGCTTTTTATTTTTTCTTTGACCTGTTCATATGTTATTTTTTCTTCTGCTTCACTTTCTAATAATTTAAATAGATGCCAGCCTAAAGGGCTTTTTAATACAGGACTGAGGTCGCCAGGTTTCATAGAGGGAAGGACCTGTTTTAGAAACGATGGTAAGGCTTCTGTGGGGACCCATCCCATATCCCCTCCTTTTTGACGGTCGGGGGCTTCGGAAACGGAACGGGCAACCGCTTCAAAATTTTCCCCTGCTTTTATTCGTGCTAAGGCTTTTTCTACTTCTTTTTGGGCTTCCTGCCAAGCGGATTCGTCTGCGGATTTTGCATTGGGTTTGGGTTGTCGGAATATTTGTTGTAAATGAATGCGAGAAGGTTTCATGAATAAGTCCGTGTTATCATCATAGAACTTTTTTGCTTCGCTATCTGTTACAGTAATTTTATATTCATTGGCAAGGGCTTGTTTCATTTTTTTTAATATTAAATTTTTGCGGTTCCTTTCTCGGAAAGTTTCCATTGTTTCCCCTTTTGCTTTAAGAATTTCTTCTAATGTGGGGGGAGTTTTGCCTGCGTTACGGGATTCGTCCTGTATTTCTTTTATTTGTTCGTCAATGGCTTTCTGTACCTCGTCTGCTGTGGTGGTAATTTTCCGTTTCAGGGCCTCCTGATATAAGATTTCTCTTTGTGCTAAGTTGGTAACACAACGAATAGCCATACGCACACGTTCTTCATCTTTAATGTCTTTTTGTCCTGTCCCTGCTATGTATTCTAACAACTCCAAGCGGTATCTCATAAGGAACTCTTCACGAGAGATGGGCGTACCAAGGACAATGGCTACAGGACCGTCTGGCACCGATTTTTCTACGATATCCATTTTTGACAGGTCGGGAGCCTGAGCATATATAGGTATTACTATGAGCAGTGAGGAAATCAGGAGAAGTAATTTGCGGAACATACGACGATTATCCTTGTTGGTTAAAGTTATATCTCACTCTTTTTTGTTCTCTGTTGTTTTTTCATTGCCTGTGATTTCGGAATCTGATGTTGATTTTATAATCCATAAACCATAATAGGTTAGAATGCCGGCAATACCATAAGTGAGGACGAAGGTTAAGGCACATAAAATAAACATAGAACCTATTGCAATGGAATATCCGCTCAATTGAATAATCAGAAATATAAATAAGACAATCAGGGTGAAGAATAAGGCCACTATTGTTGCGACCCGGTTCGGTTCTAAGTGGACGATAACCTGTTTTTTTGTGTCCACCAAAGGTTTCACATCCGGGTAGTTTAGGTTATGAATGTTATTTATATCTTGTTTTTTCATTTTTCCCTTTTTGAACAATTAGTATTAATATACAAAATTTTGCTTATCATTCACATTTTTAAATTTACCTATATTAATACGAAGGAGTTTTGAGAATTTATTCGTTTCTTGGGTTATTATTTTGTAGAATTACTTAAAGGCAAACAGGTTGAAACGGATTTGTTTGGTTTTACACTCTTTTGTGTATGTTTTTTTTGAAAGGTATAGAAAAGAATGTTTATTCTTTCTCCCCAAAGAGTATTTCAGCATCTTTTCGGGCTTGTTGAATAAGTTGTAGGTCTTGTGTAAAGTTGACAAATTTTAGGTCGGTTTCGCCGGATTGACGAAGTCCACTGATTTCACCAGGCCCACGCAGGAGCAAGTCTTTTTCAGCGATTTCAAAACCGTCGTTTGTGCTACAGAGGATTTTTAGTCGTTCCAGGCTGGTGTCGTTTTTTGAGGCTGGTAAGAGGAAACAGTAAGAAGGGTATGGACCACGGCCTACTCTTCCTCTCAATTGATGTAATTGAGCCAGTCCGAAGCATTCCGCATTTTCGACTACAAGGGTTGTTGCTCGTGGGACATCTATGCCTACTTCAATAACGGTGGTAGCGAACAATACATCGATTTCTCCCTGAGCCAAACGATTCATAATCTCTGCTTTTTCGTTAAATGAGAGGCGACCGTGCATCAGGTCTGTCCGGAGGGAGGAGAATGGACCCGAACGAAGTGTTTCATAGACAGCCAGTAGCGGTTTTAAATTTTCTCTGTGGGTGGATTCTTCAATGCTTGGACAAACCCAGTAAGTGGCGAACCCTTCTTTTGCCTGTTGGATGATGAATTGTATCAAACCTTCTCGTTTTTCCTCCGGGATAATATGGGTTTTAATGGGACAGCGTCCCGGTGGCATTTCGTTGATAATGCTAATGTCCATTCCGCCATAGATGGTCATTGCGAGGGAACGCGGTATCGGTGTGGCTGTAAGATAAAGGACATCCGGGGCGGGTCCTTTCATTCGTAGTTTTCTTCTCTGTATAACTCCGAAACGATGTTGTTCGTCGATGATGATAAGTCCCAGATTATGGAAAAGGGTTGATTCCTGGATTAATGTATGTGTGCCAACAATGATATGTACTTCTCCCCGGGCAATCTGTTTACGGATTTCTTTGGCATTTCTAACAGAGCGGGTTAGGAGTTCAATATGGATAGGAAGGGGTGACAAAAGTTTTTTAAGGTTTAAGTAATGTTGTTCTGCTAATATCTCGGTAGGAGCCATAAGCGCAGACTGGTAACCACTATCTGCACAGGCCCAAATGGCATGCAGGGCGACCAATGTTTTTCCGCAACCGACATCGCCTTGGACCAATCGTAGCATTTGTCTGGGCGTGGATAAGTCAGAAAGGATTTCATCGACTACATGTTTTTGGGCAGAGGTTAAAGTGAAAGGCAATTGGTTGCGAAAAGTTGTGAGAAGGTTTCCATCTATTTTATGGCAACAAACGGGTTTATCTTTGACATTTTCCTTTTTCCATATCCACCATTCTTTTTGTATTCGTAATACTTCATCATAGGCGAGTCGTATACGAACTTGTTCTATATCATCCATTGTTTCGGGAAAATGTAATTTCTTTACCGCCTCGGGTAGTGTTATTAACCCACGCGTGTTTAGAAATTCCTGTGGCAAATGGTCCTGTATACGGATACTTAATAAGGTTTCATATATCCAGCGACGAAATGAGCGGAGAGCAATACCTTCAGGAACAGTATAGATCGGAACAATACGCCCGGTATGAATGGTTGTTTCTTCATCTATATTTTCTTCATATTCGGGATTATTTATTATAAGCCGTGAGTTTGTTTTTTCGGCCATGCCATAAAGGAAAAATTTTTTGCCGGGCTGAAATATATGTCGGGTAAGATAGGGTCTTCCCCAGAAGATGCCTTCTATGATTCCCGTGCTATCTTTGAATATTACTCGTGCTTGTGATAAGCCCGGCCGTAAATATACCGGCCGTGCATGTTCTACTATAACAGACAGTGTATATTTATTACCTTCTTCTATGGATTGGATGAAAGCTGTGCATTTACGGTTTTCATAACGGCGAGGAGGGTAAAGGAGCAGGTCTTTAACCGTTTTTATTCCCATTTCGTTCAGTTTTTTTTCACGACCGGGACCCACTTCTGGCAAGGATGACACGGGGACATCCCAAAGATTTGGGTAAGGGGTATCCCGTTTTTTTCTTGTAGTCATGGAGGTTGTCCTTTTTGTGAAGGGGTGTCCTGGAATATCATATCATTTTCATAGGGTCCGACGAGTCTGACAGGTTAAGGGTTGTATTTTGTCTCGACGGTGAGTCGGCCGTAGTAGATTGTCTCTGCCCATATCTTGGCGATTTCGGGAGATGAGGTTATCTCAAATGTAAATGGAGCATAAGCAAAACCGGATTTTTTCCATTCTGCTACTGTTAAATACCAATTATCTTTAATATGTGTTATTTTTACATTCCATTTATCATCATTCATCTTAATTTCGGGGAAATCACCCCCTTTTATTTGAAGTAGAAAGTTTACCCTTTTCAAACGGCTTGCTTTTTCTGAGGGTATAATCTGGATCTTTTTTGTGGACTTGTTGGTTATGACTTCCGCTTCTGTTTGAACAAGATCCGTGATGCTTATTATAACTTTATTTCTTGGTTTATAGAGGAAAGGTTTTCCGGGTTCTGTTTTTATTTTGTTTTTTCCTTCTATAGGATATACGGAAACTTTTCCCCCTTTATCCTGGTGATACTCAGGAACAACGACGAGTGCAATATTGGGGGATAATATTCGAACAAAGGGAGAAAAATGCATTCCGAAGATAAACTGAGTCTCGTTTGTAAAATTTCTCCCCTGAACAATTACAACGGAGCCTCCTTCTGCATAATCTTCTGCAGGGTCCATTTGTGTAATTATCTGTTTTCCATGGGCCGGAATGGGAGAAATATCAGCCCCATCCCAAATACCATCTCCATCACTGTCTGTACATGTAGGGTCTGTTTCATTCTCGTCCCACAGGCCATTTCTGTTTTGGTCTTCATCACCATCAGGGATACCATCTCCATCGCTGTCTTTCATAAAAGGATTTGTTTCCCCTTCGTCAATAATACCGTTATTATTTCGGTCTTCTAAAGTATCGAAGAGTCCATCTCCATCTGTATCGGGAAGTATGGATTCCGAGAGAGTTAATCCTTGAAAGAGTTTCATGGCAAAGTTTTTATTCTCATTTTCGAGTAATTTTTTGGAAGTCAGGGGTGTCCGTGCCGATAGGATTACTATTTTTCCATAACCGTAGTTTCTCGAAAGGCAGGCAAGCTGTTTTGTAGTTAATGGGGGAGTGTCCTTTGTCAAAGTGTTCATAGTATTGGTTTCTGATATTAACTTTAATGTTCCTCCTCCAATAATAGAAATATTTTTATTGTTCCCGTCTGCAATGTTATTTATCTCAATAGGGAGGTTGCCATCAAATCTCTGTTTTGGGTTATAGAAAACGCCTAAAGGTGTAAGCCAATAGTTGAATAGCTCCGGGTCTCCTTCTGGCCAATAGTCTCCCAGAAGGATAAGTTTCCCCCCGTTAAGGACATAATCAAGCATAGCTTTAATGCTGATGGTTCCGTTTACGATGGCTTTTGCTTCAACAACTACTATTCCATAATCAGGGAGTGTAGTGTCTCCTATGGGTTCTGATATTTCCTCGCATGAAAAATATAGAGGGGCACCGGATAGGATGTCCACCAGAAGTTTTATCTCTCGAGGGTCGTTTTCGCTTCGGAAAGAAGTTGGCGTTGGTTGAGCCCATATAAACAGGATTCTTCGTGGGTCGGTTCTATTTTTAGTAATGTGGACGCGTACATATCGGGAGGTTGGGAGAGGAGAATCGTTATCTGTTAATTCCTGATTTATAATTGGATTTACATGGAGCCATACGGAAGGAATATATTTCCCCCAGGGATATGGTATGAGTCCGAGGTAAAGATAAGTATTTTCAAAATGGGTGTTTTGGTACCATAATAACCATTCAACAGGATTATTTATATATGATATATCCCAATGGATAATTGCGGGGTATTGTTTCCCTAACCATAGTCCCTGAACCTCTTTTCCTGCCCGGTTGCTTTGGAATTGTAGTTCGTCAACAGTCATTGTATTTGGAAATTCTACGGAGGGATAAGAAGAATTATTTTGGGGTTTATGAAAAAGGTTTGAAACAAATCCGGTATTTGTGTGGAACCATTCTTTGATCTCTCTATTTTTAATGTTTACCTGTACTAATCTGCCTCCTATACCTACAATAAGTAGCGAATCGGAATACCAGTCCATATAAGTAATGGGCTCATCAAACTTTTTTATCCAGGATGTTTTGAAAGGTTCGCCAACAATTTCCAGACGGTTATTGTAGGCCACTGCGACAATTGTTTGTGAAGGATGGACTGTTATTGTCCAGGGTTTTTCAATACTGCTGAAGGAATATTCCCATTTTTTTTCCCAGCCTCCTGAGGGTTCCCATGTTGCAAAGGTTAAATAACCAAACCCTTCTGAAATGGATGTCGTTTTAATCCAGAAGCCATCGCCAGAAGGGTATATATCTTTTTCCTTGGAATTTCCTTCTCCAAATAATGGCATTGGGTCTGTGACTGTTGTTCCATTTTTTGTATCAACTACGAATATTTCAGTTGCACTCCCTTGTGAAGCATTTTCTTTCCAGCAGTTGGCCATTACCAGGAGAAAAGAATCCTGAACAGGACCTATCTCTTGAACGGAACATTCTTTCTGTAAAAGGTCGGAAAAAAAAGGACGGCTTATTTTTAGGTATACATCTACAATACACAACTGAGGCGGGGCAAATAGGTCTGATTTTACGGCTACCCACATACCCTTTTCGCCAAACGGGTATATCATGTCTGGTGCGAAAGGTATTGGAATTTCGGTATTCGGTTTTTGCAGGAAGTTATTATCTTCCAGGGCAAAGAGGGATACCCTCCCTAATGAAAGGTTTTCTTCCTCTTTTTTTTGAAATATTGCAAATTGTCGTAAGTTGATTGTGGGTTCAATGTATGGAGATATTTTTATTATTTCCCAACCGGGCTCTAACATGAAAAATCGAATATCTTTTATCCTACCGGATGTATCAATGAGAGTGTAGTAAATACCGTCATCCTGCGACGAAATGTTTGTCTCTGAAAATGAAGAGGTGAATATTTCAGCAAGGGTATTATCATTATTATTTAAAGTCAATAAATCAATAATTTTCTTGCCGGGAATGACTTGAAAGGAAGAATTATGTGTAATTTCTGTTCCATTGAAGTAAAAAGTTTCCCCACCTATACGCACGGTTTTTTTATTATTTGCGATAGTTGTGGTTAGTAAAAAAATATTCTCTGCGTATGATGTTATTGGTAAAAGCAGGATAATATTTATTAGAATAAATTTGTGTATATTTTTCATATACATGTTCATATCATAGTTGGTTTGTTTTAATAAATATAAACACTTTATATATGTAGAATAAAACTAATTTTATGGGAAGTACACCTATATATCCGAACTGGCAACAATTGAAGGAATTATTGAAAGAATGTTCATCACCGGATACCTGTTCAACATCGGAGTCGTCCAATGAAGAGCAATCGATTTCATTGGAAAGGATAGTTTCTTTAACAGACAATAAAATAGGGGAGGAGAATCTTGGCTCTATAGTAGACCTTATTAATAAGATAAAGAAACTGGAGGAAATCATCAAGGAACAAAATCAGATTATACGTATAAAGAATGCATATATTAATGTGTTGGAACAAAAGATAAAAAAATTAAAGGAAAAACTATTACAGGTAGAGGATACCCCCTATGTTAAAGAAATATCTTCGTCCGATGTAGATATTGAAACGGAGGTTGTGGTAGAGGACAAAAAACCTATACAGAGAATTCAGGATTTACACCAATACTTACAGGACCTGCATGAACAGGTACGACAATTAAAAAAGCGTTCTGATAACCCATGAAGTCTATTTCAAGGTAATGGTTCTTTATTTTGTTTCTGCGAACAAATTCTTAAATAACAAATGATAGTTCCTATAGCATGATTTCACAGGTCATAGTCATCCACCAGCAAAAGGAATGGCATTTTGAAAAGCCAGTCGAAACGATTGTGGCTTCCTGTATAGAGGAGGTCGTTCCGTGTTTACACAAAGTGCAAAAATGGGTTGAACGCGGTAAGTATGCGGTGGGTTGGATTGCATATGAAGCGGGACCTGCATTTGATACCGCTTTTCCTGTACGAGAAAAAGGATTGCCGGACCTACCCCTCGTTTGCTTTGGAATTTTTGATGGTCCTGTGCCGAATATATCATACACCCGCAAAAAAACAGGGATTGATAATTCTGTTGAATGGCAAGTCCTGTTATCTAAAGATGAATATAAAGAGGTTGTTCGGGATATTCGTGAGAATATTGTGTGCGGTAATGTGTATCAGGTAAATTATACCTTTCCGTTCCAGAGGGGTTGGGAAGATGACCTGGTTTCTTTCTTTTATCGGTTGTGTTTTGCGCAAGGGAATGGGTATTTTGCTTATATCCAAACAGATGATTATACGGTTCTTTCTATATCTCCCGAATTGTTTTTTCATTATTATGGTGGTGAAGTAACGCTGAAGCCTATGAAAGGAACGCGTCCCCGTGGTAGATGGTATGAAGAAGATGAAAGGAATCGTAAAGAATTAAGAAAGGACCCGAAGGACCGGGCTGAAAATTTGATGATTGTGGATTTGTTAAGGAATGATGTAGGTCGAATAGCGGTTTTTGGGAGTGTGGAAGTGCCAGCACTATTTACATGTGAGCCGTATCGTACTGTCTGGCAAATGACTTCGACCCTACGAGCCAAGACGGATAAAAACTGGGTTGATGTAATTAAGGCATTGTTCCCTTCCGGTTCTGTTACAGGGGCCCCTAAAATATATGCGATGAAACTTATCCAAAAGTATGAACGATTCCCCCGCGGAGTATACTGTGGAACTGTAGGTTGGATTACTCCTCAAAATGAGGCTGTTTTTAATGTTGCGATACGGACGCTGGTGTATCATCGAAAAACTCAAACGGCCCGATATTATGTGGGAAGTGGTATCGTTTGGGATTCTGACCCGGACCGGGAATGGGAAGAATGCCTTGCGAAAGGGGCCATATTGGACAGGTTTCCGTCCTATTTTGAACTGATTGAAACGATGCGTGTTGAAAATGGGGAAATATTTTTGCTGGATTATCATTTGCAGAGGCTTAAAAGGAGTGCGAATCGTTTTTTATTTCCTATTTCCCTTTCTCGATTGAGAAAATCCGTGTTGGATTATGTGAAAAAAGTACCTGATGCTTTGTATCGATTGAGAATAGCGGTTATGCCGGATGGAAAATATGTTATTGAACATAGTCCTTTTATTGGTCCAACAGAACTAAGGGTTGTGTTGGCGAAGGATCCTATTAATACGCATGATTTGTTTTTATATCATAAGACGAGTTATAGAGCGGTGTATGAACAAGCACGACAGGGGCATACAGATTGTGAAGATGTTTTGTTATGGAATGAAAGGGGATGCATTACGGAAAGTACCCTTGCTAATGTTGTGGTTCAGTTGGGTGAACGAAAGTTTACACCACCTATCCATTGTGGTTTGTTACCCGGTACCTTTCGTCAATACTTACTGGATACCCATCAAATAGAAGAACGGGAGATAAAGGTGGAGGAATTGAAAGGTGCGGATAAGGTGTATTTAATCAATTCGGTTCGAAAGTGGATAGAAGTTTTATGGAAGGGGGTAGGATTATGATACAATTTAAATCTGTATATTTTTATTTTCGTAGGAATAATTGTAATAATAGATACTTTACCGTTGTGTGGAATTAGGAGTTTAAATTCATTTGCTGTATTTGTTAAAGTATTAGTAAGTGGGAAAAACTGAATATAAAGGGAAATTATTATGGCATTGAGTAAGAAACAGCAGAGGATTGTAGATACTTTAAATAAGAGAGTAGAGCTGTGTAGAGAATTTTTAAATGATTGGCTTTTGTTTAATCAGTTAATTAATGCGTATCCGAGTCCGGGGGCGAATAAGGCCCAATTAGAGAATCAATTTTTGAAGATAAAGAGTAAAATTGCCCGTACTCATAAAGTATTAAAAGAAATGCTTATGGAAGATTATCAAATTGATTCAAATCTGATGAATATTGTTTCAGCATCGACCAGTCTGGAAGCAATTTATAGCCAGTCGGAAGTATCTGTAAAGAAGATGCAACAGGAATGGCATCGCGCGTTTATAAGTATCAATGAGACATTGGGGCTGTTAGAAGATAAAAAAGCACGAGCAGAGGCCGGTGAGAAAGTAAATGTAATGATGATGGGTGAAGGAGGACTTGTAGGTGGTGGAGGTGGGTTATCGGATAATCAGAAAACAATTTTGATTATCGCGGGTGTAATAGCGGGGCTTGTTGCTGTTTATTTTATAGACCCCTTCGGGATTGCGACTCTCTGGCTGAATTCGTTGAAGAGTCTTGCGGGTATTCCTATTCAATAATTATTCATATCCCATTTTATTCAGAATGTTTTATCTGGAGTAGTTTTGTTTTTCCTGTCCAAAATGTTTAAGGTCTTTCCGTTTTGATAGAATAGTAAAGATGTCCGTAGAAAAATAATCTTTATGAAAGACAGATGAGTTAATGTTAAACATTTTTATGTCCATTGCGAAGTGAAAGGATTGTTTGCCCGTGTGGGAAGATGAAAAAAGGATGACATTTACAGAACATTTAGCGGAATTAAGGATACGCATTATCCGTTCCGGGGTAGCGGTGCTTGTCGCAATGGTTATTTGTTATATTTTTTCGAATCAAATAATGGTTGGATTACAAAAACCGTTGACCTTGTTACAGGATTTGGGTATCATTGTTTTTTCAAGTAATGAAAACACAAATAATTCAGGCAATTCGGCGGAGAAGGTTGAAAATAGTAAGGAGGAAAAGAGTAGTACAACGAAGATTCCATTTGTTGTTTTAAATCCATTTGAAATTGTAATCCTAAAATTTAAGATTGCAGGATATGGAGGGTTGATATTGGCTTTGCCGTATATTATATGGCAGGTGTGTGCCTTTGTTTTTCCGGGGTTAAAGCCTAATGAAAAGCAATTGGTAAAAATTATATTATTCGGTTGTAGCACATTAGGTATTATTGGTGTTATCGTTGCATATTTTGGTGTAATTCCCCTTGTTATTCCGTATTTACTACAATGGATACCGCAAGATTGGGAAGTTCAACTGCGGGCCAACGAAACAATTTCAATAATTGTACTACTACTTTTTGGATTTTCGCTTGCTTTTCAGTTCCCTATGATAATATTAGCATTGGTGTATCTTGATTTGTTAAGTCCAAATACATTGCGAAAACTTCGAAAATATGTTATTGTAGGTTTGAGTGTTGTCTCAGCAATATTAACTCCACCTGACCCCATTTCGATGATAATTATGTTGTTGCCATTGGTCATTTTATATGAAATTAGTATTTGGGCGTCGTATTTGATACGAAGGAAACCACAAACAGCATAAACAAGGAGCATTCCTGATGGTAGGTATCGGTTTTACAGAGATGATTATCATCGCCGGGATTGCTCTTGTTGTTTTAGGGCCTGAAAAGTTTCCAGAATTTGCTAAGATAGCGATTCGTGCGATTCGTGATATTCGGGGTTATTTTGATGAGGTTAAGACAGAGATTGCCAAAGAAGTAAAACCGCTGGAAAGGGAATTAAATGAAATAACCCGAAAGGGGAATGAATTGTACCGTGAAATTTTGACGGAGACAGAGCCCTCTTATACATCAAAAGGCTATACGCCTTCGACAAATTATGTGGAACATTCTTATCAAACAGACAAGGACATTGAGGAGAAGCATAATAATAGTATTACTTCGGAAGGAGTGTCAGGAGAAACTGTGAATGTTGAAGCGATGACTGATGTTAATGATATTACGGAAGAGCCTTATGACCCGGATATCCCACAGGCTGATTTAAGAAGGGAGTCCCCCTCAATTCTGCATAATGATGAGGATTTCCATAAGGCAGAAGAAGAAACACCGTCTGATAGAGATGATGATATTCGATTTCCCGAGCGATTAGATGGGTAGAATATAAAAAGAGAGGTGATATTTTTACATTCCGGCTAGTTTTATCAATCTTTTTTTCTGCTTCGGCTATGGCGAATAGCATTTGCTTTATAGAACATAGCCGGCTCAATGATAGGGTCATGTAATCCTTCTATTTCAATTCCACCAAAACAAACCCGTCCGCGATAGGTACGGTTGCAAAGAATGATGGAAATTGCCTGTCGTGACCATTTTTTCCCCTGGCGTGTGAATATCCCTTTAGAATGTAAATAATCTACAACTCTGCCTGTACTACGAGTGCGTATATATTCGCGAAAAATCATGCGCACAATTTCTGCTTCGTAATCGTCAACCACCAAAGGTTTTTCACTTTCTTCGCCACGACGGTAGCCATAAGGAGCAGGACCGGTTCCATATCTTCCTTTTTGGACAGAGGCAATTTGTCCCCTACGCACCCGTTCCCCATGAGTTAAAAGATTTCCTATGGACGATTCCTGTTTTTTTGATGAGGCCACTTCTTCAATGTTTGTTTTATGCTTTGTTTCCTCTTTGCGTACCTTACTCATGTTTCTGCCCTACTCCTTAATTATTTTTAATAGATATGACAAATATTAATCCTTATTACGCCTAATAGTATTCACTCAGATTTGTAATCTCATGCATATAGTTTATAACATTTTTACATAAATGTCAAGAAAAAATACAGTGTAATTTTTATTTTTATTAGAAAGTAATCTTTATATTTTGGTTTCAGTGATGGTCAGAAGTTATTTTTCTTTCATGGTTCAAGTTATACATTTTTCTGTTGTTCTGGTATGTGGTTATATTGTCGCTGTTTATATTGAACCTATTATTTATACATTGGGTTTTTTACCCATAGAGACGGGGAATACCTTCTGGGTATATCTTTCAATAATATCTTTGTTTTGTATCTTTCAAATGTTGTTTCGGGGGTTGCTTCAACTTTTCTTTTCAGCCCCGTTAATAATGACTACACTTGCAGATATACTTTCTTTTTCTCCCTGCGTTGTGTTAATTGCACATATTTCAGGGTATTTTCAGGAAATTCCTTATGTCCCGGCACGAATACTTCCTATTTTTTATCTTTGTCTGTTTATAGGATTGCATTTCTTTTTTAAGTTAATTGTTTTATTTACATCTGTATATGGCAAAGCCTGTTCGCGGGGATATTCTGTTTTTTGGTTTCTTGTTGTGTTTGTTCTTACCTATATATCCTTACTTGGTCTTATACAATGGAAACATAGTCTGATACGGCACCGTTTTTTTCAGGTAAAGACATCCGCTGTGTTTTCTGATGGCAAAAATCAAACTATGATAACAGAGGTTCCGGAGGGAAGTTTTGTAATACAACCGTTTCCTATTTCGAATGATGAAAATTGTGTCTGGTTTATCCGTGCTGGGAATAAGTTTTTATCTACAACCACAATCTTCCTTTATGTTATATTTTCGGATAAGCGAATAACTCCTTTTGTTATTCCTCTTCAAGTTTCACGGGATACATGGACAGAGATGTGTTTAAAAGATTACCTACCTAACGAGGGGTTAAGTTTTATTATTTCATGGTCGAGTTATCGTCTACCTGTGTTTTTAATCCGCCAGGGATTGGCTCCTCAGTTTTCGCTTAAATCATTGGAAGAGGTTCGTGAATTTGTTTTCTCAGAGCAAAGGATAGGAAAAATGATATATAAAACGGTGTATATGGATGGTCCTTATTGTGAGAGAGAGGTTACAGGAGAAGTCGTTGTCAGATGATGTAAGAATTTTTTCTAAACAATCTATTATAATTAAGGGACTGTATATACAATTAAAAGGGAAATTTTTAGTATGAATTTAGTTCCTTTATATAAGCAAACAAAGCCTGTGATTTCATTTGAATTTTTCCCACCAAAAACATGGCAGGGGATAGCGGAATTGTATGAACATTTTCGGGAGTTAATGAAGTGTAATCCGGGCTATATCACATGTACATACGGAGCAGGGGGCCATACATCGCTGGATGAGGTACAGAAACGAACCCTGGAGGTGCTACGCTGGGTGCGAGGGGATTATCCCAATATACCTGTTGTTTCGCATCTTACCTGTGTAAATGCAACGCAAACGGATTTGAGGGACTATCTGTGTAAAGCAAAAGAACTATCGGTGTCCGGAATAGTGGCCTTGCGGGGGGATGTACCCGGAAATAGTCATTTATTTGTCCCGTTTCCCGGTGGTTTTCGGTATGCAGTTGAACTGGTTCGGTTTATTAAATCGGAATTTTCTGAGTTTAACATTCTTGTTGGTGGTTATCCGGAGAAACATCCGGAGGCTTCGAGTCTGGAGGAGGATATTCGTCACTTGAAAGAGAAGGTTGATGCAGGTGGAGAAATTGTTTTAACACAACTTTTTTATAATAATGAAGATTTTTATCGGTTCCGTGATTTATGTGAGAAAGAGAAAATGAATGTACCAATAGTGCCGGGTATATTGCCCGTTACCAATTTGGCTCAGGTAAAAAGAATAACCTCTTTGTGTGGTGCAAAAATAGCCCCGATTTTATTGGAGCGATTGGAAAAACATGAAAGGGATGAAGAAGGGCAGTTTTCGGTTGGGGTGTATTATGCTACACGACAGGTTGAGGATTTAATTCAACAAGGTGTTCCGGGTGTACATTTTTATGTATTGAATAGGTCTCGTGCGGCGGTTCATATTTGTAGGGCGTTGACGCTGTAAAAGGTCCAACGGGTTCAACAGAAAGGGAAAAAAATATGACATTTTTAAGTGAAGTAAAAAGGAGTAAAAGGATATTGTGTGCTCCCTTCGCGAGTTTTCCAGGTATCGTGTTGACAAAATCCACAGTGAAGGAAAATCTTAATGATGGAAAACTGCAGGCAGAAACAGTTATTGCCTTACAAAAGGTTTGTGATTTTGATATTATTTTTCCCATGATGGATTTAACTGTGGAAGCAGAGGCATTAGGGGCCCAAATAAATTGGGAGATTGATGAACTTCCTGCTGTTGTAGGAAAAATAATTGTGGATGAAAATGATGTAAAGAATCTATACATTCCTGAAATCGGGGAAGGAAATAGATTGGATGTATTTGTTGAGGCATGTAAAAAAATTAAGGAAGCGTTTCCTGATAAATGGGTTTGGGGATATGCACTGGGACCTTTTTCAATTACAGGTCGTTTGATGGGTATGACAGAGGTTTCTATTGCGTTGAAACTTGAACCGGAACTTGTTCATCAGGTATTAAAGAAGGTTGAACTTTTAATGGAAAAGTATGTATCTGCATTGCTTTCTACGGGGATTGATGGCCTGGTAATTTTAGAACCAGCCTCCGGAATGTTGGATGAGAATGATGCAAATGAATTTTCAAATAATTACATAAAACAAGTTGTAAGTCTTGTTAAAGATAAGGCAAAAATTCCTGTCTTGCATAACTGTGGGAGGGTACTCCATCTAGTGGAAAGTCTCTGCGCAACGGGTATAGAAGTTTTACATGTAGGTTCTATAACAGACCCTTATGATATTTATCCGCGTATCCCTGAAAATGTTGTATTGATGGGCAACTTAAATCCGACGCAGGTGTTTTTACAGGGGACACCGGAGCAAATAAAAGAGGCGACAATATCTTTACACGCGAAGATGGCCGGGTATGGCCGATTTGTCATTTCCTCCGGTTGTGATATCCCACCAGGGACACCAATGGAAAATTTAAAAGTTTTAAAAAATGTTGTAATGTCTTTGAAAGGTTCCGACGGTCGTAGTTTTCAGGAGGATGTATCTATATGAGGGGTTGCAGACGAATATTCGTAGGAATTATCTTGATTTTACTGCTTCTATCCCTTCCTGTATTTGCCCAAACGGATACTGTAGAGATGAAGGATTGGATTGATGCCTCGTTGTACCGGGACATGAATATTGTTATTCCGGAGAACGCTTCACCTATTCTTCAACATTCGGCGGAGGTGTTTAAGAAGTATTGGGAAATGTGTACATATCGTCCCATCACGATTTCAAACATAAATCAGGGTATTTTAAATATCTGGTTGGGAGCGGAACTCTGCACAAAGGAATGGATTGATTCGGAAGAATTGAATGACCTTGGAGATGAAGGGTTTATAATACGAACCTATACACCTACAAGGAAGTATGCCCAGAAAGGTGTTGCAAAACAATTATTAATCTGTGGCAAGACGGATTTAGGGACACTCCATGGGGTTTATACTTTTTTTGAACGGTATTTAAATGTGTCGTGGTTATCTTCGTATTACACGCATAAACCGCCTTTGGGTTATCGACTGAAAGAGATGAAATTTAGATTTGTACCCCATTTTGAATATCGAGTTTTTTGTTCGGACCTGCCGGAATATAAGATGGAAGGAGAGAGGAAAGAAGGATTGCATCTGTCGCTATTGTTAAAGGAAAGCGATTTTATTCCCATACCTATTTATGACTGCGTTCAAGGAGAAAAATTTGTTCAGAATACCCAAGAACTTGGCACAAAATTATCCGACAAGAACAAAACAGTTTGTTTTATTTCTCCTGAAACGAAAAATGCCTTTCTACACTTCTTTAAGAAACAAATGGAATTGAATCCGGAACGGAAGTTCTGGACAATTGACGGAAGTAATTTGGAGAATGCCTGTACATGTGGAGAGTGTCAGGAATTGGTTAAAAATACAGGAACTCCTCTTGGGCTTTTACTAACGATGTTGGATGATGTTATTTGTCAGTTGGAAAGAATTTATCCAGAAAAGGACTTTCGGTTTTGTCTATCTCTAAAAAATAAGATGAGACAGGTTCCACAGAATATAAAGATGAATGATAGGGTATTTATCGCTCTTTCTACCGAGACCTGTGATGTTGCTTGTCCCATAGACGACCCTGACTCTGTGTCAAATACTTGTTTTTTTAATGATTTGAAAGCATGGTGCGGAATTACATCCAATATCCTTATACAATACTATGTGGGGTCAAATTATTTTTGTGGTTTATTTCATCAACCCGAATTGTTTAACTTTCAGAGGAATATTCAATTATTTGACCGTTATCGAGTTCGGGGGATTATCATTTGCACATCTTCACAGAAGATATTTCCGTTTAGCGAATTTGATGCATTGAAATCTTATATTTTGGCGCGGCTTATGTGGGACCCGGACCTAATTATTGAAGAAGAGATCAATCGGTTTTTGGATATATATTATGGTCCTGCGGGGGCGCTGTTTTCTGAGTTTTTGAATTATCAAAAAGATTTTGTTAGAAGAAATAATATCAAATGTAGTGTATATCAAAGGGTTCCCTGGTGGAATAAGGATTACGCTTCGAAGGCAGGAACGATAATCCAGCAAGCAATAAATATGACCTATTTTAGCCAGGATATATACAATCGTGTTTTGCAAACGGCGATACCCTTTTATTATTCATCGCTGATTTGCCCACCTGATATTCAGATTCAAGAGGATAAATTTACCGAAATTCGTCCGGAAGCAATACAACCAGGAGAATTCTGGAGTAAGTTGGAAAAAGTAGAGAGTGTTTTAGAAAAAGAGTCCCATACTCCTTATCGCGAAGTGATTCCGACGGAACTCTATTCCCGAAAGTTTTCGGAACGCTCTTTATCTTTTCGAATGTATTCACTCGAAAACGAGATTTATAAATTAGGAATCTGTGACGAACAGGGAGCAATTGTTCAAATTCAAAATAAATTATCAGGGATGGAGTTCCTTTCTGCATTTAAGAAAGGAGTTTATCCCTACTTTTTGTGGAATGAGTACAAAGATATGTCAGAAACGGGTTGTGGAATTCCCTTTGAGGGGAATTCTATTTTGAAGGAAGTAGATAACGATAAAATAATAATCGAACGAGAAATCAAAACAGGTGTTTTATTACAACGAAAGATACGATTTGGTGATAGTCAGGATACCCTTTTTGAGTATTTTTGTGTAAATAAAAATTCCAAAGATGAAAAGGTCTCTTTTTACATTATCCCTTGTTTCTCATTATGTGCTGATGATAAGAAGATAGAGTTATGGTTATATGACAATCAAAAATGGGAAAAGCAAAAACAAAAGGCAATGGCCTATCAACCTTTCCCATTACAACCGGAAACTATTTATACAGAAGGTATCAGCGGGATAGGAATTTATTTCTGTGACAGAGGTATATTCTTGGAAATGGAAATTCAACAGTTGCCTCTGGACTGTATGAAATTCTTCTTTGATTATTCCTATTACGATGAGTATATTTCTCCCCTAATAAAGATTTCCCTACCTGTTTTATCCGAGCAATCCGTTCCCTTTACACTACGATTCAAAACATATAATAAAGATTCCATTCCTTGAAACGGTGAAGAGCATAATCGTTTTATTGTTTTGAATCCTCTTTTTTTCTTCCACCGAAGACAGCGTATTTGTAGTATTTCCAGATAACATCAATGTCGGTGAAACCTACCTCTTCGAGGCTCTTTAGATGAAACATTAGTTTTTCAGGATTCCCATCTTTTCGATGTCGGCCGAGCCATTTTTGGTTGATTTCTTCGTCGGACAGGGATTGAGCCATATAATCTTTCCAGTTGGATAGGTATAATTTTTCAAGATATTCGCTCGACCCTATAACTACATCTGCGTTGTAAAAAACACCTCCATTTTTTAGATTCATAAACACTTTATGGTAGAACGGCTTTTTATCTTTGCCTAAATGGTGTAAGGATAGTGAGGAAAGGATAACATCGTATTTTTTATCAAACTCGTATTCTGAAAAATCGCATAGAATATAAGAAATTCCTTCATAATCTTTCAGTTTCGCTTTAGCCATATTAATCATGTTTTCTGCAAAATCGAGACAGGTTATCTTTGCATTGGGGAATTTTTCCTTTATCTTTTTTGCAACGGTACCTGTACCACATCCTATATCGATTGTATGAAAGGGTTGTGTTTTATCAAATGGGATTGAGGACAATAATGCGTTAATCATGTCTTCATAGTGCGGGATTAAATTACAAACAATTCGGTCGAATTCCTTAGCTTCTTCTTCAAAATGTTCTTTCATTGTATTCATATTATTTTCTATATATATATTGATTATTGTTTCTGTTTAAATTATGGAATGCGAATATAGATAGGGATAATAGTTCTTTTGCATAAAAAAGTTCCGATGTATCGAGGGTGTATTCTATCAACAATAAAAGCATGTTGCAAAGTTTTATTTTGTATTTGAATTAAAAGTCGTTATAATAGTATATGTTTTAGAAGATGTAAAATTATGTTTTTTCAATTACATTAACTATTAAATGAAGGGTGCGTATTATGGCTAAAAAGACAGTGAATGTAGCAATGGTCGGTGGTGCGTTTATGGGTAAAACGCACAGCAATGCATGGCGTAAGGTTTCCATGTTTTTTGACCCGCCCGTGAAGCCTGTAATGAAAGTTATGTGTGATAAGGACCCCAATGCATTGAAGAATGCGGAACGGTATGGCTGGCAGGAGACCTCCGATAATTGGGAAGAGGTTGTTAATCGACCGGATATTGATGTAATTGATATATGCACTCCGAATTTCCTCCATCCTCCGATTGCTATTGCTGCGGCGAAAGCAGGCAAGGCTGTTGTTTGTGAGAAGCCGTTAGCCAATACACTGGCAGAAGCCAGACAGATGTGGGATGCTGTGAAGGAAGCAGGTATTCGTAACATGTGTGGTTTTTCATATCGTTTTGCTCCCGCGGTTCAAACCATTAAACAACTTGTGTCCAAAGGACAATTGGGAGAAATATTCCATTTTCGTGCGGCGTATCAACAAGACTGGATTGTAGACCCTGATTTCCCGATGGTGTGGCGTTTGAAGAAAAAACATACGGGTTCAGGTGCTCTGGGTGATATTGGGGCGCACATTACAGATTTGTGTCATTTCCTTGTAGGACAGGTATGTGAGGTAGCAGGGACGATGGAGACCTTTATTAAGAAGCGTGTCGTCCCTGAAAGTGATGTTGGAGCCTGGGGAGCTAAAGGGGGTAAAGGGAAAAAGGTGTATGATGAAGTGGATGTAGATGATGCGGCTGTTTATGTTGCACGAATTAAGGATAAGAATACATTGGCAACTTTTGAAGCGACGCGTTTTGCACCGGGACGCAGGAATTATAATAGTATAGAAATTTACGGGAGCAAAGGGTCGGTATTGTGGAATCAGGAAGAGATGAATGAATTCCATTACTTTAATCGGAGTGACCCGCCTACCTTGCAAGGTTTTCGCAAAGTTCAAGCCTGTGATATAGGACATCCGTATGTTCAAGCCTGGTGGCCACCGGGTCACATTATTGGTTATGAACATCTTTTTGTGCATGAAATATACGAGTTCTTATGTAGTTTAGCCAGTAAGAAAATAAATTATCCGACATTTGAAGACGCGGTCAAATGTCAGGCAGTATTGGATGCAGTGGAGCGAGCCTCTGCTTCTAAAAAGTGGGAAAAGGTTGTAGTTTAAGATTTGGAATATTAACTTTAATAAGAAATAAAAGGAGAAAAAAATATGAAACTAGGTATGTTAACCGTTATGTTCGGTGGAACGCCATTGAAAGATGTGCTGGAAATCATTCGTCCGCTGAAACTTCAATGTGTTGAATTAGGTACTGGGAATTATCCCGGTGGTGCTCATGCCCCTGTTAAGGAGTTGTTAGCATCAAAACCCAAACGGGATGAATTAAAATCCATGTTAAAAGGAGAAGGGCTTGAAATTAGTGCTTTAAGTTGTCACGGGAATTGTCTTCATCCCGATGCTGATTTTGCAAAGAAAAACCGTGAGGTTCAAACCGATACCATCAAATTGGCTCATGAGTTAGGCGTTAAAGTCGTAATTGATTTTTCAGGTTGTCCGGGTTCCGACCCGTCTGCAAAGAAGCCGAACTGGGTTACCTGTGCATGGCCACCGGATTATCTGGATATTTTGAAATGGCAATGGGAAGAAGTGGCTATTCCATATTGGTCAAAGCAAGCAAAATTTGCTCGTGACCATGGTGTTAATTTAGCTTTTGAAATGCACCCCGGTTTCCTTGTTTACAACACAGAGACCTTGCTAAAACTTCGTAAATCCTGTGGTAATAATATTGGTGCCAATTTAGACCCCAGTCATCTGTTCTGGCAGGGTATGGATCCCTGTGCAGTAGTGCGTGTTTTAGGTAAAGCCATATATCATGTGCACGCAAAAGACTCTAAGGTTGATATGACCAATACTATGGTCAATGGAGTGTTGGATACAAAACATTATGGAGACGAAATACATCGTTCGTGGATATTCCGCACCTGCGGTTATGGACATAGTTTAGAATGGTGGAAAGATTTCTTCTCCAACCTTCGGATGGTGGGCTACGATGGTGCTATTAGTATTGAACATGAAGATAGTTTAATGTCCAATCGTGAAGGTCTTACCAAGGCGGTTGAATTTTTGAAGCAAGCCATTATTTTTGAAAAATCAACGGCAATGACCTGGGCATAAAACTTTTTTTTCATAGGGAGAGTCTAATACAGGCTCTCCCTTAACGCTTTTGAAATCTTTTTTAGGAGGATTGGCCATGGCTATTCAGGTAGGTATCGTTGGACTGGGAATGATGGGAAAGGTGCATTTTGACACTTATCAAAAATTAAAGGGCGTAAAAGTAGTTGCAGTTTGTGATTTGGATGAGAAAAAACGAAGAGGGAATATAGGCCCTTTTGGGACACTTGACCTGAGCAAGGTAAAAGTATACTCCCGTGTGGAGGAAATTATTATCGACCCTCAGGTAGATGTGCTGGATATTACATTACCAACGCCTGCACATGCCCCTATTGCAAATCAAGCATTCCAGTCCGGTAAGCATGTCATCTGTGAAAAGCCTATGGCACGAACTTCAGTTGAAGCAATGGAAATGATAAAGTCTGCAAAGAAATATAAAAGACATTTGTATATTGCTCATTGTATTCGATTTTGGCCATCTTATGTTGTGGCTAAAGAATTGGTAGAAAGTGGTAAGTTTGGGAAAGTCCGCACAGCAAAATTTAGTCGAATAAGTCCACTCCCGGGATGGAGTTGGCAGAACTGGCTCCAGATATCACAACAATCGGGGAGATGTGCCCTTGACCTTCATATTCATGATGCGGATTTTGTCCGTTATTTATTTGGAAAGCCGAAGACTGTACAAAGTTTGGGCGTAAGCCTTGCTCCAGGTGGAGTGGACCATATTATTACAAGTTATAACTATCCGGACCGTCAATGGGTTGTTGCAGAAGGAGCCTGGGAATATAGCACGACCTATCCTTTCTCCATGACCTTTACAATTGCAATGGAACAGGGCACACTGGAAATGTCTCGCGACCTGGCTCTAACTTATTATCCTAACCGGGGGAAACCCAAGCAGATCAAGGTTCTCAAAGGTGATGGCTATGAAGGAGAATTGAGGCACTTTCTGGAATGTTTACAGAAAGACCGGGATTCAGATATTATCCCTCCAGAAGAAGCCTATAAAACTTTACTCCTAATTGAGGCCGAGATAGAGTCGGTAAAGACACAGAAGCCAGTTTCTGTGCGTGGATGAAGTTTTGGGGGGTCGGACGAGTCAGACGGGTCAAACAGAAAAAGACGAGGTTTTTTCTGTTATAATTTAACTGTTCTTACTGGAAAGATAACGATAATCCTTACTACAGAGTTATATAGATGGACCCGTATTCATTGGAAATCCCGTTCACACCAAAAGAGTTCGGACCGGAGGAGATCGAAGGACTTGTAGAGCAAATCGTGTATGAACATGTAGGAAGTGGCTTTTTTGTTGCTCGGTTACGGCGTAAGGATACCAATCATTTAATAACCGTTGTTGGGAGGTCCCTTCCGGTTTCGCAAGGGGCCACGGTTCGAATTTCAGGGTATTGGATAAATCATCCGCGTTTTGGTCCCCAATTTCAAGCACAAGAAATGGAATTGGTACAACCTTCATCTACTGAAGCGATAGCACAATTTCTTGCATCAGGTGCTATTCCTGGAATTAGAACTGGATATGCGGAACGTATTGTACAGACATTTGGAGCCGATACCCTACATGTGTTAAATCATGAACCACAACGACTTGCGCTTGTCCGGGGTCTGGGTAAAAAGCGGGCCCAAAAAATTCACGAGGTGTGGAAAGAGAAGCAAGAATTTATGGAAATGCTGATTACTTTACAACAATATAACATTCCTATCGGGCTGGCGACGAAATTATATAAGCATTATGGCCAGCAAACTTTGACTTATTTAAGGGAAAATCCATTTCAGATAGCCTCGGAAGTTCAGGGTATTGGATTTAAGACGGCCGATCGTATTGCAAAGGAATTGGGGATTCGCCCTGACCATCCAGCCCGTATTGAAGCAGGTATCCTGTATATATTACACGATGCAGAAAATGATGGACATGTTTTCTTACCGTATGAGGAATTAATCAAGTTAACCTCGGAATTGTTGTCTCTGAATGAAGAGCAGATGGCCCCTTACTTGGAAGAAATGAGTAGTGCCAATCGGGTATGTGTAGATAACAACAATGTCTATTTACCTTTTCCATATTTTATAGAAAACGAATGTGTAAAACATTTGAAACGGATATATCATTCTCCTGGGGCTATGCCTCCTAATTTGCCTATTCGGGAGTTTATTTCCCATCCCCATGCTGGATTCCCTGAATTAAGTTCGGAACAGAAAAAATCGATAGAACAAATATTTTCCTCTAAGATTACAATTATTACAGGTGGTCCAGGAACAGGAAAAACGACCTTAATTAAGACCCTTGTATATTTCTTAAAGAATTATCCTGTACGAGTGGTTCTATCAGCACCTACAGGGCGTGCAGGCAGGCAAATGGAATCGGTTACGGGGCATCCAGCCAGTACGATACACCGTTTGTTAGAGTTTAATCCACAATCAGGGAAACCGAGCCGTGACGAAACCCACCCTTTACCCTGTGATTTGCTGATTGTTGACGAAAGTTCTATGATGGATCAGGTTTTATTCTGGTATCTTCTTTGTGCGGTTCCATCTACAGCCCATATTGTGTTTATTGGAGATGTGGACCAACTACCATCCGTAGGAGCCGGTAATGTCCTTTTTGACTTAATTGTTAGTCAGGTATTTCCTGTTATACGGCTCAAGACGATATACCGCCAATCCGCTCAAAGTGGGATTATTACTAACGCCCATCGCATAAATCAGGGATACCTTCCTGAATTCAATCAAAATGATTTTTTCCTTGTTCCACGAGGTGATAGTTCGTCTGCTTTGCAAACATTGTTGCATGTTGTTCGAGAACGAATTCCAAGACGGTTTGGATATAACCCGGTTAAAGATATTCAGGTGCTGGCCCCTCTGCGTCGTGGCGATGCGGGGGTCCATCATCTAAACTATCGTTTGCAAGAGGTGCTCAATCCCACCGGGAAACCCATTCCCAATACTTTGTTTCGTATTGGTGATAAGGTAATGCAAATAAAGAATAACTATGAAAAAGATGTGTTTAATGGGGATGTTGGTATCATTACAGATGTAGATACAGAACAAGGGTATATAACCATTACTTTTGAAACAGACCGTTCCATCCTATATACCTATGACCAGTTGGAACAAATTAGCCTTGCCTATTCAGCGACGGTTCATAAATCTCAAGGGAGTGAGTATCCGGTGGTCATTCTCCTTTTGCTACCCCAACACTATCTATTATTACAGCGAAATGTTTTGTATACCGCAGTAACACGGGCAAAAAAGATGGTTGTAATTATTGGTTCACCTAATGCTGTTGAAAAAGCGGTGAAATCGGCGCAATTTGTTCGCAGGAATACAATGCTTGCGGAGAGAATCCGTAAGGAGTTTCATTTTAAATATGAAAATACGGGATAATATACTAATAAAAAATTATTACACAAAGGGCTGATTGACTGTAGTTATGAGTATCGTTAACGGGAATGAGTCTGAATCACAAATTCGAAAGGGACCGGAACCTGGGGTTAGAGGTTTTCTTCTTTTGTTCTGTATTATGTGTATCTTTCTGACGCCTTTTGTTGGAATATATAATTTGATAAACGATTATCAAAATGCTTCCAGTGATTTTGATTATATTCCGGGATTGCGATTATTCATGATTGTAGAGTCTATTTTGAGGGCTTTTGTTATTTTGTTTGGTATTCTCGCCGGGGCAAGTATTTTATCGTTATGGAATGAAGCCATTCGAATAACAAAAGCATATTTGATTTCATTCTTATGCTCGTTGGTACTGGGTATGGCTCTTCTATTCTCGTTGGTCGAGTTTCCTCCGGACTATTATGACCTTGTATTGAGTAAAGTGGCCTATGAGACCCTTACTTCTCTGGTTTATTTTATCGTCTGGTATTTATATATAAATTTTTCGAGAAGGGTTCGGATTACTTTTCCAAATTCGTTTCCGGAAACACAAAAAAATAAAAAACAGGAATTGTGAGATATGAAATTTCGCATTGTCTCTTCTTCATTAACACCACAGGTATTGAAAAAAATAAAGAGTGTGTTTGGGGGGGAAGATACGCCCGTTGTTTTAGATTTGAAAGATAAAACCGCTTCTTGCTCAGGTGTAATTATGGCCATGGTACAAAGCGCCCAGATAAATACGGTAGTTGATATTATAAATATTGCGAAAAGGGAGTATGATTCGTTGTTTTACCTTATCTCCGATGCAATTGATAGCCGTGAAGAGATTCCTATGGGTAGTGCACGACGCATGGTAAGAATTGCAAGAGAAATTGGGAGGGTATTAGAACTCCATGAAAACCAGCTGTGGATTTTAGAACATAGTTGTGTTTTGAGAGATATTGGAAAACTCCGTATTTCAAATGACATTTTATTAAAGAAAACCGTGTTAACCTATGATGAATGGGTTCTGTTGCAATCCCATGCGCGTATTGGAGCCCATTTATTAAAAGAATGGGATATTTTCCCTGAGATAGCAGAGGTAATTGCTTCACATCATGAATGTTATGACGGCGATGGCTATCCAGAAGGGCTGGAGGGGGAGCAAATACCTTTTCTTTCGCGTATACTCAAAGTATTGGATGTTTACTGTGCTATGACTTCGCCACGCAAATATCGTTTGGGTAGGGCTACACGCGAAGAGGCTATAGAGTATTTCAGAGAGGAACGAGGAAAACATTTTGACCCACAGATTATTGACGCATTTATGACTATAAATATAAATGAAATAGATAACGACAACTTGTAATCTAAATATTCTTTTTATTGTTTCGTAGTTAGAACTATCTTAGTATTTATCCCTATGAATACTTACCCTCTTAATGATGAATAGTTGTAA
>OGCI01000594.1_pt1 | contig 39148 bp, 32 predicted proteins | sample 1570021 | NCBI WGS metagenome assembly OGCI01 (sample SAMN06264664, study PRJEB24512) | hot springs metagenome | isolation source: Hot spring water | place: South Africa: Tshipise | collected 2015-06-21 | reverse complement strand
TCGCCCGACGGTCGACCGCCAATCGCGCTGAGGCCAAGCTCCAACCAAGGTCCTACAGCAACCTTGCGCTCGGCGCGCTACAATCCTTGCGGATCCTATGGATACAAGCGGTGCAGAGACACCAGTCAGTGGCAGTCCCTGCGCACACGGAGCTGGCAGTCCGGCCAGCCTCTGCGCGGCTGCCGGCGGTTGTGCAGATACCGGGGCTCGCGCTGTAGAACCCGGTGAGCAGGCCGAGCCGCAGCCGGTCGAACGAGGGCAGGGTGTGCCACACCTTGCCGGGTACCCCGTGGTCAGCGAGGTCCCCGTCCGCTGGGGCGACATGGATGCCCTCGCCCACGTGAACCACGCCGTGTACCTGCGCTACTTCGAAGCTGCGCGCATCGAGTATTTCGAGCGCATGGGCATGGGGCACCCGGGGCCCGAATGGCGGGAGTACGGCTTTGTCATCGCTTCGCTCCGTTGTCGTTACCGGGCGCCAGTCACCTACCCCGACACCCTCGCGGTGGGCGTGCGCGTGGCAGCCTGGGGCCGCGACCGTCTTGTCATGCGCTACGAGGCTTACAGTCGTGCCCTGGAGCGAGTCGCCGCCGAGGCCGAGACTCTGCTCGTAGCCTACGACTTCAAGAACGCCCGCCCCGTCTCCATCCGTCCCGAGCAACGAGAGGCCATCCTCGTGCTCGAAGGCCGGGAACCTGATCCGCTGCCCCGGCGGCGTTCCTCCGAGGTTTAGCCATGAGCCGGGGATCCACAAGGAGCCGCCTCCACATCTTGCGGCATCACCACGCTCCTGCTCCCGTCGCAAGACCCCACACTCGGGCGTTGGCTGACTTCTGGAACATGTCCAGCGAAGAGCGCTGGACTAGCCTGCTCGCCGGCATCCTTGAGCGCCACACCTATCACTACCAGCTGAACAAGGCCTACCGCAACACGGTGGCTGCCCGGGGTGTGGGAAGTCACGCCACCCCCGACGACCTTCCCCGTCTTCTCCGGCCCACCGCACAGACCTTCAAGTCATACATCGACGCCTTGGGCACCCCTTTCCCCCAAGACGACCCTCGCGGTTTCGTCGAGTGGCTGGCCGATCAGCTCTCGCTGGATGTCTCTCGGGAGCGCTGGGAGCGTTTCCGCAGCCCCTACCGGTCGCTGGAGAAGTTGCTGCGGGCCATCGAGCATGAGTTCAGAGACCTCGGGCTCGAGATGCTCACCTCCAGCGGCACATCTGGTCGCGCCAGCATCATCCCCCGCGATGTCACGAGCACGGAGCTCACGGTGGAGAGCTTCTACCTGGCCTTTCAGCGCTACTTTGGCATGAGGGCGGACCACCGCGCCATCTTCATGATGCCCCGCCATACCCGCATCGCCATGGCTCGGATGGCGCGCTTCAGCGTGGAGCGGGTGGGACTGACCCCGGACCGCGTGCACTTCACCATCCCCTTTCCTGCCTATCCCGACCAGGTGCGCATCCGGGCGGGACGGACCTTCCGCATGGGCCTCCGGGGGGCACTCGAGCGCTTCTTGTGGCACCCCACCATGAGATTCCTGCAGGAGAAGCTCGTGGACCCGCGTGCAGTCGAGAAAGCGCTGACCCTGCTCATCCCAGCCGCTGCCCACGGAGAACGGGTCCTTCTCTTCGGGAGCCTCACCCACCTGCATGCTCTGGCTCTTCACCTTCTCGATCGGGGGCAGCGGATGCGCTTGGCCCCTGGCAGCCTGGTGGGGACCGGAGGAGGCATGAAAGAAACCTACCCGGTGGGGCCGGAGGAGATCCGCCGGGATCTGCAGGAGGCTTTTCTTTCGACCGACGGCAGTCCACTACCTGTCCGCGACGTCTACGGTATGGCCGAGGCCAACTGGGCGGCCATGCAGTGCGCAGAAGGGAATTACCACGTGCCGCCCTGGGTCCATGTGGTGACCGTGGATGATGACGGACGGTTCTTGAGCGGTATAAGGACCACCGGGCTGTTGGCTTTCTTCGACCCGTTCGGAGGAGGCGATCTCTTCCCGGCTTTCTTCCGTTCCGCCGACCGGGTGACCCTGCTGACCGGACAGGAGGGGAGCCGCTGCCCCTGTGGCGAAGCCGGGGCTTACCTGGAACGGGCCTCGATCCGGCGGGTGGACCTCGTAGGGGAAGCTGGCTGCGCGGCCCAGGTGTGAACGGAAAGACGGGCGGGCCCACCATGACGAATAGGGGAGACTCGGCAGAAGAGGGCGTCATGCCAGGGGAGGGCCGCATGGCAGGGGAGGGCGTCAGGCCACGAGAGAGCCGCGTGGCAGCTGGGGGCCCCGGAGTCACAGCGGCAGAAGCCCCCGGGTTCTGGCTGCCTAGGCACCTGCGCGACCGCATCCTTGCTCAGGCGAGCGGATGGGCCACCACTCGCTTTGCTCGCGGCCGGGAGTGCGGCTTGGAATGCCCCGCCGATGAGCCAGGCGCGGTCACTGCCTGTTGGCCGGTGCTTCCGCTGGAGAGTTGGACCGATCTGCTCGACGCGCTCGCTGAGGCCAGGTCGCGCGTCCCCCAAGGAGAGGAGTTCTGGCAACGGTTGCAGGCAGCCCTGCCGCAAGCGGCGCAGCGATTGGCTGAGGCAAGAGAGGAGGTCTTGGTGGCCGAGGGGCGGGCCCCGCGCGCTGAGCGGCAGGCCGTAGACGCTGAGCGGCAGGTCATCATGAGCGAAGCCCTTCCCGCCTACACGGGTTTCTCGGAAGCCATGATCGGGGCCATGCTGGCTACCCCGGAGTTGTGGGACCTGAGAGGCATGGCCGCCTCGTTCGGCTACCGGCCGAGCAAGGCCCAGGCAGCACGCTGGGGAAGGCTGACTGACCTGCCCGGCCGAGTGCGCTTCTTCCCAGAGCATTTGCTCGACAAGATAGCCGGCTATGTGCCCGTCGCCTGGCAGATGCCGCTCTTCAGCAGTCCGCGAGCGCCCGAGCTGGTGGTGGGCTATGGGGCTGGAAATGTCCCCGGTACGGCGCTTATCATCACCCTACTCGCCCTGGCCACCACTCTCACCGGCAGCCCGCCCCCTGCTGTCCTCGTCCGTAACTCCCGCCGGGAGCCTCTCTTCAGTCCGCTGGTGCTCTCTGTGCTCGAAGAGGTCGATGAGGACCTGGTCGCCACCGTGGCAGTGATGATCTGGGATTACGACGACCCTGCACTCCAGCGAAACCTGCTGGGTCGCGCCGACTTGGTCCTGGCCGCCGCCGGGGACGAAACCATCGCCAGCTTGGAGAAAGCCCTCAAAGAGAGTGGCGCGCCGCCCGCGGCCGAGGGCCAGGGAGCGGCAGCCCCGGCCACGGCGGTCCCAGCGGGCCCAGCCCGCGCTGCCGCGGCCCGTTTCCACCCGCACGGGCACAAGGTGAGCTTCGCGGTGGTCGGACAAGAGATGGCCGACAGCCTCGACATAGTCTCCCTGCTTACCGCCCTTGATTCCGCTTACTGGGACCAGTTCGGCTGTCTTTCCGCCCGCATCCATTTCGTGGAAAAAGCCGACCCGGGAGATTGGATCACGCTCGACTACGGAGAACACCTGGTCTCCTGGCTCCGGCGCCTGGCTCAGGTCCTGCCCCGCGGGGCTTGGCCGCTTCGGCAGCTGCAAGACACCTTCGACCGCTACAAAGCCCTTGAGAACGCCCCGGGCGCTACCGGGGCCGTCCGCGTCGTCTCCAGCTACGAGGACCCCTTCGTGGTCGTCATCGACGAGCGCGAGACTCCGGGCTCGCGCCCCGATCCCTACGCCTTCGCTACAGCCATCAACGACTGTCAGGGCCGGGTCATCATCATACGCCCGGTCTACGATCTGATGGAGGTGCCTCGCCTCTACCTCAGTCTGCTACCCAGCCACTCCCTGCAGAGCCTAAGCGTGGCCGTGGGTCGCCCCGGGGCAGGTCTCACCAAGGAGTTTCTGGCCTTTGCCACCGCCTGCGGCGCCCAAGGAGTCACCGCCATCCGGGTGGCAGGACGAGGCGCTCTGCCCCAGCTCGCCTACTCGTGGGACGGTTTCCTGCCCCTTGATCTGGTCTCCACCCGACCCGCTGGGCATTTCACCACCATCGAGTTCGATTCCCCCTACGAGGCCCTGATAGAGACCTACAAGGCCCACGTGGCCAGGATCGGTGCGCATCACCACCCCCGGCCCTAGCGGGACCCGCAGGCTAAGTCTGACCGCCAGTCTGGGCGCCAGCCGCACTCCTAGGACCCCGGGAGTTCCGGCCGGTAGAGCCACCGGTCGAACAATGCATCCAACTCGGCGGAGGAAGGAGGGCCTGGAAGCACGGTCGTGCCACTCTTAGCCGCCGAGGTGCCCACCACCTCCTTCACCAGGGCGATGAAGTCCGCCGTGCTGGCGTTGCCGTAAGCGTATCGACGCGCCCACTCCCGCAAGATCTTGAAGAAGTCTTCTTCTCCCACCGTCTTCCTGAGCGCAGCCAAGGTGAGCGCACCCCGGTGATAGACGCTGGGGCCGAAGAGGTGCCGGGGGCCCGGATCCCCGGGAGAGACCGCCTCCGAGGTCTCCAGCAGCTTACGACTCTGCGAGATCGCTTCCGTCAAGGTCTCCGGACCGCGACTGTGCTCCAACCACAGCCAGCTCGCGTAAGTGGCAAAACCCTCGTTCAGCCAGATGTCTTTCCAGCTGGCGAGGGTGACGCTGTTTCCGAACCATTGGTGCGCCAGTTCGTGCGAGATGAACAACTCGGCCACATAGGCATCGGCGAAGCGCTTCTCGACCAGCCCGCCACCAAACAAGGAGAGGGTCTGGTTCTCCATGGCTCCCCCTAAGCCGACCCTTGGCACCACCGCCCCGTAGCCCGAGAAAGGGTAGGGTCCGAAAAGTTCCGCGAAGAACTCGAGCATCTCCGGGGTACGGGCAAAGGCCGGCCTGGCCTGCTCGACTAGTCCTTCGGCGTAGAAGTTGCGAATAGTCACCCCGTCGACGGTCTGCGGCTCGTCGGCCTGCAGTCGCCCCACCACCACCCCGGCCACGTAGCTTGCCATCGGTGCGGACATGTCCCAGACGAAAGTCCTCCCGGCCGGGCCCGCCTTGGTCTCTACCAGAGTCCCGCCCGCCACGGCCTTGAACGGCTCAGGCACGGTCAGCCGCAGCCGGTAGAGCGCTTTGTCAGAGGGATGGTCATTCACAGGAAACCAGGTAGCCGCTCCCTGGGGCTCGTTCAACGTGTAGATGGTATCGCCCTGCCTCAGCCAGCCGAGGGAAAGGCCGGTCGCCTCTTCACGCAGGGGCTGAGGGATCCCTGAGTACTCGACGTCTACCTGGAAGCTGCAGCCGGCTGGGAGCGGTGAGACGGGGACGACGGTGAGTTCGCCGCCGGCATGCTGGTACACAGCACCCCTGCCGTCCACCCTCACCTTGCTGACCGTAAGACCCTCCAGGTCGAGATTGAAGGCGCCCAGGGTCTTCGTGGCGATAGCGGTGACGCTGACCTGGCCGCGGAGAGCTCCGTTTTGGGGATCTATCTGCAGAGCGAGCTCGTAGCGAGAGACGTCGTAGCCCTCATTACCGGCCAACGGGAAGTAGGGGTCGCCGAGCCCGGGGGCCCCTACCAGTCCAGTGGAGACCGGCAGGGAGGCGGCGGGGCCAGTGACGGTCGGTCCAGCTGTAGGTCCGGTGGCCGTCTGCACCGCGGGGGAATCCGGGCGGGAGACCGCCGTGCTGGAGACCCCGGCTGGATAGCCACAGCCACCGAACAGAGCAGCCATAAGCACTAACGCGATGACAAGCGCCGACACCAGGAGACCGTGCTTCTCGCGCTCCTCGGTGCCAACGCCGGGCGAGGGGTCTCGCAGACGATATGGCCGGGAGTGCGCCTCCGTCCTCATTTGTATCTTGACCCTCATCTCTCCCGCAGCGACCGCTCAGCGTGGCTCCGGTTCTTCGTCGGGCGGACGAGGCAGATCCCGAGAAGTCCCCGCAGGGAACACCCGGCGGGCATAAGCTACTCCCCAGACCGCTCCCACCGCGCAAAGACCGGCCATGATCAGGATCGTCACCGTCACTCCCACCGTCTCGCTCAGCCAGCCGATGAGGTAGCTGCTTATGGGCGTGGTCCCCACGAAAAGAAGCCCGTAGATGCCCAGCACCCGGCCCCGCATATGACCGGGCACCGAGAGTTGCAGTCGGGTATTGGCGGTAGTCATGAAAAGGATGCCCACGAAACCCAGAGCGAACACCACGACCACGGTGAGCCCGACCCACCGAGAAAGCGCCACCGCCGCCAGTAGACAGGTGAACCAGAGAGAGGAGACCACCAGTCGCCGCCTGGTAGGCCTTGCCCGCCAGGCTACGAAGAGCCCCCCTACGACCGACCCCGCTCCCATAGTGGTAGTGAGCAAAGCCAGAGTAGAGGCTCCCGCCAACAGGACATACTTGGTCACCAGCGGGACCATGGTCATGAAGTTGTACCCGAAGGCACCGAGCGCGCCCATGGTGATCAATACCAGCACCACTTCGGGGGTGGAGCGAGCGTAACGCAGTCCTTCCCGCAGTTGCCGGAGCGAGCCCTCATGGGGTACGCGAGGGGCTAGATGCAGTTCCGCCGGACGCATGGCGAACAAGGCCCCGATCACTGCTGCAAAGCTGACCGCATTGAGATAGAAACAGGCCCCGATCCCCAGGGTGCTGATGACGACCGCCCCGACCGCAGGACCGGCGATGCGGGCGGCGTTGAAAAGCGTCGAGTTCAGGGCTATAGCGTTGGCCAGGTCCTCTTTGCCCACCATCTCCGACACGAACGCCAGCCTGGTGGGCCCTTCTACCGCCTCCACCACGCCCCGTACACCCGCCAACAAGTAGATGAGGGCAATGGAGATGACATCTGTGGAGTACAACACCGCGAGAGCCAGGGCCACGAGCATCTGAGCGACCTGAGCGGCGATGAGAGCCCTCCGCTTGGGCAGAACGTCGGCAAGCACCCCGCCGTAAAGGGAGAGAAAGAGAGCCGGCAAGAAACGGAAGGTCATGGTCAGACCCAAAGCCTCAGGCGAGTCGGTCAGAGTGAGCACCAGCCAGCTGAGAGCCACGTCCTGCATCCAAGTGCCGGCCAGTGACACCAGTTGGCCGAACCAGAAGAGGCGATAGTTGCGATTGCGCAGGGAGCGAAAAGCCTGCGCCAACGCGGAGAGCGACTTTGATCTCATGCGCCTGCCCCGACGTCGGGCCGGCTAGCCGGGAACACGCCTGCGGGCGCACTACTCAACCGCGAAACCTCATCCCGGTCGAAGGTCGGCCACTCGGCCGGAACCCCGTCGCGATAGGCCTCCACTCCCTCGCCGGGGCCGAGCACCTCCCCGATGTCGGTGACCTCGATGCCGGCCTCGGTAAGCGCGGCCAGGAGAGCAGGAACCTCCGCCGGACTGCAGGTGATGAGGAGGCTGCCCGAGCCGATCAGCCCCAAGGGGTCAAGGCCCAGGATGCTGCACAGGCGGAGCGTTTGTGGATACAGGGGGACGCGGTCGAGGTGGAGGCGCAGCCGGCGTCCGCCGGCTGCGCCCAGCTCCCTCACCGCCGTGGCTAGACCGCCCTCGGTCACGTCATGCATGGCGGTGACCCCAGCGAACTCGCGGGCGATGGCAGCTTCTCTCACTACGCTCATGCGCTCGAGGAAACGGGCACACTCGGCGACCTCGTCCTGGCTCAACCCCGCGGCAAGCAGCCGATCACCATATTCCCGAGCCAGCAGTCCCGTGCCTTCCACCGCTACCCGCTTGGTAAGGAGCAGCCGGTCCCCCTCCCGCATCGACCGCTTGTCTCGGAGCATCCGGCGAGGCGCCGTGCCCGCCATCATCCCTACTACCAGGGGGCGAGAGACGGTGTCGGTCACCTCGGTGTGCCCCCCGCAGAGAGTGATCCCCTCCTCAGCGCAGACGGCATCGATGTCCCGCACCACGGCTGCGACCTGGGAGGCGCTGTAACCGGGGGGAAGAAGGAGGGTGGCGAGCAGCCAGCGGGGCGTAGCCCCGCTGGCTGCCACATCATTCGCGTTAGCCACCACCACATACCAGGGCATGGCCTCCACCGCCAGAGTGATGGGGTCAGAAGCCAACACCAATACCTCTTCGCCCCTCACGTCCACCGCCGCTGCGTCTTCGCCTACTGCGGCCCCCACAAGCAAGCTGGGGTCAGTGGTCACCAGACCAGCCAGACTCTCCTGCAACAGATCGGCCGGCAACTTGCCTACCGGGAGCGGAAGGCCGTGGCGTATCACCTGTAGGGCCTCCATCAGGCTCCCCACCACGAAATGGGCTCCGCTGGGTCCCGCCCCCGGCGCGGCAGTGGGCCCCGGCGCGGCGGCAGGCCCGTGCCCCAGCTCGTGCCTAAGAAACATGGTGAGGGCACCCGCCTTCCGCCCCGCTTCGATGTCCATGGCGTGATCCCCCACCACGAGCAGTTCACCGACGGGGATTCCGAGCTGCTCAGCCACGTAAAGGACCCCGTCGGGAAACGGCTTCGGACTGAGAGGGGCGTCTCGGGTCACCACCACGCTGAAGTCTTCCCAGCGGATGATGCCTAGACGCTCGAGAGACCTCCGCACCATGGCCTCGGCGTTACGGGTGATGATGGCAAGAGGTACGTCCCGCTCACGTAGGTAAGCGATGACGGCTTCGGCCCCTTGCGCGGGGACCGCCCGCTCCGCCGCCTCCATTTCGGCCTCTACTAGGAGGGCTTCCCGTCGGCCCCGTTCTTCTCGATCCTCGAGCGAGTCCAGATACTCCAGAAGTCCCTGCTCCGGTGGACAACCGGTGGCTCGCCGAATGGCGGCGAAATCCAAGAGTCCGGGCTCGGTCAACGTCCCGTCGAAATCGAATAGAACCGCAGAGATGCGAAACGGAGAGCCGTCAGGCAGGAAAAAACCCTTGCAAGGTACGGCCTTTCCTCTCACGTTCTCGCTCACCTTATCGCCTTGCCTCTCGATGTACCCTCCTGAATGCTAGCAGCTCCCCAGTAGGTCCTGGGCCCTAGTCGGCAGGTTCTGAACCGGCTGCGGTAGGTTCTCCGCCAGCGCCTGCCGCCGCTCGGCCTTCCCCTCGGCCTCCACTCGGCCGCCCCCGCGACGCTACGTCAGATAGTAGAGGAGGGCGGGGACCACTCCTACCGCGGCGAGCGTGGTCACCAGCACCACCGAGGCCACCAGCTCTCTCTCCCGGTTCTTATACCTGAGGCAGAGCACCGAGCCCACTACCGCGGACGGCATAGCCGATTCGAAGATGACCACGGCTCGCACCAAGCCGTCCAGACCCAAGAGCCAGGCGACGAGGAGGCCGAGCCCGAATCCCACTGCCATCCGCATGAAGGCAGCGCCCAGGGTAAGCCCGAAGTGGGTGACGCGGAACTGGCCTATGGTCGCGCCCAAGACAAGGAGCATGAGCGGCACCGAGGCCTGGCCCACGAAGCGGGTGGAGAGTGCGACCACTTCGGGTACCGGCACTTTGGTCAGATTGAACACCAGGCCGACCACGGCCGCGTAGATGAGCGGGGTCTTGAGCACGGTCTTGACCCCGTCTCGCACGTTGCCCCGTTCGGAGGCCAGATACACGCCCAGGGAATACACCAGGATGGCCTGGGGGATGGCCATGAGAATGACAAGAGCCGCGCCTTCTTCCCCAAAAGCCAGATACATGATGGGGAGGGGGATGTTGATCATGTTCGCGAAGACGATAGGAAGATAGAGACCCGAGTGTTTCTGGCGCAGCACGAGGAAGACCAGCCGGGCTAGAACCGCAGTCACCACCATGACGAAAAACAGCGAAAGCCAAAGATCCAGCGCCTGCCCCAGAACCAGCTTACTGGTGTACATCGAATGAAAAGCCAGGCACGGGGTGGCCACCAAGAGCGCTACTTCGATGACCGGGGCCAGGTCCACCTTGTTCAGCCGCCTGAAGACGTAGCCCAAGAGGATGGCGAAGACGGTGGGACCGATGATGGTGACAATCTGATTCACGATGTCAGAGTACACAGCGCCCGACCGGCCTAGCAAGGACTGAGCCTGGCGCCTCACCTGCCCGCGGCCGGGCGCCTGGCCTGTCCGCGCCCGGCTGCCTGCCCCGGCGCCGGCCGGGTCCCCGGGTCCCCGACCCCTTCTCTATACGGAAAGGGTCCCGGGGTGGTATAAGTCGAACGATGAACGAAGCGACCTTCTACAATTGGTTGGTGATCGCGTGGCTGGTCCTGGCTGCGCTCAGCTTCGTCGCTCTCTTCTTCGTCACCGCTCCGTATGGACGCTTCACTCGCGATGGTTGGGGTCCACGAGTGCCTTCTCGCTGGGGTTGGGTGCTCATGGAGTCACCCTCCCTCCTCGTGTTCGTGGCGCTTTTCGGGTTGGGACGGGGGCGGAGCGAGCCGGTGGCCCTTCTCCTTCTTGCCATGTGGGTCGTCCACTACGCGCATCGCTCCTTCATCTATCCCTTCCGGTTGCGGAGCAGCCGCCCCAGCATGACCCTCTCGGTGATCGCTATGGGCGCGGCCTTCAACATCGGCAATGCCTACCTCAACGGCCGCTACCTCTTCGCCCTGGGGCCGGCCTTAGAGTCGTCGCGGCTTTTTGACCCGCGTTTTCTCTCAGGGTTTCTGCTGTTCGTGGCCGGCTTCGCTTTGAATCAGCATTCTGACCGCATCCTCCTGGGACTGCGTCGACCCGGAGAGACTATCTACCGGATTCCTCGCGGGGGCGCCTACCGGTACGTGAGTTGCCCCAACTACCTGGGCGAGATCATCGAGTGGGGAGGTTGGGCCCTTGCTTGTTGGAACCTAGGGGCCCTGGCTTTCTTCGTCTGGACGGCAGCCAATCTGGCTCCGCGGGCAGTGAAGACACACCGCTGGTACCAGGAGCAGTTTCCAGACTATCCCCCCGAGCGGAAAGCGATTCTACCCTACCTCATGTAGAATGGCGGCGTCCGGGCATGACGGCCTCACCGGGATGACGACAGCGGGTGAAACAGGGGACGGGTAGGTGGGGGATAGAGGAGGATACATCCGGACCACAGTACCGGTGGCTCGGAACGTCTTCTGGGTGATGATCACCCTGCTCGCCTGGGTGCTTTTCCAGGGCCTGCGCGCCCGGGTGCCTGTCCCTGAAGGTCGCTGGTCGCAGACCCCCTTCGACCTAGTCTTCTTGGTCTTGCTGCCCGCCCTTGCCGCCTTCACCTTCACCCGTCTTTTCCTGGTCATCACTCAGTCGGCCCGAGGTACGCTCAATGTGTACGCTGCCCTCTCCAGCCCCTTTGCTTGGCTCTTCTGGTTGGGACTCGCCATCGGGCTCGTGGGGCACGGGATACGCCTTGCTGCTCACGCTCTCCATCGGAGCTTGCCGGAGGCCTTCGCAGGGGGTGCGTACGCACAGAAGGTCGCCTTTCTCGACACCAAGATCGGCTACTGGTTGTTGGGCCTCGGCTTCTTTCTCGCCACTCTTGCTCTAGTGGTGCAGGGGCAGGGCGTGGGGCAGCGCGTCATCGGACCTGAGCGTTTCCTCTTCATCCTTGGCTCACTCGCTACCTACGGCTTCGTCATCGTGTACATCGGAGTGGCCGGGCAACAAGTGATACCGGCCATTGCAGCCAGCGTCATCCTGAGCGGCGCCAGCTTGTGGCTGCTTCCTCCCTCGGAGGTGACTTACGACCCCATCGGCGCTTTCGTCACCCCGGGGACGTTCCTGGCCGGCTTCACCCTGATCGTCTGGACCATCGTGGCTGGTGGACAGCCCACCTGGCCGTAGGGCCGGCTTGGCGCGAGGTTTCCAGCCAGCTTGGCGCGAGGCGTCGAGCCGGGTTCGCGCCGCCCGTCGGGCAGGGCGCTCGCCGGGCGGCATGGGCTATAATCGCGACCTATCGGCTTGGGTGCGGAGTGGTGTCCGAGTTGGCTTAAGGAGCACGACTGGAAATCGTGTAGGCGGGGGTAACCCGCCTCGAGGGTTCGAATCCCTCCCACTCCGCCATTGGTCCAGCAGCCGCTCCCTGGCCGGCCCTCTGCCACTCGGCCGCCCGGCACCCGATTCCCTCCCTATACCCTGCTGTATACTTCGCTTGACCGTGCTAGGTGGGGAGCTAGCGGTGCCCTGTAACCCGCAATCCGCTTCAGCGGGGCTGAATCCCCACCCGAGGAGCAGGCCTGTGAGGTCCGACGCCGGTGTGTGGTGTTGACGGCCAGGTCCTGCGCAATGGAAATCCGTGAACCGGGTCAGGACCGGGAGGTAGCAGCCCTAAGCGGACTCTTCCATGTGCCGCGGGGTAGCTTGGTCTGAGCTGGCTGCCGGCGGGCGCTTGGAGGTTTGACTTCGAAGGTGGGTGCACGGTCTCTTGTTGTGACCCTGACGACGTCACGGTGATGCCCGAGGTCCTGACCGACATCATTATCGTCATGGCCGTAGCCGTCGTCGTGACCCTGCTGTTCAGTAGGTTACGTCTCCCCACCCTGGTGGGTCTCTTTGTAGCAGGGGTCCTCATCGGGCCCAACGCCCTCCGCCTCATCCGCAGCCCCGAAAGCGTGGAGCAGCTGGCCGAGGTCGGGGTCATCTTCCTGCTCTTCACTCTGGGCTTGGAGCTGTCTTTCAAGAGGATGGCCCGCCTGGCCCGGGTGCTCTTCGTAGCCGGACCCTTGCAGGTGATCCTTACGGGGGCGGTGGGACTGGGGGTGGGCTTCGCCGTCGGTCTCTCGGCGGCAGAGGCCGTCGTCCTCGGTATGTTGGTCTCGCTGAGCAGCACTGCCGTGGTACTCAAGACTCTCACCGAGCGGGCCGAGGTCGACACTCCCTTGGGCCGCAATGCTCTGGGCATCCTGATCTTCCAGGACATCCTGGTGGTGCCGTTCATGCTTGCCCTGCCGCTCTTGGCGGGTGACCAACCCGAGTTCCCCCTGCGCGCCCCCCTTCTGGCCGCCGTGGCACTCGGACTCGTGGTGCTCATCGTAGTGCTTGCCAAGTGGGTGGTACCCCGAGTGCTTTACGAAGCCGCCCGCAGTCGAAGCGCCGATGTTTTTCTTATGGTGGTGGTGGCCATCTGTTTCGCCGTGGCTGCACTCTCGGCTCGGCTTGGCCTCTCACTTGCTCTCGGGGCGTTCTTGGCCGGACTCATCATCTCGGAGTCGGAATACGGGCATCACTCCCTGGGGCTGGTGATGCCCTTCCGGAATCTCCTGGTGAGCTTTTTCTTCGTCTCCGTGGGGATGTTGCTCGACCCCGGTTTCCTTGCTGACAAGTGGTGGATCGTGATCCTGGGAACCATCGGGCTGCTCCTGGTCAAGACCATTACGGGCACCTTGGCGGTCCTAGCCCTCCGCTATCCCTTGCGGGTCTCGCTGGGTACGGGCATGGCCCTGAACCAGGTGGGTGAGTTCTCTTTCGTCCTGGCGGCAGTGGCGGCCAGCCATTCGATGTTGCCCGAGTACTTGCGACAAGAGTTTCTTGCCGTGGCTGTGCTCACTATGGCGGTGACCCCTGTCGTAATCGGGCAGACCGCCCAAGCCTACGCCGTGCTCGCCCGTCTACGTCTCCCCACCTGGCTCAAGCAAGGTTCAGGCCTAGAAACACCGTCCGCGCCAGCCTATTCCGATCACTTGCTCATCATCGGATATGGGATCAACGGCCGCAATCTGGCCCGAGCCGCTCGCGAGTTCGACCTTCCCTACGCCATCGTAGAGATGAACCCACAGACCGTCCGCAGAGAGATCGCCCAGAATGAGCCGATCCACTTTGGAGACGCTACTAACGAGGCCGTTCTGCACCAGGTAGGAGCAGGGAGGGCGCGGGCGGCGGCGGTCGTCATCGGCGACCCGGTCGCCACTCGGAGCATCGTTGCTCTCCTCAGGCGAGTGGCCCCCGACCTGCATATCGTGGCCCGCACCCGCTTCCTTTCTGAGGTGCAACCGCTCTACGCCTTGGGAGCAAGCGATGTGGTGCCCGAGGAGTTCGAGACCTCCATCGAGATCTTCCACCGGATGGCGCATTACCTGGGTCTTCCCGAAGAAGAGGTACTGCGCCTCGAAGAAGTGATCCGCGCCGACCACTACGCTGTCCTACGCCGTGCGCAGGACGACCCCACCTGCGCCTACGAGAACGCCGAGGGCGAAAGCCGCGCGGAGCGCGAAGGCCGGCCTTGTCCTCCCGACCGCTCCGAGAGCAGTCAGTGACCCTCTTGCTATAATCGCGCCACCCGGCGACCGCGACCAAGGATCCCCCGGCGGATGGCAGTCTCTCTTTATCGAAAGTACCGTCCAGCACGCTTCCTCGATGTGATCGGCCAGGAACACGTGGCCCGGACTTTGATCAACGCCATCAAGCAAGACCGGGTGAGCCACGCCTACCTTTTCGCCGGCCCCCGGGGCACAGGCAAGACTTCCATGGCCCGCATCCTGGCTATGGCTCTGAACTGCGTACAGGGGGGAGACTCCGCCACCACCGAACCGGACGGGACCTGCCCACGCTGCCAGGCTATCCGGGAGGGTACCTCGATGGATGTGGTCGAGATGGACGCTGCTTCCAACCGCGGCATCGACGAGATCCGTGACCTTCGCGACACCATCCACTACGCCCCCGTGGAAGGCAGAATCAAGGTCTACATCGTGGACGAAGTCCACATGCTCACGCCAGAGGCTTTCAACGCCCTGCTCAAGACCCTCGAAGAACCTCCGGTGCACACCGTGTTCGTGCTGGCGACCACCGAGCCCCACAAGGTCCCCACTACCATCATGTCCCGCTGTCAGCGCTTCGACTTCCGGCGACCGGGGGTGGCGGAGGTGGTCAAGGTGTTATCCGGCATCGCTGCCCAGGAAGGGATCGAGGTGGCCGAGAGCTCACTGACCGTGATCGCTCGGGCCGCCGGCGGCAGCTTCCGCGATGCCATCGGCCTGCTCGACCAGCTGGCCACCTACGCAGGCGGGGCTATAACTCTGGAGCAGACCCTGGACCTCCTGGGTATGGTCCGGCAGGACCTTCTCTTCGAGATCGTCGACCTGGTCCACGACTACGACACCCGGGGTGCGCTTCTCTTCGTCGAAAGACTCAGCGACGGCGCCGTTGACTATGCCCAGTTCATGCGGGAGCTCCTCGGACACTTGCGGGACCTCTATGTGGTCAAACACACAGAGCGCCTGCCTGGTCGGCTCGCTTTGCCCGAGGACCAGGAGCAGGCACTGCTCAGCCAGGCAGCACGACTGTCCACCGGTCAGCTGGTGACTTTCATCGATCTCTTGGGAGAAGCCCTGCGGGCTGTTCGCCAGGGCTCCGAAGCCCGCCTTGAGCTCGAACTAGCGCTCATCAAGATGACGGCCTTGAGCGGCCAGGAGCCGGGCCTCGGAGAGGCAGTAGTCGCGAGGGAGGCATTTGGACCGGCAGCAGCGCAGAGAGCCGCGGCCGCTTTGGGCCGCGGGCAGGATTCCTTCACTCCTCTGCCAGCTCCCCAGGCGGTTCCCTCGGTAGGTTCTGAGACTGCTCCCCGGACAAGTTCCCAGGCGGCCTCTCAGCCACCGCGCCCGCCCGAACCGGCCCCTCCCGCCAGTGTACATGCCGCCGGGCTGCACCCCCCTGTCGGGACACCGGCAACAGCGGACCTGGAGCACGTCCGGCGAGCTTGGCCTCTTGTGCTCGAAGCGGTCAAGAAGCGGTCGGTGGCCCTTCACGCCGTGCTCCACGAGGGTCGGCCGGAAAGTATCGAGGAAGGGACTCTGGTCGTCCGCTTTCCGGCGGGGTACCGATTCCAGGTCGACCAGGTCAGCCGCGGCGACAACCCGAGAGTGGTGGCCGAGGCTGTCAAAGCTGTCACGGGCCGCGCCCTCGCCGTGACCGCGCGGCTGGCCGAGGAACCGGCAGAGGAGACCGGTCCTGAAGAGGAAGGTGCTAGAATCCTGAGCAAAGATGAGCTGATCCGGGTGCTCAAACAAGAGTTCGGAGCGGAGATCATCGACGAGGAAAGCGACGGTTGACGACACCGAGGAGAGACCGGTGTATCCCAATCCCAATTATCAGAAGATGCTGAAGCAGGTCCAGAAGATGCAGGCCGACATGGCCAAGATCCAGGAGGACCTCGCTAACGAAGTGGTGGAGGCTTCGGCTGGTGGAGGCATGGTCACCGTTCAGGTCTCTGGGGGCCTCGAGATCAAGAGTGTAAAGATCGACCCGGCGGCAGTGGACCCCGCCGACGTGGAGATGCTCGAGGACATGGTCATGGCCGCAGCCAACGAGGCTCTCCGTTCAGCGCAAGAACTGGCCAGCAAGAGACTGGGCGGCCTCACAGCTGGCCTGAACCTGCCCGGCTTGCCCTTCTGACCGAGCTCTCGCGCAGAACGTGTTCAGTCCCCGCGTGCAGAAGCTCATCGATGAGCTCAGCAAGCTCCCCGGCATCGGACCGAAGACGGCTCAACGCCTTACTTTCCACCTGCTTAAGCTGCCTCCCGAGGAGGCGCTCCCCCTGGCCCACGCCCTGATCGAGGTCAAAGAGACGGTGCGCTTCTGCGCCCGTTGCTTCAACCTCACCGAGAGTGAGCTGTGCAGCATCTGTGCCGACCCTACCCGTGACCGGAGCACCCTCTGCGTGGTGGAGGAACCAGCCGACATTATCAGCCTGGAACGCACCCACGAGTACCGCGGGCTCTATCACGTGCTGGGCGGTGCTCTCTCTCCCATCGACGGGATCGGGCCCCAGAAACTGCGGCTTGCTGAACTGAGCGAGCGGGTCCGCGCCGAGGGCATCCAGGAGGTCATCGTGGCCACTAATCCCAACATGGCCGGAGAAGCCACCGCTCTTTACATCGCCGAGGAGCTGCGACCGCTGGTCGAAGCCGGCACCCTGCGCATCACCCGGCCGGCGGCCGGCCTGCCCATGGGAGCCGACTTGGAGTACGCCGACGAGGTCACGTTGAGCCGCGCTCTCGCCGGACGTCGCGAGATTCGCTAGAATCCCGCAGACTGTAAACCTGTATCTGGAGCGGTGATCGACGTGGCGGAGAAGGAAGACCCCCGGCAAGAGAAGCTCCCTGCAACCGAGGACGCCTTCGGCTCCCAGTACGTCATCATAGGCGGACCGGAGCAAAAGGCCGAGCGTACCAACATCATCGTCATGAAATTCGGAGGGACGTCGGTGGCAGATGCCACCTGCATGAAGCGGGTGGCCCAGCGCATCGTCGAGGCCCGCAGACAGGGGCACCCGGTGGTGGCGGTAGTGTCGGCCAGGGGGGACACCACCGACGAACTCATCGAGCTGGCCAAAGAGATCTCGGAGAACCCGCCCGCCCGCGAGATGGACATGCTGCTCTCCACTGGCGAGCGCATCTCTGCCGCTCTGGTAGCTATGGCCATCCATGAGCTGGGCTACGAGGCGATCTCGCTCACCGGCTCTCAGGCAGGCATCGTCACCGACACCGTGCACACCAGGGCCAAGATCTTGGACATCCGTCCCCACCGTATCCTGCGTGCGCTGGAGGAGGGCAAGATCGTACTGGTGGCCGGTTTCCAAGGAGTCTCCACCACCCAGGACGTGACCACCCTCGGCCGCGGAGGCTCCGACACCACCGCGGTAGCGTTGGCGGCGGCGTTGGGCGCTGAAGCCTGCATCATCTACACCGATGTGGACGGCGTGTACACGGCTGACCCCCGGGTCGTACCTGATGCTCGCAAGCTAGACTTCATCTCCAACGACGAGATGCTCGAACTCACGGCGAGCGGGGCCAAAGTGATGATGCTGCGCAGCATCGAGCTCGCCCGTCGTTTCAACGTGCCCTTGTGGGTACGTTCGAGCTTCACCGATGATCCCGGCACTCTGATAGGACAGGAAGAACGCAGCATGGAACAAGCGATCGTTTCCGGTGTGACCTACGCTCTTGATGACGCCAAGGTGACCATCCACGACCTGCCCGACAAGGTGGGGGTGGCGGCCAGGGTCTTCACCGCGCTGGCCAAGACCAATGTCAACGTGGATGTCATCATCCAGAACGTGTCGGAAGATGGCAAAGCCGACATCTCCTTCACCGTCGCGGAGGCCGACCTATCGAAGGTAGCGGGGGTCTTGGACGGTCTGCAGGACGAGCTTGGCTTCTCTTCCTTCGACCTCGACAAGGACGTAGCCAAAGTCACGTTGGTCGGGGCCGGGATGAAGACCTATCCCGGCATCGCCGCCAAGATGTTCGAGACCTTGGCTGAGAACAACATCAACATCGAGATGATCTCTACTAGTTCGATCAAGATAAGCTGCGTGATCCGCAAAGAACACGCCGAGACAGCGGTGAGAGCCATCCATGCCGCTTTCAAGCTGCACGAAGGCATGATCACCCGGGAAGAGGTGTTCAGCTAGACCACGACATTCCAAGGTCGCTGGGGAAGAAGGGACGCGGGGCGGCAGCCCGAGAAGGGCTGCCGCCCCGCATAGCGATCGGTCAGAAGTCACTTGCCTTGAGTAGCCCCATGCGGGCCCGAACCGTCGCAGGTTCCGAAACCGGCGCTGGTGCCGGAACCGGCGCAGGTGCCGCCACCAACGCAGCTCCCGTCTTGGGCGCGCAGAGTCGTGCGTGTCTGCTCAGTGGTGCGCGTCTGCTCGGTAGTCTGTGTCTGCTCAGCCGTGCAAGTGTGGTCAGTAGTGCGTGTCCGCTCTCGTACACGATCAGGAGTGCCGTCACATTCGGAGCCGCAGCTGCCATCTCGCAGTCTGAGCTGCTCCTGGTCCTGACAGGTCTCGGCAGTGGTCGCTAAGCCCAGAGGCTCACCATACATTGCTTGCGGACCCGGACCATACTGCACCCGAGCCGTCGTGGTCGTCGCGCCATTGCCCGCGGTGTCTGTTCCGCCGGATCCGCTCCGCGTCGTCGCGCTCGCTGCAAAGGCCGAGCCTGCTATCGCCAGAGTCAGAACGGCGACGGCACCCGCTACAACAAGCGTCTTCCGTCTACTCATCTGAAACCTCCCGTTTCATTCTTGGTCTTTATGGCGGACTTTCTCATCCGCAGTTCAGAGTCTAGGGGGTAGGGGTGAAAGAACGATTAGCCCACGATGAGAATCTTCTAATCGAGCACTGCACACGCACGCGAGCCTTGGACGACCGCGAGCTCTAGGCGACCACGCGTGCACTAGACGACCACGGCCGGCTACCGCGGCGCCTGTCCGCTCGGCTCTCCAAACGGCACCTCCACCGTGAAGCAGGCACCCCGCCCCCTCTCGCTCTCCACAGAGACCTCTCCGCCATGGGCCACCACCAGCGCCTTGACGATGGCAAGGCCTAAGCCCACCCTTCCTCCCGCAGCTTCCCCGTCACCACGATAGAAGCGCTCAAACACATGCTGGCGGACCTGCTCGTCCATACCTTCACCCTCGTCACGCACCCAGAGCCGCACGACGCCCTGCTCAGGATGCCGGCGTCCCCCCAGGGCGATGACTTGGCCGGGCTCGGTATGGGCCACCGCGTTCTGCATCAGGTTCAAGAACACCTGGGTCAAACGGTCCTGATCAGCGACAAGCACGCCCCTGGGCAGGTGGTCGACCGTCCAATCGCGGTCCCCCAGATGCGGCCCTTGCTCCACCAGCGAAGTCAAGAACAGGTCGAGCTCTATCGGCTCCTTGCGCAAAAGGTCGGTCCGGCTGGCCCGCGCCAGGGTTAGCAGGTCGTTCACGAGCCGGTCCATGCGGTCCAGTTCGTCGATCACCAGCGCGTGTTCCTGCCTTACCCGTTCGGGATCGAGCTCCTGCTCGCGGTCCAAGACCTGCAGATGACCCTTGATGATCGTGAGCGGGGTACGCAGCTCGTGGGACACATCCGAGATGAACTGCTCCTGGGAGGCGAACGCTTTCTCGATGCGGTCGAGCATGGCATCCATGGTGGCGGCCAGTTGTCCGATCTCATCCACCGGGCCCTGGTAGTCGATCCGCCTGGTCAGATCTTCCCGGGAGATGGCAGCAGCCGTCTGCGTGATCCTGCGCACAGGGTCAAGGGCCTGCCCCACGAGGACCCACGAGCCCGTGCCTACCAACACGCAGCCCAAGGCCCCACCGACCGCCAACAGTAAGAGCACCCGATCGAGGGTGTTCCCGATGTCCTCCAAGGAACCAGCGATCTGGACCGCACCTACCGGTTCGGCCCCCGCTCGCACCAGCGTGCCGGCCACTCGGTACTCATGGCCCCCAAGCTCAGCATCGATGAGGAAGCGGGGACCGCCCGCCAGGAGAGCCTGGGCCTCGGGGAGGTCCTCCAAGCGGACCTCGTCAGAGTTGGAGATGATCGCTCCGCTCCGCGTCTTGAGCGCCAGTATGAACCCTCCCGCCCGCAGGGCGTTCGCGCCTCGCCCCTCGAGGTAGGTCCGGGTCATGTCCACCAGGGCGGACTCGTCCTGGGCGGTCGACACAGCCTCACCGTAACGAGCGAGCTGCTGCGACAGGCGGGCATCCAGGTCGTCCTGCAACTCAGCGGACAGCACCGCGTAGATGCCGGCGGCGCCCGCCAAGACCACGATAACGACCGCGAAGACGAACCACAGGGTCAGGCGGAGTCGCAACTCTCCTCCGCCTTCCCCGCCACCTGCGGCTCTTCAGGCACTCGCAGCCGGTAGCCTCCCCCGCGGACGGCTTCGATAAGACTCGGCTCCCCGGGCCGGTCGAGTTTGCCGCGTAGGTAGCGGACATACACGTCCACCACGTTGCTCTGAGGATCGAAGCCATACCCCCAGACGCCGGAGAGTATCTGCGACCGGGAAAGCACTTGGCCTTCGTGGCGCATCAAGAATTCGAGGAGGGCGAACTCCCGCGAGGTCAGATCATGCTCTTTGCCGCCCCGAGTAGCCTTCCGGGTCTTGAGGTCCAGTCTGAGATCACCGCACTCGAGCACCGCAGCCTGTGGCTGGCGGGCATGGCGGAGCTGAGCCCTGATCCGGGCCAGCAGCTCGTCGAAGTCGAAAGGCTTGGGTAGATAGTCGTCGGCTCCCAAGTCCAGACCGCGCACCCGCGAAGGCACATCCCCCCGAGCGGTCAACATGATGATAGGCGTTCGGGTATCGGTCTTACGCACCTCCGCCAAGACCGCGAACCCATCGAGGTCGGGCAGTCCCACGTCGAGAAGGACCAGGTCATACGGCTCCCCTTGCCGTAAGCGGGCCAGCGCTTCCCGACCTGTCGAGACCACTTCGGCCACATAGCCCGCCCCCTCCAGGCCGCCGGCTAGGAAGGAGGCCACCCGAGCCTCGTCCTCGACTACGAGGATGCGCATCGCGCTATCTACCCCCACCGGTGGTCGGGGTCGTGGTGGTCGGGGTCGCAGTACTCTGGGTCGTGCCGCTGCGTACCCCGCCGTGGATGGTCTCCCGCATGGTACTGCCGGTAGTCTCGGAGTGCTCTTGCGTGCCGGGGGTGCTGGTGGTGCTGGTCGCGGCGGTATTGCCTGTCTCGCTTACCGTTGTTTCCGGGCCGCTCAGCGGCGGCGAACTACCCGTGGAGCCGGGCCCCGTGCCACCCGGGCCTGGGCCACCATCTCCCGAAGACGGCGAAGCCAAGCCGATCTCAATCACTGGAAGCTGGGTAGCCTCGACCCCACCTCGCTCCGCTTGCACCACCAGGAACGCGACCCCAGCAAGGATGACCAGGGCCACCAAACCCAGCAAGGGGAGCCGCACCTGCTTCAGCAATCTGCGCATAAGCCGCTCGTTTCGCGCTACGGTCCACTTTCCGTTAGTATATCGGCACGCACGTCCATGCGTTCCGGCCTGCGCTGCTCGAAGAGGTCGAGATGGAAGCCATAGTGGTTGAGAAGCTTCGCAAACAGTTCGACCCGCCCAAGGGCCCCGTAGCCGTGGACGACGTCTCTTTCCGAATCGCAGAAGGCGAGATCTTCAGTCTGCTCGGGCCCAACGGGGCCGGTAAGACCACCATGATCTCCATTCTCTCCTGCCTCCTCAAGCCCGACCAAGGCGAAGCCTGGGTAGGCGGCTTCTCGGTCACCAAAGAGCCCGAGAAGGTCAAGCAGCTCATAGGGGTGGTGCCCCAAGAGATCGCAGTCTACGAAGACCTGACCGGCCGCGAGAACCTGGCTTTCTGGGGAAGGATGTACGGTCTAGGCGGGCAGCTGCTCAGACAGCGGGTGGATGAGGTGCTCGAGGTGGTCGGCTTGGTCGACCGCCAGAAGGACCGCGTAGGCAAGTACTCGAGCGGCATGAAGCGCAGACTGAACATCGGCATCGCTCTCCTCCACCAGCCCCGCATCCTCTACCTGGACGAGCCCACCGTAGGCATCGACCCCCAGAGTCGGCGTTCGATATTGGACCGGGTGAAGGAACTCAATGCCGCGGGAACCACCGTGCTTTATACCACCCACTACATGGAGGAGGCTCAGGAGCTCTCCCACCGCGTGGGCATCATGGACCATGGCGCCATGATCGCCATCGGCTCCCAGGCCGAACTCGTCCAGCTGGTGGGGGGGCGCACCCGGATCGACTTGAGGGTGGACCGGCACCTGCAGCTGGTAGCCGAACAGTGGCAAAGCCTACCCGGCGTCCACAGCCTGTCGCGAGACGAGGACACTGGCTTGCAGCTCTTGGCAGACGATGCCGCCGCCTTGATGCCTAGACTGTTGGAGAGCGCTCGGGCCCTGGGGGTACGCATCACCGAAATGACCGTGGCCGAGCCGAACTTGGAGATGGTGTTCTTGCATCTCACCGGCCGCGCTCTGCGGGACTAGGCCGGCAGGTCCTGCGATGCTACGCGCACTCTTGGTAGCAGCCAAAGACGTCCGTCACGTCTATCGGAGCCGCGCTAGCCTGGTCCTGATGCTGGTCGCCCCTCTTCTCGTCACTGGCGCCATAGGGGCTGCCTTCGGCTCCGGAGAGGGCTTCGAGATCGAAGCGACGAGGACCGTAGTGGTGGACCAGGACCGAGGCGCGGGCGCGGGTCATCCTGCCAGTACGGACGCGAGCGCGGATGGCGGCGCCGGCGCGGGCTTCCCCGCCGCCGGCGCCGCCATCCGCGCCGCTCTGGGCAGCCCGGAGCTGGCGGACCTGGTGGATCTGACCACCTCCCCGGATCCCCAGTCGGCGCGCGCCGCTGTAGATGCCGGCGTGGCCGACGTAGCTGTCGTCATCCCACCTGACCTGAGCGAAGCGCTTTGGGGTGGCAGCCCCTTCGGAGACGGTGAACCTGGGCCAGCCACGATCCAGATCTACAAAGACGCCTCGCGCACAGTAGGGCCCGGCATCGTGGCTGCTGTGGTGGAGCAGGTGGTGCGGACGTGCCAAGGGGCGGTGGCCGCGGCCCGCTCAGCGGTCGCGGCCACCGCCGCCCACGGCCTCGACGACCCCGCGGCCCTTGGCGCCCTTGCCTCGGCGGCCGCCAGTGATTTCCTGACCCGAGCCCAGAGCGACCCTGGCCTGTCCCTCCGGGCTCGCCCACCGAGCGTCTCCACGACCGGTCCCGAGCGCGCTCCCAACGTAGCCGCCCAGGTTCTCATCGGGATGATGGTGTTCTTCACCCTGTTCGGCGCCTCAGTCCCTGCTCGTAGTGTCCTAGACGAACATAGGGCAGGGACACTTCCGCGCCTGTTCACCACCGCGACACCGCGTTCTCTCATTCTGGGCGGGAAGTACATAGCCGTCTTCGTGGTGGTCCTCCTGCAGTCGATCATCCTGCTCATAGCCGGCCTTCTGCTCTACGGCGCCCACTGGGGCGCATTCGGCCCGGTAGCGGTCCTCACTGTCTGCGGAGCCGTGGTGGCTGCCTCCCTGGGTCTGGTCACCGTCTCTTTTGCTAAGACTCCCGGGCAGGCGGGCGCGGTCAGTTCGGTCATCTTCGTCTTCCTCGGCCTCGTCAGCGGCAGTTTCACCGGGACCGCCGATCTGGGCCAGGTGTACAGTGTGCTCCGCAGGATCAGCCCCCTGGGCTGGCTCCTCGAAGCCTGGGACAACATAATGTTCGGCGGCTCCTTCAGCGATATCGTGCTACCCGTTCTGGTGGTACTCGCCTTCTCCCTGGTCTTCTTCGCCTTGGCCACCTTCTTCTTCAGGCGGCGCTACGCATGAGTCGAGTCTGGCACATCGCGTTCAAAGAGTTGCTCCAGACTAGGCGAGACCGTCTGGCAGCCCTTTTCACGCTGATCCTCCCCGTGATCTTCACCGTGTTCCTCGGGATCATGATCGGTCGGGCCAACGAGGACAGCGGGCTTCCCCTGGCCCTCGCCGATCGGGATGGAAGCGAGGCCTCGCAGACTCTGGCCCTCACCCTCTCAGGTTCTCCCGCCCTCGCTATCCGACAGATTGCCCTTCCTGGGCTGGAAGACGCGGTCCGCAGCCGCAAGGTGGCCGCGGGCCTGGTGATCCCCGTCGGCTACGAGACGGCTTTGCAGGCTGGGCAGACTGTGAGCTTGGACTTCGTCTGCCTGGAGACGGTACCCGGGGCGCAGAGCGCCCGGCAAGCGGTCGAGAGCGTGTTGTTCGAGAGCCACCTCTCTAGCCTCGCTATCAAGAGCGCTGCCCATGTGGTCACCGGCGCTACCGGCTTGCCCTTCGACGACCGACTCGACCGGGTCCTCCGGGAGTCAGTGACCGCCGCTCTCGCTCAGCCCACCGTGACTCTCGACGTCACCGACGCCGGGCGACCGCTCCCCGGGGAAGCCTCTGGTTTTGAGCAGTCTTCCCCCGGGGGCATGGTCAACTGGGTGCTCTTCGGACTTCTGACCGTGGTCGCAGGGGTGGCTTGGGAAAAACAGCGGGGCCTCTTGCGCCGCTTCCTTGCCGCGGGAGTGAAGCAACGAGAGATAGTGGCGGGCAAGCTTCTAGCGATGGTGGCCGTGACCTTTCTGCAGCAGCTGCTACTTGCAACCGTCGGGCAGGTAGGTTTCGGCGTCCGTTACTTCCACGCACCGCTCGCCCTGCTTGCGACCATGCTCTCCCTGTCGATCTTCGCCGCCTCGTTCGGGCTCCTCTTGTCTTCCCTTTTCCGCCGTGAACAGGCCATCATCGCGGTGACCATCATCTCGGCTCAGTTGCTAGGCGTCATGGGCGGAGCCTGGTTCCCTCTAGAAGTCGCCAGCCACAGCTTCTCCCGGGCGGCCCATTTCTTCCCGACAGCCTGGATCATGGAGTGTCTGCATGGGATCACGCTGAGTGGCTGGGGGATGACCCAGGTGCTCGTCCCGCTGGGATACGTCTGGGCCTGGATAGCAGTGGTCTTCTCTCTCGCCGTGTGGCGATTCCGTCCCGACTAGTACACCGGTCCGACCGGTACCCCGTCCCGACTAGTACAATCTGTGCATGGATACTCTGCGTGAGCTGACCGCCATCATGGAGTCCTTGGGCCGAGCTCGATCGTTCTCTGAGCTGGTAGACCGCCTCACTGCCTGGGCTAGACAGTTCGCGCAGTGCCAAGCCGCCATACTCCGGCTCTGGCAGGGACCCGGCAACGCTTGGCTGGCCAGCTGTTCCAGCGAGGGGCATTCCCCCGACTTCGTCCGCCACGAGACAGTGGTGGGGCACGACGACTGCCTCTGCGGCCGGGTAGCCGCGGGACAGATCGATCCCGCTCTCCCCTTCTACACCCTGGGGGGCTCTTTCTGTTGGGGCCGGCTGAGCAGTCTGACCGAGGAGTTCAGCGCCGAGGTGGTCGGCCCTCTGCGGGGACGCTGCTTCGACGAGGCCTACCAGTCGGTAGCCATATTCCCCCTGCGGGTGGACGAGCGCATCATCGGCTCCCTCCATCTGGCGGACCGCCGTCCGGACCACTTCACCGAATGCGTGCCCATCATCGAGGCGGTCTGCCGCATGGCCGGCCCGCTTTTCCTGAGCTACCTCGACCGCGACAAAGAACACGCCATTCTCGAGGCCATCCAGGCGGCTTTGATGCCTCCGGAGCCCCCGGTGGTGGAAGGGCTCGAAATAGGGGTGAGCTTCGACTCGGCTACCGACCTCGCCCGTCTGGGCGGCGACTTTTGCGACGTGCTCGATCTAGGCGCAGCAGGGGTGCTCATACTGGTTGGTGATGTGGCCGGCAAAGGGGTGGAAGCAGCCGGGATCGCGGCCAAGACCCGCTATGTGCTGGGCGCCCAAGCCGGACTCGACGCTGAACCCGCCCGTTTCATGGAGCGCACCAACGCGCTCTTGGCCCGGTCGCTCGCTCCTGGCCGTTTCGTCACGGCTGCCGCCTGCCTCCTGGACCCCGGCACTGGCGATCTCAGCACCTGCCTCGCTGGGCATCCCGCTCCCCTCAAGATCTCCTATCCGCCGGGCCCAGAATCGCCACCAGCAGCGGTGGCCGCTCTTGAGTCAAGAGCGCCTCATAATCCCCCGCTCGGCGTCCACCCCGAAACCAAGTTCCGCAGCCACCGAGAACGCCTTGGGCCGGAGCAGGTCCTGCTTCTCTACACCGACGGGATCTCGGAAGCCCGGCGGGGGAAGCAGGTCTTCGGAATCGAGCGCATCGCCGAAGCGGCCCGGAGGAGTCCGTCGGCTGACCCCCAGGAGGTCGCACGCCGAGTACATCGGGAGGCTGTCGCTTTCCACGACCCCAGTCTCCCTACCGATGACCGGCTGGTCATAGCCGTACGGCGCAGAGTGAGCCCCGCCAAGACTACGGCCAAGAGGCAACAAGGGGTGGCCGTTGCCCCCCTGACCCCGTGAGTTCACCTATGGACACCGAGAGAGACTCCTTCGAAGCGGTAGCCTCGGACACCGAGCCGGGTATGAACCTCATCTCGGTGGATTTCGACTTGGTCATGGTGAACCGAGCCAACGAACGCCTTTACGCCAAGCCTATAACGGCGCTCCTCGGCAAGAAGTGCTACCGCGAGTTCGAGAAACGGGACGAGCCCTGCCCTCACTGCCCAGGACGTTTGGCCCTAGCTACAGGAGAGCCCCACGAAGCCGAGACCATCGGCGTCAGAGACGACGGCACGCGCTTCGCAGCCCGTATCCGGGCCCATCCGATCATCGGACCCGACAACAAGCCCACCGGCTTCATCGAGGTGGTGGAAGACATCACCGAGCAGAAGCGGGCGGAGAACCTTGCCCGCCTTGACAGTGAGCTGCAGGAAAGTTTGGTGACAGCCCAGAACATCCCTCAGGCTCTCCGGCTCGTCCTGAAGGCTGCCCTGCGCATGGAGAGTATCGATCTGGGCGCCGTGTTCCAAGCGGAACCCGACAGTCGCGAACACCGTCTGGTGCAGGCCGAGAACGTCCCTCCCGACCTGATGGAAGCCCTTACCGTCCTGAGCCAGGGCGCCTCCTTCCGGCCTGATCTCCACGGTCGTGGTGGTCTACGCGCTATAGCTGTGGTGCCCATCCTCCACCGGGGGACCGTCATGGCCACTCTCTTGGCCGGCACCACCACCTATCCAGACCTTCCGCCTTCCATCCACGCCGGGCTGCAGACCCTGGGAGCGACCGCAGGCAACGCCATCTCACGGATCTTGGCCGAGAAATGCCGCGGAGACGCAGTGGCCGACCTGGAACAGTTGATCTTCGCTTCGCCCTTGCCGACCTGGGTCCTGGACAGTCAAGGTAGAGTGACGCTTTGGAATCGCGCTGCTGAGCGAGTTTTCGGCTGGAAGGCAGGTGAGGTCAAAGGTCAGCCGCCTCCTTGGTCCAGAGAGTCGTTCCGACCAGTCAGAGGCAAGACTGAGCTCGAAGAGAAGACACGCGGGGAGCACGAAGGACCGACCAGCATCGGGAAGGTGACTGAGACCAGCGTTGCTGACGTGACCGGCATCGCAGATGTGACCGGCGTCCCACATGCGATGGGGGTCGCGGATACTCGCGGCGTCGCCGAGGCGACCGCCGCCCGCCTCGCTGTCGCCGAAGCCCGCGAGACCTGGCTCCCCCGCAAGAGCGGGGAGGCAGTGCCGGTGCGTCTTCACGCTGCCCCTTTCCGCGATGTGGTGGGCAACCGCTCGTCACTCGTGGTGATAGCCGAGGACCTCAGCCTCGAGCTCAAAGTCGCCGAACTCGAGCGCGCCCTCGAGCACTTGCAAAAAGGGCTTGGAAAGGCTCCGCCTCCGGGCAGGACCGGGGTTCGAGACCCGAGCGGAGTCCAGGACCCAGATGGGTTCCATGACCCGAGGGGGCCGGACTCCACCAGTACCGCCTCCATGGAGCACAGTCCCGCCCGGGTACTCATAATCGATGCGGGTGAACCTTGGGGTGCCGAGCTTGCCTCTCTTCTCGGCCAACTCGGTCACGAGGCCGAAAGATCTCCTAGCGTGGAAGAAGCCCTCGGACTGTTGGAGCGGGCAACAGGTCGCCCCGGCGAGAACACCCTAGGAAACGCCGGCCCGGTCGCTGCCGCCTCACAGAGTGACGCCGGCCCGGTCGCTGCCGCCGCCGAGGAAGGTCCTGGCCCTGAGAGGCTGCCGGTGGGCAAGACGCCTCAACAGCCCTTCTCTCTGGTCGTGGTCTCGGTGGTGGGACCGGGCGGCTCCAGCGCTCTCAGCGTGGCCGCAGCCCTGCGCACCCGGGGCTGGAACCTGCCCGTGCTCATGTCCAGTGACAGCGAAGTGCGCGGCTACCAACACCACGGCATAGCCGCCGTCATCAGGCGTCCCTTCCGAAAGGAAGAGGTCGCAGCGACGATCGAGAAGGTGCTGGGTAGGGCCTAGAGGTAGAGCGGGAGACCCGTCGGCGAGGCCGGGCCTCCGGCCGATGAACCGGGAAAAGGCGCGGGGCGGCAGGCGCTCAGGCGCCTGCCGCCCCGCCAACCCCCGGCGCATTCCGGGACTACGCCGGGTACTGCACCTCCTTCATGGAGGCACCGACGGGGATATCAGGATGAGTAGCACTGACGGGGATCACCAGGTCATACTTCCACTTGCCTGAACCCTTGACCCACTGTCCGCCCGCGATGGGCTTGGTGCAGAAGTTGTAGTAGCCGCTCACGGGATCGGGGTTCTGAGTCCAGTCCACCGGTCCCCCAGTGACAGTGACCTTGGTGGCCTTGATGGCCTCTACAATGCTGTTCTTGTCCTTGGGATCCTTCGCCCGACGAAGAATATCGGTCCAAAGCTCAAAGCAACCGATGAAGCAGACGGGCTGGGTCCACTGTAGGCCGGTGTCGGCCTCGTATTGGTCACAGTATTGCTGCGGAGTCATGCCGGTGACGTCGCTCTTGTAAGGATAGGTGGGATGGTACCAGCACTCCACTGTCATGCCGTCGCCTAGATCACCCAGGGCGTTCACACCATCGGGGAAGAGCAGAGCCTTCGCCACCGTGACTATCTTGGGCCGGAACCCTTGCTGCACCGCCTGCTTCCAGAAATTGGAGAAGTCGCCTGGGGCGGCCATGCCGCACACGATCTCGACCCCGTCCTTCTTGAACTGATTGATGATGGCCGAGTAGTCTTCCGTACCGATGGGGTACTGGCCGGGATTGCTCAGAGTGAGACCCAGCTGCTCGAACAGCCCAGGCAGCACATTGGCGAAGTTGTCGCCGTCTGCCGAGTTCTCCCACAGAGCCCCTACCACCTTGTTGTTTGGGATCTTCTCCCACATGCCCAGGAAGTTGCCCACGACGTCTTTACCGATCCACCAAGCACACCAGTTCCACTTGAGAGGTTCTTTGAGGTTGGCCCCCCAAGCGTCGCCGGGGCAGTCGTAGAAGATCCCGGGGCATTCGTAGGCTTCGGCCTGGTCTCTCACCGGGATGACGTTAGCCGCGCTGGAGCTGCCCCCGATCAGAGTGATGCCCTGGTTGTTGATGAGGTCGGCCGCTACCTGAGCCGAGCGGTTGGAGTCGGACTGGCTGTCGCCAATGATCGTCGTGATCTTATACGCCTTGCCATCGCCGCACACCAGACCGTCTTTCCAGACGTTCTTCTCCATCCACTCGACCTGCCACTTGGCGGCGGCACCGAACTGAGCCATGCCCCCCGTCAGCGGCACCACGTATCCGCACTTGATCTCGCCGCCCATCTCGGCGCCGGTCGAGACCGAAGTGGTGGTCTCACTCGGGGCGGAGGTGCTTGTCGCGCCCGCTGTGCTGCTGGTTGTGGTTTCTGGCGTCTCGCCGCAGGCAGCCAGCAGACCCCCCAAGCTGGCTCCCACGCCGACCGCGGCCCCCGCCGTCCCTGCGATCTTGAGAAACTCCCGTCTGCTCAAGGAGCGTGGTTCACTACCTGACATTTGTCCCTCCTTGGAAGAGTTGGATGACCTGACGGCACGGTCTTCGGTGGAAGCTTAGTCTGCTTCCGCTCCGGAGGCAAAAATCCGGCCGGCATTGGGGTTCCGTACCGCGGAATCAAGTGCCGTGATACAGGAAGCAACCGGCGTTCTCTCTCTCGGCGACTCCTGTGTCGTTGCCACTCTCCCTGCGGGCCCGATGGTAGAATCTGCGCTCAACAGGCCGACTAAGGGAGGACGCGTGGGCAGGGAGTATCGAGTCGCTGTGGTGGGCGCAACCGGCGCTGTAGGGCGCGCCATGCGCACTATCTTGGCCGAGAGAGGTTTTCCGGTCAAACAACTCGTCGCCTTGGCCACGGCCAAATCTGCAGGCACTAGACTCGACTTCCGGGGTGAAGAGGTCGTCGTCCAGGAGCTCACGCCCGAGAGTTTCAAGGGCATGGACCTGGCTCTCTTCTCTGCCGGCGGCGGGACCTCGCTCACGTATGCCCCCATCGCCCGCGAAGCCGGCTGCGTGGTAGTGGACAACTCCTCCGCCTGGCGCATGGATCCGCAGGTGCCTTTGGTAGTGCCGGAGGTCAATCCGGATGACGTCGAGTGGCACCGCGGCATCATCGCCAATCCCAACTGCTCCACCATCCAGATGGTCGTGGTCATGAAGCCCTTGCACGACGAGGCCCGCGTCACACGGGTGGTCGTTTCCACCTACCAGGCAGTCTCCGGGACCGGGGCCAAAGCCATCAACGAGCTCATCCACCAGACCGGCGAAGTACTGGCCGGGCAGGACCCGACCATCGCCGTCTATCCCCACCAGATCGCTTTCAACTGTCTCCCCCACATCGATGTGTTCCTCGAGGACGGCTACACCAAAGAAGAACGCAAGATGGTGGACGAGACCAAGAAGATCATGGGGGACGACAGCATCGCGGTGAGCGCCACCTGTGTGCGAGTGCCGGTCCAGAACGGGCACTCGGAGTCGGTCAACCTCCAGTTTGCTCGCCCGCTGAGCGTCGAACGGGCCCGGGAGCTTCTGGCCGCGGCGCCCGGTGTCAAGGTGGTCGACGACCCCCAGAATAAGCTCTACCCCATGCCTATCCTGGCTTCGGGCAAGGATGAGACCTTCGTCGGGCGCATCCGTCGCGACCCTACGGTAGAGTTCGGTCTCAACCTCTGGATAGTAGCCGACAACCTGCGCAAGGGAGCCGCTCTCAACGCCGTGCAGATCGCAGAGCTCTTGGTCGAGCGCGACCTGGTCCGGGTCCCCAAGTAGGCAGGCGACCGGCTCAGTGAGCAGGTCTCCAAGCGCGCGGTCGGAGTAGACTGATGAGCAGGTCGGTAGCTACGCCACCCCCTTCGGCGACCAGCCCTCCATCTGTGAAACGGGGAGCCGACACTAAGAGTCACCGTAAACGACGTAGGTTGCGGGCTGCGCTGGCGGCTTTGGGAGCTGCTCTTGTCGTCTTCCTGGGCTACAGCCATGCCGAGACCTACCGCATCGAGGTCAAAGAGTACACCGTCGTCAGCGAACACCTCCCGACTGCCTTTGCCGGCACCAGGGTCGCAGTAGTGGCTGATGTCCACCGGAGTTGGTTCTTCCGGCAGAGCCGGGTGGAGAAGATCGTAGATTCCGTGAACGCCCTCGCCCCCGACCTTGTGGTCCTGGCCGGTGACTACGTCTACGGAAGCACGCGTTACGAGGCCCCTTGTTTTCAAGCTCTGGGTAGGTTGAAAGCTCCCTTGGGGGTGTACGCGGCCCTGGGGAACCATGACTACGGAGCTTACGACCCTTCCGGCCGCGACCTTGATCCTGTTTACGCTGCAGTGGAGCCCACGAACATAGTCCTCCTCCGCAATCAAGGTGTCTGGCTTGAGAGGGGCGGTGCTCGCCTGCGGCTGGGTGCGGTAGGCGACCTCCGGAAAGACACCCCTGACCTGGCCCCCATCGTCCGGGGCACAACTGCCGAGGACTTTGTCATCTTGCTGTCGCATAATCCCGACTTTGCGGAGCAGCTTCCCCCCCAAGCAGTGGACCTTGTCCTAGCCGGGCACACGCACGGCGGTCAGGTGACCTTTTTCGGAAGGTGGGCACCTTTAGTGCCGTCCGACTACGGCCAGAAGTACCGCACGGGGAGGGTGGAGCGTGACGACACGACCGTGATCGTCTCCAACGGGATCGGGGTCATCTTTCCACCCCTGCGGTTCTTCGCCCGACCACAGATCGTGCTGGTCACCCTGGAGAAAGCTGCGGAGTAACTAGGCGAGACTCTGGCAACTCTCAGGAGGGCGGCGGCCCCGAAAGGGGCAGCGGCCGCAAGCGGCCTTTCTCCAACTTTGGCTGTATGGCGAGCCCGCTCCGGCTAGGCTACCCTTGGCCTGACATGAAGGCACAGGCGCAGACCCCGCTCTTCGAGCTGCTCACCCCCGGGCGGTTCCCCCAGGTGGCAGCCCAGACCGTCCTCCCCGCCCGGCCGGGACGGGCGGTGCCGCTGCCGGCCGGGCTCCACCTACGGCTCGTCGACGCCCTCGCCGCTCAAGGCATACGCCAGCTGTGGACCCACCAGGCCGAATGCTGGGCAGCTGTGGAGCGGGGTGAACACTTCATAGTCACCACCGGCACCGCTTCCGGCAAGAGCCTTTGCTTCAACCTGCCGGTGCTCGACCATCTGTTGCGCAATCCCCACGCCCGCGCCATCTACCTCTACCCCACCAAGGCCCTGGCGCAAGACCAGCTTCGGCGCATCCGCCTGTTGACAGGGCGGCAAGTCGAGGTGGCCACCTATGACGGCGACACCCCCAGCGCCGCCCGTACCCTGGCCCGACAGAAGGCACGCGTGCTCTTGACCAACCCCGATATGCTCCATCTGAGCCTCTTGCCCTGGCATGAACGTTGGGACGATTTCTTCCTTAACCTAAGCTATGTGGTGATCGACGAGGCTCATACCTATCGCGGGGTCTTCGGCAGTAATGTAGCCAATGTGCTCCGACGACTCCGCCGGGTCGCCTCCTTCTACGGGGCCGAGCCTCGTTTCATCCTGGCCTCGGCCACCATACGCAACGCCGCCGAGCATGCCTGCCAACTGACCGGTCTAGAGGTCACCCACATCCACGGCGACGGTGCCCCGGTGGGAAGACGCCAGATAATCTTCTGGCAACCACCGCTGGTGGAGGAGGAGCTCAATCTTCGCCGCTCCACTACCAGCGAGGCCGCCGAACTCCTGGCTGAACTCGTACGTCACCATGTGCGCTCCATCTGTTTCACCAAGTCCCGCCGCCAGGCAGAAGTCATCTACCAGCAGACAAGCGAGCTTCTCGAGGAGAGCGCTCCCGCGCTGGCCAAACGCATCTCCCCCTATCGCGCCGGGTACACTCCCGAGCAGAGACGTACCGTCGAGAAATCGCTCTTCAGCGGGGAACTCCTCGGTGTGGTCAGTACTAGCGCGCTTGAGCTCGGCATCGACATCGGAGCCCTGGATGCCGCCATCACCGTAGGGTACCCGGGCACCGTAGCCAGCTTGTGGCAGCAATGGGGCCGCGCCGGCCGCGGCAAGGGAGAGAGCCTAGGGATATTCGTGGCCGGCAACGACGCCCTTGAGCAGTTCTTCGTCAGGCATCCGGACCTCCTCCTCAGTCGGGAGGTCGAGGCCGCCACCATGGACTTCGCCAACCCTTTCCTGCACCTCGACCATCTGGCAGCAGCCGCCTACGAGGCACCTCTGGTGCGCGAAGACGAGGAGTTCTTCGGCCCGGGTCTGGCGGAGAGTCTAGAGCAAGCGGTGGAAAAAGGTCTCTTAAGACGTCGACACGACACCTGGTTCCTGACCGGAAGCGGCTTCCCGGCAGCCAAGATCGGCCTCCGTTCTACCAGAGGCGAACAATACACCATCGTGGAGGAGGACACAGGCGACATCGTAGGCACCGAGGGCGCCGAAACTGCCTTCTCTGCCCTCCATCCGGGAGCCGTCTACCTCCACATGGGGGACTCCTATCTGGTCAGCCGCCTCGACTTGGAGCAACACCTGGCCCTGGTCCGCCCCTTCTGGGACAGCTACCACACCATTCCGCGGCGCGATACCGAGACTCGCATCCTGAGCGAAAGGCTGCACACCGCTCACGGTCCGGTCACCCTGCATCTGGGCGAGATAGTCGTGCGCAGCCGAGTGATCGCCTTCGAGAAGCGCAGGAACGGCCGCAACGAAGTGCTCGGTACCGAAGAACTCGACCTGCCGCCTCAAGAGTTCGTCACCGAGTCCCTTTGGTTCACGGTGCCCCCAGAGCTCCTCGGCGCAGAGGCGGAGCTAGTGCGGCTGCCCGGGGCCATTCATGCGGTCGAGCATGCCCTCATCGCTCTGCTTCCCCTCTTTGCCATGTGCGACCGCTGGGACATCGGCGGCTTGTCCTCTCCGGTCCACATACAGACCGAGCGGCCCACCATATTCGTCTACGACGCCCATGCGGGGGGAGTGGGGATCTCCCGCCAGGGTTTCGACCGCTTCGCCGAGTGGGTCCGCGATGCTCATCGGCTGGTACGGGATTGCACATGCGAGAGCGGCTGCCCCTCCTGCATCCAGTCGCCCAAGTGTGGGAACTGGAACGAACCTCTCGACAAGGAGATGGCCCTGCATCTGCTGGCTGCACTGGTCTGAGGCGGCCCAGTCGCCGACCGGCGACTGGGCCGCCCGACCCACGGTGCTGCGATAAGCGGTGGTATGCTTTGCCGCATGCGACCGCTGTATGTATCAGTGATAGGCGGGAGTTCCTGCTCCCCAGCCGAGTACGAGCAGGCCCGGGAAGTCGGTCGCTTGATAGCCAAAGAGGGCGCCATCTTGGTCTGCGGAGGTCTGGGCGGGATCATGGAAGCCGCCGCTCGGGGAGCCAAGGAGGCCGGCGGTACCACCCTCGGCATCCTGCCTGGTCATAACCGGACCGTTGCCAATCCCTACCTCGATTACGTGGTGACTACCGGGTTGGGTCATGCCCGCAACCTGGCGGTGGTCAGCACCGGTGATGTCGTCATAGCCGTGAGCGGCGCTTACGGCACCCTCTCTGAGATCGGCTTGGCTGGGGTATTAGGTAAGCCTGTGATCATCCTGGGGGGCTGGCATCTGCAGAATGACAGTCTGGGGGATGCTCTTGCAAGCGATGTGAGATATGCCACCTCTCCGCGGGAGGCGGTCGACCTGCTGCAGGAAATCCTGGCGAGGCGGGTCGCTTCAAGTACGCCGACGGCGGCCCCATAATGTCCCCTCTCCAGCCACGCCATCGTGAGACCCAGGAGTTGATCTCCCGCTTAGAGGCCCGCCGGGCTCGTAGACGCCGTCTGCGCCTGCTGTGGGCAGTGGCCGCCTTGGCGGTGGTGGTAATTATCGCCGCCATCGGCGCGACAGTGCTTACCCAGAGTTCCGGACCGGCCGGAGCCACCACCTCCGCAACCGTCGCCACTTCGACCGGATCTAGCGGCTCCGCGGTAACCCCCAGCTCTCACATAAACACCAGCCTCAGTCATCCCAGCTCGTCATCTACCTCGCCGACCTCTTCGACCCCTTCCACTTCCGCAGCCCCTTCCACTTCCACGACCCTTGTCAGCACCACCACCGGTCCCCCCAAGGTAGTGGTCATCGACCCTGGGCACCAGGCCAAGCCCAATCTCGACCCCGAACCCATCGGCCCGGGTTCCACCCAGACCAAGGCCAAGGTGAGCAGCGGCACGCGGGGCGTGGTCACCGGCATACCGGAAAGCGAGCTCAATCTGGCCATCGGGCTTAGACTGCGCAAAGCTCTCGAGGCCCATGGGATCAAGGTGGTCATGACGCGTAGCACCCAAGACGTCGATATCTCTAACCGCGAGCGCTCCGAGATCGCCAACGAAGCGAGGGCCGATCTCTTCATCCGCATTCATGCCGACGGGAACGGCAACCCCGAAGTGAACGGCATCCACACCCTGTATCCGGCCTCCATTCGAGGCTGGACCGATGACATCGCCGCCCGCTCTAAGGAGGCCGCCGTGCTTGTGCAGCGAGAGCTCATCAAGGCCACCGGGGCCCGCAACCGGGGTCTAGATGAACGAAGCGACCTCACCGGCTTCAACTGGTCCGATGTGCCTGTGGTCCTCCCGGAGATAGGCTACATGACCAACCCCACCGAAGACCGACTGCTAGCCACCGATGCCTACCGCGATAAGATTGTGCACGGCCTAGTAGAGGCGATACTGCAGTTCTTGGGCTTGCAGTGAAGACGGCTTTCGGCGACTAGGCGAGTCTAGGGCCGTCAAGCAACACGGTCGGCTAAAGAAGCTGGAGAGTAACAGAGGAGGATCCGAGTTGGGCAGGATAACGATTGTAGGCGTGGGCTACGTGGGTTTGGTGACCGCTGCTTGTTTCGCCCATCTGGGACACCGCGTGACCGCCCTGGACGTTGACGCCGCCAAGGTGGCGCTGCTCAAGCGAGGCGAAGTCCCCATCTTCGAGCCGGGGCTCAAGGAGCTGATGACCTCCGTCCGAGACCGTCTGGACTTCACCACCGACCCTGCCAAGGCCTATGCCGACGCCGGGTTCGTTTTCTTCTGCGTGGACACTCCTGCGACCTACTCGGGCGATGCTGATCTTTCCCGTGTCTGGCAGGCCATAGACGCTCTACCGCCCGGCCTGGAGGAGCAAGTGCTCGTGATGAAGTCGACGGTTCCTGTGGGCACGGGAGCCTTGGTGCAGGCTGAGCTCGAGTCGCGAGGGTACGACCACCTGCACTATGCTTCCAACCCGGAGTTCCTCAGGGAAGGCTCGGCCGTCTCCGACTTCCTGCACCCTGACCGGATCGTGATAGGCGCGGACGAAGCGGGCATAGCCGAGAAGGTGGCTACTCTCTATACCGGCGTGAAGAGCCCGGTCTTGCTGACGAACGTGGCCTCTGCCGAGATGATCAAGTACGCCTCGAATGCTTTCCTTGCCACTAAGATAAGTTTCATCAATGAGATAGCCAATGTATGCGAAGCTGTCGGGGCCGACGTGAAAGTTGTGGCCCAAGGCATGGGTCTGGACCACCGTATAGGTCCCCATTTCCTGCAGGCCGGTATCGGCTACGGCGGCAGCTGCTTCCCCAAAGACGTTTCCGCCTTGAAGCAGATCGCCGGCAATTCCGGTTACCACTTCCAATTGCTCACTGCAGTGATCGAGGTCAATGAGCTGCAGAAGCGTCGAGTGATCGGCAAACTGAAGCAGCATCTAGGTGGAGAGTTGCGTGGAAGTCGGATTGCGTTACTAGGACTTGCTTTCAAGCCTAACACCGATGATATCCGGGAGGCCTCCTCGCTGGTCTTAGTTGGCCGCTTACTTGCAGAAGGAGCAACGGTGGTGGCATACGATCCGGTAGCCATGGATAAGATGCGCACTGTGGTCCCGTCTATCGAGTACACTGCGTCTGCAGAGGAAGCTGCTAAAGGAGCTGATGCCTGCATACTGGTGACTGAATGGGATGAGTTCCTACGCCTCGACTGGGAGCATGTACGTAAAACTATGAACCGACCCATAGTCATCGACGGTCGTAATGCACTCGACGACGAAAAGCTTACAGCGCTGGGCTTCATATACGATGGAGTTGGACGCCCCTGCCGTAGCGGGAGTTGAACAGTGGTTCTGTATCAGGTGCTGCTTGCCTAGGCGGTTGCCAGCCCCTTCTTTCTATTTCTCTCAAGCGTTTTCTCTGCGCCCGGTAATAAGTAAGACTAAAGTGTGAGCAAACTGAGCCGATATTTGAGATGTAAACTTAGCAGCGGCTTCGTTGAGTAAGTAAGAAAGTGAGGCCGGTGATGGCAAAGGCTAAGGGATATGAGTTGATTCCACGGCCTGTCCCCACCCGTCGGCGGGCAAGTATCTACAAGGAGATTATTGCCGAGTTCATCGCAAGTGGTCACGATAGCGCACAGGTGGTATGTCCTGATCGCAAACCGGTGACCCTCTTGCAGGGACTCCGTAAAGCGGTCGTCGCAGAAGACTTGCCCGAGCTGAAGGTAGTGCAGCGCGGAAGTGACATCTATCTGGTCAAGGAGTAGGACCGGAGCCGACAACCTCTGGGAACACAGTCAGGCCCGCAGAACCTCCTACCGCCTCCGCAGGCCTAGACCCACTTCTGACCGCGAGCCCGGGGCGTTCTAAGACGCTCCGGGCTCGCCTCTTCCATGGACCCCCGCGCCGCCGCGCGACCGCCAGCCGCGCGGCCCTGAGGTCGACCAGACTCTAGGCCTTCTTCACGTCCTTCTTGATCTCGTCGGTGTTCTCATGGATACGGAAGAAGGTGATCACTATCTCCAGCACCACCCGGGCCCAGAGTAGAGCCAGGAAGCCGTAAATAATCCCACCGATCAGGAAAAAGACCCCGGTAGCAGCCGACATGGTGAAGCCCATGATTATCATGCCAAGCACGCTGAGCCCTATCACCACCATGAAGACGATGAAGAGCACCTTGATCAGACTGGGCGTCACAAAGCTTTTGAACGAGAAGTCGAAGAACCTACCCCAGAAGCCCTTGCTGGTCACATCAGCATACGGCCCAGGAGCATAGGCGTAGGGCGGCTGACCGGCATACGGCGGGGATGTCGGTGGGGGAGGCGGCGGAGGGGGAGGCGTGGGGGCAGTTGCCACAGGAGCCGCCTCGGCCACAGGCAGCCGGGACCCACAAGCCTCGCAGAAATCACCCGTCGCCTGCATGTGGCCACAATTAGCACATGTCTTCATCGCTTCAGCCACTGCACACCCTCCTTCTGGTCGTAGACGCTGCATAGCCTTGTTTTGGCCCTATTCTTCCCTGGCCACGGTAAGACCACACCTCGGAAATGTCAATCACCAACGGAAACTCGCGCGGTGCCGGAGAGTGTCCGCCAGGTCTTGTATAATGAGTACTGACGCCCCCGCGCTTCACCCATGCATCCAGCGGCGAGGAGAACTGCAAGGCAAACGGCCAAGCAGCCAGAGACAAGAGAAACCGCCGTCTTGGGACCATCGCCCTGGACATCCTCGCTGTCATGGTCGTTTATCTAGTGGCCATCAGTTTCCGCTATTGGGGCACTGTTATCGGATGGACGCCCTGGACGGCAGACTTCC
>OGCI01000592.1_pt1 | contig 39199 bp, 38 predicted proteins | sample 1570021 | NCBI WGS metagenome assembly OGCI01 (sample SAMN06264664, study PRJEB24512) | hot springs metagenome | isolation source: Hot spring water | place: South Africa: Tshipise | collected 2015-06-21 | reverse complement strand
GGGTGCAACGGCATATTCTACCTCAACAAGCAGGGGCGACAGGAGGGGCAAAGAGGAGTTCTTAACAAAGACGCCCCCGTTTGAATACACGCCCTTGCGCACACCTCCCGCATCAACCACCCCCACTTGAGGTTTGCGCATCAAAGCACCAACGGTTCTTCATAGTCCACATAGGTATCACGCCCATAGGTCTCGGTACATTGCTCGCGCCCACCGACAAGGCGATAGAAGCGCAAGCTGTCTTGTTTGGGGTCCATCGCTTTCAACAGACGACGCTTCAGTTGCTCATATTGAGTGCTCGTGATGGAACACTCAAAGACCGACTTTTGAACGCGCTGACCATAGGCAGTACAAATCTTGGCGACTCGCCTCAATCGTCTGGCGCCTTCTTTGTCGTCGGTGCTCACATCGTAGCAGACTAAGATGTCAAAGCGCATCGTAGAACCTCCTGAGTTGAGAGAGGGCAAGGGAGCCGTCAGGCTGTGGATTGAGGCTCCCTTGGCGTTCGGCTTGTCCAGTTGTCAAGGTGCTATTAGCAAGGCGCTATCGGGGCGTGAAGGGGGGATATTCGGGAATATCGCCCCTAAGCGTGCGTGCCAACAGGCGCGCCTGAATGTGCGGTGCCAACCCCAGCGGAACCCTCTGTTTCAGCAGGGGATGGGGGATCTCCGATTGCTTGTGCTTCTGATACTCGGTTAGCACGAGCTTGCGCCCCTCAGGGTTGAGATAGACTGCCCCTCCGAGATGCTCCTCAAAGTGTTCGGGTTGCACTTGGCGCAGGTTTATCAAGTTGAGCGCGAGGCGGTCAGCAAGGAGTGGTCGGAACTCTTCCATCAGGTCTAAGGCGAGTGCGGGGCGTCCGGGGCGCAAGGCGTGGAGGTAGCCCACTTGAGGGTCTAACCCCACACTCTCTAATGCCGATTGACAATCGCTTCGGGTCAGGGTATAGAGGAACGAGAGCAGGGCATTCACTCGATTTCGGGGCGGTCGGCGCGAACGCACGCCACAACAGAACTGGTTGCGTGGCACGCGTATCAGGCAGTCGTAGACCTCAAAGAAGCATTTGGAAGCCCGTCCCTCAATCCCGCGTAGATCGTCCAGAGAACAGGCGTTCGGCAGGCTCTCCAGCGATGTTTTGATGAGGTGCGCCGAGTGGTAAAGCCGTTCAGAGTCGGCAGGATCGGATGCCTTGAGCGTGCGTGCAGTGCGCATCAGCATTCGGTAGAGGTTTTGGAGTTTGCCCGCCACAAAACGCTGGGCGAGGGCAAGAGTAGATTGCGGGTTCGAGAGCGCCTCGTGTTGGGCGCGCCGAAGAAGCACATTGCCACTCACGGCGCCCTCAAGCCGTGCCTTGAACCGCCCGAACGCGTCCAGCCACACGATAGACCGCCCATCCTCACTGCAACGATGAATCAGAGCGGAACTGAGGTTCACATTCCCAAACACCATTATGGCGCCTAAGTGGTGTAGGGGCACTTGCTTGATAGGGGTGTTCTCATGCTCGATGCGCACCGTCTCATAGTCCAGACGCAGGTAAGCGCCCTCCAGTGTCACATAGAGCGTGTTGAGGTATTGATAGGTCATCCTGCATCCTCCGAGTCGACAAGACGAAACGGGGAGTACGAGGCGGTCGAGTTCTGAAGGGTACTAATCAGGTCGGGCATACACACGCCTATTAGGGAGCAGTTGGGACAGCGTGCATCGTTCACAGGGGGCGGAACCGTGCCCCTTTGGAGCATATCTCGTACCTCAAGAATAACCTGCTCGGTGAGCCTACGCAAATCGGGGCTGAACACCACTTCCCGACGCCGACGACTGGCGTGATAGTAGATACTCCCCTTCGGCACGGGGTGGTTCAGCATCTCCTCGAGGCCCATCGCCTGAGCACAGAGCTGAATATCGTCGTGATACTTCACCTTCCTTCTGCCCGACTTGTACTCCACAGGGTAGGGCGTGCCGTCGGGATAAAACAGCACGAGGTCGGCACGCCCTATAATCCCTAAGCGTATGCTCCAGATGGGGAGCGCCGAGTGGCTCAGAAGCCCTTCCTCAACAGCAGTGCGAGGGATGTCTACCTGTTCGTGGAGGCTCCGCCCACGCAGGGTGTACTCGTTCTCCTCGTAGGTCTGCTCGATGTGGATAAGCGCACACTGGCGCGGGCAGTAAGCATAATGCTCCAGCGCCGAGATGGGCACAATCGCCGTCTCGTCCCAAAAGGCTTCTAAGCCGTTCATCCCTCACATAGCCGAGTTAGCACAATCGGTGCTAAGTTGGTGTCGTCTACGACCACGCGGTAGTCGCTGAAGTTGCGGGGCACAGCGTTGCTGTTCACGCGCTCCACGCGGATGCGCTCGAACAGCTCATGGGCGTGGGCATTCCCCAGCCCGTTCTCGTGGGTGAAGATGTAAAGCCCCCGGCACGCCATAAAGCCTCGGCTGGCGGAGCGGTCGTGCTCCCACATGTTGAGGAGCGCTTCCCAGAACAGGGCGAGGTCTTGGGCATCCACTTTTGTATCGCTGGCGAGGGCGGGCGAGAAGAAGCCATGCGCCCGATAGAGCGCATAGGGCACGAACGGCTTGCGTCCCATCTCGGTCTCCTTGTCTTCTCCCTCTTTGGTAATCGCCACACGGGTGATGGCTAACTCCAACGGGATAATCGGGTCGATGGAGCGGGCAAAAGTGATTTGCACAGGACCGCGCACCTGCCCTGCGTTGTAGTCGCCTGTGGAAAGCACCGCCCCGAACAGGCGCACATCGTAGTAGCGTTTGCACACTTCGGCGCGCGCTTCAGAGATGGTGCGCTTTTTCTGCTTCTCGGCACCCACTGCCTCGCTCGCATTGGCAATCTTGGTGTTGAGCGCTACACCGCTATCGCGCACGAAGATGCCGTAGCTGCGTCCGTTGGCGTTGAAGTCCAATTTGTTGAACTTGCTTCCATAGAGCAGGTCGATGTAGTTGCGCACCTTGCGCTTGAGGCACACATCGGTCACCAGTCCGTGCATCGTTTCGGGGTCGACGCGTGGCAGGTTGCCTGCGTCGGGGTCGCCGTTCGGGTTGCCGTCTTTCACATCAAACAGAAGCACGAAGTCGTGCCGTTGCTCTGGGTTGCAGTAGGGGGCTTGGGGGTCAATTTTCATCATTGTTGTCCTCCTCCGATTTAGTTTTTTGCTGGTGTTGTGCTTTGCGTTGTTTGATTTGGGCGCGTTGATGGTAGTAGCCGAGCGCGAAGAGTGCCTGCTGGTGCAGGCTCAGGGCGGTTGGGAACTGGTTGGGCATTGCCTCCTCCAGCTCACGGCTCAGGTTGATATAGGCAGGTTCGTTCTCCTTGCGCAGTTTGCTCAGGTGGCTCTGGGCAGTGCGCAGGAGCGTGCCGAACACGCTGGCAGGCGCTGTGGAAGCACTGCCGTAGTAGCGGTCGACAAGAGTCGCTTTCGGGTCTACGGCTCGCTTTTGAATGGTCTCCAGAATGGCTAACAACCGCCCACAGCGATAGGCGGGGTCTTGATTTTGTTTATCGAGCATCAGTGTCACCTCCATCTGATTTTGTTTGCAGTCTTTCTGAGTGCAAAGCACCAGTTTGATGAGTACTGCGCGGGGATAGGTGATTCCCTGTTCGGCGCGGTTGCGCTCCACCGCGCGGTACAGAATCCAGTCGGGCAGGCAACTGCCTGTCAAAGCACACTCGATGAGCAGTTTGGGCACTTCAGGACGCAACTCCTTTTGGGCGTCGCGGTAGAGGCAGGCAGAGAGCGCGTAGATGCCCAACGGCTCGCCCACTTTACCTGTTCTCCAGTCTATCAGTTGCTGACATTTGAACCAGCGTTGTAGGTTCTGCTGAACGCGGGGCACGGTGGTTTCGATGAAACTGCGCACCACGGCGCGCGCTCCGCTGGCAGAGAGTGCTACTGCATAGAATTCATTCTCTTGGAGTTTGACTTGCTTTTGGAGTTTGACTTGCTTGGCTGTGATGGGGGAGGAGAAGAGTTCTTCCACCGTTTCGGGTCTGGGCTGGCTCAGGAACGAGAAGAAATCAAACTCGGTTTCGTAGAGTGTCCAGAAGGCATACACCAAATTTCGCACGCTTAGATGGTGCTCGTTCTCGTCAAGCAGGTAGTTGAGGGCTTTGTTGGCGTACTCGGAGCATTCAAAGCAGATGGGCGAGACGAACCCTTCTTCTAACGCGTAAGAGTAGAATGCGGGAGCATTCGCAGAAGAGAGCGAGACCCCTCCCGTCTGACCACCTGGAACACCTTTGAGTTTGATGAGATGGCGTCGGATAGGAGGTTCATACCGTCCACACACTAAACAGGCTACCTTTCGGTTCGAGTCTACCAAGTCCATGACGTCAGGTGCATTCTTCAGCCAAAACTGGCGCACGGCTGGCAAGTCGATCAATCGCTTGCCCGCTACGCTGATGACGATGTAGTCGCTTTCCTTGAGGTCTGGAGGGATGGACAGATCAGCGCGATAGTGCGTATAGAAGTCTACCACCGCCTGAACTTCAGGGAGTTGTGTTTCTTGAGCGCACTCCTTTACTAACTTAACGAAGGCATCGTTGCGTTTTTTTGCACGCGATTCGTCTTCTTGCCAGACGCCAAGTACATACTCAGCTTTATCGGCAAGCAAGTAGGGGAGTACCCCGCTGGTGCGTAGCCCTCCAAGCGAGGGTACCTGCATTGGTAAGCCTCGGTCTTTCTTGGGGCCGCCCCCACCCGACAATCGCGTTATCCCTTGTGGCTTCCCTTGCAGGTCTAACTCTAACTCCCATTTCACAGGGGTCTCCAGCATCAACGACTCCTCTAACTTGCCTTTCGCTCTGAGGCGGTCTGCTAACTCCATCAAGCGTTGATAAAGCATCGTCATTCCTCCTCCTGTATGGGTTCGGTTGGGTTAGTGCGGGGTGGGCGCGGGGGCACATTCGCATAGAGAACCTCATACAACTCCTGAGGCACCCTCAAAATCCCCTTCTCCAAGCGGGCTGAGAAGAAGAGGGGTTCCCCACGCTTGTTTTGCAGGTCGTGGCGAATGTCGAACAACATTCGTCCCAGGTCGTCCGTGAGGTCAATCGCTTGTTCGTCGCCTGTGGGCGGGCAGAAGTCGGCGCTGAACTCCCGGCAGCCCAAGTAGGGTCGCCAGTAGCACTGCCCGCGCTCCACGCGTTGGCGGAACTGGTCGCGATAGGCGTACTCGTTCTTTTCTGCGCCCTCCACCACCCGAATCTCCGCCTTGATGAGGTACTCCACATCGCGCAGGGCGAGCGTGTGGCGTTGGGCGCGGTCTTTATCGGCATAGTAAACAAAGTCTTCCTTGAGCGCACTGGTGGGCGAGAGAGTGTCGTTTACCTCGTTGCGTACGAACGAAATATGGCGTATCGGCTTCAGCACCCAGATTTCCTGCACATACCACAGGAACTCTGGCTTCCAGAAGATGGCGTTCAGCACGCCCCGCGCAGCGCTGGGCGTCATCACAGGGTAGGTCACCCGCTCCACCTTCATTTCAGGGCGCGTGAAACACGCATAGGGCGCAGACACCCTCACCGCTACGGATTCCAGAAAACCTCTCTGATTAGACATAATCGCCTCCGAAGTCGGTATTGGCTCACCTGCCAGTAAGATTACCTGAATTTACTGTTTCCTTAGGGGAAAGTTCCCCAAGAATACATAGATTCCTGTAGACTTGAGGGGAGCATAGAGCCAGTAAAAGAAAAAAACCCCTCCCGTTTACCGAGAGGGGGCGAACGAAGGCGTTAGAGGTTCCTCACTGCCTCCGCTCCCAGTAAATCGGGTTCGTGAAGGAGAGCGGATAAGCGCTATACAGCGCGGTGAACCGGTCGCCTTTGGCGATGAGCACCACCCAGCCCTTGGCGCTATCTTGGGGCAGAGGGATGTCCAGCGTGGCTTTGTAGTTCAGCGGGGCATTTTCGGGCTGGCTAAGCGGGATCTCGCGCACAACTTTGCCATTGACCACCACCTGAAGCGTGTTGGTGCGCACCCACGAAGGCGCACGCACCTCCACATTCAGGCGCAGGGTGTCGCCTTTGAGCTGGAGCGTCTGCCCCATTCGCACTGGGCGCAAGCGCCCGTTGCCCGCCTCCGAAGCCGTGAAGGTCAACACGGGACCGCCACACACCACCATATCGCCCTTGCGCATCGTCGCCACGAGGTTGTCCGGTGTGACGCGGCGCGGGTCACGGTGCCCATAGTACAGATAGGTGCGCGGGTAGCCCGGCTGGAGCCGATGCACATGGTGGCTGTCGGTGTTGCCCGTCGCCAAGTAGCGCTTGCCCCGATTGAGCAGGCTGAACCAATCCTGCAAAATCACCTCCGCGGCGCCGGGGTTGTCCCCGTTGAAGATTTCTATGGCGTCGAAGGTGTCGTCGTAGCCCTCGGCGCGTTGGGGCAAGCCCGTCTTCGGGTCTAAGCCGTAGAACAAGAAGTAGCCCATCGTCGGGGCGCGGGGATGGTTCACCTGCACAATCACATCGCCGTTGTAGTTTTTGCGACCCGCCTCAAAAATCTGGCTGGGCGTCTTGTCGTACCAACTGATGGCGCCCCCGTTGGGCAGGCTGGGGTCGCACCGCTGGGGGAACACATTGAAGTGCCCGAACGACATCAGGGGCGAGACCTCGTTGCCCACGATGGTGGCGATACGGTCTTGGAGGCGCAGTTCGCGCACCGTGGGGCTGAGGTCGGTGTTCACATCGTGGTCGGTCATCACCATAATGTGCATCCCACTGGCGATGTAAGCGATGACTTTGTCGTCGTAGAAGTCGTAAGAGTCGGGCGAAGGGATCGTGTGCATGTGGAAGTCAGCGCCCATGTAGCCCGGCAGGTTCGCCGTGTGAGCCAGCGTTGCTTCAAAGGTGAGGCTCTCACCCGAGTTGAGCTCCAGCTCACGCTGGGCGATTTCGTACTCAAATCCGCGGGTGAGCGTGACCCGATAGCGTCCCGGTTCCACTTGGAGCGTCTCGTCGCCCGATAGGCTGAAGTGAACGCGTTCAAAGCGCCCGAAGTTGCCCTGCTCGCCATAGCGCACGCGCTCAGGCTTGGGGAGGGGATTGTTGCTGAGCCTCTCAAAGACGACGGTTGTGGGCATCGGGCGCCGTCGGTCGTCCAGCGCACGAATGCGCAGCTGAGCAGGCGCATTCAACGACACATTCACCGAGTTGGTCGCAGGTGCCGATACCGTGAACTCGTTGGGGGTATAGTGGTTTCCGAAAACGACCCCGCGCCAGTTGCCTGCAGGAACCTCCGCCGAGAAGACACCGCGTGCATCCGTCTGCACGACTGTGGTGAAGCGTTCCTCGCCGTTCTCTTGCTGGAACAGGTAGACCCGCGCGTTGGGCACTGCGGAGCCTGCGTTATCGCGGACCTGCCCCTCCAAGCGGGTGAGCGAGACGCCGTTCTTCTGGAAGCGTCGGTGTTCTTGGCGAATGGTTTCGGTATGCGCTTTGCTGACGGTGAAGACCCAGCGCGCCGTCTGAGTGCCCCCAGGCGGAGTGGAACCGTTCGCCAGCAAGCCAATCAGGTCAATGTCCTGTGCCTTCTGGAAGAAGGTGATGTCGCCCTCTTGAAGGAACAGTCCGTAGGCAAGCCCAGAGCCGACGCTCGCCACATACGGCATCGCGCCACGAATCTGCTGGATAAGCCCCATCGCAGGCGCACCCCCTGCCACACGAAACGCATGCTCGCTAGTGCCGTAGGGGGGAACGAAGGTACGCATTCCGTCCACTTGGATCCACCCTTGCAACAGCGTAAAATTTTGCGGGCGGTCCGAGGTGTTTTGCAGGCGACATTCAATCTGCAAACTGGGGCTGTCGGGTTCTAAAGTGTAGGTGATGACCGCACGAATGCCCATAGATTGGTTCGGAATACGCAACGCTTGGTCAACGATTGGGAATCGGTCGTCCACTGCCAACACTTGCACAACTGCGGGCTTGCCTTGTCCCCCTTCAGAGACGATTTCGACCTTCTCAGCGCGCAGAAGGCGCGACCCCATCAGTCCCCGTGTGTCCTGCACCCCGAGAAACATTTCGCCGAGCAAATCGCCGTTGTGCCCCGTTTCGTTTAGCACAGCATCCAGCAAGCGTCCGCCATAGGGAGCGTAGCCCGAAGCGGGGCGTGCCGTAGAAATCACGAAGGTCGCCCGATGATTGCGCATCACAATATCGCCCGGTTGCCCCTCTGCCTTGAAGCCTGAGGGCAGGTCGCTCGCTTTGGCGATGACCGCCTCCGCAACGCCCTGTGGGGGGATGGGGGTTGTGCGTCCCGTGCTTCGCCCTGTCGCATCACTCAAACCGACGATGAGCACCATCGCCCATAGGAAACTCCATTTTCTCATAGGTTCGCCTCCCAACTGGCTAACTTGCCAGTCAGTAGAAGTATACCACTGGCAACTGTTAAGGAACTGTTATGCAAAGTGCGTGTGTCCTTCCTGCTACAGGGTGCGGTGTTCCGCGCCTCCCTATCTTATCTCTCTCACGAAACAGGAGAAACCAAACCCTACTTACCTAGACGAGTCCTCGAAAAGACCGTGGCTTGGGCATCCTGCCCGTGAAGGGTATCTTGGGCAAGATGCTCAAGCCACGATAGGTAGCACGGGCATCCTGCCCGTGAAGGGTATCTTGGGCAAGATGCTCAAGCAACGAGCGGGCGGGACGCCCGCGCTCCCAGCAATTTCCGCAAAAAAGCAGGAATCGAACCCCTCAGAGATAAATAACAGATGGGTGATACCGTGGCACAATCTGGTGTCGTTCGTCGAGGATGGCTAAGAGAGTGGGGGCACTACCTGAAGGGAACCTTCACCCAGTTTTTCGCGAACCCCGTCATTGGGCGCGAGTTGCGCGTGCGGGTGCGTTTTGGGCGCAGCTACCTGCTCCAGGCGAGCTACCTTGCGTTCCTGATTATGATGACAATGCTCCTCTACACCTCGCTGGAAGACACGGGGGCGGGGGCAAGCGCTTTTGTAATCCAACAGAACCTTGTGAATTTCAATATCACCTTGATGATGATTTTAGCCACGCTGATCGTGCTGATTGTGCCGGGTTTGACCGCCAGCGCCATCACTTTGGAACGGGAGCGTCGCACGATAGACCTGTTATTGGCAACGCCTCTCAGCTCGCGGGATTTGCTCACGGGCAAGCTGGTCGGCTCGATGGCGTTTGTGGTGCTGTTGCTGGCGCTCACGCTCCCGATTAGCGCCGTGAGCGTGGTGATGGGCGGGATGACCATCACCGAACTGCTGACCACTTACTTCCTAATGGCGATGAGTGCGATGGTAATGTGTGCCCTCTCGCTAGCGGTTTCCAGCTTCCAGAAGCGTTCGTTCGCGGCGATTATTCAGAGCTATGTGGTGATTGGTGCCTTCTCGCTGTTCGTGGGGCTTCTGTCTGCCTCCCAAATAGCTGCGTTCTTCGGGGGGGGGATGAGCCAGTTATACGCAGTTAGCGCAGTGCTTACTCCTTGGTACGCACCCTTGATTGCGAACAGCTATTTTGATCTTTGGGGTAGGCAAGTTCCTGTCTGGGTGGTTTCGCTGATTGTGTGCAGCTTACTCACTCGCTTGATTTTAACGGCCTCGGCACGGCGGGTCGGGCTTTATGACCGCGATGTGATGCCTTCTCTACGCAGGCAAGCGTTGGTGGTGGCTGGCGTGGGGGGATACCTCGCCATTTTGCCTGTCAGCTCGCTGTTTGGGGCTTTTGGGGCTGGAAATACAGAACAGTTAGCGCAGTTCGCTTCTCTGTTTGTGGTGTTCATCGGAACGATGATGATGGGGGTTGCACTGTATCTGATTCCCGCTCATGATGGGAGCGGTCCCGCCCCAAGACCTGCCTCGTGGTTCGGCTTTCGTTGGATGTTCAACGCCCATCCGTCGGGAGCGATGCCATTTCTGATTTTACTCTGGCTCACCTATCTTGGTGGGGTGGCGTTAGGTTTACAGCCAGTGTGGAATCAGTTTCAGGCGAAGCATACTGCGCAGGTAGCTGTCTACACCTTCTACGCAACCAGTTTGTGGTTTCTGGTTTGGGGGCTGGGGCGACTGGTGTATGCACTGCTTCCCAAGCCGAACACCGCCAGCGTGCGCTTGGTCACTGCTGCGGTGCTGATTGCTATCGCCTTGATACCTCTGATGCTGATTATCGCCACGGGGGATGACCCCGATACCCTATTCGCCCAAGGTTGGGTCTTTACCCCTGCGTGGGCGGCGTTAACAGGCTGGAGAAACCCTACTGTGTTGCCCGACGACATGGGTATTGGATTGTTCGTGATTGCTTTGGGAATGGCTCTGGTGGGAGATGTGATGGGAGTGTCACGCGCCCGCCGACGACATTTCACCAACCATCGGGTACAATAAACTGATTGCTATGACACCGACCATCACGAAAGAGCAGTTAGCGGTAGACTCTTTAGCGAGCGAGGTCCTTAGGGCGTTTATGCACGACCGTCCCGTGCCCCTTCGAGCGAACGAGGTGCGCGAGCGCTTGCAAACGGTCCAGCTCAGCTCCGCCGAAGTGCGTGCGCTGTTGTACAACCTGCCCGAAAAGTTGGTTCAGGAGGAGCGCCGTTGGCTTCCACGCTACCGCAAAGTTTCCCCGCGCACCCCGCTGGTCGCGTTTATTGAGCAGGTGGTGCGTACAGTGGGCACACCGATCCCCCGCGAGGCGGTCGCGCTGGAGCTCTCGGCACGCTATCGGCGCTCTCACGAGTATTTTGAAACCATCTTGCCCCGCCTGTGCCGAAGTGCCGAACGCCTGTTCATCACCTCCACAGGCGCTATCGGGCTGAGCGAATGGCTCTTCGTCCCCGACTGGATAGAACCCATCCCTTACGAGTGGGAACGCGACGAGGAGCGTGAGCGCGCCGTGCAGGATGCCCTCTTCTACAACGACCTCACATGGAGCGAGGTGGAGCCGTTCGTTCAACGCGCTCTGGAGCAGTTCCCCCAGCGTGAAGCATGGCGCGACCCGAACACCGCCGCCGCTTTTCTCCAAAAGCAGCTTAAGGACAATCCCAACGAGGGCGTTCCAAACCGTGTGATAGGCTTCCTGGGCTGGTACTTCACCCTCATGCCCGACCCGCGCTGGCACTATCCTTACGACGGTGTCGCGCTGTTTGAGGTAATCCGTGAGCAAGGGGACGCCGTGTGGGGCGCCGATGGGCGATGGTACACTCCCGAAGCGGTGACAGAGTGGACAGCCCTGGCGATGGAACAGGTGCGTGAATGGCTCCGCAGTATGCCCGTTGAGGAGACCCAGCCGCTGGAGCTACGCCCCGACGAAGTGGAACACATCGTGAACTATCTGCTCAAGGGTCAGGGCGTGCGACGCGCTTCTAACCTGCTGGAGGAGATGTTTGAAGTTTCCCCTCAGAGCCGTACCTTCAAAGAGGACTTGGACACGCTGGTCAACGCTCTTTGGGGCGACGGTCGGGTTGTATGGTTCGGCTATGACCGCTTCGGACGCGAGAGCGATGTGCCCGAATATGTGCGCACCGTGCCCTCCGTGTTTGAGTTCCCTCCCCTACCCGACCTGCGCAACGAGGATGGCGAGCGGTACGATGTGTTGATTGACCCAGAGGGGTATCCGCGCTCTCTGCGTGAAGAGTTGCGCGACCCTCGCGCCCAAGATGTGCTGGATGAGGAGCCACCCGCCTATGTTGAGCCTGTGCCAGACAAGGTGCGGATTGTGCTTCGTCCCCCCCACAAAGATTTGGGCACCATCCCGCTGTGCCAAATTCCACTGGGATTCTTCCAGGACGAGCCACCACTCCAACAACTGACCTTTATTGATGAGAACGGTCAAGCCTACGAGGTGTGGCTCAATCACGAGACGCGCCTGATTTATGGGCTGTTCGATAAGTTCCTCACTATTGAGGCGATTTCGGGCGTGATTTTTGAACTGGAGCGCACCGACCAGCCCGACACCTACTCCCTGCGCTACACTGGGGAGACCGACCCGCTGTTGGCGATTTCATCAGCGCGCTACGAGCGCTTGCTGAGCCTGCAGGAACGCGCCGACACGCTGTCCACCTATCATCTGCTCGTTGAGCTGCTTCGCGACCACCCGCGCGGGGCGGACTTTCTGACCCTACACAACGAGTTGAATATCGTGCGCCGAACCACTCGCGAGCAGACGGCTTCCGTGCTGAGCGCGTACCCCTGCTTCGAACTGCATCGCGGGTCGCCCGTGTGGCACCTCAAAGAGGAAGACATCGGAAAACCCATCACCAAGAAGGCGCGCTCGTATCTGCTGGAGTGAGCTATGCACGCCGATATGCGCCTGCTGTACGAACTACAGCAGCTGGACGCCCGAATCGAGAAACGGCGCGGCGAACTCAAAGCCCTCGATTCGGGCGAAAAAATGCGACGCCAACTGGACGAGAGCCGACAGCGACTGGAACGAGTCAAACAGCAACATCAGCAGCTCACCATCACCGCCCGCGACCAAGAACTACGGCTCAAAAGCCAAGAGGAGAAAATGCGCCGACTGGAAGCTGACCTCTATTCAGGGCGCATACGCAATCCCAAAGAGTTAGAAGCACTCCAGCACGAGATCGACTTCCTCAAGCAAGCCCGCGACGAGATGGATATGGAGCTCCTGCGCCTCTGGGAACAGATAGAGACCACCGAAGTCGGCATCAAGGAGCTGGAAGAAGAACTGAACGAGTTAGACAGCCTCTACCATAAGCATGTGGAACAGTACCTTGAGTTCAAGGGCGCACTAGAGGCGGAGCTCGCTGTGCAGGAGAAGTTGCGCGAAGACTTGGTTGCCCGCATCCAGCCGACGGCAGTGGAGCGCTACGAACGCCTGTGCGAACGGTTGGGCGGTGTCGCCGTCGCCCTCGTGGAGAATAAGACCTGCAAAGTCTGCCACACCACCCTCACCGACTACACCTACAAGCGGCTGGAGAACGAGAGCGGACTGATTACTTGCGAGAGTTGTGGGAGGCTGTTGTTTGACCCTCTGCTTCGGTGAATTGTTTTATCTCGCCTCTTCTGTCGGCTCTTCCAACAGTTCGCGCACCTTGCACCGAAAACCGGGAAGCAGTTCTCCACCTTCTAAGGTATCCTCCGCGTCCAACACCTGCACCGTGAGGGGCGAATGATACACCAACGCCCGAACCGCCTCTGGGTCTAACACCCACACCTGCTGGGCGCCTGATTCAAAATACTCGGCGACCTTGCGCAAGAGCTCACTCTGGTCTTCGCTGGGTGAGAGCACTTCTATCGCCAAGTCGGGGGCGGTGTCGCCAAAGCCTACAGAGGGTTTGCCCTCAGGCAGGCGTTCGCGACGAATGAACGACACATCGGGCGAACGAATGTTGCCCGACACCATCCGATAACCCGCACTGGACGCACAGAGGACGCCGAGGTTCTGCACATAAGGGTACAGAGCCACACCCACACGCATCACAATCGCATCGTGTCGTACGCCTGCAGGCACTTCTTTGACCTCTCCTTCTACGAGTTCGTATTTGCGCCCATCGTCGGCAAGGCGCAGGAACTCTTGTTCGGACACTTTCCGCCGTTTGCGCGTTCGCACGGTCGCCATCGGGGTTGCACCTGACGGGATTATACCTCTGCGCGCTCTTGAGGCGGGTCTACGCACCTATGAGGTCTTGGCGCTCGGGGCGCACTTGGCATTCGGAGATGCCTCGCATTACTTGGCAGGCGAGCCACTGCGCGTCGGCGTTGCAGATGTCTTCGGGCACACGCTGTCCCGTAGTAAAGTATGCCAGCGGGATGGGGTTGCGCACGCACAGATTGATGCAGTTGCCAAACCGCACCGCCTCGTCCGTCTTCGTCAGTATCATCGCCTCAGGGGCGAACATCCCGAACTTCTGCACCGCCTCTTCCAACACGGCGGTGTCGGCGGTTGCGCTCAGCACTAAGTAGACCATCGGCTGGGCGGGCAGCAGCGCGTGGTACATCTCCTGCAGATGCGACTCGTCGCGCTGACCGCGCCCGATTGTGTCAATCAGCACCAAATCGTAGCCCTTGAACAGTTCCAGCCCCTCGCTCACCTCGTCGGCATTGGTGGCGACATGCAGGGGCAGTTGCATAATCTCGGCATAACTGCGCAGTTGCTGGATGGCGCCAATGCGGTAAGTGTCCAGCGACAGAAGCGCCACCCGTCGGTTGTGGTCCAGCGCGTGGATCGCGGCGAGTTTGGCAATCGTGGTGGTCTTTCCGACTCCCGTCGGTCCAATCAGTGCCACCACTTGGCGGAGTCGGCTCTCGCGAGGCAGGACGCCCCCGATGGGAATTTTGGAGAGGAGGCTCTGCTTGAGCGCGCCGACCGCAGCGTTTTGGGGGATGCGCGGCACACGGCGCAGTAGCTCGCGCGCCACATCGGGTTCCACGCCTGTACTCATCAAGGGGCGTAGCAGGGGATGCTCGTCCATCGGTATGGTGATAATGCGCTCCGTTTCGGCGGGTGGCGAACTGGCTGGCGCGCCCTGTTGTTCACAGAGCATCTGCACCAGCGAACGCAACTCTTGGATATCGCGCTCCAGCTTACGCAGGCGGGTCTGCATGGGGTCCACGGCGTCCATCCCTTTCGGCTCCACTTTGCCGTTCGTCTCGGAACTCGGCTTCGGCTCAGGAGGAGTCTCAGTCCCCCGAATGCCGACTTGGATTTCCACCATCGGCTTTTTGGAGAACAGTTTGCCCTTTCGGACGATGCGCTCGCCTAAGATGACCGCATCGGCGCCCAGCTCTTCCCGAATTTTGAGCAACGCCTCTAACTTCGTCGGTGCGACATAGGTTTTGACCTGCATAGCAATCCCCGTAGATTTATCGGCATTTTGCAAGGATTTCTGGAGTCTCTGATGCCCCCATTTCAAGCGGTATAATCAAACCGTGATTCGCCAACAGATAGCCGACTGGATAACGACCGCCCTCCGCACGGCACAGGCAGAGGGCGCGCTTTCGTTTGAGACAGTGCCCGATTTTGAAGTCGAGCCACCCCGCCACGCCGAACACGGCGACTATGCCAGCAATGTGGCGATGCTCTTGGCGAAGCAGGCGCGTCGCAACCCGCGCGAGGTCGCCGACATCGTGCGCCAACACCTGCCCGAAGCGTGTGCCGAATGGGTAGATCGAGTAGAGGTCGCTGGGGCGGGTTTCCTCAACTTCTTCCTGAAGGCGGGCTGGGCAGGCGCCATCGTGCGTACCATTCTGCAACAGGGCAAACAGTACGGCAACACCCAACTCGGCACGGGTCAGCGCGTGCTGATTGAGTTCGTCAGCGCCAACCCCACCGGACCGCTCTCGCTAGGACACGGACGCAACGCCGCCGTGGGCGACACCCTTGCCCGCATTATGCAGGCAAACGGCTATCAGGTGGAGCGCGAGTTCTACATCAACGACGGCGAGAACTCCACCCAAATCCGCAACTTCGCCCTCTCGGTGTTGGCGCGCTACCGCCAACTGCTGGGCGAGCCTGCCGAGATGCCCGAAGACGGCTACTTCGGCGAGTATGTGAAGGAGATTGCCCAGACCATCCGCCAAACGCACGGCGACACCCTCGCACAGGGCGAACCCGAAACTATCGTGCGCCAGTTTGAACAGATTGCCAAGAGCCTGATGCTCGCCGAGCAAGAGCGCGACCTGCGCGACTTCGGGATTGTTTTCGACCGCTGGTACTCCGAGCAGAGCCTATACGACGCAGGCGCGGTTCAGGCGACCTTAGACCACCTGCGCCAGCGGGGGTATGCGTATGAGTCTGAAGGTGCGCTCTGGTTGCGCTCCTCAGCGTTTGGCGATGAGAAAGACCGCGTGCTGGTGCGCGCCAACGGCATGCCCACCTACCTCGCCGCCGATGTCGCCTACCACCGCGACAAGTTCGAACGGGGCTACGACCTGCTGACTGACCTCTGGGGCGCCGACCATCACGGCTATGTAGCGCGGATGAAAGCGGCGATGTCGGCACTAGGCTATGACCCCAATCGGCTCGTGATACTCATTTACCAGCTGGTGAACCTTTATCGGGGCACGGAGCTCGTGCGAATGTCCAAGCGTGCGGGCAACCTGATTACCCTGCGTGAGGTGATCGACGAAATCGGCACCGACGCCCTGCGCTTCTTCTACCTCCTGCGCTCCCACGATAGCACCTTAGATATCGACCTGGAGCTGGCGAAGGAGCAGTCCGAGAAGAACCCTGTGTTCTATGTGCAGTATGCCCACGCACGCATCTGCAGTATTGAGCGCACCGCGCAGGAGCGCGGTGTGCCGATGCCCACGCTGGAGACCGACCTCACGGTGCTGACCCACCCTGAGGAGGTGGCACTCATCAAACGGCTGGCGGACTTCCCAGAGGAGGTCGCTCTGTGCGCCAAGCACTATGCGCCCCACCGCCTCACCGCCTACGCGCTGGATGTGGCGCGCGCCTTTCACGGCTTCTACACCGAGTGTCGGGTGCTGGGTTCCGAGCCGACGCTTCAATCGGCGCGCCTGCTGTTGACCCGTGCGACCCGTCAGGTGCTGACGCGCACGCTGAGCCTGCTCGGTGTGTCCGCCCCTGAACGGATGGAGCGGGTGGAGGACGAATAGGGGTATACTTCCAACAAGGAGGGAGAGCCAGTGGAAGGCACGCGTGAGCAGTTAGAGATGTTCGAGAACGGGGAATACTCCTCGTATGAAGCGTTGATGGACTCATACGCCTCTCAGTTCGCCGAGCTGATAGCCCCGAAGGGCGAAACTACCTTCGGCTTCTGGATGCAGACCCTTGCCGATGCGGCGTTCCTTGACCTCGAGTTGAGGGGGCTGACCGAACGCTACACCATCGACCCAGTAGACCGTTCGGTACAGTTCGAGGGTGACGAGGCATGCCTGCGCAACCGTGTGGCTCATCTGGAGAAAGTCAAGGGCGTTCCCACCCTCTACTCTGACTGGGTGGACGCTTTTGACGACACCAACGCCTATGCCTTCCACAACCTGTATCCCTACAAGGGCAAGTTCTATCCGCGCATCGTGCGCACCCTCATCAATGCCTTTCAACTGCAAGGAGACGCTCTCATCTTAGACCCCTTCAACGGTTCGGGAACCACGACCCACGAGGCGTCTCTGATGGGGATTCAAAGCGTTGGCATCGACATCACTCCCATTGGCACGATGATTGCCACCCTCAAAAACGAGCTCCTCTTCGCTCCTGTCAGTCAATTGCAACTCACACGAGCAGACCTACTCGAGATTCTGCACGCCATTCGCGCTGGCAAATGGGAATACCCCGACCCCATCTTGCACAAACTGATGCTCCTGCTCTACTTCGACACGGCTGACGCCTTCGAACGCACCTCACGCTACTCGCGCAAGGGCGAAGAGGGACTCTTTATCGAGAAGTTCCGCTACATCGCAACTTGCCTTGAGAAGACCATAGAGGTGCGCGAGAGGCATCAACTGGTTTTCAAGCCAGCCCAGATATTTCAAGGAGATGCGCTGAAGTTAGACGAGCATTCGGAGTTTGCAGGCAAGTTTGACGCCTGTATCACCAGTCCACCCTACTACTTCTCGATAGACTATGTGGGCAAGGATCGGATTGCCTACGAATATCTGGGTATTGAGATGCCCACTATCGAGTCGAACTATCTCGGAATGAAGGGCGACAACAGCGGAGTCGCCTCTATGAACGGTCTCCCCCGCAAGGTCGTGATGTACTACGAGGATTTGCGGAAGTCGATTCAGCTCATTTACTGGGCGTTAAGGTCAGGGGGTAAGCTGGCTATCATCGTGGGTGACAGCACGGTTAATGGCAAGAAAATCCCTACGACGCTCAAAACCAAAGAGTTCTGTGAAGAGGCGGGATTTATCTACGATGGGATTATCTTCAATCCCCTGCTGGGAGCGAGGAACCGAGCGATTAGGGGAGAGAGTGTCATTCTGTACAGCAAGCCTTCCTAGCAGCGATTGCTTGAAAAATGCTGGGATCGCGGGCGTCTGTGGCTTGGGCATCTTGCCCAAGAGGACTTTTGTGGCTTAGGCATCGTGCCCCTCACACTTTGGCGAAGGAGCAGGCGAGACGCCTGCGTAAGGTATGGGTAGGTGAGATTTACGGCTCTGTGAGACGGCTCCCCGCCTCCAGCGTCGCCAACAGGTCTAAGTAGCGCTGGAAATAGTCGCGCTGGGGGTCGCGGTGTTCCAGCGTGTCGGCTAACAGCAGAGGCACCTTCAGCAGGCGTGCAACGGTCGCCCCGACCCCGCCCTCCTCTCGGCTCAGCACGAACGCCACGCGCTCACGACGCCCACGCTCCACCATCGCCCTCAGGCTCTGAAGGCTTGGCGGGTGCTCCTCGTGGGGCATCAGGCTCCCCAACGAACGCATCCCCAGCTGGCGTGTGAGCGGGCGATAGGCGTCATGGACGGCGATGTAGGCTTTGCCCCGTACCAGCGGGCGCACCCGTTCCATCGCTTGGCGCACCTGCCGAAAGCGCAGTTGGGTGCGACGCCACGCCTGACGCACAGCGGAAGTGAGCATCCCATCGTCTCCTGCCCATCGCATAAGCCACTCGCAGCTGGCGTATGCCCAGTTCAGGTCGAGCCAGATGTGCAGGTTGTCGGGCGTGGGCACAAGGTGGCGGGTGAGCTCCATAATCGGGGGGTGGTGCTTACCCAAAGCGCGGTGGAGTGCGCTCAGATAGCCCTCTAACCCACCGCCCACCGCCACAATCCGTCGGCATCGGCGCGCCTGATGCACCATGCGCACATTCAGCGCTACCTCGTGCGCGTCGGTGCCCTGAGGCTGAAGCACCGTGTGGGGCAGTTCAAGCGCGCCCAGCCAATCGCCAATCACGCCCAGCGTCGCACCGTACATCAGCCCTCCCGCATCTGGGGGAAGAAAATCACATCGCGGATGCTCTCCGCACCCGTGAGGAGCATCGCCATGCGGTCGATGCCAACGCCCAACCCCCCTGCTGGGGGCATCCCGTGTTCCATCGCAATCAAGAAGTCCTCGTCGTAGGGGTGCGCCTCCTCATCGCCCGCTTGGCGCAGGGCGTACTGTTGCTCGAAACGGTCGCGCTGTTCCAGCGGGTCGTTCAGCTCGGAGAAGGCGTTCGCCACCTCCTTGCCGAAGAGATAGCCCTCAAAGCGTCGGGTGAAGCGCGGGTTGTTCGGCTCGCGCTTGGCGAGGGGCGAGGTGTCTATCGGGAAGCCGTAGATGAAGGTCGGCTGTTGCAGGTGCTCCGCCACGCACTTCTCCAGCACCTTCTCGATGATGCCCCCGATGGTGTCCTTGCGCTCCACATGGATGCCTACCTTCTCTGCCGAGAGCACTGCGCGCTCCAGCGTCTCAAAATCGGCTTCGGTGAGTCCCGTGTGTTGTTGGATAGCATCCATCAACCGAATGCGCTCCCACGGCTTGGCAAGGTCAATCTGTACACCGTGCAGTTCGAAGGTCGTGCGCCCGAACACCCGCTCGGCAATTGTGCGGAACATGCGCTCCACCAAGTCCATAATATCTTCCAAGTTGGCGTAGGCTTGGTAAAGCTCCATCATCGTGAACTCGGGGTTGTGGCGTGTGGAGATGCCCTCGTTTCGGAACACGCGCCCGATTTCGTACACCTTATCAATCCCGCCAATCAGGAGCCTTTTGAGGTAGAGCTCCAGCGCAATCCGCAGCTGGAACTCGCGGTCTAAAGCGTTGTGGTAGGTCACGAAGGGGCGCGCCGCCGCCCCGCCCGCCATCGGCTGAAGCACGGGCGTCTCCACTTCAATAAAGCCCTCTGCATCCAGAAACCGTCGCATCTCCGAGACAATCCGACAGCGCGCCAGCAGGCGTTGGCGTGAGTCGGGGTTCAGGAGCAAATCCAAGTAGCGTTGGCGATAGCGCTGTTCCACATCGTGCAGTTCGTACCAGCGCTGGTCGCCCTTCTCTTTCGGGAACGGCACGGGGCGCACCGCCTTCGCCAGCAAAGTGAACTCTTGCACATGGACAGTAATCTCGCCCGTGCGTGTGCGGAACACAAAGCCCTTCACCCCAAGATAGTCCCCCAAATCCCACAGGTCTATCAGGTCGTAGCGCTCGCCCATCTCGTCTGCTTTGAGATAGATTTGGAGTTTGCCGGTGGTGTCCATCAGGTGCGCGAAGGTCGCCTTACCCATCTTGCGGATTGCCACAATCCGCCCCGCCACCGAGACGGTCTGATTTTCCAACGCCTCAAACTGCTCTTGTACGGCATCGAGCGTGTGGGTCGTCTCGTAGCGTTCAATCGCGAAGGGGTCTAAGCCCAGTTCGCGGAGTTGCTGGAGCTTTTGAAGTCGGATTTGAACGAGCTGATTTTCCTCTTCCAATCGGTGGTGCGTCGGTTCCTGCATAAGTAAGATTTTACCTACACCAGCCCCTCACTCGCGTCCTACGGGCTGGATGACGGTGCCCACTTTGAGCAAAGCGGACACCACGCGCGGGTCATACAGTGTGCCTGCACCTGCTTGGATTTGCTCTAACGCTTCTCGTTCGGACAGGGCAGGTCGGTAAGGCATCGGCGTGCGCATCCCGTCAAACGCCTCCGCAACCGCCAGCACGCGCGCCCCCAGCGGAATCTGCTCCCCGCGTAGCCCCTGTGGATAGCCACTGCCGTCCCAACGCTCGTGATGGTGCGCTATCCAATCTAAGATGTCGCGAAAGCGGTGGATACGCCGTATCAACTGCACACCAAGCTGAGGATGGGTGCGTATCTGCTCCCAATCGTCCGAAGCGAGTGGCGAGCGAGTCAGCAGTTCGTTGGGCAGACCGAGCATTCCGATGTCGTGCAGGGCGCCTGCTAAGCGCAGGGCGCGCAGGCTGGGCTTGCTTAGCCCCAGTTCGCATCCAATCGCGACGGCATAGGTTGCCACACGCTCGCTATGCCCGTTCAGGTGAGGGTGCGCTAGCTCCAGCGCACTCACTAAAGCACGCACCACATCGTTCTCCATCCTTACCAGTTGGTCGCGCATCATGCCTGCATCCCTGCTTGTCGTCTCCCCAGGTAGCAGTATACCTAAAAGTCCAACCCGCCTGACCCCACTGGCTGACCCAGCTGCCCATAACCGAACCGCGAGAAACTGGGGAGCGCCTTCAGGCGAATGAACACCTGCACCCCCGTGTCGCGCCGAAAGCCGAACGGGTTATCAATATAGCGCAGTTCCAACTCCGCACAGTGGAGGTCGTAAGTGAGGAGCAGTTGGCGCGATTCGAACCGATTGAGGTAGCCGTTATACTGGGTCAGCACAGACAGGCGCGTGCGCCCCCACCTGATGGCATCGGCACGCACGAATATGCGCCCCCACTTCGCACGCTGGGCATCGTAGCGCCCCGCAAACACCAACTGCGACTCGCCAAACTGCCAAAACAGGTCGGTCTGGATGCTCAAAAGCCGTTGCCGATTGGGGTCATAGCTGAGCTGATTGCGCCAGCGCAGGAGCGGTGTCGGCTCATACTCCAGATTGAGGTTCAACAGGCTCCACGCCTCGCGGTTGAGGTCGCGGGCACGCAGGTCGTAGCTCGTCTGGGCGCTGAGGCTCCACCCCGACCCGATGAACCAGCGCAAGTCCGCACTGAGCAGGTTGTAGAATCCCACACGGTCGATACCCAGCGGGCTGAAGCCGTAGGGGCGCAGGTAGTTCCACCGTAGGCTAAACGCTGACCGCCCTCCAAGCCCAAAAGTCTGCTCCGCCACCGATTGAAGCACATACTGAGCGGTGTCGTCGTTGTAGAAGGTCTGTTTGAAGCCGTAGTTCCAACGGAATCCTGCCGTTGGGCTGAGTGCTCGTGCGGAGGTGCCCAGCCGTCCCTGCCACTCCAAAGCGTAGCGGTCGCGCTGAAGCCGAGTTTGGAACCCCTCCACGAAACGCCCCGCACTCAGGCGCAACTGGCTCTCTGGCATGCGAATACCCCACCACGAGGCGGGCGCGCTCAAGCTCAGCTCGGGCAGGCTCTCCAACCCACCGAACAAGGTGGGCGACTCGCCCACAGGCAGATAGCGCACATAGTTGAGTTCCAAGTTCGCTGTGCCCAAGTCGTAGCGCAGGTTCGCACGCGCATTCCACTGGCGATTGCCACTCACCGAGCTCCCCGAACGGTTCTCGTATTCGTTGTACTCGCCCGCAAGATTCCACTGAAGCGCGCCCAAGCGTCGAGTGTCCTGCACCACGAGCGCGCGACTGATGTTCTCGAAGTTGCCCGTGCGGTTGCGGTTCTCACCCGCGCTCAGGCTCAGCGCGCCTGTGCCCAACGGCAATGCCCAGCTGGTGCGCAGGTTGGAAGCAGTGTTGTTGGGGAACAGCAGGTAGCTGTTCTGGCGGTAATCCCACTCCCACTGGGTTTGGAGCGCGCCGAAGTTTTGGCGGTAGTTCAGCCCGCCCGTGAGGTTGTCGGTTCGTTGGCGTAGGTCGCGCAGGTAGTAGGCGCGCGCACTGCCCCCGGAGAACTCCTGTTGGAGGTTCAGCCCCACCCCGCGCCTCTGCATCAGGTCAACCCGTGCTGAACCGACCAGCTCCCGCGCCAGCAGGTAGCCAATCGCGTAGCGTAGGTAGAAACCTTCCTCCTCTGTATACCCAACATCGGGCAGGGGGGATTCGTCCAATCCCTCTCGCAGGGGCACAACCACACTGGGCAGGCTCAGCACGGTGCGCCCGAGTATCTCCAAGCGCACATTACGCAGTATGACGCGCTCGCCTTGAGTGGCGCTCATCTGCTCGGCGTGCCAATAGAAGTGAGGGTGGTCAAGGCTACAGGTGGTGGCTTGCAGGTTCGTACCTTCCACTTGCCTGCCCTGCCCCGCTAACTGCTCGCCTTGCAGGTACAGGCTTTCCAGCAGGCGGTTCTGCAGGAACTGGGGTCGCAGTTCGGCGCGCCCCTCCCGCAGGAGCCAGCGCCGAGTGTCCACATTCAGCTCCAGCGAGCCTCCTTGCGCTTGGAGCGCCTCGCTTTGTAGGCGCACGCCCTCAAATAAGCGATAAAGTCCCCGATTCGGCTGACCTTCTAAACGCTCCCCATACAGCAGGTACTCGCGCCAGCGTGCCTCGATCTGCGTCCCGACAAGGCGTTCCCGCTCCACCTCCAGCGCACCCGAACGCAGGATTTCAACGGGTTCTTGGCACAGCGCCCTAAGCAGAGTGCATAGGGTCATGTAGCACAAACCCAGACTCCATCTACGAAGAAGTTGAGAGTGCCTGCTTCTACCCTGCGCCATAGCCGAGAAATTTACCTGATTAAGGTATGATAAACACGGACGCTGTAGCGTTTCACACGCCCAGTCGTCCAACAGTAGGAGGGATATTATGAAGCGCGCATTCATCATAACGGCTGTATTGGCTATGCTGAGCCTTGCCATCAGCAACGAATCAGGGGGTACTCTCACACAGTCTGAGGCACGCCCAGAGGTGTTTGCCACCCAAGACAACAAGCCCAAGCCGATAGGCAACAAAGACAAAAACGACGACAACAAGCCCAAACCCAGCCAACCAAGCCGCTCGGACGGTTCAAGCGGGGAGAATAAGCCTCAAGGGAGTCCCCAAGGGGGCGAGGGCGATGTGTTCCGCAAGAAGGGGGGCGGAAGCTCCGGCTCCAACCGAAACGACACGAACCCTGACCCGCGTCAGGACGACCGTCATGGGGGGCGCGTGCCGTCAGAAGGGCGGCGCATCCCGTTGGAGGGACAGCGTGTGCTCCTTGAGCCTCGCCCTGTGCTGAACACGCCGATACCCATGCGTGAGGGGGCCCTGCCTGCCCTGGTGCGTCAGGTGGAGGGGATCGACCCGTCGCGCTACCAAGACCGCTTCACCATCCTTCCTGTCTACCCAGACCGACACTTCTTCAACTATTATTATGTTGAGTATCGGTTCGGCGGTATTCGGTTCAGCTATTACTACTACAGCGTGCGTCCAGAGCCTTACCTCGTGTGCTTCGCGCCGTACTACTATTACTACCCTCTTCCGCCCTTTGTGATGGCGCACCGTGTTATCTATAATCCCCCGGTTCGCAGGATTATCGTGGAGGCTCCTGTGTTTCTGGATGCGCCCTACTATCTGGAGCGTTCCAACCCCAACTTTAGCTCGGAACAGCGCGATCGTCAACAAGTGCTGAACGACCTGCGCTCGATGTGGCTGTTGCGAGATGCCTCTATCTTGCAACGGTATGTGCGTCCCGGAAGCCAGATCGCTGTCTACTTGGATGGAAAATACGCCTACTCAGTCGATGCTGAGGACTACCTGCAGATGACGCGCGACGCTTTCTTGGCGGTCAAGACTGAGCAGATACGCTTCACGCGGGTCACCAAGCGAGGCGAGAACGAACTCCTCTTCCGTGGTGAGCATCGCTACATTGACGACGCCACGGGCAACCTACGCGTGGTGTATATCTCCTACACCTTAGTCAAGGTGGACGGGCGGTGGTACATCAGCGAGGTCGGCTCATCCGCCAACCCGATTCGGTAAGTCTTCTCTGGACCTTTACTTGACCTTGCGTCTGACCGAGAAGGAAGTTCGGGGTAGGGTTTATTCCCCCCTCCGTAAGGTTCCCCCCCGCAAGCGTGGGGAACCAACAGCTTTCCCTCCCCCTGCCCTAGGGGGAGGGTTAGGGTGGGGGTTTTCTGCCCCCCTCGGTAGGGTTCCTCCCGCAAGCGTGGGGAACCGATTTACCCTGCTGCGTTTAGGGGGAGGGTCGGGGAGCTAATAAGGGTACATCGGTTGAGTTCAAGTTTTCAAAACGCTTACTGCTTGAGGACACAAGTAGGTAGCCCTGAGCCGTGAGCTTCACCTCCACTCGAACGCCCCACCCTGTCACCCTGAGGGAAGCGAAGGGTCTGGGCTTTGGGTTTCGTTGAGATTCTTCGCTTCGCTCAGAATGACAGTGGGGGGGTGTTAGAATGAAAGAGGGGGGGGCGTGGCTAACGAAGGAGCATCAAAATAAGGGCGGGTTAGCAGAATTTTGAACTCAAGCGATGTACCCTTGTCAGGGGACACAGGGGGGTGAGGTTCTCTAAGTTCCCCCTCTCCACCTTGCGAAACCGCTTTCCTACACCATAGGAGATTTTACAGCGGTGTAGAATCCTATTCTCACTATGTTTAATCCGTTGGAACAAGCGAATGCGCGGATAGAGAAGTTGCGCAAAGCGCGTGCTACCGTGCGTGTGGTCGATGCTTCAGGCAAGCCTCTGCCCCGCGCCCGTGTTTCTATCAATCAGACCCGCCACGCCTTCCTGTTCGGATGCAACCTCTATCAACTCTTTGAATATCAGGGCGATCAACACGAGCGCTACGCCGAGTTATTCACCCGACTGTTCAACTATGCGACTTTGCCGTTCTATTGGGGAGGCTACGAGTTTGAACAAGGCAAGCCTCAGCGTGAGAACTTAGAGCGACTGGCGCGCTGGTGTCAACAGCGCAAGATTACAACGAAAGGACATCCGCTGGTCTGGCACGAGGTGTACCCGCGCTGGGCACCCAACGATGTCGCCACCGTGCGCCCGATGCTACTGGAACGCATTCGTACCTTAGTGAGCCAGTTTCGTGGGCTGATTGATATCTGGGATGTGGTCAACGAAGTGACGGTCTCGGAACGGTTTGACAACGGGGTCGGCAGATGGGTCAAACAGGTTGGGATGGTGCCGATGGTCGCCGAGTGCTTGGAAACGGCGCGCGCCACAAACCGAAGAGCGCGCCTGCTCTACAACGATTTCAACATCAGCCCCGAGTTTGAGCAGGTGGTACAGGGGCTGGTGGAGCGTCGTGCGCCCTTGGACGCCGTCGGTATCCAGTCCCATATGCACTGGGGCGACTGGACGATGGAACGCACTTGGGAGGTGTGTGAAACCTACGCCCGCTTCGGCAAACCGCTCCACTTCACCGAAATCTCAATCATATCAGGTGTCTTCACAAAGGGCGAACCCCACCCACGACCCTGGAACAGCACGCCCGAAGGCGAGGCGCGCCAAGCAGAGATGGTGGAGAAGTTCTACACTGTGCTCTTTTCTCACCCTGCAGTGGAAGCAATCACTTGGTGGGACTTGCCTGACGGACAGTGGCTCGGTGCTCCCAGCGGGTTGGTGCGCGCAGACCTCAGCCCCAAACCCGCCTACGAACGCTTGGCGAAAAAAATCAAGGGCGACTGGTGGACGACCACCACCCTGACCACCGACGCCCAAGGGCGCGCCTCGTTCAGCGGGTTCAAGGGCGACTACAAGGTCACTGTGCAGGTCGGGCGTCAGCGCATTGAACGAGAGTTCAACTTGACCCAAAATACCACCTGGCAGGTTCAGTTGCGGTAAGGTATACTTCTGGTGGGTGAGCCAGAGGAGCTTAATCCACTACTTGCGCTGGCTCCACGAGAGCACGACCTGCACCGCCCCCGTGGACTTGTCTGGGGAGACAATCACGCCCGCCGTCACCTGTTCCGACTCGCCCAGCAACAGCGACTCGTCCTCCATCGTGGTCTTGCGAATCTGCAGACCACGCTTTTGGAACTCTGCTTCGTAGAACTGGATGACCTTGTCGGCGGGCACGGAGCCTGTCAGTGCCACCTGCGTGCCCGAATAGTCGCCCGCAGAGGTTGCGGTGGTGGAGGCGACCTTCAGCCCCTCCATTATCGGGAGCGGGAAATCGGAGGGTGGAGTTTGAGCGGTGTCCCGCGTAGGTGCAGGGGGTGTTGGTTGGGCGGGTGCGCTGGGTTGAGCAGGCTGAACAGGCTGGGGCGCTGTGGCTTGGGGCGTCGCAGACTCGGCAGGTGCCTCCGCCTCTTGTTTGGGCGCACAGGCACAAAACGCTATCGCTAAACAGACCAACGGTAGGAGCCTTTTCATATAATCCTCACTCACGCATTAGATTGACTTGGTCAATATCAATATTCTCTCTTAGGCGGAACATAACTGTGATGATGCCCAATCCTACGGCGACCTCCGCCGCCGCCACACCAATCACGAACAGCACGAACACATGCCCTGCCACCTGCGCCTGCAAAGTTGGCTGGTGCTTGGCGAACGCCAGGAAGGTCAGGTTCGCGGCGTTGAGCATCAACTCAATACACATAAAAATCACGATGGGGTTGCGCTTGATGACCACGCCCACTGCGCCAACAGCGAACAGGAACGCCGATAGCGTCAGGTAAGCACTCAGTGGCACCGATTCCATCAGGCAGACCTCCTCCGCGCCAACAGGATAGAGCCGATGACCCCCACTGTGAGCAAGACGCCCACCACCACCACGGCGAACGACCATTCGGTGAAGAGGGCATACCCAATCGTGCGGGCAGTGCCCACCTGTGGGTCGGCTTGCGCGGGTGGTGTGCCAGCAACCACTAACGCTTGGCTCACCAGCAAAGCGAACATTCCCAGTGCAATCAACCACGCCAACGGACGACGATAGCCCTGCTCAGAAAAAGTGGCAGGTTCGGGCGAACCCAAGTTCAGAAGCATAATCACGAACAGGAACAGCACCATAATCGCCCCAGCGTAGACGATTATCTGGAGCACGCCCAGAAACTGCGCCGAGAGCAGGAAATAGAGGAGCGCCAAACTGAAAAAGTTCGCCACCAACAGTAGGGCGCTTCGCACCGGGTTGCGGTTCGTGACCACGCCCACCGCCGTGCTGACCACAATCAACGCCAGCAGGAAAAAGAGCAGTCGTTCAGCCAAGATGTGCCTCCTTTGGACGATAGGGTTGTGCTTGGGAAACCAGCTCCACCGTGCGTTTGGGTGGGCGACGCGCGCCCACCGTAGCGAAATATAGCCCTGCGACCAGCGCATAACCCACCAGCGCAGGCACCCAACCGAACACGATGTACACCACCAACAGCGCCAAGTTCACCAGCCCGACAGGGATGAGGAACCGCCAGCCCAGATTCATCAGCTGGTCATAGCGCAGGCGCAACAGTGTGGCGCGTATCCAGATGAAGCTGAACACCAAGCCGAACACCTTCAGCAGGAACCATATCGGGGGCATCAGCGCGACTGTAATCGTCGCCAGCACGCTGAACACCCCGCCCTGCGTTTCGGCAAGCGTCTGGATGGGCGAGAAGTTGACTGGCGCCAAGTATCCGCCCAAGAAGCAGGTGGTCATAATCGCACAAATCGCTATGATGGCGATGTACTCGCCCATAAAGAACGCAGCGAACTTCATACTGCTGTACTCGGTCTGGTAGCCTGCGACCAGCTCGCTCTCGGCTTCGGGCAGGTCGAACGGGGCGCGGTTCGTCTCCGCCAGCATACAGATGAAGAACAGCGCACCGCCCACCAGCCCCCACGGGGTGAAGATGAGCCAGTTGTGCAGGAAGGGCACGACACCCCAGAGCGGTTCCGCTTGCATCTCCACGATGGAGGTCATGCGCAGGCTTCCTGAGGCTAATATCGCCGTCGCCAGCGCCAGCCCCATGCCCAGCTCGTAGCTAATCACCTGAGCCGAAGCGCGCAAGCCCCCAAGAAGCGAATACTTGTTGTTAGACGACCAACCCGCCAACAGCACCCCATACGCTGCGAGCGAGGACATCGCCAAGAAGTAGAGCAGACCAATATCCACATCGGCGACGGGCGTGAGTAGGCGGTTGGGTCCCCACGGGATGGTGGCGGCGGCGACCAGCGCAGGGAACAACGAGAGCGCAGGCGCCAGCGCCCAAATCAAGCGGTCGGCGTTGGCAGGCACAATCTCTTCCTTGAAAAAGAGCTTCGCCGCGTCCGCCATCGGCTGAAGCAAGCCGAACGGTCCCAAGCGGTTCGGACCCACTCGGCACTGGAACCACGCTAACGCACGCCTCTCTAACCAAATCACGAGGGGAAGCGTGCCCAGCAGGAAGCCCAGCATAATCGCTATCCTTAATAACGCCCAACCCAGGTCGACCAGTGTCATAGACGCTCAAGATTATACCTGCGACGGCTCTACAGTCTTCACCCGCTTGTGGATGCCCCAATCGGCACTGAACCAGTAGCCCTCGCCCAAAGGCACGGCGACCGCTTTGATAGTTACCTCCTGAGCGCCTTCGGGCGTTTGTACAGTGTGCGTCGACTCTAAGCCCAAATTCACCTCGTGGACGGGGTAGGCGCGCACAAGGCGTGTGTTCAAGTCCAGCAGGATGAGGTTGCGCTGGGGGTTTGGGGCATAGTCGGGGTCGATGGCAATCTCGCCCTGCTGGAGCCACCGATACCAGCAATACGCGCCTACCCAACACATATCGTACCACAGTGATGAGCTCGCGAGAAGCCAGGAGCGCTGAGGCGCCCAGCGGTACGACAGCGTAAACAGGTCTGCCTTCACATGAAATATCGCCTCCATAAAAAGTTGAGCGGGCGGAAAGACGATGTGCAGGATGGTTGGCAAGATTGCAATGATACCGTCCACCCACCTTCGTCCCCTCACTGGCATTTCCACATCGTCCCAGTTCAGGTAAGTCCAGCGTGCACCCCCCTGATAGCGCTGGAAAATATGTAGCCCCTGATTGCCAACAAGATAGGTGGTTTGCCAAACCGCGTACCACCGACGCCCCAACGCACCCACTAATAAACCGACTAAAAGACCGCTTCCAAACACAATCACCAGCACATAGGGGTTGTCGGAGTTCTCGTTGACCCAATTCAAGAGGTTTTTTAGCATCTCTGGTTTTGTAGCGAAAATGAAAATGAACATGCCTATTGCGCTGATGAGAATAAAGAGCCTGAGCCAGACCGACATCCCTTGAACCTCCGAACGCCAGCCGAGATGTTGCAGAGGGTCTTGACCACACTGCCGACACTTGGTTTGGAAAGGGTGGTTCTCGGTGCCACAGATGCCACAGGCGACTCGGCTGATGGTGTAGCCGTCCATAAAATCACTGAGGAGATTTCTACGGTCTCTGCGGTTATCCTACAGATAGGGCTCAGTCATCTACCTGCGATGAGGCGTCTCGTAGCGCCTTGCCCGCCTCTTCAAGGGTCTCGGCAAACTGCATTAGCTCCATCAGGCGGTTGATGCGCTCGGCAGGCGTGAGCTTGAGGTTCTCAATGAGCAGAGTGCGGTCGATGTGCTGTTTGTACGCCTCTATCACCGGGTCAGGCTCCAACGAAACGGGTACGAACTCCTCAGGACGGCACATGGTGATACCTCCGTCGGAAGTGTACCCGTTTCGTGGGCGTCTACTCGGCGAACACGCGCCATCCGCTCTCGGTGCGCTTGATTTGGTAGCCCGTGCCGTCAAGAAGTTGGGTGAGCGCCTCTTCCATCGTGGTGTCTTCCACGCTCAGCACGACGGTCGGGTTCTGGGCGCGGTCGGAGGGCACCCATTCGATCGGCGTCTGATAGGTGCTCGCCAGTTTCGCCAGTGCCTCGCTGAGGGGCGCGTTGAGGCGAATGGAGGCGATGCGTGCGGGTGGATAGCCCGCTGGCACAAACAGCGCACGGTACTGGTCGTCCACGCTCCACCAGAGGGTGGCGACGCCCTCTTTGGTGAGCTCAAACACCATTTTGAGCGGGATTTCAACAGCTTTCTGGGGCAGAAGTTTGCCCTGCCAGACAATCGTGCCCTCGCGCAGTGGGGTCTGTGGAGTCGGCGTGAACACCAACGAGGCGGTCGCCTCACGGTTCAGCGTCGCCTCCAGCACGGGAATCTGTTCACCCTGTGCCACCTGACGCCATTCCAGGCGCACCCCTGCGGGCACAGGCTGGGGCATCGGGTCGGTGGGGCTGGTCGGAGCGGTGGGCAAACTACCCAATCCGCCCTGCACGCCACCGTTGGGTTGATAGGAGAACAGTCCGATGGCGATGACCAGTACTGCTGCGGCACTGAGGCTGGGCACGAGCCATCGCCATAGGAACCGTCGCTGTTGCGCTTCGCGGGCGCGGGTATTGGCACGCACATGCGTCATGATACGCGCGTGCAGGTCAGCAGGGGGCGTCACTTCCGGGAGTGTCTCCAAACTCTGCCAAATCTGCTTTACATACTGCCACTCGCGCCGGCAGTCGGCACATCGGTTGAGATGTGCCTCTATCTGCTCGGCAATTCCCCTATTCAAACTGCCCTCCAGATAGTCGTGGAGCAGGCTTTTCACTTTCTCACAGTGCATCGTGTGCCTCCAATCCGTATGATTGACTCAGACCGCCTTCAAAAAGTTCCCGATGGGGTTCCAACAGTTCTCGGAGGGCACTGCGGGCACGGTTGAGTCGGGACTTGATCGTGCCCAGCGGTAGCCCCGTAATCTTGGCAATCTCCTCGTAGGGTCGGTCTTCCACATGGAACAGGATAACAATCGCCCGCTGGTAGTCGGGCAGTTGATTAATCGCCTCCATCAGCACGCGGTGGCGTTCTTGTTCTAACACATATTCGTTGGGGTCGTCGCGTTCGGTGGGGATGGGGCGATCCATCATCTCTTCGTCCTCTTCGCTGGGTATCTCTAAGGGGAGGTGCTGGTGGCGCCCCTCGCGCTTGCGAAAATCAAAATAGACATTACTCACGATACGGTAGAGCCAAGTGGAGAGTTGGGCTTCACCCCGAAAGCGTTTGAGGGCGTTGTACACGCGCAAGAAGGTCTCGGCGACCACATCCGCCGCATCGTCGGGATTATTCGCCAAGCGATAGGCGTATTGATAGACCTTGTTCTCATAGCGTCGAACTAAGGTATCAAACGCCGATTCGTCGCCCTCCCGAAAGCGTTCGATCAGGATTTCATCGCTGACTTCATAGGCGCCCCACATGATTGCCTTGTTTTGCCTCGTGGATGGCTTGCTTCTCCTCGTCCGACAGACCGATCGGCGAGGTGTGCGCTTGCAGGGGCTTGGCGTACACGCGCATCTCCTGCCTGCTATGTATCCCGCTCAGGATAATCCCGTCGCCGTGTTCGTTCATCACTGCCAGTGCGAAGCTTTGGTGCCCTCCGATATCGGGGAACGCATCGTAGCGCACGACGCCCACCCGTTGCAGGCACTGGTTCGTTTGACTCTGCAGGTGTTGCAAATGGTTCCCGTGTGTTTTGAGCGTCTCTTCCATCACGGACACTCGGCGCAGGGTTTCATAGAGCATGTGTTCCAGCGACCCGCCCTCGCTATGGGTCATCAGTTGACGCCAGCGTCGTTGGAACTTCTGCCAGCGCCATACGAACCATAGGTTCAGTATCACTAAGACCGCCACAACCGCCATCAAAGTTAGGGTCGCCTGCGGTTGGCTCGCCCACTCAATCAGACTCTCCATCGCTTTGGGGATTGTACCTGATAGCTTGCGGTGGCATTTTGCTCCCCGCTTCTCAGGGTCTCTCGCGACCCACCTAAGCGTCAAAGTTGCCCGCCCGCCACGCGATAAGCCTCGCCAGTGATATAGCTCGCCTCATCCGAAGCTAAGAAGACCGCCAAGTTCGCAACATCGGTATAGGTGCATCCTCTACCGAGGGGAACTTGCGCCTCATAGTACTTGCGTATCGCTTCTTCAGGCAGTCCCCACTTGCGGGCGTACTGCTCAAACAGAGTGCCTTGCCACATCGGCGAGTCGAGCAGGTTGCCGGGGCAGATGGCGTTCACCCGAATACCATAAGGCGCCAAGTCCATCGCGATGCTCTGCGTCAGCCCAATCCCGCCGAATTTGCTCGCGGCGTAGGCGCAGTTCTTATAGCTCCCTTTAAGACCCGATTTGGAGTTGATTTGGAGGATGACCCCACGCCCTTGGGGTTTCATCACCCTCGCGGCTTCGCGGGCACACAGGAAGTAGCCGGTCAGGTTCACCTCCATCTGCCACTGCCAATCGCTGAGGCTCATCTCGGTAATCTCTGCCGACTGGATGACCCCTGCGTTGGCGATGAGGATATCCAACGCCCCGAACTGTTGAACCGCCTCGTTGACGACCTGAGCGACTTGGGCTTCGTCTCGCACATCGCACACCCGTCCCAGCGTTTGGCATGCGGGATGGTGTTCGTGAACGGCTTGCGCCACCTGCTGGATGGCTTCGACTTGGATATCGGTCAGTAGGAGCGCTCGGCATCCCTCCTCGGCGAATCGGTAGGCAAGCGCCTCGCCCAAACCCTGCGCTGAGCCTGTAATCCAAGCAACTCGCTCTGATAAGCGCATCACTATTCTCCTCGAATCGGTTCCACAACAACAGCGGTGCCATAGACTAAGATTTCCGCAGAGTTTGTAGTAATATTACCCGATACAAAACGCACATTAAGCACGGCATTCGCGCCGAGCTTGATTGCTTCTTCCACCATGCGTCGTTCGGCTTCGGCGCGCGCATTCGCCAGCATATCGGTGTACTCTTTCAACTCGCCTCCAACGATTTGGCGCAGGCTTGCCATAAGGTCGCGTCCAAAGTGGGTTGCCCGCACCGTATTCCCCTTCACTAAGCCGAGCCAACGCACCACACGGTAGCCCGGAATCTCGCTGGTGTTTGTCACTATCATCGTTTCCCTCCTGCCTACCGAATACTCAACCACACAAAGACAGTTCCCAAGACACTGGGTGAACTCCTTTGCAGTGGTTCGCCTTTTCTGACCGTTCTCCTGCGAGAACGCACTCGGAACGCTCGGTATAATTTTTGTACTATGTGGCATCCGACCATCAAAGACGAGCTATCTGAAAATGAGTTTAGAACCTTGACAATCGGAGAGACTCCCCTCATTATCGGGCGCACCAGCAAAGGCTATTTTGCTGTTCGCGACCGCTGTTCCCATCAAGCACTTCCCCTCTCGGACGCCGACGGTATTTCAGGGCGGATTTTTCGGGGACTGTTTGAGTGCCCCCATCACGGGGCGAAGTTTGACCCACACACAGGGCAAGCACGCGGATTGCCCGCCGTCAAACCAATAGAGACCTTTGAAGTGAAGGTGGAAGAGGGCACGGTGTGGGTCAAACTGGGCTAAGCATTCAAAAACGGCACCCCATCGGGTATTATTTCCTTAGCCAGACTAAGAGTCTTGGGGTGACAATCATGAAGGCACTGCAATCGGTCATAGAGGCATATCAGATACGGCGCCAGTTTCCGTACTTCCAGCCGCATCCAGAGATGCGCAGTCTGATTTACCTGGACAATGCGGCGACCACTCAGAAGCCGTATGCGGTGATAGAGGCAGTGAGCCACTTCTGGGCGTACCACAACGCGAATGTTCACCGTGGCGCGTACGGTGTGGGAGCGAAGGCGTCCGAGATGTACGAATCGGCACGGGCGCGCGTCGCCCAGTTCCTGAACGCCTCAAACCCCAACGAAATCGTGTTCACACGGGGCACGACCGAGAGCATCAACTTAGTCGCCTACAGTTGGGGTATGAGCCAAATCCGCGAGGGCGATGAGATTATCGTCTCCGAGATGGAGCACCACGCCAACCTCATCCCGTGGCTTCAGGTCGCCCAAGCGAAAGGCGCTCGGCTCGTGGTCTGGCGCATCACCGACGACGGTCGGCTCAACTTAGACGACCTGCGCAATCTGCTCAGCGAGCGCACCCGCCTTGTGGCAATCACGCACATCTCGAATGTTTTGGGCACCGTCAACCCCGTGCAAGCGATTTGTGAGATGGCGCACTTTGCAGGCGCGCTTTGCTTGGTGGACGCCGCGCAGAGTATTGCCCATATGCCAGTGGATGTGCAGGCGATTGGATGCGACTTCTTAGCCTTCTCAGGGCACAAGACTTATGGACCCACGGGGATCGGCGTGCTTTATGCGCGCTACGAACTGCTCCAGAGCATACCACCCTTCCTCACTGGCGGTGGCATGATACGCTCGGTGGATTGGGATGGGGCGCAATGGGCAGACCCCCCTGCGAAGTTTGAGGCGGGTACACCCCCTATTGGGGAGGCAATCGGACTGCACGCAGCGCTGGACTTCATCGACACAATCGGGCGCGAGGCGATCGAAGCCTACGAACACGAGCTAACCCAGTACACCCTTCAGCGCCTCCAAGAGGTGCCCGGTTTGCGCCTCTACGGACCGCAACCCGACCGAGCGGGCATTTTTGCGTTCACCTTAGAGGACATCCATCCGCACGACATCGCCACCGTGCTGGATAACTTTGATATTGCTATCCGTTCGGGACACCACTGCGCGCACCCACTGGGCGACCGATTGGGTGTGCCTTCCACCGCACGCGCCAGTATCGGCATCTATAATGACACGGAACACATCGATGCGCTGATTGAGGCGCTTCACAAAGTTCGGAAGGTTTTCGGCTATGCTTGAGACACTTTACCAAGAGATTATTTTAGACCACTATCGTCATCCGCGCGGACGAGGGCATTTAGAGCCTCCGAAAATCGAGCATGAGGGAGCGAACCCCCTCTGTGGCGACGAGATTACGATTGAACTGCGCGTGGAGGATGGGCGCGTCAGCGCCGTTCGCTTCAGCGGGCAGGGCTGTTCCATCAGCCAAGCCTCTGCCTCGATGTTGACCGAGGCGGTAGAGGGCAAAACGCTGGAGGAGGTGCGCCAGCTCATCGCGCAGGTGTATGCGATGCTGAAGGGCGAGTCGGAACCCGACCCTGAGGTGATGGGCGAGATCGCGGCGCTGGCGGGCGTACGCAACTTCCCCGTGCGCGTCAAGTGCGCTTCGCTGGCGTGGCATGTGTTGGAGGACGCCCTTCGCCAAGTGAACGGCTCCAGCCAGTAGTAGTTGTGGGCTTGTGAAAAATCGCTGGGAACGCAGGCGTCCCCCCCGTAAACAGTCAGATCTAGACGCTCGTGCCTGACAAGGGTACATTCTCGGAGTTCAAAATTAGTCCGACCTCCCAAATCTTGACGCCCCTTCGTTAGCCCTCCTCGCCCCCAACTGTCATTCTGAGCGAAGCGAAGAATCTCAAAGTCTCTTCAAGCAGAGACCCTTCGCTTCGCTCAGGGTGACAGGGTGGGCTTTCCAGATTGAGCCGAAGCACTCGGTTCAGTGGTGTTGCTTGTGTCTAAAGTTTAGCAGATGTTTTGGAGTTGGGTCTCAACAAATGTACCCTTGCCAGAATGCCCATACCCCCCTTGCAGGATACCACAAGGTATTATTGAACAAGAAGGGCGATGGTCGAGCTGAGAAAAGTCAGCGTGGAATACGGCGAGCACCACGCTTTACATCAGGTGGACTTGTTGGTGGAGCGTGGCGAGTTTGTGTTCTTGGTGGGCACAACGGGGGCGGGCAAGAGCACCTTGCTCAAACTGCTTTACGGCGCGTTGAAGCCGACGGAAGGGCGCATATGGGTACTGGGGACGGAGGTCAATCGCCTCAAGCCCCGCGAAATCCCCACCCTGCGCCGTCAACTGGGGATTATCCCCCAAGACTACCCGCTCCTGCCCCGCAAAACCGTTTGGGAGAACATCGCCTATGCGCTCAGTGCGATTGGCTACAACGAGAGCGCCGTGCGCCAGCGGGTGGCGCAAGTGTTAGCCCGTGTGGGGATGAGCGACCGCGCCCGCTACTACCCTGACCAGCTTTCGGGTGGCGAGGCACAGCGGGTGGCGATTGCCCGCGCCATAGCGAACCGCCCTCCACTCCTGATTGCCGATGAGCCAACCGCCAACCTTGACCCCGAAACCAGCTGGGAAATCATCGACCTGCTGTTGCAAATCAACTTGCGTGGCACGACGGTGATTGTTTCCACCCACAACCGCGCGATTGTAGACCGCGCTCGCCAGCGTGTGGTGGCGTTAGACCGAGGACGCATCATCAGCGATGTACCCCACGCAGGCTACCCGGTGGAACTGGACCGCCTCTATCCGCCGATACCGCTATGATTGCCCGATTGCGCTTCCTGTGGAACGAGACTTGGCAGGCGCTGAGGCGCAACCCTCTGCTTCAGGTCGCCTCCATCTCCACAGCGTGTGTGGCGCTTGTGCTGGTGGGCGTGGTGGGAATGACCCTCTACAAGCTGGATGCCGTCGCCCAGATGCTACCCAAGCAGTTTGAGACCGAAGTATTTCTGAAGTTTGAGGCGACCCGTGAACAGGCGTTGGAACTCAAGGCGAAGCTGGAGGCGATGCCCGAAGTGGCGCGCGTGACGCTCGTGCCCCGCGAGCAGGCATGGGCAGAAGAGCAAGCCCGACTCGCCAGCGAAATCAACCTGAAAGACCTGCCCAACCCCCTCCCCGATAAGCTCGTCCTGGCGACCCACCAACCTGACCAACTGCCCGCCGTCGCGGAGCGCATCCGCCAAGAGCCGACCGTTGACGAGGTGATTGACCAGCGTGAGACCCTTCGCCAAGTGCTGGCGACGGCGCGCCTCGTGCGGATGGTGGGGCTGAGCGCGATTAGCTTGCTCCTACTCTCCGCAATCTTGCTCATCTACAATACGGTGCGCCTCACCATCTACTCGCGCCAGCGGGAGGTGCGGGTGATGGCGTTGGTGGGGGCGTCGCTGTTCACGATGCGCACACCCTTCATCTTGGAAGGGATTGTGCAGGGAGGATTGGGTGGGCTGGTTGGAGCGACGCTGGTGCTGGTCGGGGCGGGATTGATTTCCGATTATACGCTCCAGCTGTGGCCCTTCCTAAGAGATTTACCCCCCGGACTGCCCCCAAGCCTTCTGTTAGTTTCGCTTCCCGGATTGGGCGCGCTGATTGGCGGACTTTGCGCTGGGTGGGCAGCGCAACGGTTCGTTCGGGTCTGACCCACTCAGGCAGGAGTCTGCGCCTCCGGCTCGTATCCCAGTAGCACTATGAAACAGGATATCTGTTGGTGGACGGTCGCAGGGCGCGTGGAGCCACGACGGCTCATCGCCGAGGCGAAACGGATGGGCTACGAGGGGTTTGAGCTGGTGCCCGAACCGATGTGGGATATGGTCAAAGAGGCAGGTATGACGATTGTTACCCACGGCGGACACGGCACCATCGAAAACGGAATGAACGACCCTCGCAACCACAGCCGAATAGAGGACGAACTCAAAGCGAATATTGACAAGGCGGTGAAGTACGAGATTCCCATCCTCATCTGCTTTTCAGGCAATCGGCGCGGGCGCTCCGACGAAGAGGGGATTGAGCAGACCGTCGCCTGCCTCAAGCGCGTAGCACCTTATGCCGAGCAGAAGGGGGTCACGCTCGCTATAGAGATACTCAACAGCAAGGTAGACCACCGCGACTACCAGTTTGACAAGATGAGTTGGGGATTGCGTGTGGTGGAGTTGGTGAACTCGCCCCGTGTGAAAATCCTGTACGACATCTACCACGCCCAAGTGATGGAAGGCGACATCATCCGCACGATTCGCACCCATCACGAGAAGATTGCCCACTACCACACAGCGGGCAACCCCGGACGCAACGAGATTGACGAGAGCCAGGAGCTCTACTACCCCGCCATTATGAAAGCCATCAAAGAGACGGGGTACAAAGGCTTCATCGGGCAGGAGTTCGTGCCGAAGGGCGACCCGTTGGTGGCTCTCAAGCGCGCCTACGAGCTGTGTGCGGTGTAGAGGTGTGGAAGGAGTTGGGGGTGAGGGCATCTAAGAACCTCTCCCCCCTGCTCCCCTCTCCCGAAGCTTCGGGAGAGGGGTCGGGGGTGAGGGCAACTGTCCCCCCAAGTACAACTAGCTCTTTACTTCGCCGGCGGTTGCTGAAGCGATTGATACACGCTGGCGAGTATGTTCTCCAGCTCCTTCTGGGTAGCGGTGAGGGTAAGGTCGGCGCGGGTGCGCTCCAGTACGGCGCGCAAAGCGTCACAAGTGCGGCGCAGACCGCCCGTGAGCGCGTCGGGGTAGTCAAAGGTCACCAGCTCGTCGTAAATCTCGTCCATCTCGCCCAGCAGGGTCTCTGCGTGGGTCAGCTCCCCTGCACGGAGCAGGTCTAACACATACCGACGGCATTCGGACGCCGCTTCTGCCATTCCGTTCAGGTAGGCTGTGATTTCCACACCCAAGTCTTCGGGTTCGGGGAGCGCATCGCCCAGCACAATCGCGTAGAGTACCTCGCCCTCCACATACTCTTTCTCAGCGTCGTGGAGAAAGCCTGCGTAGTAGAGCATCGGATAGGGACGCAAGCGTTCGCGCGCCGTGCCAAGCAGGTCGTGTGCTTGAGTTAGCAGTTCTCGGCACTGCTCAAACTCGTGGCGGTGTAGGTGGCGGATAGCCCGCGCGCAGAATTGGATGGTCTTTCGACAAGCTTGGAGTGCCTCCTCACGGGCTTGATGGCGTACTTCCATCTCCTTGCGCAATCGTTCGGCTATCTTGCTCCAGTGGTTCATAACGCGGGGATTATACCTCTGAAGATGTTTGAAAAAATGCGGGGGCAAGCCCTCACCTACCCCAGCCCTCCCCGTAAATGCGGGACAGGGAGCCAACTAACTCCCCCTTCTCCCTTCGTAGGGGAGAAGGGGCAGGGGGTAGAG
>OGCI01000591.1_pt1 | contig 39277 bp, 33 predicted proteins | sample 1570021 | NCBI WGS metagenome assembly OGCI01 (sample SAMN06264664, study PRJEB24512) | hot springs metagenome | isolation source: Hot spring water | place: South Africa: Tshipise | collected 2015-06-21 | reverse complement strand
TGTTCTCTCTGGTAGAAGCTGGAGTGTTCACAATCCCAAGTTTCTACCAGAAGGCGGTTTTGCTCAAGGGCAGAACCGCCCCAATTTTGTCTAAACTCGAGTTTAAAAGCAGATATTCTAATTGCTCACCGTCCAGGCCGCATATTCATTCCAAACTGATCACACACATTTCTGTCCACCAAATAATACATCGCAGCTCTTCAGTGGTCGCCTGACGCGCAAGACGCTGGCGTTTTCCAAGCTGTGGGAGATGTATCCAGCCTCGGCCACTTGGGAAGACCTGGTGTACAACCTGGCTCGACCGCTCAAGACACTGCGTTTGGAGGTTGATACCCCCGGTCGCCGTTGGCTACTGCACTCACCGGCCATGGCAGCTGGACTGATCGACCCTATTTGGACGATCAAAGAGCTGCTAACAACCGTTGTACTTCCCGTCAACACTTACAGGGAGACTGCCGTATTTTTGCCCGCCAAATTTGTTACAGCGACTCCGCTCCCCGGATCTCCCCTCTCAATGTTATACTTATAAACCAACCGACCAGGCAATCATCGGATCATCTCCTATACAGAGGTCCCGGCCATGAAAGTCACTGTTCTCCAAGAACACCTCGCCCGCGGACTGGGCATTGTCTCTCGCGCCGTCTCCCCGCGCAGCACCCTGCCAGTGTTGGCCAACGTGCTCCTGGCCACCGATGAAGGTCGTCTGCGCCTATCGGCCACCAACCTGGAATTGGGCATCACCTGCTGGATCCCCGCCCGCATCGAAGGAGAAGGATCCACCACCGTTCCAGCGCGCACCTTTGCCGACCTGGTGAACACCCTGCCCGGCGATCACGCCCTGCTCACCCTCCACGTTGCCTCTCAAACTCTCAACGTCCGTTCCGGCGCCTCCAACACCGACCTAAAATGCATTGACGCCCAAGAATTCCCACCCCTCCCTGTGCCTGACCTCGAAGGCGCCATCTCATTCAAAATTGCTGACTTCAAAGAAATGGTGCATCAGGTAGCATTTGCCGCTTCCAACGACGAAGCTCGACCGGTCCTGATGGGCGTCTCCATCAAAGTCGAAAAGGACAAAGTCACCATGGCCGCTGCCGACGGATTTCGCCTATCCGTGCGTCGAGGAGTCCTGCCGGCCCCGGCGGCCCAGCCCATCCACATCATCGTGCCGGCCCGGGCTCTGAACGAACTGGCGCGCATCGCCGGCGACGGCGACGAGATCCTCCAGATGGTCGTCCCCAAAGGCCGGGGCCAAGTCATCTTCCACCTCAAAGACATCGAACTGGTCTCCCAACTGATCGACGGCGTCTTCCCCGATTACGAAAACATCATTCCCCGCAGCTACACCTCGCGCACCCTGGTCTCCACTGCCTCCCTGCTCAAAGCCTGCAAACAAGCCGAGATCTTCGCCCGCGAAGGCTCCAACGTCGCCCGTCTGGACATCAAATCCACCAACGGCAGCGGCGAAGTCGAAATCTCCGCCGTCTCCGAAGAAACCGGCCGCAACGAAACCATCGTCGAAGCCACCGTAGACGGCAGCGGCCTGCTGATCGCCTTCAACGTGCGCTTCCTGCGCGAAGTCCTTGAAGTGATCAAAACCCCCAACGTCGCACTAGAGACCACCGCCCCCAACGCCCCGGGCGTCATCCGCCCCGTTGGCGACGACAGCTTCCTACACGTCATCATGCCCATGCACCTGGGCTAATCCCTACCCACCGAACATCCTCGCCCTAGGGCGAGGATGAATTTTCTCAAAAAACAGAACAAACATTCTAAACTAGACTTCCCGCTCGAACGGCCGATCCTCCTCAACGGACAGCGGTTCCTGCCCACCCCGGTCCGGATCCTGTCTCACGAACGCTTGTCTCAACCCAAACAGGATTCCCAGGCTGATCAGTGCCATTCCCCCCACCACCCCCTCCACAGCCAGCGCCCCGATGCGCGGCAGCAGATACACAGCCATCCCATCCACCACGGCGTGCCAGAGCACCGCCAACCAAAACCAGATCGGCCGGCCCGAGACGATCCCATACAACACCATCACCGACAGGGCGATGTGCAGCGTGATCGCAAACACCCGCTCCACCAATCCCAACAGGCCCATATAGGCTGGCGCCTCCCAAAAAGTCATCACCTGCAGACGCATTGCGTCCACTTGTTCGGCAGGCACCCCCAGCATCGTCAGGTCTGCAGTCCGAAGAACGACCATTGTGCCCACCGTGACCAGTCCGATCACTCCCAACAAAAAAGCCTCGATGCCGCCGTGGCCGGCCCCCACCAACACCCCTTCATTCCACGTGCGGCGATCGCGCAAGAAAAACCGAAACAACCCCCAACGCGCCGTTTCCTCAAACAGCCCAGCCAACAGGCCAAGCACAACGGTATCGAACGCCGCTTGCCACACCAACGGCGGGCTAGGCAACACCCCACCCTGGAACGCCGCCGTCAACCCGTACAACACCGGAATATGCACCACCTGAGAGGCCAAAAAGGCCAGCGCCCCTAACCAGAACAACCTCCAGGGCAAGCGAAACGCCCGCGTCAGCCAAAAGCCCAGCCCAATTGGCAAGGCGATCATGCCGAACACACCGATCAACGAAGTGACCAAGATCATGATTTTCTCCTTGTCGAGTGTTATGGATAGGACGGCATCGAGCGCAGGCGCTGAACGGCGCGCGTGAGCGGGCGCCGGGCGATCAGAGTGATCTTTGTATACTCGACGGGATAGACGGCGATCACCTCCCATCCCTCCTCGCCCCACTCATTGAGCAAAGCCTCCAAATCCTTGTCCTTGATCCTGCGAAACGTCCCGCCCACGGTCTGCACGCGATACTCCCACTTTTGAATCCCCTCGGCCATGCCAACGTCCTCCTATCTCTATCCTACGTTTCACGTGAAACTCAGCGCCGGCCGCGGCGCGACGCCCAACGTTCCGCCGTCGCCTGCGGCCGTTCCCTCGCTCATCCATTCTCTCTGCGCCACAACAAATACGAATACACGACCGGCACCAAGGCAGCGACAAAGACCACCGCCATCACCACCCAGAAGCCCATCTCTCCCAGCAAGGCGCTCAGTACGATCACAACGCCCGCGGCCACAAACAACCTGGCTCCCAACCGATGCGTCCGTTCCCATATGCTGTCGCTGACCAATGTCCACGGCGTGCGAATGCCAATGAAAAAGTTGCGCTTGGCCCGCGTCAGCAGATAACCGATGCCGATTAGCAGCCCCCCCATGGCCGGCAGGAGCAGGCGTGACATGTCGATCGGCACACCCAACCCTGCCAACAACGTCAACGCATACAGATACATCAGGTAGGCCATGATGGCCGTCACGAAGATGTTAAACGTGCTGCGAAAGGCAGCAATATTGCCTCGGAGCGGATCGATATGCGGGATGACCAGAAACAGGCCGAGCATGACCAGTCCAATCAGGGGCAGCAGCAACACCCCCCAGGTGCGGGACATATACCCGTCCACCTCGCCAGCAGCATTCCAGTGAGCAGGCATGGGATCGGGCAACCGCTCCCAAAGCAACGCGCCGGCCAGCAAGGCCCCGAGGATCATCGCCAACGAGAACAGGATAGTCGTACGAGTCGACATGGTTTCCTCCGCATTCAAGCACAGAAAAAGTTTCACGTGAAACAGAGCGCATGGCGGCCATAAGAGGTCTGGCCAACCTCGGCCAACCCTCAGCCGCGGATGCTCTTGCGATCACTTCCTGTCAACATGCTGCTCGCCCAGCGCTGCCAGGCCGCTCAGACCCCCTAAGTTCATCGTGTCCACCGCCGAAGAGGGAACAATGATCAGCGCGCCCTTCTCCTTCAAGCCTTCAAAGAGCATATTCATGGCACGCAGGTGCAAGGCCGTGGGATTGTCCTGATAGGCTTGCGCCGCCTCGGCAAACGATTGAGCGATCTGCTTCTCCGATTCACCCAGGATCACTCGCGCCTGGCGCTCGCGCTCCGCCTGGGCCTGACGCGACATGGCCGCCTCCAAGTCCTGCGGAATGACAATATCACGGATCTCCACCGACTGCACCGTGACGCCCCAGGGCGTAGTTCGCTCGTCGATCACTTGTTGGAGCTCTTTGTCAATCACGCTACGACCGACCAGAATATCGGCCAACATCATCCGTCCGATAATATCGCGCAGAGCGGTCTGGGCGGCCCAGTCCACCGCCACGCGATAATTCTCCACCTCCAGAGCCGCCTTCTCTGCATCCCATACCACCCAGAACAGCACAGCGTCCACGTCTACCGGCACCGTGTCCTTGGTGAGCGTTTTCTGGGCGGCAAAGGGCGTGACCATCACCCGATGATCGATCCAGGAGGGGATGGTTTCGACGATGGGGATGATCCAGAACAGGCCCGGACCGGCCAAACGATGGTATTTCCCAAGGCGCAGCACCACCGCCTTTTCCCACTGCGCCGCCACCTTGAGCGCAAACAGGATATACAACCCAACAGCCGTCAGGGTGGTTGCATAGGCCGCAATCCAACCATCGGCCACTCGGCCGACCAACCAGGCCGCGCCAGCTATCGCCAGCGCCACAATAACGACCCAGATCGCCCAAGCAACGCCGGGGATGCGCAGCGTATCTTGTGAAGTCAAGAGTTGCTTTGCTTTCATCGGAGCATTCTCCTTTCAAAGAAAAAGATTGTGAAATCAACCGTTCTCTATTCCTCTACCAGCGCCGGCCCTCGGCTGCAAGGGGCGGCTCATCGTCCTCAGCTTCGCCGGCGCGCCAAGCCTTGAGTTGCTCACGCACCGCACGGCGAATCTCCAACGGAGCAAACCCCAACCGAAAGGCCTCCTCGAGAAACCGCCGAGTGAGTCCCTCGAGCGTTTCTTGCCGTAGCCGCTCGGTGACTGCCGGAGGTGGCGTCTCCACCACGAACGTACCGCGACCCTGTTGGGTGGAGAGGATGCGCGCTTCATGCAAGATGCGGTAGGCGCGAGCCACCGTATTGAAATTCACGCGTAACTCCTGCGCCAAGGTCCGCACCGTCGGCAACTGATCGCCCGGCTTGAGCAAGCCGTTGGCGACCCGGCCGGCGATCTGGTTGACGATCTGCATGTAGATCGGCAGGCCAGAGTGAAAGTCCAGTTCAAAATCCAGCTTCGCATGCGGCATCCGTTCTGACCGATTAGATTGTAATAATTGTATCATTGTCATAATTGTACATAGAACGCTTGGCCTGTCAAGGGTAACCGAGGCTTCCAAGATCATCTAAACCAGAGCGAAGGGCGATCCTGCAAAAGTCCCCCTCCCTGCCCCAACGATCAGCCGTCCTGTTCTCTCTCCATCCCCTGCCGAAATCGCTCGCGCAGCACTGCCAGCGCCACGAAGCGGCCCTCATGCTGAACGTACCAATGCTCCCAGCCATTGCAGGGCGCGCCGCTCAGGTAGTGACTACCGGCTTGATGGATGCTCCCCTCAAACCCATCGGCTGTGCGCAGCCGCGCATCAGATTTCACGGTAGCCGTGCGTTCCGGATCGCGGGCAAAGAACAACCGTTGTCCGGGCCGAACCCAGCCGTTCTCCACCAGCTGGGAGAAGGCCACCTCTGGAGCAGTTCGACGCTTCTCGCCAACCTCGAAGGTCTCCGGAGAAAAGGCCTCGATCGGCGTTGCCGCGATTCGCCGGCGCGCCGCCTCGATGTAACGCGGCTCCTTCTCGATGCCGATCCAGCGACGATGCAGGCGCTTAGCTACCACGCCGGTGGTCCCGCTGCCGAAGAACGGGTCGAGCACCACATCCCCGGGCCGGCTCGAGGCCAAGATCACCCGGTAGAGCAGAGCTTCTGGCTTCTGGGTCGAGTGAAGCTTTTTTCCTGTCTCATCGCGCAGGCGCTCGGCGCCGGTTGCCAACGAGATCAGCCACCAATCGGAGCGCATCTGCTTGCCAGCCCCCAATTCCTTCATGGCGCGATAGTTGAACGTGTACTTGGCCCCTTTGTGATGACTGGCCCAGATCAGCGTCTCATGGGCATTGGTCAAGCGCACCCCGCGGAAATTGGGCATCGGATTGCTCTTGATCCAGATCACATCGTTCAGAATCCAAAAACCCAGGTCCTGTAAGATGGTGCCCACCCGAAAGATATTATGGTAAGTGCCGATCACCCAGATCGTCCCGGTCGGCTTCAACACCCGTCGGCACGCGGCCAGCCAACGGCGGGTGAAAGCATCATACTCTTCAAACGATTCAAAGCGGTCCCAGGCATCGTTCACCGCATCCACCCGGGTCATGTTCGGGCGATGCAGCTCCTGCTGCAGTTGCAGGTTGTAAGGAGGATCGGCAAAAATCAGGTCTACACAGGCTTCTGGAAAGGTCTCCAGCACCTGAATGCAGTCGCCTTCAATGATCTGATCGAGCGGCAGGGGACTCATTCCGCTTCCGGCTCGTGAAATTCTTCCACCTGGTACACAAACACTTCCAGAGGCTTGCGCCGCCACAGATCCGGCTCCGCTCCCATCTTCCTACATAGGTGAGAGAGAAACTCCGCCGGCTCTGGGAGCTTCTCCCAAACTTGGGGCAAAAAGGTCGCACGGCAGATCCCGTCTCGCAACACCACGCCGTCCACGCCGGGGCGGAGCCGGGCAACCAGCTCATCAGGGGTAGTGTACTCCAGCCGCTGGGGCTCGTTCAGGTGCGAGATCTCGATCTGAATCTCGTTCACTTCTTCGGGTTGCACGGGAGGGAAACGATAATCGTTCAAGGCGGCAGAAACAGCGTGCTCGCGCACGTCCTCTGCCAAGGGCTGGCGGGCCTCCAGCGTGCCGATGCATCCTCGCAGCTCTCCGTGAACAGTCAGGGTGACGAACGAAGCGCCGGGCGCGTGCAGCGCCGGCGGAAGACGCTCCCAATCCAGAGGGGGAAGTTTTTCGCCGCGCACCCCTTTTTCCAGGGCTTGGCGCGCTAAGCGCAATAGGATTTGCTTTTCTTCCGGGGTTAACGGATTGGACATAAGACCCTCCCGCTCATCGCCCGGCCGGCCCTGCTTACGCCAGGCGATGATAAGCCCGATTGTGATACACCAACGGATCGTCTAGGGAATACACCTGCGCAGCGACTACTTCTGCAAAAAAAAGTGTGTTCGGCCCCACCGGCTGGATGTGTGTCACACGGCAATCCAACCACGACAGGCACTCACGCAACACCACCGATCCGCTGGGCAAGGACTGCACTTCGACGCTTGTCATACGCTCTTTGCCTTGCAATTTCCCGGCGAAGATCTCGGCCAGTTCACGCTGAGCAGCGGACAGGATATTGATGGTAAAAGCATGCGATCGACTCACCAAACGATGAATATACGAGTCGTTCATCAGCGTCACTGCAATCAACGGCGGATCGAGCGCCAGGGAACTGAGCGAATTGACAGTAATGCCATATGTTTCTTCCTGATGCCTCGAGAGTAAAATGGCCACGCCGGTTGTCCAGGAACGCATGACCTGGCGCAAAGCTTCAGGTTCCACGATCATGATTTGCCTCAATGTAGGATATATGCTGTCCGAATCGTCGCCAGGCGGCGACGCCGGAACATTCCATCAATCATCATAACGAATAGACAAAGGGAAGTCAAGAGACCCAACCCAGTTTCCACCTTGCGCAGCAGCCACCCTCGGAGAGGAAGATCGTCAACGAATTGGAAAGACCATCCCCCCGGCCATCCATCGTACCAACCCCAGCCTACGCCGGCTCAAAACGACCAACCCACCAACTTGCTGTTTTCAAACGCTTTCGATTTGACACATCTCCACGACTGTGATATAACCCTGCCCAATCCAAATATCCGTTCTCATCCAGAGAGGCTGAGGGACCGACCCTGTGACGCCTCGGCAACCGGGATAGGTCGACTGTATTGGTCAGGTCATACCCGGCCGCTCCCAAGGTGCCAACTTCGGCGGACGATCGTCCGAAAGATGAGAGATGACGGATGCCAGATCGAGCTTTCCTGTCGCCTCTCATGGCCGAGAGGCGATTTTGATTACCACCCCTCGGCGCACAACGCCATCTTTTTGCAGGAGCACTATGGAGCGCAAATACACCAATCGCCGATACCTAGACGCCCTAGCCGAACGAGTCTTGATCTTCGACGGCGCCATGGGCACCAATCTACAGAAGCAAAACCTCACCCCACAGCACTTCGGCGGCGAGCAATACTACGGATGCAACGATTATCTGGTCATCACCCACCCCGAAGCGGTGGAGAAGGTGCACCGATCCTTTCTCGAAGTCGGTGTGGATGTGATTGAGACCAACACCTTCCGATCGAACCGCATCACGATGAACGAATACGGCTTACAGGATCGCATCCTTGAGATCAACGAAGCTGCAGCTCGCCTAGCACGCCGCCTGGCCGATGAATACTCCTCGACCTCACCCCGTTTCGTAGCCGGCTCGATTGGCCCCTCCGGAAAACTCCCCTCGGCCGACGACCCCGAGCTCTCCAACATCTCCTTCAATGAACTGGTGGACGTCTTCCGCGAACAGGCCGTCGGGCTGATCTGCGGCGGGGTGGATCTGCTGCTGATCGAAACCTCGCAAGACATCCTGGAGGTCAAAGCGGCCATCCTGGGCTGCCACAAGGCCTTTGAAGAAACCGGCATCTATCTGCCGATCCAAGCCCAGGTCACCCTCGATACGACAGGACGCATGTTGCTGGGCACCGACATTCAGGCCGCCCTGGCCATCCTCGAGGGACTGCCGATCGACCTGATCGGCCTAAACTGCTCCACCGGTCCAGAGCACATGCGCCAGCCGATCCGCTTCCTGGGCGAAAACGCTTCGCTGCCCGTCTCTTGCATTCCCAACGCCGGCCTGCCGCTCAACGTGGATGGGCAAGCCATTTACCCCCTCGAGCCAGAACCATTTGCCAACGACCTCTACGAATTTGTCACCCAGCACAACATCTCGGTCGTCGGCGGTTGTTGTGGCACCACCCCCGATCACTTGCGCCTGTTAGTCGAGCGACTGCGCGATGTGCGCCGCCGCCCCTTGCGCCGGCCGGCCCCCGCCCCACGCCTGGCCTCGGCCATGTCGGCCATCGCCATGCACCAGGACCCGCCCCCCCTGCTGATCGGCGAACGCTGCAATGCCCAGGGATCGCGCAAATTCAAACAACTGCTGCTGGCCGAGGACTACGACGGCATCCTCCAGATCGCCCGAGAACAAATCGAATCCGGCGCCCACGCCCTGGATATCTGCTGCGCAGTCACCGAGCGCCCCGACGAAGCCGCCCTGATGCGCAACGTGGTCAAAAAACTCGAAATGGGCGTAGACGCCCCGCTGGTCATCGACACCACCGAACTGGACGTGATGGAGGTCGCTCTCCAAACCACCCCTGGCCGCTGCCTGATCAACTCCACCCACCTAGAAGGAGGCCGCGCCAAGGCCGACAAGGTCTTTGAACTGGCCAAACGCTACAACGCCGCCGTGATCGCCCTGACGATTGACGAGCACGGCATGGCCAAGACCCGCCAGAAGAAGCTAGAAGTCGCCAAACGTATCTACGACATCGCCGTTCACGAGCATGGCCTGCCTCCCCATGCCCTGATCTTCGACGCCCTAACCTTCACCCTGGCCACCGGCGACCCAGAGTTCGCCAACTCAGCCATCGAAACCATTGAAGGCATCCGCCTGATCAAACAACACCTGCCCGGCGTGCTCACTTCCCTGGGCGTCAGCAACCTGTCCTTCGGGTTGGCGCCGCATGCCCGTCCGGTGCTCAACTCGGTCATGCTCTACCACTGCGTGCAAGCCGGCCTCGACATGGCCATCATCAACCCGGCCCACGTCACCCCCTACGCCGACATCCCCCAAGAAGAACGCCAGCTAGCCGAAGACCTGATCTTCAACCGCCGCCCCGACGCCCTGCAACGCTACATCGAGTACTTCGAAGGCAAGAGCAAATCCGAAGCTCGCGCCGACAAGGCCGACCCCATCCAGGGCATGACCGCCGAACAGCGCTTGCATTGGAAGATCGTCCGCCGCCACAAAGACGGTGTAGAAGGCGACATCGACGAAATCATCCACCGCCCTGCCGACCCAGCAACTCCCCCTCGCTCGCGCCACGAAACCGCTGTGCACATCCTCAACACTGTGCTCCTGCCGGCCATGAAAGAAGTGGGCGACAAATTCGGATCCGGCGAGCTGATCCTGCCCTTCGTCCTCCAGTCGGCCGAGGTCATGAAGCGCGCCGTGGCCCACCTCGAAACCTACCTCGAGCGCGTCGAAGGTGTGAGCAAAGGGACCGTCGTGCTGGCCACCGTTTACGGCGACGTGCACGACATCGGCAAAAACCTGGTGAAGACCATCCTTTCCAACAACGGCTACACCGTGATTGACCTGGGCAAACAAGTGCCGGCCGAGACCATCATCACCAAAGCCGTCGAAGTCAACGCCACCGCCATCGGCCTTTCGGCCCTGCTGGTTTCCACCTCCAAACAGATGCCGCTGATCGTCAACGAACTACATCGCCGCGGCCTGAGATTCCCAGTCCTGGTGGGCGGCGCAGCCATCAACCGCCGCTTCGGCCGGCGCATCCTATTTACCGAACAAGGCGATCTCTACGAACCCGGCGTCTTCTACTGCAAAGACGCCTTCGAAGGGCTAGAAGTGATGGACCAGCTGATCGTTCCCGAACAACGCTCCCAGCTCCTCGAACGCATCCGCCGCGAAGCGGAACTCGAGGCCGGCCGCGCCCGACCCTCGGGCGATGGTCGCGCCCCGGGCGTGATCCGATCCGCCGTGATTCCCGCCCCCATTCCGCTTCCAGACCGCTGGGGCGTGCGCATCGTCCGAGAAATGCCTCTGGAGATCGTCTTTCGCCACCTCTCGATCAACGAACTCTACCGCCTCTCCTGGGGCGGCAAAAACACCCACGGCGAGGAGTGGGAAAAACTCAAGGCCGAATTCGACGCCCGCCTCGAGCGCATGAAACACCAAGCCCTGCGCCAAGGCTGGCTAAAACCTCAGGGCATATACGGCTATTTTCCCTGCCAAGCCGAGGGCAACGACCTGATTATCTACGACCCCGATGCCCTGCCCAATCTGCGCCCCCTCACCTGCTTCACCTTTCCCCGCCAAGACTCCGGAGAATACTTATGCCTGGCCGATTACTTCGCCCTGGTTGACTCCGGCCAACTGGACGTGGTCGCCTTTCAAGTGGTCACCGTAGGCCAACAAGCCACCGAGCGCTTTGACCAACTCCAGGCAGCCAACGACTACACCGAGGCCTACTTCACCCACGGCCTGGCTGTTCAGACCGCCGAAGCCACCGCCGAATACCTACACCGTCACATCCGCCGTGAGCTGGGCCTGGCCGAGGGGCAAGGAAAACGCTACTCTTGGGGATACCCAGCCATCCCGAATTTGGCAGATCATCGCAAAGTATTCGACCTGTTGCCGGCCGAGCGCGAACTCGGTATGCGCCTGAGCCCAGCCTATCAACTGATCCCCGAACAATCCACAGCAGCCATCGTCGTCCACCATCCGCAAGCCAAGTACTACAACGTAGGCGAAGGCCCAGCGCAATGATCTATTACTTATGGTAAGGTGTTCATGAGCTATCGATTCCTTGAACTTCTCTCGTCTCAAGTGCTCATCGCCGACGGAGCAATGGGCACTATGTTGCATGGACGGGGCATCGACTTTCGTCGCTGCTTCGACGAACTCAACCTGAGCAACCCAGCCCTGGTGGCCGAGATCCATCGTGAATACATCGAAGCCGGCGCCCAGCTGATCCTCACCAACACCTTTGGCGCCAACCGCTTCAAGCTCGAACAGCACGGCTTGGCCGCGCGCCTGGCTGAGATCAATCGCGCCGGCGTGGAACTAGCCCATCGTGTGGTGGCTGCATCCTTTCGAGAAGTGCTGATCGCCGGCGACGTGGGCCCCTTGGGAGTGCGCTTGGCTCCCTACGGGCGCGTCCGAGCCGAGATAGCGCGCCAGGCATTTGCCGAGCAGATCCGCGCCCTGGCCGAGGCCGGTGCCGACCTGATTGTGATTGAGACCATCAGCGACCTATACGAGATCCGCGAGGCCATCCACGCTGCCCGCGAGGTATGCGACCTGCCGATCGTCGCCTCGGTCACCTTCACCCGCGACGACCGCACCCTGCTGGGCGACGACCCAGCCAGCGCGGCCCATGCTCTGGCACAGGCCGGCGCCGACGTGATCGGCGTCAACTGCTCCGGCGGGCCGGCCCAACTGCTGCGCATCCTGAAGATCATGCGCACGGCCCTGGCTACCTCCCAGGGCAGCCAGCCTCGCCGACCCTATTTTTGGGTCAAGCCCAATGCCGGTTGGCCCCACCAAGTCGGCGGACGCATCATGTACCCTGCCGACCCCGACTACTTCGGCGAATACGCCGACCTGTTCCGCCAAGCAGGGGCCAACGTGATCGGTGGCTGCTGCGGCACCACGCCAGCCCATATTGCTGCCATCAAGCGCTCCTTGGCCGCAGACCCACGGCCCGTGTTCACACCCATCCTCTCCCCCCTCCCCGCCGAAGAAGAAGCCCCGGCGGTTGCTGAACCCCCCTCTCAACTGGCGCAAAAACTGGCCTCCGGCCAATTCGTTGTCTCGGTCGAGATGGACCCGCCGCGCGGCCTCTCCACCCACAAGCTGATCGCCGCCGCCTCCCTGCTGCAAGAATCCGGAGCCGACGTGATCAACGTCGCCGATACCCCCATGGCCCGCATGCGCATGTCGGCCTGGGCGGTGTGCGACGTGATCCAACGCCAAGTCGGCATCGAAACCACCCTCCACTTCCCCACCCGTGGTCGCAACCTGCTGCGCATCCAGGGCGACCTGTTGGCCGCTCACGCCCTGGGCATCCGCAACGTGTTTGTGGTCATGGGCGACCCCACCGCCATCGGCGACTACCCCGAAGCAATGGACAACTACGATCTGGTGCCTTCTGGCCTGATCAAACTCATCAAGCAAAAATTCAACGTCGGCGTCGATCATTCGGGAGTCTCCATCGGTCAGCCGACCCACTTCTTCGTAGGCGCTGCGCTCAACCTCTGCCCGCCTGAGCTGGAGAATGAGATCAAAAACCTGCATCGCAAAGTCAGAGCTGGCGCCGATTTCTTCCTCACCCAGCCCATTTATCGCCCCGAAGACGGCGAACGATTCCTAGAAGCCTACGCAGCTATGCACGGCCCTCTCCAGCAACCGGTGCTGGTGGGCATCCTACCCCTGGTGAGCGTCCGCCATGCCAACTTCCTGAATCACGAGGTGCCCGGCGTGTTCATCCCAGAAGAGACCATTCGGCGTCTTGAAGCCGCTGGCGACCAAGCTGCTCAAGTTGGGATAGAATTGGCCGTAGAGCTGATCGAGCGCCTCAAACTCTGGGCGCAAGGTATATACCTCATGCCCCAATTTCACCGCTACGACCTGGTTGCCGAGATCATCGAGCGGGTGAAAGCCTAACTGCTCGCTGCGGTCCCATTCCAGGAGGGAGTCCCCCGCCCGACCCCTTGCGGCCGACGAGAACCATCTAGCAGACAGTGCCTGACGAAAGCCGAGGTCTCCAAAATGACATCCCCTGCCGCCCCAAACCCCAATCGAATCCTATGGATCGCTGTGAGCGCGCTTCTGGTGCTTGGCTGTTGCTTCCTTCTGAGCGCCGGCGCGATCGGCGCAGCGCTCTACCAACAGATCACCGCCCCCCAAAATAGAAGCCCATCCTTCCCCCTGAGCTTTCCTAGCTTTCTCCCCAACCCAGATGAGCCGCCCACCCTTGAGCCGACGCTCTCTCGTCCCCCTGCCGAACAGATCTCGGACGACACCTTGAGCGCCTTGACCAACGCCCTCGTCCCCGAAAACGACCCTTACGATCTAGCCTGCCGCCTCAAGCGCATCTGCGACGTGCCGCGCCTCCTTCCCCCGCCGGCCAAACCCTGGCAGATCGGCGAGCGAAAGTCGTTCTGGATCTCCAACTCCAACACCAACGAGCACTTCCAGATCACCGCCGCCTTGCACTTCATCTCCCAACATGCCTACTTCTGGGCTGAAGAAGGCGTGCCCGTGGATCGCAAAGCCCTGCAAGCACTCCTAGAGACCTTCGACACTCAGATCTACCCCACCAATCGCGCCTTCTTCGGCAGCGAACGCTCCCCTGGCATCGACGGCGATCCACGCATTCACATCATCTACGCCAACAACATTGGCTACAATGTAGCCGGCTACTTCTCGACCGCAGACGCCTATCACCCTCTGGTGCATCCTTACTCCAACGGCCACGAAGCGTTCGTCATCGGCGCCGATCAAGACCTGGGATCGGAATATACCTACAGCATCCTGGCCCATGAATTCGTTCACATGATCCAATTCAACAACGATCGCAACGAGACCTCCTGGATCAACGAAGGCTTTGCCGAGATCGGCGCCTTCCTCAACGGCTACGACATCGGCGGCGTCGATTGGCTCTACACCCTCAACCCAGACATCCAGCTCAACGACTGGGCCGATCCCAACTCCCCCGAATTCAGCGCTCACTACGGAAACAGCTTCTTGTACCTGCTCTACTTCTTGGATCGCTTCGGCCAGCAGGCCACTCAGGCCCTGAATGCCAACCCCGAAAACGACCTGCAAAGCGTGGATAGCACCCTGGCCGATCTGGGGGTCATCGATCCGCTCACCAGCGCCCCGATCACCGCCGACGACCTGTTTATGGACTGGGCGGCGGCCCTCTATCTCAAGGACCCCAGCGTGGGCGATGGGCGCTACGCCTATTCTAATTATCCCGATGCCCCGCGAGCTTATCCCACCGAAACCCTCTCCATCTGTCCAGTTGAACCGTTCCAGCGCCAGGTCCGCCAATATGGGATTGATTACATTCAAATCGCCTGCCCAGGCCGGCACACCCTCCACTTCAAGGGCTCCACGGCCGTCCCTCTGCTGCCGGCTGAGCCATACTCCGGCCGCTTCATGGTCTGGTCCAACAAAGGCGATCAATCCGACATGACCCTAACGCGCCTCTTCGATCTCTCCCATGTTGCCGGCCCGATCATCCTGTCTTACCAGACGTGGTATGACATCGAAGAAGATTGGGATTATCTCTACGTGCTCGCCTCTGAAGACGGTCAAAGCTGGGACTTCCTGCGCACCCCCTCCGGCACCGACGCCAATCCCACCGGCAACTCTTACGGCTGGGGCTACACCGGCGCTAGCGGCGGCTGGATCCGTGAAGAAGTAGACCTCTCCGCTTATGCCGGCAAACAGGTGTACCTGCGCTTCGAGTACGTCACCGACGCAGCGGTCCATGGCGAAGGGCTATTGCTGGACGACATCCGCCTGGAGGCCATCGGCTATTTCACCGACTTCGAGCAGGATATGGACGGCTGGGAAGCACAAGGCTTCGTACGTGTGGAAAACCTCCTGCCTCAGACCTTCCGCCTGGCGTTGATCCGCCAAGGGCAGACCATCACCGTCCAATCGATCCCGCTGACTTCCGATCAGACGGCGGAGATCCCCCTGGACCTGCAACACGGCGAGACTACCACCCTGATCGTGAGCGGCACCACGCGCTTCACCCGTCAGCCGGCCACCTACTCGATCGAAGTGCGTTGAATCTCGACCAAAGCGACCGCCGAAGACCAACCCCCAACCTCTGTGCTCTCGGCGCTCTCGGCGGTCCACCCATCCAGCGCCTGCGCGTCCTCGGCGCTCTCGGCGGTCCACCCATCCAGCGCCTGCGCGTCCTCGGCGCTCTCGGCAGTCCACCCTCACCATCACGGCTCCGCAGGAACGCCGGTCTGCAGGCGTCCGTCGGCCAGGGCCTGGCGGATTTCTTCTAGTCGCTGGCGCATGGTCGGTAACACCAACCGTTCCAGGTGATGGAATGGGGCCAGGCTATATTCGCCCTGACGTTCACCCGCCGGGAACACTCCCGACGAGCGAGCCTCACGCAACACGGAATACACCGCCCAGTCGGCGCGCTTGATGGCGCTGCTCACCAAGAAGTCTTTCCGGCTCAGCCGATAGAACTGATCTTCATCGGCGCCGATGCCATACACACCTGCGTCGGCAGCCCTCTCCAGTGCGGCTCGAGCCGTTTCGCCTCCCACCGCAAACAGGACGTCTACGCCGGTTTCGATCAAGAATTGCGCTTGTCGTTCGCCCCAGACTGGATTCTGGAAGGGATCGGTGAAGGAACTTTCGGAGTTGTAGATTACGCGCGCCCGCAGGGAGGGATTTATATAGCGAACGCCGGCCCGAAACCCTTCACAGTAACGCCATATGAAGGCAAATTCCCTAGACTCACATACGCCTCCGATGCGGTTGGTGTGGGTGATCAGCGCAGCCAACGCCCCGGCCAGGAATCCGCCCTGGTCTTCGGGGAAGATGACCGTCGCCAGGTTGGGGCGAGGGATCGCGTCGGGGGGGTGATCCACGCCCAGGAAGGCCACGGCCGGCCATTCGTCTGCAGCGAGGCGGGTGGGCTCAGTCAAGGCATAGCCGACGGTCACAATCAGGTCGTAGCCGCGTTCGGCAAAGTAGCGAATGTTTTCGTCGTGATCGCGAGAGTCTATCGTCTCGATCGCGTCGGCTTTATCGATCAGCCCCTCGGCCAGGGCTTGTTGTATCGCTTGCCAGGCTAGCTGGTTCAGGCCGCCGTCGTCCACCCGCCCATAGGCGGTGACCAGGCTCACGCAGAAGACCTGCGGCTGAGTGCAGTCCAGAGCGGGCAGAGGCCGGCAGGCCGCAAGCAGCAGGAGCACTATCCAGAGCAGACGAAGGGATCGCACTGATCAACCAAGAGCAGGCACTCGCTTCTCCAGGCGAGCCTCGCCACGCTGCACACCCCACATCAGAGCCAAGGCGACCAGCATGAAGAAGGGCGCCAGAAGCATGATCACGTTGTAGTCGCCACCAGTGAGTTGGATAGCTAAACCGTTCACGTTTGGACCAACGATGGCCGAGAAGGTCGAGAAGAGGTAGTAGAGGCCGGTGTAGGTGCCCACCCGTTCGGGGCCAGTGAGATCTACCACCATCGGCAGGGAGTTGATGTTGATAAACGCCCAGCCGATGCCGCCCCAGATGAGCAGCGAGCCGGCCAGGGTGAGCATGCGCGGCCCATCCGGTTCAAGCGGAATGCCGACCACTGGCAAGGGGATCAGGCCGGTGAGCAGAGCAGCCGGAGGGACCAGGTAGAGCAGGACGAGCATGCCGGTCAGGATCATCAGGCCGATGCTGATGGTGAGGCGGCGCCCAATGCGGCCGGCCAGATAGCCAGAAGGGATGGCAAACAAGATGAAGAACAACGGCAGCACCGAGAGCAGGGTGGCCCCATCGGCTTCGTGCAAGCCAAGATGGTTTTTGGCGTAGAGCGTGAAGAAGGCCTCCACTGCCGTGAAGCCCAGGAACCAGAAGAAGATGGCCAGCAGGATGCGCAGGCCGCTTTTGTCGGGTTCGTTGATCACCGTGCGCAGGCTCTCCAACATACCGGGGTGGGCCTCCTCGGCAGCCGGGGCAGCATGTTCTTTGGGTTCACGGATTAAGAAGAAGAGGATCAAGGCTGAGAGGATGACCAACGCCGAGCCCAACCAGAAGGGGAAGTTGGGGCTCATCTTGTAGAGCAAGCCGCCGGTCTGCAGGGCAAGGATGGCGCCGATGCCGCCCATGAAGTTGATGATCCCGTTGGCTTGGGAGCGGAAGGGAGAGGGGGTAATGTCGGGCATCAGGGCGACCACCGGTGTGCGCCATAGGGCTGCGCTCAGCAGGGTGGTGGCCGTGCAGGCAACGAACAGCGGCAGGACCATCGCCATCGGGATCAGGCCGAACGCCAGGGCGGTGATCGGCGCACCCACCAGGATAAAGGGCATGCGGCGCCCTATGGGCGTGCGCAGCCGGTCGGACCAAGCGCCCACCGGCGGTTGAATGAACAGGGCGGCGATATTGTCCAGGGTCATGAAGAAGCCGATGACTGCCGGGGCCACATTGAATCGATCGGCTAGGAAGATCGGCACGAAGGCATTGTATACGCCCCAGATCACGCTGACACTGAAAAAGCCAAAGCCGAGCAGGAAGATTTTGCCGTAGTTAAAGCGAAGGGTCATTCGGGCCTCCAAGAGAATGAGCGAATGTCAACGACGCAACCGAGGCGGTTCCGACGTCAAAGTCGCGGCCGATCGCTCTCGGCGCTAGGTCGTTGCGCTTGATAGCGTTCCAGAAACTTGCGGTCTTGTTCGTTCAGAGGGGCCTTCTCCAACAAGTCGGGCCGGCGCTCCAGGGTGCGTAGCAGCGCTTGTTCGCGACGCCAACGAGCGATACGCGCATGGTCGCCGGAAAGGAGCACCTCCGGCACGCGCAATCCGCGAAATTCAGGGGGGCGGGTGTAGTGGGGATATTCGAGCAGGCCGGCAGCATGAGAGTCGTCCTCGACGGCGTCAGGGTCGCCGAGAGCACCGGGCAACAGGCGGGTGACGGTATCAATGATCACCAGGGCCGGCAATTCCCCGCCGGTGAGGACGTAGTCCCCAATTGAAATCTCATCGGTGGCTACCAACAACCGCACTCGCTCGTCCACCCCTTCATAGCGTCCGCAGATCAAGGCCAGGCGCGGATAGGCAGCCAACTCGCCGGCCATCGCCTGGTTGAAGACTCGTCCCTGGGGAGAGAGCAGGATCACCGGCACCTGGCCGCGCGCCGGCCCGAGCACCGACTCCACCGCCAATACGATCGGCTCTGGCTTCATCACCATCCCGCCACCCCCGCCGTAGGGGACATCGTCGGTCGTGCGATGCTTGTCCTGTGCCCAATTGCGAATGTTGTGCAAACGCACTTCGATCAGGCCACGCTGACGAGCACGCTGCAAGATGCTGGTTTCCAGATAGGGCAAGAAAACTTCTGGCAGCAACGTGAAAACGTCGATCTGCATGGCCTGATTTTAGCACAAGGCCGGCCGGCAAGGGCCATAAGAACTGGGTTAGAGGGGGCGCACCCTGCTTGACGTTCTCCCTCTACAAAGGTAAGATGACCATATGTATATCCGACGCAAGACACGCTGGAGCATGACTCGCAAACGCTACCGCGTGAACTGGTTTTCTGTCTCAATCTTGATCATCTTGATCGGGATGGCGATCTACGTGGAACGGGTGATCATTCCGACCATTCCGCCGCCCTTTGTTCCAACGCCGACGCCCATCCGTTCCCCCGAGTCGTATGTGGTGGAGGCCGAGGCCGCCTTTAGCAAAGGAAAACTGCTGCAGGCTATCGAACTCTATCAGCAAGCCATCCAGGCCGATCCGCAAAACGATATGCTCTACGTGGCACTGGCGCGGGTGCAGAATTTTGCCGGCCGCTATGAAGAGGCGCAAGCCAGTGCCGAAGCTGCTTTGTTGCTCAACGCCAACAATCCACGCGCCCACGCCATGCGCGCTTGGGCGTTGGGTTTGCAGGGCGATTACTTAGGCGCCGAAGCCGCCGTCAAGCGCGCCCTAGAGCTGGAGCCCAACAGCGGCCTGGCCCATGCTGTCTACACTGAGATCCTGATCGACTCGTTCCTGGGCGGCGTCGGCTCGTTTGCCAACCTGGAAAAGGCCATAGAAGAATCGCGCCTGGCCATCTCTCTGGCGCCTAACACCATTGAAGCTCATCGAGCGCGCGGCTATGTACTCGAAGCCACCGCCAACTACGAGGAAGCCATTAAAGAATATCAAGCGGCGCTCGCCATTAACCCCAACATTCCCGATCTCCACCTGGCATTAGGGCGCAACTACCGCGCGTTGCAGATGTACGACTTAGCGATTGAAGCCTTCACCCGCGCCAACGCCCTCAACCCAGCCGACCCTATGCCCGATCTACTGATCTCCCGCACCTGGGCCAGTGTGGGTGAATTTGCCAAGGCTGCTCAGTACGCCGAATCGGCTGTGAAGGACTCGCCGGCCAACCCGCGCCTGCGCGGCAACTACGGTGTCATGCTCTATCGTTCCGGCGATTGGGCGGAAGCAGCCGTACAATTGGGGCTCGCCATCCACGGCGGCCGCACCGAACAGGGTGAGACCATCGAAAGCCTCCCCCTCACGCTGGATGTGCGCATTGTCGAATACTACTTCACCTACGCCCTGGCCCTGGCGCGGTTGAACCGCTGCAGCGAGGCCATCCCGATCGCCAACCTGATCTTGGGACGAGTTCCCGCAGACGAGATAGCCGTGACCAACGCCCGACAGGCGCTACAAATCTGCGAACGCAGCCTTTCTACGCCACCCGCCCTCCCGACGAAAACAGCTCCTCCAACCCCTTAATCGCTATGTTCGTCTATCCTCGACGCGAACTCTTTTACAAGCGACCGCGCACCAACATTTACCGCATCTTCGCCTTGGTGGTGATGATCCTAGGCACGCTGTGGTTCCTGCGGGGCCTATCGCAGGGCGAAATCGAACATCCTTTCACGCCCACCGCCACCCCAACGCGCTCCGCCGCCTCCTACGCTTTGGAAGGAAACGCCCAATTCATTGCCGGCAACTTGGAACAGGCCATCACCGCCTACCGTGAGGCCCTGCGACTCGATCCGACCAACGCTCGCCTATGGGCCGAACTGGCTCGCATCCAAACCTACTCTTCGGCCCTGCTCACCACTGACCCGGCTCGCCTCGTCCGCCTGACCGAGGCGCTTGAATCGATCAACCGAGCCGTCGAACTCGCCCCAGACGACTCGACCATCCGCGCCATCCGTGCCTTCGTCTTGGACTGGAACGCCAACCCAACCCTGGTGGGTGAACGACAGGCCGCTGCCTATTTAAACGAAGCGGAGCGCGAAGCAGTGCGCGCCCTGCAACTCGATACCCAAAACACCTTAGCGCTGGTCTACTACGCCGAGATTTTGGTAGACCAGCAAAAATGGGCCCAGGCCGAGCAGTACATCCTGCGCGCCCTTGAGCGTGATGATGCCGACCAATTGATGGATGCGCATCGAGTCTACGCCTATGTGCTTGAGTCGATTGGTGCATATAACCAGGCGATTCAGGAATACGATCGAGCGATCCGGATCGCTCCTAACCTGACATTTCTCTACTTGCGGGCTGGGGCCAATTACCGCCGGCTGGGATTTGGCGCCCTCAACGAAGCCACGGCTCGTCAACTGTATGATAAATCGCTGGAGTACTTTCAGAAGGCCGCTTTGATCAACGAGCAATTGGGTATTCGCGATCCAATCCCATATCTCTCGATCGCCAAGACGTATTCTCAGACCGGCGATTATTTTGCCGCTGCACTCAACGTCAAAAAGGCCCTGGAATTTGACCCGGCCAATGCCGATACGTATGGGCAGCTGGGGATCGTGTATTTCAAATCGCGCAACTACGAGGGTTCGATCCCCGCCCTGAAATGCGCCGTGCGTGGTTGCACGGCTGAGGAGTCGTGTGAAGCGCGCGGGGGATGTCGGGCCGGCGATCCTGGGACGCCGGTGGTCGGTTTGCCCCTCTCGCCGAACACGGTCGTGTATTATTACACCTATGGGTCGGTGTTGGCGGCCTTGAGCCGGCCCAAGGATAACAAATGCCCAGAGGCTGTAGCGGTGCTGAGCGAAGTAGCCGCTGCCTTTCCGAGCGATCGCGACATTGCCGGCATCGTCCAGGCCGGCCTGACCATCTGTGCCTCGCTGGGCGTGAGCGCCTCCGCACCAACCGCCGGCGGAGAGGCGGCTGTGACCACCCCAACAGCCATGCCAGCTGCACCAGCCACACCCTAGGGCCGGCCTAGAACAGGGGAGAATCGTCAGAAGTTTGTAAGAATTTGCACCCACCCCTTGACGCCCCTCACTAGGACAAGTATGATACGGCGTGCTTTAGCACTCGAAGGTCGAGAGTGCTAAAACCTAGGCTTGCTCAGTACCCCACACCTTGTAGGAGGTAGAAGTATGAAGATCAACCTCAAACCCTTGGGCGATCGGCTAGTGGTAGAACCAACTGAGCAGGAAGAAGTGACCCCTGGCGGCATCGTCCTACCAGAAACGGCTAAGGAAAAGCCCCAGCAAGGCAAGGTTCTGGCTGTGGGTCCTGGTGCCCGCAATGAACGGGGAGAGCGAATTGAAATGGACGTGAAAGTAGGCGACAAAGTGCTCTACGCCAAATATGCCGGCACAGAATTCAAAGTTGACGGCAAGAAACTGCTTATCCTGCGCGAAAGCGATGTGCTCGCAATCATTGAATAACACGAGGAGGAGTTCTCATGGCTGCAAAACAACTGGTCTTTTCCGAAGATGCTCGTCGTCAGTTGAAAGAAGGTATTGACACGGTTGCAACCGCAGTGGCCGCCACCTTGGGCCCTCGCGGACGCAACGTAGCGATCGACCGCAAATTCGGTTCTCCCACCATCACCCATGACGGTGTGTCGGTTGCGAAGGAGATCGAGCTGGAAGATCCCTTTGCCAACATGGGGGCCCAGCTGCTCAAGGAGGCGGCCACCAAGACCAACGACATCGCCGGGGATGGCACCACCACTTCGACCATTTTGGCTCACGCCATCGTCACCGAAGGCTTGAAGGCCATGGCGGCTGGTTACAACCCGATGCAGCTGAAGCGCGGCATCGAGCGCGCCACCGAAGAGGTAGTGAACTACCTCAAGAAGATCTCCACCAAGATCGACACCAAGGAAGAAATCGCCTCGGTGGCAACCAACTCGGCGGCCGACCCCGAGATCGGCAACCTGATCGCCGAAGTGATGGATAAGGTCGGCAAAGACGGTGTGATCACTGTTGAAGAGTCCAAGACCCTGCAGTTCGAGCAGGAATACGTCGAGGGCATGCAGTTTGACCGCGGCTACATCTCGTCCTACTTCATCACCGACAGCGAACACATGGAAGCGGTCATCAACGACCCCTACATCCTGATCCATGAGAAGAAGATCTCTGCTGCAGCCGATATCGTTCCGATCCTGGAGAAGCTCGTCCAGTCTGGCAAGCGCGAACTGGTGGTGATTGCTGAGGATGTGGACGGCGAAGCTCTGGCCACCTTGGTATTGAACAAACTGCGCGGCATGTTGAACGTGGTGGCTGTCAAGGCGCCTGGCTTCGGTGATCGTCGCAAAGCCATGCTGCAAGATATCGCCATCCTGACCGGCGGCACCGTGATCTCCGAAGAGACCGGTCGCAAACTGGAGACGGCCACGCTGCAAGACCTGGGCCGCGCCGATAAAGTGGTGGTCGACAAGGAGAACACCACCATCATCGGCGGCAAGGGCAAGAAATCGGCGGTGGAAGCCCGCATCAACGAGATCCGCGCCGAGATCGAGAAAGCCACCAGCGATTACGACAAAGAGAAATTGCAAGAGCGTCTGGCGAAGCTCTCCGGCGGCGTGGCCATCGTGCGCGTGGGTGCAGCCACTGAGACTGAAATGAAAGAGAAGAAACATCGTGTGGAGGATGCCCTCTCGGCTGCCCGCGCCGCCGTGGAAGAAGGTATCGTTCCGGGTGGTGAGATCGCCCTGCTCAACGCCACCGAAGCCCTGGAGAAACTCAAGGGCGAAACCGATGAAGAGCAGATGGGCATCAGCATCGTCAAGAAGGCCCTCGAGTTCCCAATCCGCAAGCTAGTCGAGAACGCCGGCCAAGACGGCTCGGTGATCATTGACGGCATTCGCCGCGAGGCCAAAGCCCAGAAGAACCGCAACATCGGTTACAATGTGCTGACCGGCGAATACGAGGACATGATCAAGTCCGGCATCATTGACCCGGTCAAGGTCGTCCGCGGTGCAGTGGAGAACGCAGCCTCGATCGCGGCGATGATCCTCACCACCGACGTCCTGATCACCGACATCCCGGAAAAAGAAAAGGCTTCCCATCCGCCCATGCCGGAGTACTAAACCACCGAGAGCTATGACCGAGAGAACCCCGCTTCCACTCTGGAACGGGGTTCTCTTGATCCGTCGACCCGGCGCCTTAAGGCGACGAGAGGAGGTCTCTCCCCACCGAAGTTGACAGAACAGATTACGTATCCTTTCTCATCCAGCGTTTTACCGCCTCGCGCGGGGGACGGTGATGGAAGAGCGCTTCCAGCAGTCGGTTCGGATCGGTATCCCAGCACAGCGCCTGGCGATGTTCTGGGAAGATGAAGCCTTCCGCCACGGCATGATCGAGCGCTGCCAGCAAGGGATCATAATAGCGACGCAAATTGAGCAAGCCGATCGGTTTCTCATGGGAGCCGATCTGGGCCCAGGTGATGGTTTCAAACAGTTCGTCCAAGGTGCCATAACCGCCGGGCAGGGCGACAAACGCATCCGACAACTCGTGCATGCGCACCTTGCGAGCGTGCATGGTGGGTTCGACTTCCAGGCGAGTCAGGCCGGCATGGGCTAGTGCTTCGGTGTTCATCGAGGGGATAATCACCCCAATCACCTCGCCGCCGGCCTCCAGCGCTCCATTGGCCAGCGCACCCATCAAGCCGGTGCGCCCCCCACCGTACACCAATCGCAACCCGCGTCGGGCTAGCAGACGCCCCATTTGGCGCGCCCCGTCCAGATAGTCTGGATGAACCGAATCGGACGATCCACAAAAAACACACACCGTTCGTATCATAGAGATGCGTATCCTTTCAACGATCATGCAAGATTGGTTCGGAGTGTATCACAATCCCAATCAAGAGATCCCGCGTTAGAGTTCCATAAACGATCGCCTGCGGCGCTTGACGTTGCCCACAAGAGGATTACAATCGTATCCTGGCTGATTGTCCTGTCGCCTGCAGGCAACCTATCCCCTTGCTGCCGAGGCGTCTTATGGAGTACAAAGATTACTACAAGATTCTGGGTGTTGACCGCCATGCCAGCCCAGAGGAGATTCGCAAAGCATATCGCAAACTGGCGCTCAAATACCACCCCGATCTCAACCCTGGGGATAAATCTGCTGAAGAGCGATTCAAGGAGATCAACGAGGCCTACCAAGTGCTCAGCGATCCGCAAAAGCGCGCCCGTTACGATCAGTTGGGTCAGGCCTACTCCTCGTGGCAACAGCGCGGCGCGCCGGGGGACTTTGACTGGAGCCAATGGTTTACCGGTACGCCCGGTGGCGTGCGGGTCGAAGTCGGCGATCTAGATGACTTGTTCGGCGAAGGGATGTTCTCCGATTTCTTCCGCGCCATCTTCGGGGGAATGGGCGGCGGTCCGACCTCGCGCGTCTCCAGCCGGGCCCGACCGACCGCTGCTTATCAACAACCAGCGACCATTTCGCTGCAAGAAGCCTATCACGGCACCACGCGCGAGATCGTGTCCGATCAGCGCCGCCTGCAAGTGCGCATCCCACCGGGGGTGAAGACCGGCTCGAAGGTGCGCGTGGCCGGCGCCGGCCCAGATGGAAGCGATTTATACCTGATCATAGAGGTAGCGCCTGACCCGCAGTTTGAGCGTGACGGCAACGATCTTAAAACTACCGCCTCGGTCGATGTATTCATCTTACTCTTGGGTGGGGAGATTGATGTGCAAACCATGACCGGCCGCGTCAAGCTTAAGATCCCCGCGGGGACCCAACCCGATCAAGTGTTTCGCATCGCCGGCCGTGGCATGCCATTCGTCAAAAACCCAGAGCAAAAAGGGGATCTGTACGTTCGTCTCAAGGTGCAGATCCCTAAGAATTTGACCCACCGACAGCGCCAATTAATCGAAGAGGCGGCAAAGAGCCGCTAGACGTTACCTGTTGGAGAGTGTACTATGAAACGCCCCCTGATCTTTATTTTGCTTCTCTCGCTATTGATTGTTAGCTGTGCGACTGCTACCTATCTCTTTCCTGCTCAAATGACTGAAGTCGAACAGAACAACTCATCGAGCGCATCAAACACCGAACCGCTCGCCTTTACCTCGATTGACGCAACCCAAACCGAAGAAGTGCTGGTGGCGCTTTACAAGAAAGTCCATCGCGGCGTCGTCGCCATCAAGACCATCGATCCACTCACCAATTCGCTGGGATCGGGATTCGTATACGACGACCAAGGTCATATTGTCACCAATTATCACGTTGTTGAAGGCTTGGAGCAGGTGGAGGTGGACTTTGTCAGCGGATTCAAGACCTACGGGACCGTGATCGGTATCGATCCCGACTCGGACCTGGCCGTGATCAAGGTGAACGCCCCAGCCGAGGAACTGCTGCCGCTCCCTCTGGGCGACTCCAATGCTGTACAAATCGGTCAAACCGTGGTTGCGATCGGCAATCCCTTTGGCCTGAACGGGACGATGACCGTGGGAATTGTGTCGGCCTTAGGACGCACTCTCGAATCGATGCACACCACACCGAGTGGAGCAGTGTTCAGCGCTGGCGACATCATCCAAACTGACGCAGCAATTAACCCAGGCAATTCCGGCGGTCCGCTCTTTAACCTGCGTGGCGAAGTGATCGGTGTCAATCGCGCCATCCGCACCATGGCGACCACCATGAGCGGAGAACCGCTCAACACCGGTATCGGGTTCGCCATCTCTTCCAATATCGTCAAACGGGTTGTGCCCAGCTTGGTACAAAACGGCCGCTATGACTATCCCTACTTGGGCATTTCGTTCTTGCCTAAACTTAGCCTACCGATCATCGAAGCCCTGGACTTGAAGAGCCAGACCGGAGCATATGTGCTAGAGGTGGCCCCAGGAGGTCCCGCTGATCGGGCCGGCATTCGCGGTGGAAATCGAGTCAGCAGATTTGGGAACATCCCCGCCGGCGGTGACTTGATCATCGCCATTGACGGCCGGCCGGTCAAAATCTTTGACGAGCTGCTGCGTTACCTGATCAACGAGAAGGCCCCAGGCGATACGGTCATCCTCACTGTGCTGCGTGGCGATGAAAAATTAGACATCTCGGTCGTGCTAGACAAACGACCGCGCTAATCGATTTCCTGTTCCCTCTGTCTCTCAGCGCGCCGAAGATCCTTCCTTCGGCGCGTTTATTTGCCTCGATCTCCACCAGGGAAAGCTCTTGCCTGTCCGGATAAATCGCCACCGGATCAGGCGATGAACCGGTAGCCCAAGGTGCCAATACACAAACCCCATAACCCCGTGAGGCGCAAAGAAGTGGGTACAAATGTACATCCCGTCGGCAAAGCGCCACTCTTCCCATTCTTCTCCAAACGGATAAACGCGGTGGAGCAGCACATCGCGCTCGGTTTTACTATTTTCGATCCGCCAACCGTAACTCTGGGCATAACGCCCGATCAGGGACCGACCGCCTTCAGAAGACCGGTCCCAACGCCCTTCGTAACGCTCCACGAAAAAACCTTCATGCTTGAGCTGCCGGTTGCCCGATTGCCCATCTTCCCACACCCGCTCCACGCGATCGGGATGCAAGTTGGCCAATGCCTCCTGTGCGGCGGTCTTAAAATCCATCAACTTTACCTTGGGAAAAACCTGCTGTGCACCGGGATGTTTTACGATACTATCGGCCGAAAGCCCCTCGATCAACGCATACGCAATCGGATAAGGCACCGGTGTCATCCGCGACACAATCAACGCCATCGACCATACCGGCAGATATGGCAACAGGATCAGTCTGCGCTTCAACTTGCGCTCCTGGGCATAGGTAAGCATCAGGTCCCTATACAACAACACATCCGCACCCCCGATCTCAAACACTTGTCCCTGGCCGTCAGGATTATCCAGAGCCGCCAACAAGTAATCCACCACGTTCTGCACTGCAATTGGCTGGGAACGATGGTTTAACCACCTGGGGCCCACCACGATTGGAAACAGCTCAGTCATGAAGCGGATCATCTCAAATGAGATGCTCCCTGCACCGACGATCACGCCGGCCCGGAACTCCGTGACCGGCACGCCGCTCTGGCGCAGGAGATACCCGGTCTCAATCCGTGAACGCATATGGGGAGCAATATCCTGTTCCGGATCGGCCAGACCGCCGAGATAAATAATATGCTGCACGCCAGCTGCGCGCGCCGCCCGACCGAAGTTCTGGGCCCCGACGCGTTCTTTTTCGATGTAACCGTGCCCGATGCTCATATTATGAATGAGATAGTAGGCCGTGTGAACGCCCTCTACCGTCGCAGGCAAACTGGCTGGGTTGAGCACATCGCCGGCCACGATCTCCACCTGACGCGCCCAACCTCGCCCCACCAAACGCTGTGGATTGCGCGCCAAGGCGCGCACCCGCAGCCCACGCTCCAACAAGCGCGGGATGAGGCGACTGGCAATATACCCCGTTGCACCCGTGACCAGGATCAAGCGCTCGTCCATAAAAATTTATGCGCTAGGACACGGGCACGCGAGGCCAACCGACGCGTTAAACCATCGAAAATAAACTTATGAAACGGCCACATTGCGTACCAGTAAAGAAACCCAAACAATCCCCGCGGAGCAAAATAAGCGGTGACCACCAATAACGTCTGTCCATCTTGCGGGATCGACTCGAACTGCAACCACGCTTTCCCGGGCAACCTCATCTCTGCCCGCAGTCGCATCAGACAATTAACTTGCACCTCCTCCACCCGCCAGAAATCAAGCGCCTCCCCAGGTCGGATCTCATCTGGATGACGCCGGCCGCGGCGCAATCCTACCCCCCCGATCAACTTATCCAACCAACCGCGAAGTGACCAAGCCCAATCCATAAAGAGCCAGCCGCGATCGCCCCCTAAGCCGGTGTACGCCCGAAACACCGCCTCGGCCGGCACCTCCACCAGCACCTGACGACGCTCGATAAACATCCCCTCCTCGACGGTAAACGTATAAGGGCGATCCCGACCGACCACTGTCACCAGCGCATCCGACCAAGAAGTCTCTACGTCATCCCGCTGAATGCGTGCCAAAGCCAACTGCACCGCTGTCGAAAAATCCAACGGCTGAATCTGAGGAAACAGCTTGCGCGCCACATCGTCCCGCACGATTAATTGGGCACGCAACCCTTCAATCAGAGGAAGCACCACCCGCCAATGGATCGGTGTCACCATATGTACCCAATAAGCAGAGAGGCGCATTGCATAAAACGGGGTGCGGATCAGCCGTCGCTTCAAACCGCGCACTTTAGCATATTCGAGCAACATCTCTGCGTATGTCAGGCGCGTTAGTCCCCCGATCTCGATCACCCGACCGATCGACTCAGGCGTCTCAAGAGCGGCCACCAGATAAGCCAACACATCCCGAATAGCGATCGGCTGCGCCTGGTGAAAAAACCACGCTGGGCAGATCAGGATCGGCTCGCGCTCCGTCAGATAGCGGATCATCTCAAACAGGACGCTCCCCGACCCCACGATCATGCCGGCCCGAAATTCCGTCACCGACACACTTCCGTGGCGCAAGATGTGGCCGATCTCGTGGCGAGCACGCAGATAGGGCGAGAGATTGGCCGTTGGATCCACCAACTCCCCAAGATAAATGATCCGTTCCACGCCGGCCTGCTCTGCAGCCAGGGCGAAGTTGTGCGCCAGCCACAGATCATATTGAGCATCTTGTCGCCCTCCTTGCCGGCCGTGAATCAGATAATACGCCGCCGATACCCCGCGCAACAACTCTACTGTTCGACTAGGATCGCTGATATCACAAGCAACCGCCTCTACGCGCGAAGCCCACGGGTATCCCATCAACCGCTGCGGATCACGCGTCAAACAGCGCACCCGATACCCGGATTCCAACAACCGTGGCGCCAACCGTCCTCCCACATACCCTGTGGCGCCCGTAACCAAGATGAGTCTTCCAGCCATACCAAAACTCGATTATACAAGACCAAGCTCCACTTTTCGACCTCAATTTCCAACACTCAGCACACAACATTGATTAAGAACAACTCGCACAGCCTATAAATCTGCAATCATCTGCCCTCTATCGCCTCCTATGACCTATCTATGCAATTCGTGTAATCTGTGCAATCTGTGGCAATCTGTGGCCCTTTTCTGTTGTACAATCGCCCTCAATGACCCCTCTCTTTTGGATATCCCTAGCCTTCCTGATCGGAATCCTAGCAGGAAAACAACTCACCCTCCCTGTTTCCATCTGGATGGCTTTAGCATTGACCTCCCTAAGTCTAGCAGGCCTGTGGCGCTTCCTCAAACGCTCAACCGTCCTTCAAGGTCAGGCCCGCGCCCTTTCCATCCTACCCTTCTTCCTAACTTCATTCTTCCTCGGCGCAGCTCGCTTACAAGCAGCCATCCCAACCATCACTGCTCACGATCTCGCCTGGTACAACGACCGTCAATACGAAGTGCGAATCACCGGCTGGGTAACAGCTCCCCCCGATCGTCGCGATCGATACGCTAATCTAATCGTTCGCGCCGTTAGCATTGACGCTGGCAACGAAGGCAATCTCCCCGTGGATGGCTTGCTTCTGGCCCGCATCCAGCCGCACGAAGAGTACGAATATGGCCAGATGATGCGCCTGCGCGGCCGACTGCAAACCCCGCCAGAAGAAGAGGGATTTTCCTATCGCGAATACCTTGCTCGCCGAGGCGTGCACTCATTCTTGCCAAACCCCAAGATCACCCTCCTCCCCGAACAACGCGGCAACCCCTTCATGGCCGCTATTCATCGCCTAAGACAATACGCTTTGAGCGTCCTACACCGGATTTTCCCCAATCCAGAAGCCTCCTTACTAGCCGGCATCCTACTAGGGCTGGATGACGGCCTGCCTGAAGATCTGCAACAAGCCTTTCGCGACACCGGCACGGCCCATATCATTGCCATTTCCGGTTTCAACATCTCTATCATCACCGCCGTCCTCCTTGCTCTATTTGGACGCCTAATGAATCAATGGCGCAGCATGGTCCTAGCTGCCCTTGGCGTTGGCGTCTACACCCTTCTCGTGGGAGCCGACGCCGCTGTTGTACGGGCAGCCATCATGGGATGGCTCGGCCTTTTAGCCCGCTACTTTGGCCGCCAACAAGATGGGCTGCTCGCCCTACTGGTCGCCGCCGCTGCGATGAACCTATACCAACCCTACTACGTCTACGACGTAGGCTTTCAACTCTCCTTCTTTGCCACCCTTGGCCTTATCCTATACGTTCAGCCGCTTGAAAGCTGGACAATACGCTTACTTACCCGCTTCAAACCGCTCTCACCCGAACCCGATTCTCCGCCGGCCCCCCATATTGCTCGTCTAGCTTCGCTCATCAGCAACCTCTTCCTAGTCACCTTTGCCGCCCAAGTGACCACTTTTCCCATCATGGCCTACCACTTCAACCGCATCTCCCTCGTCTCACTAATTGCCAACCCATTCATCTTGCCGGCCCAACCGGCCGTAATGATCCTCGGCGGACTAGCCAACCTTCTGGGGATGATCTTGCTTCCCCTTGGGCGGCTTTTCGCCTGGATCGCCTGGCCCTTCGTGGCATACACCATCCGCATGGTAGACCTCTTCACTCAACTCCCTAATGCCGCCATCGCCTTAGACTTTCCCTTCTACGGCGTGCTTCTCTGGTTTACCTTGCTGTTTGGCCTGACCCTCGGACGCAATCCATTAAAACAACTTCTCGTCCGAGTGCGCCTGCCTCGCCTTCCCATCTGGGGTATCCTAGCCGGCCTGCTACTGGTTGCTTCTCTCGTTTGGCGTTCCATCCTAGCTCTACCAGACGGAAACCTGCACTTGATCCTTCTCAACGTTGGCACAGCGGATGCCATCCTGATCCAGACCCCTTTGGGTTCCAATCTGCTGATCAACGGCGGTGAACAGCTTTCACAACTCTCTCGCCAATTGGGCGAACGCCTACCGCTGCTCCATCGTCAACTCGATTGGCTGATCATCGCTTCTACCCAAGAAAATCAAGTAAAGGCTCTACCGCGCCTGATCGATTACTATCCTCCGCGGCGCGTCCTGTGGAGCGGAAACATAGAAGCTTCCTATGCCTCGCGCATCCTACATGCCCGATTGATCGACCGCCAAATTCCTATCATTCAAGCAACAACCGGCCAAAAACTTGACCTGGGCGACGGAGCTACCCTGACGATTCTCCATGCCGACCAACGAGGCGCCGTACTCTGGATCGAATACAAGCGCTTTCGTGCGCTCCTCCCGATCGGAATGAGCCTCGATGCCTTGACCGAACTCCAAGCCGACCCGTCCCTACCCCCGCTCACCGCCCTGCTCCTGGCCGACTCGGGATGGGTTACCCTCAACCCACCCACCTGGATCGCCTCCCTACGTCCCCAGATCATCCTTCTGAGTGTCTCCACCGAAAATCGCTTCGGCCTGCCCGATCCAGAGACGCTCGAAGCCGTCCAAGAATACACCGTCCTGCGCACCGACGTCCATGGTTGGATCGAGCTGGTCTCCGATGGCACAACCGTATGGGTGAACGTGGAGCGGCGACTCGCCTCGGCAACCCCCTCCCCTGGGCCGGCCGAAGAAGTCGAACTTCCAGAGCTCCCACAGGAAAGCCTTGAAGAAGGGAGTGTCCAGCCTTAAGAAAACCATTAGGTGATGCTTTACATATCCCAATTTTCGCACGTTGGTTCTTACAATCTTGAAAGGGTAGACTTTTAGGGGGCCTTAAGCGATTGATTTTTAGCAAAAAATAATGTATATACGACATGGTTATGCTTTTGTTCCTGCACATGGTTGCCCTAGTCATCTGGTCGGGAGCCAATGCCGCTCGCTGGGCTTCGGCTAGCCTCGCCGGTCAATTCTTCTGGCTACGCATCTCGATGCTGGGGACCCTTCTGATTCAGCCAACCCTCCTGATCTTTGCCCTTCAACTCACCCGCAATAGCCGTTCAATTTCATCCTCGTCGCTTATCTTGCTTTGGGTTTTCCCCCTACTTGGCTTGCTGGCAGTATGGACAAATGATGCTCATCACTTGGTATATCACTCGTTGGGGTTCAGGCTCAATCGAGAATGGTCAGAGTTAGTCTGGACGCCCGGCCCCCTAGTGTGGATGGAACTAGTATATCGCTACTCTTTGCTCCTAGCGACGATCTTCCTGCTGCATCAGTCGAGCCATCATGGAAGCGCCTTGCTTCGGGAGCAGAGCAACACCGCTTTCCTCGGAGCTACCCTCTCCTTCTTTGGGGATGCCTCGCTCTCCATAGCGTACCTGATCAGCGGGACGATCTTCGACGCCTCCCCCATCATCTACACCCTGGCCGGCGTAGTGTACTACCTGGGTATCATCCGCAACAGGATGTTCGACCTGATCCCCGTAGCCCACACCACCTTGATCCAAAGCATGAACGACGGTGTGATCGTGCTCGACCTCCATAATCGAATTGTCGAGATAAACCCCGCTGCTGGAAACTTCCTGGGCATCAAACCCGAAGAGGCCATCGGCCAGCCGGCCCAATCTGTGCTCTTCAACTGGAACGAAACCACCCAGCCGTTTTGGGGAGTATGGAACAAGCGCACTGAAATCATAGTTTCCCAGACCATGCCTCGCCACCTTGATCTGATCATCACCCCCTTGCTTGACGAGAAAAACCGCCCCTTCGGTCGTCTCCTCGTATTTCGCGACATCACCGAGCGAAAAAAGAACGAAGCTGCCCTGAGGATAGCCAACCACAAATTGCAAGAACAGCTCAAAGAGATCACTCGCCTGCGCGACCAACTGCGAGAACTGGCTATTCGCGATCCCCTGACCAACCTCTACAACCGTCGTTACCTGCAAGAAGTGCTCGACCAAGAACTAGCGCGTGCCCATCGCGCCCAATACCCGGTCTGCCTGATCATGATCGATATTGACCACTTCAAACACGTCAACGACATCTGTGGTCACAAAGTAGGAGACGAAGTGCTACAATTCCTAGCCTCGCAGATCGCCCTACACATCCGCCGATCGGATACCCCTTGTCGCTACGGAGGCGAAGAATTCCTAATCGTGATGCCCAATGTCTCTATCGAAACCGCCCATCAACGCGCAGAAAAACTGCGCGTCACCTTTGCTAGCCATCGCTGGCCCTGTTCCAACTTGACCATCATCCCCACCATCTCCATCGGCATTGCTATATTCCCCTTTGATGCCACCGACCCAGAACAACTAATCGACGCTGCCGATCGAGCCATGTACGCCGCCAAGCGTGCCGGCCGCAACCGCATCACCCTCTACTCTCAACTCGACCAGACCCAATCTGCCTTCTTGCAATAACCTCTCCCCTCTCACCAAACTCTTAAATCCATCGGGCAAAATTCCATTAGCCAAGCCCTTCTATAACTCAAAGCGTCTCTGCACCATTACCGGCGGCCTTGTTCAATAAGTCTCTTTGGACGGTACGAACTCTCTCTAGAAGAGCCATAAGAAGGCCGTTTGACCCTTGAATCGGCGACTGATTCCATCGCTGATCCCCTCCTATGCCTGCTCTACCGGACTCTCCTTGTGCGCGTCAAGGGTGCTTATTGAACGGGAGCGGCTAAATTATGGGTTGATAAACTGAAACACATGAGCGGGATAGTTCGGAAAACGCTGCTTGCGCCATGGACGGCAGTGGAAGCAGTACAGAAAAATCTTCCAGGCTGCCTTCCAGGCTTCTGGACCACGCGAAAAACAGCGCGAGCGTCGCGCCAGGCGAGCGAGATCCTGGCCTCACTCGGCGTTCTTCCCTTCGGGGTCGGCCTGTGCTTGGGAACCGGCCTCCACCCTGCCGTGCAACGTGAGTCGCATGGGAACCCAACACGTAGACCACAGAGCCTCCCCGTGTCTTTGTGTCTCGGTGTGAAAAAATCCCCTTTTTATCCACTCCCTATTGAACAAGGCCCATTGGGATTGTCAAAATGCCATGCTATTGTTATAATCTATACACCTTTCGGGCGGATAGCTCAGTTGGTTAGAGCACTGCGTTGACATCGCAGAGGTCGTAGGTTCGAGTCCTATTCCGCCCACCAAAATAAAGAAGCCTGGTATCAGGCTTCTTTTTGCTTTCAGGGCGCGCTCTAAGAGCGTTCTGAGTTCATGGTGAGCATGAATGCGTTCGCATACGATATTTTACGTGGAAACGTTTGTTATGGGAAGAATTCGCCTTTCATCAGAGAGGCAGAAAAACAAGGCAGAGCGGGCTTGTTCAATAAGTTTTTTTGGATGGTGCGAACTGTCTCTAGAAGAGCCACAAGCAGGCCGTTTGACCCCTGAATCGGCGGCTGATTATCGCTGATCCTCTCCCATGCCTGCTCTACCGGACGCGTCAAGGGTACTTATTGAACAAGCCCAGGCAGAGCTATCTGTTGCTCTGCCTTCCCTGTCGGGCTCGTCATTGCTGCTAACCCCAAGGGGCTATTTGTGAAGCGCGCCTTGCTTTGGGTGAAGCAAGAATACGATCAGGAAGATAGCGGTGGCTGTCAGGACAATCGAGGCGCCAGAGGCAATGTTGAAGTAGTAACTCAGGTACAAGCCCACGATGGCTGCGAACGATCCGAGGCCGGCTGCAGTAAGCATCATGATCCACAGGCGACGCGCCAGCAGATAAGCTGTTGCGGCCGGCGTGATCAACATAGCTACCATTAGAGCGACGCCAACGGCCTTTAGAGAGATGGCCACAGTGATGGCGATCAAGACCAGGAGGAGGTGGGTGAAGAAGGATACCGGTAGCCGTAGGGTGGCAGCTAGGACAGGATCGAACGAGATCACTAGGAATTCCTTGTAGAAAAGGAAGACCACGATCAGGACCAAGGCGCTAAAGATCGCCATCCAGATCAGTGTCGTAGTGCTGACGCTGAGCACGTCGCCGAAGAGAAAATGGCTCAAGTCTACAGCATAGCTACGAACCGTGGAGAGGATAGCGATCCCTAGGGCAAACATGCCGGCGAAGATGATTCCGATGGCGGTGTCTTCTCGAAGGCGTCCGCTGCGACTGATGGCGCCAATGCCCAATGAGGTCAACACCGCTGTCCCCAAGGCCCACCAGAAGAGGGATTCGCGCTTTTCACCGCTAACCAGATAGCCAATCGCTACGCCGGGTAAGATGGTGTGCGCTAGGGCGTCGCCAAAGAAGGCCATGCCGCGCAGAACCATGTAGGAACCGATGATTGCGCCCACCACGGCAGTGAGCAGGGAAGCGATCAAGCCGCGCACCATGAAGCCGTAGCGAAGCGGTTCAAGCAGCCAGTCGAACGTCATGCTTGTCTCCTTGACAACAGGTATCGATGACGATCTGGCCATCTAGAATGGTAAGCTGGCCGGCGTAGGCGCGTTGAAGGATGTGGGGTTGCAAGACCCGCTCCGGGATGTCGAAGGCGATCAGGCGGCGGTTGAGGAGCAGGATGCGATCGAAGTGTTGGGCGGCTTGTTGAAGGTCGTGGATGGCGACCATGATGGTCACGCCGCGTTGCTGTAATTCGCCTAGAAGGTGAAGCAGACTTTCTTGGGCGGGGAGATCAAGGCCGGTGAGTGGCTCGTCCATGAGCATCAATTCGGCCTCTTGGGCCAGGGCGCGAGCGATGAACATGCGTTGCTGTTGGCCGCCGGAGAGTTCGCCGATCTGGCGCTTTGCCAAGTCGACTAGCCCCACGGTTTCTAGAGCGCTATGGACGATTTGCCAATCCTGCTTTTGGGGCCAGCGAAACAAGCCAATTTGGGCTAGCCGGCCCATCATAACGACCTCAGCTACCGATACCGGAAAGCGCCAATCTACCTGGCTGCGCTGAGGGACGTAACCGATGCAGACATGTCCATCAGGACGGGAACCATACACTTTCACTTGCCCTTCGGTAGGGTGTAGGACGCCGACCACGATCTTGAACAGGGTGGTCTTACCGGCCCCGTTCGGCCCAACCACTGCCACTCGTTCCCCGGCATGCAAGTGAAAGGTGAGATTCTCCAATGCCGTTAAGCTGTCGTAACGGAAGGACAGATGGAGGACATCTAGAATCGGTTGATCGTGCGCATGTTGAGTGTGTAAGTACGCCACAGACGGTTTCCACATCAGGAAAGGGTTATCGCAGGGCTTCCACGATAGTGCGGACATTATAGCGCATATAGGACAAATAATCGGGGGCCGGGCCATCGGCCGGACTCAGGTCGTGATAGATCATAACGAGTTTAACGCCGCTCTCTTCAGCAACTCGGCTAGCGAGAGGGATATGGGCGGTTTCGCTGATGAAAATCGCTTTCACTCCTAAGGAGCGAATGCGTTCGACCAGATCAGCAAGTTCCTGTGCCGAAGGAGCAGCCTCAGTGCTAAAGGAGGGGAGGATGGCCCCTAGCTGGCGGAAGCCATATTCCTCGGCAAAGTAGCCCAAAACGGCATGGTCTAATACCAACAGCCGGTTCTCGGCTGGCACCTGAGCCACTTGTTCGCGAATCCAGCCGTCGAGTTCGCGCAACTGGTCCTGGTAAGTAGCGGCGTTCTGACGGTAGGTTGACGCATGAGCGGGGTCAGCAGCCGCCAAGGCTGAAGCGATGTTTTCCGTCCAGAGGAGAACGTTGTTCGGGTCCGTCCAGGTGTGGGGATCGCCGCCGAGATGATGGTGATGATGGTGATCTTCTGCCCCTTCTTCCTCTTCTTCATGATGATGCTCGATCACCTCTTCCATAGGAAGCAGGGGAATGCCCTCGGAGACTTCGATCACTTTCTCCATGGCTCCGGCGCTTTCTAGCAGGGGGAGGAGATGGGCTTCTAGGCCGGCGCCGTTAACAAATATTTGTTGGGCATTGGCCACCAGGGTGAGGTCTTGCGGGCGTGGCTCAAAGGTGTGAGGATCAGCGCCAACTGGCAGCAGAGAAATCACCTGAACATGCTCGCCACCGATCTGACGGACAACATCAGTGACGATCGACGTGGTTGCCACAACGGTCAGTCGAGCTTCAGGCGTGGGCGAAGCGCTTGTACAAGCGGTTAGCCACAGGATAGAGATAAGGAGCAGAGAAAGCCAGCGTTTCATATTCACCTCTTTTTGAAATTGATTTTCGTTTTCAACAGAAAAGCAGCAAATTCACTCGATCTAGCGGTGTCGGGCGGAGAGTTGCTTAGGAATTCGCTTGGGGAAGAGAAGTGTGGATTAAGGCCGATAGATAGAGCAGAAGAACAACAGCTAAGATGGTCAGCAAAAGGTAAGGCCGCCGACGGAGACTCGCATGGGGGCGATAGGACGCCGATCGGCGTTGGCGGGCATCCAAGGCAACCCCTAAAGCAACAGTGGTCGGGATGGCGGTACATACCATGCACATCGTCGTTTTCCTTATTTTTGGCGGCAATCTGCGCACAAGCCCGAAATTTGTAGCCAGTGGTCTCGAATTTCGAAGCCGGTTTGACGGCTGATGTGGTCAAACAGGGCTTGGAGATCATCCCCTTCAAACAGGACAGCGCGCTGACAACGTTCGCAGAGCAGGATGTGTTGATGTCCTTGGCCGGCCCTCAGAAAGGCTTGGCAACCTCCTTCCTGGTGGACGCGCTGAATCAGGTGGAGTTCCTCTAATTTTTCTAGAGTGCGATATACGGTAACCAAGCCGAGAGCAGGGTAGCGTTTGCGGGCCAGATGATACACTTGAAGGGGAGTAAGGGCGCGTGGGGTTTGGGCTATAGTCTCGACCACTGCCTGACGCGCTGCCGTTTGACGGTAGCCGTTGTCTTTCAAGCGTGCTAGCCAGGCTTCTGCGGACATAGTTGATCTATTGTTGAAACTCATTTTCAATTATACGGAGATTGTACATGTTGTCAAGAGAAAAGGAGGGTGTTCTATAAATCAGCGAGATCGAGTACACTTGCAGTGTGGCAAAAGGCAAACGTTCTCCCAAACCCTACCGATCGCACATCGGTTTGGAAGACCTCCACCGACTGGCCCAAGCCTTTGTCCGGCACCATCCGCGGCCCCGAACAGGAGGCGGACGCCCTCCGCGCTTGATGGTGGGAGACGCTCTGTATGGGATGGATACACGGGGATTGGCCTGGATAGATGAGCGGGGAGGGAAAGCCGTGATGCGGGTGCAAGAGAGCCTGCATCGGGAGGTGCGTCGCCCAGTGCGCCGGCGGGCCCAGGCGGATTACCAAGCTCATCGGGCCGCCTACCGAAAGCGCCATTTGGTCGAGTCGTTCTTTGGCGGCTGGAAGGGTTGTGTAATTCCAGTCCTCCGGAGCGCCAGGACGAGATGGCCTTCCGAGCCGTGTGGGGGCGCCCGTTGTTGTGGAACATCGGGATGGTTGGGAGTCGAATGCGTCATGGCAAGGACAGAGTGGTGTTTTTTAGAACATCCTCACTATGGATTGACAAAAAAAGCGTTTGCGTTAAAATAATCGTCGCAAGCAACAAGCCGAAGTGGCGGAACTGGCAGACGCGCTAGGTTCAGGGCTTAGTGACCGCAAGGTCGTGAGGGTTCAACTCCCTCCTTCGGCACAGTAACAGGCTCCAGGGCGACTGTTCTAAAATTAGTAACTCACCTTACGCAGCAAGTTGAGCGGGATGGAGTTCCCGCAAAGCAGCGAAGGCAGATTGGATGGCGCGCAAAT
>OGCI01000587.1_pt1 | contig 39410 bp, 32 predicted proteins | sample 1570021 | NCBI WGS metagenome assembly OGCI01 (sample SAMN06264664, study PRJEB24512) | hot springs metagenome | isolation source: Hot spring water | place: South Africa: Tshipise | collected 2015-06-21 | reverse complement strand
TCGGGCGCGGTGGTCACGGGCGCAGGCGATGGCCGCGTAGTGCATGCGAAAATTTTGCAAAAGCGTTACCATTTTTTTGCCCTCCGATTTGCTATACTCACTCTTACCGACAATCGTAAGGTTGGAAAGGAGGAATGACAGGTCTGACACGGTTCGCCGGGCGATGAGTCCGGAAGGGGATGCTGTTCGCCGCAGGGGTGGATTCGCTGCAGTCTGTATGGAGTAAGGAGTATGACAACACCATCGCACCACGACATCGTAGCCGGATTGCGCCGGCGTGACCCACAGATCGTGAGCTGGATTTATGAAACCTACGGTCCACAGGTATATCGGTATTTGTACCGGCGGCTTGGTGATGCCGATCTCGCACAGGACGCGCACGGAGAAGTATTTGTGCGATTGCTAGAGCGAGCGGCGCAGTATGAGGATCGGGGTGCGCCAGTCGCAGCGTGGTTGTTTCGCCTGGCCCGTGATCAGGCGGTCACGACGTTGCGACGCGCCAGGAGAGTTGTGAGCCTGGAGCGGGATCAGTGGCCGCTCGCGGTGGAGGATCCGGTGATGATGTTGGAACAGGTGTGGGATAAGGAAGAGATGCAGCAGGTGTTGGGACGATTGCCGGAGCATTATCGGCAGATTCTGGCGCTCCGATTCGAGGCAGGTTTGTCGATCGAGGATGCGGCGCGCCAGTTAGGCCGTAGTGTTTCGGCGACCAAAGCGGTGCAGCATCGCGCGATCAAGTGGATACGAGAGCGATTAGGAGTAGAGGTTGAGCTATTGCCCAACCCGACGCGCGCCTATCGGCCACCGATGGCGTGAGTTGGTTGGGATGGAATGGACGAGCGCAGTGCCAAGGGGCACTGCGCTTATTGGTTCAGGCGGGTCAGAGGGGTGAGGGGTGGCGCAGGGCGAGACGGTTTGCGCAGCGGTCTGAACGCTACTAATGGGGTGCAAGGAAGGGCGCGGCGCCGAGGGGCGCTACGCTTGTTGGTTCAGGCGGGTCAGAGGGGTGAGGGGTGGCGCAGGGCGAGACGGTTTGCGCAGCGGTCTGAGCGCCACCGATGGGGTGAACGGACGAGCGCAGTGCCGAGGAACACTGCGCTTGTTGGTTCAGTCTGAGCGCTACCGATGGGGTGAACGGACGAGCGCAGTGCCGAGGGGCACTGCGCTTGTTGGTTCAGGCGGGTCAGAGGGGGGTGAGCGGTGGCATAGGGCGAGATGGTTCTCAGGGTGGTTTGAATGTCACTGATGTGGTGAATTGGTTGGCGCAGAGGAATTATTGACGCACAATCTTTGCACAGGTTTCACTGTAGCTTAACAAGATTTCTATATTTCCATAATTTTTTCATAATACTTTCCGCCTAGACTGCTACTGGCGATGCGCTGGCATCGTCAGTTACGCCTGTTAAGGAGGGTGCGTCGTATGCGGTCTTTGCGGATTGCACTGCTACTGTCGGTTCTCGCATTGGTTCTCGCTGCCTGTGGCGCTGGCGGCAGTACTGCCGGCACAACAACAAACCAGAACACCCCGGTCATTATCGCATGGTTGCCCAATGAGTCGGGCGCAGAACTGAAGGATGCGCGCGAGGCTATTGGCGCTGTCATTAGCGAGACGCTTGGTCGTCCGGTTGAACATCGCACCACTACTGACTACCTCATTGCGATCGAAGCTATTGCCAACAACAATGCCCACCTTGGCTTCTTTGGCGCTGAGGGATACGTGCAGGCGCGCGAGCGGAACAACAAGATCGTTCCGCTGGTCATTCCGAGTGGCGCGGATGGCACGAAGGAGACTGCCGTCTACTACAGCTGGCTGGCTGTTATGCGCGGTCAGGAGGGCAATTATCAAGAGAACGGTGTCTTCAAGATTGATAACATCCAGGGTAAGCGCTTCTCGTTCGTGTCGAGCAGTTCTACCTCAGGTTTCCGCGTGCCATCAGCAAGCATCGTCAAGTACTTCGGTCAGCAAGAACGATGGAAAGGTTTGACTGCTGACGACTTGATCGAGGGTGGCGCGAACAAGTTCTTCAGCGATGTTCAATTCGGTGGTTCACACCAGGGTTCGGCAGTCAATCTGCTTTCAGGCAATGTTGATGTGGCTGCGTTCTGTGATGCCTGTGTCAGCAATTATGTCGAGCTGGTATCAGGCGAGGCGAACAGACCTGGCGCAGTATACCGTGTGATCGCTAACGCCGATGAACCGTTCGATAAGTTCCCCGGCGCCGAATTTGTCATTATCTCGTCGACTCCGGTCATCAACGCGCCGTTCGTTGCTAATAGCGGCATGCTCACCGCCGACGAGATCAAGCGGCTCCAGGATGCGCTGACTTCCGATGCAGTTGCGAACAATCCCCGCATTTTTGCCACCAAGGCCGAGATTGATGCAGGCTTCAAGCCACTCTTCCGCAAGACGCAGGATGAGCGCTTTATCGTAGTCGATGACTCCTTCTTCGAGCCAATTCGGGCGCTGCGCTAATTGATAACTAACTATCGACACTGGTTTTAGTCCATTGCTGGCTAAAACCAGTGTCTGTTCAGAAGGTGAGGCACCTCGTATGACGATACTCGAAGTTGACTCGGTGATTAAGCGGTACGGCACTGAGACAGTAGCGCTCGACAACGTGAGCTTTTCCGTGCAACCTGGTGAATTTGTCGCGATTATTGGCCCTTCCGGAGCCGGCAAATCAACACTTCTGCGCTGCATCAATCGACTGATTGACGTGACAAGTGGCGATATTCGCTTTGCCGGGGTGAGTGTGCCACAGTTGCGCGGCGCAGCGCTACGACGCCATCGCACTCAGATCGGGATGATCTTTCAGCATTACAATCTCGTCAACCGGCTGAGTGTGATAGAAAATGTGTTGCATGGTCGCCTCGGTTATAAGAACACGCTGCAAGGTATTCTCGGTTTGTACAGCGAACAGGAGAAGCGCGACGCGGTGCGTATTCTTGAGACGCTTGGTCTGACGGAACAGATGTACAAGCGCTGCGATCAGCTCAGTGGCGGTCAAAAGCAACGAGTGGGAATTGCGCGAGCATTGGTGCAAAAACCAAAAATGCTGTTGTGCGATGAACCGATTGCGTCACTTGACCCTAGCTCGGCCAAAGTGATCATGGATACGCTGCAAGATATTAATCGCACAATGGGGATCACGGTGCTGGTCAATCTGCACCAGGTTGATGTTGCGCTGCACTATGCCGAGCGAATTATCGGTGTCAATAAGGGGCGAATTATCTATGACGGTGCGCCGCATGCGCTGAGTAACGCACAGATCTACCAGATCTACGGCTCTGAAGCCGGTGAACTCATCCTCGATCTTAAGGAGCGCTATGCAGCCTGAAGCCTTCTTTCGCCGTCGTCGCCTGCAATCACTGCTCTTTCTCCTGATCATCACCGCACTCACTTATGGCGGGATCCTGATGACCCAATTCGATGTGACCCAGGGGTTGATGGCAATTCCGCGCGCATTCAGTTGGGCTATAGCCAATTTTATTCCTGATGAGCGAGCGTGGTCGCGCCTACCCCGCATCCTGGAAAAGTTGCAGGAAACCGTCTTGATGGCAGTAGCATCCTCATCGATCGCTTCAGTGTTCGGTCTCGGATTAGCGCTCCTGGGGGCAAATACAACCCGGCCTCATCCCTGGTTCAGCTTGCCGGCGCGGGCGCTGGCCAGTGTCTTCCGCAACATTGACGTTTCAGTCTGGGCTTTGATCTTACTCTTTTCGTTTGGTCAAAGCGGATTCACCGGTTTTTTCGCGCTCTTTTTCGTTACGCTCGGTTTTATCACTCGTGTCATGGTGGAAACCATTGATGAAGTGAGCACCGACTCGGTCGAAGCGCTGCGCGCTACCGGAGCGGGTTACACTGCCATTATCAGTCAGAGTGTCATCCCAGCCTGTCTGCCTCAGTTGATAAGCTGGGTGCTCTACATGATTGAGACGAATATCCGTAGCGCAACGCTGGTTGGTATCCTTACCGGCACCGGGATCGGTTTTCTGTTCGACCTTTACTTTAAGAATTTCAGCTATGGTTCGGCGAGTCTGGTAGTACTGTTGACCGTCGCCGTGGTGCTGATTATTGAGACAGTATCGAACTATGTTCGGAGGGTAATACTCTGATGGAAGTCACTGCATCGGCATCGGCAAGCCGAATCAAGATCAGACAGCGCAGCCACGCCAGCGCGGTGTTACAGATCACCCTGCTTTCGCTCACTCTGCTGACCATATATGGATTGATCACCATTGACAGTCGCAATGTCGATGTCTTTGCCGCTTTGGGCGATATGATCAATAATTTTCGCATCGTCTTTACCGAACCGCGTCTCGAAAAACTGTCATGGTTTGATTTGTTGAGAGAGTTGATGATTACAGTGAGCCTTGGGCTGCTCACAACTGTCATCGGCGCGGTATTTGCTCTCTTTCTGGCTCTCTTTGCTGCCCAAAACCTGGCTCCGCGGCGCGTGAATGATGCTGTGAAAGCATTGATGGCGTTCGTGCGCGCAGTGCCAACTGTGCTCTGGGTGTTGTTCTTTGCAGTCGCTGCCGGTCTGGGGAGTGTCGCTGCGGTTGTTGGGATGGCGTTTCACTCCGTCGGCTATCTGGTCAAGGCTTATGCGGAAACGTTCGAGGAGCTAGACGCCGGTGTGCTTGAGGCGCTGCGAGCGAGTGGCGCAAACTGGTGGCAGACAGTATTTCAGGCGGTACTGCCCTCTTCGGCATCGGCGTTGCTCTCGTGGACGTTCGTTCGCTTCGAGATCAACTTCTCAGTTGCGATTGCGATGGGCGCAACTGCCGGAGCCGGTGGGATTGGGTATGATATGTTTATGGCCAGCGCTTTCTATCTCGACTTGCGCGAATTGGGGATGTTTACCTACGCTGTGTTGCTGTTCGCGATTTTGCTCGAATGGAGCGCTACCCGCTTGAAAGTGACAGTTGGCGCTAGACGCTCATATTAGTGTAGAGGCAACGATGTTATCGGTATCTCATATTCTCAGTTGCAGTCCGCCGCATCTGGTCTGCGCGCTGGCCGATGAGGTGCTGGCGCGCTATGCGCCGGATGCAGTCACGTTTATCAGCGGGCCACGTTGTGTGCTGGTGCAGTTGCGCATGGTTGACGGTGTAGCCGGCATGCTTTTCAACGCCGGCGATCTCTTGGTGACTGAGACGCGGCTGGAACTCGCCGGTCAGTTTGGTTTTGGTATGGTGCTGGGTCGTAACCCCGATCACGCGACGGCGCTTGCCATTCTTGATGCTGCGTTGCGCATACCGGGCGATCCGCATGCCGATCTGCGGCCTCGAATTGCCGAGTTAGGTCAGACACTCAGTGAAGCTTACGAGCGACGTTTCGCCGCCGCCGCGGCAACGCGGGTTGAATTTGAGACATTCTGAACTATGACACAAGTTGCTGCTCAACCGACTCCTCTCGAACGCTTTAATGGTCATGCGTTTCGCGTCTTGCTTGATTGTCTGGCCCGGCCCGGAAAGATAGGGCAATTACCATCACCGCCATTCAGTGGCGCGCCGTCAGTCTCCAATAGCAAAGAGCCAAACCTTGCGGCAGTAGCGGCGTGTATGAGCCTGCTTGATCAGACGGTGAGCTTTGTACAGGCCGTTGATGCAGATTGGATGGCAGCCGATCATCCGCTGACGCGCTGGATAACGTTGCGCACTAATGCCAGAGCGGTTGCGCCGGCGCTGGCCGATTTTGCCCTGTTTCATGATCCATCCTGTTTGGCTCTAATCGGTGAACTGAAAGCGGGTACGTTGCTTGAGCCGGAACATAGTTGTACGCTCTTCGTGTGTGTGCCGGGAATTGCCGTTGATGCCGATGTAACGCTGCGTCTCACAGGGCCGGGCATTAAAGATGTGGCTGGTGTTGGCCTGCCGGGTTTGACGCAACCTGAACTGGTTGCGCTCGCCCAGCGCCGACCATTTCCGCTGGGTATTGACATCTTCGTCATCGATCAACATGCTCGCTGTTTGGGTTTACCACGCACAACCCAGATCGAACTGGTGATGAATTGATAATGTTGGAACGGGAGATCGTATGGGCTATGTTGCCGTTCGCGGTGGCTCTGAGGCTGTAGCGCGCGCCGAAGAACTGGTGGCCTGCCTGCGTCTGCTCGGTGGGAGCACACCGCTTCAACTTCCCCAGATTCGCGACCAGCTTCGCCACGCCGTTAGTCGGGCGATGCATGAAGGAGCGCTTTATGCGCCGTTGCTGGCAGCGCTGGCGGTTAAACAGGCAGAAGGTGATAGCATTGAAGCCGCCTTCCTGCTGCGCGCCTATCGAACGACGTTGCCGCGGGTAATAGCTTCGCTACCGGTGTCGGGACGCGATATGCTCTGCCTGCGTCGCATTTCTGCCTCTTTTAAGGACATCCCCGGCGGGCAAATTCTCGGTCCGGCTACCGATTACCTGATCCGCTTGCTCCAACCCACATTGGCCGATGAGGATGTTGCGGCGGTTGCTCAGGCGGCGGAACAGTATGCGCGTCTGGTCGAGATGGGTGGTCGACGTAGCGGTGAATGGGGGTGTTTCCCCAAAGTCGCCGATTATATGCGGCAGGAAAAGATGATTGTGGATATTCCGGCAGAGCCGGTGTCATCCGATCCGTTTGATATTACGCGCGAACCATTGACGTTTCCCTGTCCACGGAGCGCGCGTTTGCAGGCAATGGCGCAGGCCGACACCAGCAGTCTTATGAGCTTTGCTTACAGCAGTGTGCGAGGCTACGGCGATGCGCATCCGACGCTCGTTGAGCTGCGTTACGGTTATCTCCCAGTGCAGGTGGCGCACCCGCTGACCGGTGAGGCAATCACCATCGGCGAAATTGAAGCGACTGAGGCCGAAGTGGCTTCCAAGGCGCACAGTGTGGTCAATAGCAACGAGCCGCCGCGTTTCAATGTGGGTTACGGCTTTGCCTTCGGTCAGAGCGAGCTGAAGGTGATGAGCATGGCTATTCTCGATAGTGTATTGACTCAGGCGCGCGCCGGTAGTCTGAGCGGTGAGTCTGGCCCGGCGGCTGATGAAGAGTTCGTGCTGCTCCATTGTGATGGGATTGAGGCCAGCGGATTTGTTGCGCACTACAAGTTGCCACACTATGTCACCTTTGAGGCTGATCTGCGCGTGCTTGATCGCGCGCGCGATCACGTGGCCCAACGTCCAACGCGACTTGGTCAACTTGTTGATCAGGCGCTTGAGGAGCAGGTATGAGCGAGAAGATTGATCAACTGTACAACTTTGCTCTGCTCGATGAAGACGCTAAACGCGAAATTCGTCGCAAACTGCTCAAAGCAGTCGCGCTACCCGGACATCTGGTTCCTTTCGCCAGTCGCGATCTGCCGATTGCCCGTGGATGGGGCACGGGTGGTCTTCAGATTACGCTCGCGATCATCACGCCTGACGATACGCTCAAAGTGATCGATCAGGGCGATGATGAGAGTGTGAACGCCGTCAATCTCCGCCGCTTGATCGGTCGCACAACCGGAGTCGCGACGACCACTGATACTGCATCGGCAAGTCTGATTCAGACCCGTCACCGCATCCCTGAAGAACCGTTGCGCGCTGATCAGATCCTGGTGTTGCAAGTGCCAATGGCCGATCCGCTGCGGTGGGTGGAGCCGAATCTGGAACGGGCCACCGCAATGCACAGCGAGTCTGATTACGGCAAAATGTGGGTTTACATGTACGAGAGTGTGGTACGCGCCGGCGATTTACGCATTGCCAGCCAGTATCCGGTGATGGTCAATCGGCGCTACCTGATGGATACGACGCCGATCCCGCGCTGGGATGTGCCCAAACTGCATATGGCAGAAACGCTCTATCTGTTTGGCGCCGGGCGCGAGAAACGAATCTACGCTGTGCCACCGTACACGTTGGTAGAACCGCTTCAGTTTGAAGATTATCCCTTCCGCACTGAATACCAGCCCGATCAGCGGTGCGCGCGCTGTGGCGCCGAGCAGGTCTTTCTGACGACCCATTTTGTGCCCGATGCGAGTGGTGGGCGCTGGGTTTCAACCTGTTCCGATGCGGCGTATTGCGCAAAACGGCTGGCGGAGGCAGAGGCGCTGCTATGACACTTGAGAATTGGCTCTTGCGCGTCGAGCGCTTGCACAAACATTTTGGCCCTACTTGCCCGGATTGCCATCGTCTGACCGGGCCGGATAATGGTCGATCGCGGTGCCCGCGCTGTGGCACTGTCTGGGCCTGTGTTGATGTGAATATTCAGCTCGAAGCGGGTGAGGTATTGGGTATCGTCGGCGAAAGTGGGAGCGGCAAGAGTACGCTGCTCCAGATGATCTATCTGGCGCTTCGGCCTGACAGCGGTCATATCTGGTATCGTGACGAAGGCGAGCCGGCCCGTGATCTTGTCAGCCTGAACCGATATGAAGCGCGGGTGTTCCGCAACAGTCGGATCGGTATCGTTTATCAGCGCCCTGAACTTGGCCTGAATATGCGCTTCTCAATCGGTGGCAACGTGGCCGAAAAGCTGCTGCTGGCTGAATGGCGCCACTTTGGTCGGATACGCGCGCGAACGACTGAATTGATGGTCAAAACCGAACTGCCGCCAGAGCGGATCGATGACGAGCCGGCAACTTTTAGCGGTGGCATGCTTCAGCGAGTGCAAATCGCCAAAGCGCTGGCAAGTCGGCCTGGCCTGCTCTTGCTCGACGAGATTACCAGCGGCTTAGATGTTTCCGTACAGGCCCGCGTCCTCGATCTGCTGCGCCGAATTCAGTGGGAAGACCGGATTACGATGCTGCTGGTTTCCCACGACCTCGGCGTTGTGCGTCAGCTTGCTCGCCGGACGATTGTGATGAAGAACGGTCACATCGTTGAGGCCGGCCTTACCGATCAGATTCTGGAAGATCCGCAGCATCCCTATACGCAATTGTTAGTTTCGTCAGCGTTGTAATGCCATGAATACTCTGCTTGAGGTTTGTAACCTCACCAAATCATTTACCCTGCACCTGATCGACGGACGCACCATCACGCCCGTGCGCGATGTGAGTTTTAGCGTGAGCGCAGGCGAACACCTGCTTATTCACGGTCGCAGCGGCATGGGGAAGACAAGCATTTTGAAATGCATCTACCGCACCTATCTGCCGACCAGCGGGTCGATCTGGTTTGTTTCACGCCAGTTTGGACGGATTGATCTGAATCAGGCTGATGAGAATGTCATTTTGCAGCTTCGCGAACGGGAGATTGGATTCTGCTCACAATTTTTGCGTGTCTTACCGCGTGTTTCGGCACTCGATGTGCTCTGCGAGCCGCTCTACCGGCAGCAGATGGATCGCGCAACGGCGCAGGCGATCGGCAAGGAGTGGCTTGAGCGATTGGGGATTGCTCCCGAACTCTGGCAGGCCAGCCCGATCACCTTTAGCGGCGGTGAGCAGCAACGGATCAACATTGCCCGCGCCTTTATCGCTCGACCGCGGCTATTGTTGCTCGACGAGCCGACTGCCAGCCTCGATGAAGCAACCAAGCAGGTGGTGATTGCGATGATTCGTGCCGCTCAGGCTGAAGGGACTGCTATCATCAGCGTTTCGCACGATCTGTCCGGTCTCGGCCCGTGCGCTGACCGACAATGGACATTTCAGCCAGCGAGGTAAGCCGTGCAGTATTTGTTAACCAATGCAACTATTGTCTTGCCCGACCGAGTGCTCGAGGAAGGGTGGCTGATCGTCGAGCGTGGCCGGATCGGCGCTATCGGATGTGGCCGCTATCCCCAGTTGCCTATCCTGCCTCACTTTGACCTTGACGGTGCGTATTTGCTACCGGGACTGATCGATCTCCACTGTGATGCAATTGAAAAGCTGGTTCAGCCGCGACCCGGCGTTGAGATTGATGTCGGCATTGCGCTGCATGCTGCCGATCGTCTCTTGCTGGGGTGTGGGATTACCTGTCAGTTTCATGCTCTCTCGCTCGATGATGCTGAATTCGGCGTGCGCAGTGACCGTTTCGCACACGATTTTCTCCATCGCCTGAGCGCAGAGCGACATTGCGGCGCGCGCCATCTGGTGCATGCCAGAGTCGAGGTAAGCAGCGATCGTGGTCTCACCGCGTTGCAGGCGATGCTTGGGCATCCGCTGCTCCGGCTGGTTTCGATCATGGATCACAGTCCTGGTCAAGGCCAATACACGACCGAAGCGGCATTTCGGACGTATGTCGCGCAGACGAGTGGTCGTAGCGAAGCGGAAATTGATCAGATCCTGGCGCGTAAACGGGCAGCGCAGGCGGAGATACCGCGGCGAATTGAGCAGATCATTGCCTGGGCAACGCGCTACGGTCTGCCGGTCGCCAGTCACGATGATGACACACCCGAACGAGTGTCGCGCTGGGCCGAGTACGGGGTGCGGATTGCCGAGTTTCCTACCACCTTGCCGGCAGCGCAGGCTGCGCATGCTGCGGGCATGGCTGTGGGAATGGGGGCGCCGAACGTGCTGCGCGGCAAATCGAGCGGTGGCAACTTGAGCGCGCTCACGGCAATCGAAGCAGGGGTCGTTGATTGGCTCTGCGCCGATTACTATCCGGCCTCGTTGCTACCGGTCGTCTTCCGCCTGGCAGATCGCGATACCCTCAGTCTGCCGGAAGCTGTCGCGCTGGTTAGCGACCATCCTGCGCGGGCTGTCGGTCTCGACCATATCATTGGCAAAATTCAGACCGGCTACATTGCCGATCTGGTCGTTGTCCGTCGCATGCCGGATCCAGTAGTGCAGCAGGTCTTTGTGGGAGGACGCCCGGTGTACACCTGGGCCGAACAGCATGAGGGGTTGCCGGTCGCGCGCCAGGTGGTTTAGGTTTGAAAGCAGTGGAGTGGTGACTGACGTGTGCATTTATTGAATCGGCTATCAAAACAGATAACAGTAGCTCACGGATCGTTTAAGATGCTGCGCTGAGTCTTTTATTTGCAGATAAACTGAAGACCAGAGCAGCATCTTTTTTTACATTGAGCTACGATTAGACGCTTCAATACAGCTTTCGTTGTAGTAGTGCAACATGCAACAAGCGAGCTGCTTACCCATAAAATGCATATCAATTGGAAGCTCTGGTTTGCTTCGAGAATCCAGCCGAATGACGCTGTTGGCGATTCAGCTCTGTTCCAGGCTGATATGTAATCGAGCCGTCCCCGTTTATTCATCAGGCACATAGTTTTTTCACCTTGTAGCTTCAGCCAAATAATTCTAATCTTGACGGGTTTCTACTCTGCGCCAGTCGATGACAGGCAGGGAATAGCATCTGCGTTTCGCGAAGTACGGTTTCTGGTGGTAGTTGGAGCCGAGTCTTGGTGATGACGAAGGGTGAACGGATGTTATCAAGCGGGTAACAGTCTGATATTACCAGGTCTAGAACTAGATAGAGAAATTTAAGTGAAAATCAATGTGGAGATTCTTTTACGCTTGCGGCAGTCCGGGCTTAGATTGGCTGTGGCCTGCGGAGTTTCCATTGTTATGCGTGGAATAGATGTTGTTTATTGGTAATTGGTAATATATGGGTAATGACGAGATGATATATTGTTGTTGAAAAGGCCAAAATATCTGAAATAGCGAGGTATCTTTGTAAATTGTAGATCGCTGGATTGTAATACGAAGTCTAAACCGCCAATGGAGGGAGTATGTCAATAAGAAATATTATCAAAAAACCACTGTCCCAGGACTTCGATCACATCGATCAAGCACTTTCACAGAGAGCAAGCACTAAACGACACACATACCCTATTTTCGTCGCAATGCTTGCTTACTGGATAATAACTTTTGGATTGCTCGGTTTATCATTCCAGCAGACTGGCGGTCATTTTGGATATCCACTTGATGACACATACATTCACATGGCAATTGCGCGGAATTACGCTGAACAAGGGGTGTGGGGCATTACATCTAACAGCTTCTCGTCCACGACCTCATCACCTTTGTGGACATGGTTAATCGCATTTGGATATAGCATCTTTGGCGTGAATGATTGGCTTCCTTTGGCGCTTAACCTGGTATTTGGTAGCATGACATTGGTGCTCTGCTACGAATTACTGAAGCGTGATCTTAAAGCGAGATTGACGCTCATCACGCTCTTCTTTGTCCTTTTGATGGTGCCGTTGCCTTCCATAACTCTCCTCGGCATGGAACACACGCTGCATGGCTTCATTTCGATCTGGTTTTTGGCCCATGCCTGGACTGTGATCTCCATTCAGACGCCAACGACACGGCAGCGTATGTTGCTAGTATTTCTGGTTGCGATCCTGCCGATAACGAGATATGAAGGTCTGTTTTTGATTCTGGTTGTGACGGTTATTCTGTTACTTCGTCGCCGCTACCTGGATAGTATCAGTGTTGTTGGCGCAGCATTGATCCCTATTGCAGCGTATGGTCTCTTCGCGATTGGTCAGGGATGGTATTTCTTACCAAACTCAGTTTTTCTTAAAGGTTTGACGAGTAATAAATCTATTTTTAGTTTTTTGAATTTTTTGTTAGATTTATTCAACATGTTAACTATTTTTCTTATCTTGCTGGAATGGTTATAATATGTTTAATAATCTTCCAGAATATTGCTTCATCAAAAGAAATCTTTCGTAAAGAGTTTTATCTGGTTATGACCTGGATTGCCACTTTGTTTCTACATCTTTTATTTGCACGAATCGATCCAGGTTTGTTTCGCTATGAGGCATATCTAATATTGATGGGAGTCATTGTAATTGCGCAACTGCTCACTCACATTCATCGATTTGCTTTATCGCAATTCGATCAGGTAGGGCTGCGCGTTAGCTCCTTTGCAATCATCATTGCGCTATGCCTGATTCCAGTAGCATACCGAACTGGCATGGCATATACCCGGTACCCGGTTGCAGTAAAAAACATCTACGAACAACAGTATCAGATGGCGAGATTTATTCGGACATATTACAACAATAAAACGATTGTCGCTAACGATATTGGCGCGATTAGCTATCTGAACAACATTCACTTGATCGATTTAGTTGGCCTGGGTTCTATAGAGGTAGCTCAAGCCAGGCAGAATGCCATTTTCAATCGCCAGTTTGTTGCTGAGCTGGCGCAGAAGCATAATGTTGATCTGATAGTCATTTACGATAGTTGGTTTGAGGACGCTATTCCCGATGATTGGGTCAGAGTGGGGCAGTGGAAAATCATCGATAACGTTATTTGCGCCGATGACACCGTCTCTTTCTACGTGTTGTCGCAGCCAGAGAAGATTGAAACGGCGATAGCCAATTTGCGGCAATTCTCGAGCGTATTGCCAGTCGATGTCATTCAGTCGGGAATGTATCTGGATTCTTGAAGCAACTGCCTCTGCAGACATCACCGCGCGCAGAGTATCATCTATGCGCAACGATGGCATAGAGTGTGCTGGCAGCTTTGACGCTCTGCATGACACGCAATGATGAGTTTGCTGCGCTGGCAGCCCTGACTCTATCGTCAATTACGGTTTGTTATTTGATTGCCACGCGAGGCAGCGCATCATCTAGCGCTCACCAGCGTTTGCCGGTAGCTGTACCGATCATGAAGAGTTAGTTGCTGGTATATCGCTTTGCGTCGCAGGCAAACTGGCCGGATCTGGCGCAAGCTCTATTGGCGCTGGTTCAGAAGTATTCTAATGGGTTTGGTTGTTGAGCAGAGTCTGCTTGTGGCCAGGCACTGGTCGGTCTGAGCTACCGATCAGCCTGACGACGATTCCCTTATCCAACGTAACGCTGCCGGATCAATCGGGCCGCGCCGGTCAGGCGGTAACCATGCCAGCGCTGCCTCGATGTCGCCTTGGGGCACAAATTCCAGCCCGATGAAGCCGGTGTAGCCACTTGTCGCAATGGCCTTGAAGATGAAGGGAAAGTGGAGTTCACCGGCGCCGGGTTGATGGCGATCGGGTGCATCGGCGACCTGGATGTGACCGATCTGATCGATATGATTGCGAATGGTGCGGGTGATGTTCCCTTCCATCAATTGCATATGATAGCAATCATACTGGTAGCGCAGGTTTGCCGCACCCACATCGCCGAGAAAGGCGAGCGTATCGGGAGTGTTGGTTAAGAGATAGCCGCTGTTTTCCCAGGCGTTGAGCGACTCAACCACAATTTCAATGCCGGCGGTTGCGGCCTGTTCGCATGCCCAGGCCAGATTGTCGCGCGCTCGCGCCAGTTGACTCTGACGCGACTCGCCGGGAATGAGCTTGCCGACCAGAGCATTGATGCGTGAACAACCGATCTGATGGGCGAAATCGAGCGCGATCGGCACGTGAGCGCGAAAATCGTGTTGCCGTTCGGGGTGGTTGAGCCAGCCACGGTCGCCCCGCGCAATCGCGCCGGCGGCGAAATTGAACAGTACCGCCTTCAGACCGGCATCGCGAATGTGGCGCGCAATAGCGGTGAGATCGGTTTCTTCCGGCCACCAGAATTCGATGGCGCTGAAGCCGAGGCGCAGCGCTGTATCGAACCGTTCTGCCCAGGGCAATGCCCGCAGGGTGAGCGAGACGTTCAAGGCGAAGTTCAGCATAGGTTTCTGATGGTGAAAGCGGTTTCGATGGAACGACGTTAGTATAGCGAGCCGTGATCGGCGCGTCAAGTTAGCAGGAACAGGCTATATCGCTTCAGTCGCTGTTAACCGATTATGCGCAACTGCGGATGTTCGATGCTCTGTCGGCATCTGCGTGGTTTCAGAGAGCAGACCGGTTCGATGGCAGTCGTCGGAGTGGGCAGCGCTGGCTGTGTCGATGGTAGCGAGAACCAGGCAAAGCGCCAGGGTTGGCGTTGCGCCACATAGTTGTTGCCGGAATTGCTGTTTTTGGATAAGTACCGGGCCGGATCCGATCAGGTCAGACGCTGACTGATACCGGCTGCATCTGCGCGCAAGATGTGACACGCGCTCGGGGCGCTGTCGGCAAAGCCGCTGGCAACCGGCTGGTGGGCCGCGCTACGGTCGTGGCATGATTAGATAATAGGCATCTTTTCCGCCATTACGGGTTGGAAAACGAGGATTGCCGGTTGTGATCAGGGCGCGCGTATCGGCTGTATTGGGGCTAAATTGCACGCCAACGACGATCCGATCGGCAGTTATCGCGGCGGATAACCCTGGTGAGCTGCCTGCAGTAGCACCCGGCGCAGCCAGCGCCGTCCATAGCCGACGTTGCGTGAAATCGGGGTTGACGACCAGTACAAACGGTTCACTCAATTCGTAGCTGCCGAGGGTCTGATTGAAGAGTTGCATTCCGGTGCGGCCAGCGATGCAACACGCCGAGTCGCCGGTGATAAGCAACGTACCGTCAGAGGCAGCAGCCAGTGCACGGATGGAGATTGAATTGCCTTTGCCGTCGCTTAGCCGGGTGAGGAGCCACTGCCCGCGCAGCAGGGTGCCGCTAGCCGGATCGAAACGTCCGTACCAGGCCAGTGATTTTGCGCCGCTCAGGTTGGCAGGATTGTTATACGCATCGTACTTGATCAGCTCACTGCTATTGAGCGCGCGGTTCAGGTTAGCCGGATCGCGGCCAAAAATAGAGTTGCCGCCGTCGGTGAAACCGGCAAAGTAGAGCAATCCATCGGCGCCAAGCGCCAGCCGCCTCCCTTCACTATCGGCGGTCAGACCGGCGCCTTTCGTTTCGGCAGCGCCGAAACCGTATCGTTGCCATACCAGATTCCCATTACCGATCTGGTAAGCGCGGAGAAAGGCTACTTTCAAATCAGAAGCAGCCTGGGTATAGCCGGTTGCAAAGACCAATCCACGCTCGCTGTCAAGCGCAATGTCGGCTACGGCGGTGCCGTTAACGGTGATCGAACGGGCTGTACTGCCATCTGGTGAGTAGACAAGAATGGTCTTGGTCGAGGCAAGCAAGATCGCAACCTGACCATTGGCTGCAATCGCGCATCGACTCGCACTGACCGGTAGTGTAGCCTGCCAGCGCGCGGTTGTTAGATTGGATTCGAGCACGATCACTTCATTGTTGCCACAGACGACCACGCTACCGTTAGGAGCCATTGCCATCGCGTTGAGCGCCGGCGCTAGCCGGGTCACGCTGGCAATAGTGCGTCCATCGGGAGCAATGCGAATGAGCGCGCCGGCGCCTCCGCCGGCGATGATCGTTTCATTCACGCCATCAAGTTGGGGAACGTTGCCTGCAATGATCAATTCGCCCGCTGGCCCTGGCGCTACGGCAACCATCGTATCATCGCGTTCACTGCCCAGGTATCCGGCTACTGTCGGCGGTGGCGCCTGCACCAGCGGCACCCAGATTACGGTAATGTCGGGTTGGGCCTGCGCCGTTGATAGCAGTCCGGCGATGATCAAGATTAGAATGACCGGAAGATAAGCGCGCATAGTAGATCCTCGCGGTGTAGCGACAATGTTGCCTGTTTTACCATAGCAAAAGAAAACGACGATCACCAGCATGACTTTAGTCTGGTTTGAAGATAGCCATCAATGACAATTATGATATTCTCGGTGGCATAGCGAGACTGCTGACTTGTCTACGTACTATTCTCTGTGGTTTCTGTTCGATTAAGCCAGCATCTGAAGGGACGAAAGTACCATTGACGATACTTTTCAACCTCTAGTACGCTAGATTCATACGATCAAAGACTCAAACGATATTCCTTTCATCGTCTAAACAACTCAGACCCTGGAAAGGTTGAACAGCTTCCAATGCATCGTAGCCATTTCGTCTCTGCCTGGCTGAGGCTCTTGTTCACCGGCATTATCGCCTTGCTGATCGTTGCTCCACTCCTGGTTTCGCGCGCTGCTCCGTCGCAATCGGTTGTCGAGCTAGCGCAGGGGCAAAACTACGAACTTCACGTCGCTGCTGGTAGCCCACTCGTCTGGCGCAACACGACTGCCTCGCCGCACCGATTGCGCGCCAGCGATGGCAGTTGGGAAACGCCTCTCATCCAGTCTGGCGAGAGTTTCACCCAAACCCTGACCGCAATCGGTTCCAGCTCATTCTTGTGCGATTTTGATCCGGATATGCGCGGAAGCGTGTTTGTCCAGGGCGAATCGACGATCTTCGTGCCGCTGGTGGCAAGTCGGTTAATCGAGCGGTGGTCAGAACCTGCTACCTGGGGAGGGCGCTTGCCCCAGGCCAACGATACGGTCACCATACCCGCAGGGAAGGTCGTCTTGCTCGATGTCAGCCCACCAGCATTACGCAGTCTCTTCATTGAGGGGGAGTTGATCTTCGACCAGCGCGATCTCGAACTGACCGCAGGCTGGATCATGCTGCATGGCAATGGTCGATTGCGCATCGGTAGCCCATCAGCGCCATTCCAGCATCGGGCAACGATTACGCTAAATGCGCCTGACATGGACGAAGATGTTATGGGGATGGGAACGCGCGGAATTTTGGTGATGGGAGGTTCATTTGAGGCCTACGGCGCGACGCCCGGTCGAGTCTGGACACGACTGGGTGATCATGCTGCGGCAAGCACAGATCGCCTGACGTTGAGCGAGACTGTTGATTGGCAGGCAGGCGATCAGATCGTGATCGCGCCAACCGATTTTTACGGGTTTGGTGAAACGGAAAGACTGGTCGCGCAGACTGTGGCAGACAATCAGATCACGCTTGCTGCGCCGTTGCAACGCGCGCGTTGGGGGCGTTTGCAATATGTGGCGGCAGACGGTATGACGCTCACGCCAACAATGGAAGTGACGCCCTTAGTTCTCGATGAGCGCGCCGAAGTGGGGGTACTCTCGCGGCGAATTGTGATTCAGGGCGCTGATGATCAATTGTGGCGAGACCATCGATTTGGCGCGCACGTGATGGTGATGGATAGTGGGGTCTTGCGGCTCGATGGCGTAGAATTGCGCCGGATGGGGCAGGGTGGACGTTTTGGGCGCTATCCAATCCATTTTCATCTGCTGTCGTACCGCCCTGATGGCAGTCTGATTGGTGATGCCACGGCGCAGATGATCGCCAATTCGAGCGTCTGGAATTCGGCGAATCGGTGCATTGTCATCCACGGCACGAATGGGGTGACGGTACGGAATAACATCTGTTACGACATTGCCGGTCATGCAGTATTTCTCGAAGATGCGGTTGAGCGGCGCAATGTGATCGAGGGGAATCTGGTGCTCAAAGTGCGTCAACCGCCGCAACCACTCTTGCCCAGCGATCAACGCGCTTTTCGACGAGGGCCATCAGGTTTCTGGCTGACCAATCCAGACAACATCGTGCGTGGCAATGTGGCTGCTGATGTCGATGGCAATGGCTTCTGGCTGGCTTTCCCGCAGCGAGCGTTAGGGCCGAACAGAAACGTGCCGATTCGACCGTTCAATCTTCCGCTAGGTGTTTTCAGCCACAATGTCGCCCATTCCAACAACAGACCGGGAATCAACATCGATTTTGCGCCACATGATGATGAAGGAAATACCTCTGAGTTGAAGTACGCGCCGACGGTTGATGGCAGTCCAGATCGTTACAATAATCGGGTTCGTTTCACGCTCAGCGACATTACGGTGTACAAAAACAACGACAATGGCTTGTGGAATCGAGTGACACTTCCGGATTATGTGCGGTTTGTCTCTGCCGATAATCTCGGTATGTTCTTTGCCGGCGCCGGCGATAACGGTAAAATCTTCGATTCATTGATCGTTGGCGTCAGTTTAAATAACGCCACGCCGCCACCGATCCATCTGGTTGGTCAACCAAATACAGCGGTAGCCAGCTATCACAGCACGTTCGATATTTTTGATAACGTGATCGTCAATTTTGGCTTTGACCAGCGCTCTGACCGGGCCAGTGGCGCATTTGCGACCAATGACTATTACACCCGTCCTGTGGATCGCGGTCTGGTGCGCAACCCCGATAACCGATTGATCAACTCCCATCCAGGTCGGCGGGTCATTTCGCCTAATCTCAACACGCCGACAGGTAACGCAGCGCTGGCAGGCGCATTGTGGGATCCCTACGGCTATTGGGGGCCTGCCGGCAACTACTGGGTGTACGATATTCCCTTCCTGACAGCGGGGCGTTCCTGTGCGCCGGTTAATGGGTCAGTTAACAACGGCATGAGTTGCGCCGGCCCGTACTACGGGGTGTCTGGTTTCCGAATCGATGGCAGTGATCCCTTCAAGCCATTGATGCCGTTAACGGTTACCCGCCTGGATAGCAATCAGCAGCCAATTGATCAGTGGATCGTTGAGAATGGAAATGGTGGTAGCCGTAACACCTTCGGGATTATGTCCTGGATGCGTCACTTTGCCGCAGTACCCGGCGGTCGGTATCTGGTGGAGTTTCGCGATAGCACAACGAGTGTGGCGCTTCCCGTCAGTGAATTAAAGGTGATGCTCTCGAACATGCATACCACGGCTGATCAGGTCATCCTCGGTTTGCCGTTTGGTGGTAGCGCTCCGGTGCTAGCCTACCTGACAACGCGCGAAAATTATGATGACGCGCAACCAGGCGCACCGCATCGACGCGATTTGACGCAGGTGTCATCGTTCACTGCGCTGCTGACTACCGACAACAGCTTCTGGCACGATATTGCCAACCAGCGGGTATGGGTCAATGCGCGTGGCGGGGTGCCATTTACCGGTAGTGCGCCGAACGACCCCTTGTCAGATGAGGCACTGTATCGCGATACCTATCTGCGATTGTATCGTCCGTAGCCAGCGGCATTGAGGTGCGATATTACCGGCAAACGCCAGCCAGGGCTGGCGTTTGTGCTCTGCGTTCCTTGATGTGGCAGTGCGGTTGCCAGTCTGACCAGGAGCTTAACCTGTTCGCTCTTGAATAATTGCCCGCGCCGTATGCCATCGCGCGCGTAATTCGAGAGGCCAGTTCTGACAATCACTATCCAGTTCGCGCAGCGTGTCTCGATCCCCGATCCAGGCCAGCGCTTCAATCGCTTTGCCACGCAAGTAGATCGGTGAAGAGGTATGAGCCGGAAAATCGACCACGAACTCTCCGTTCGTGAAACGAGGCAGTGTCTGTCGCCAGAGCGCAATCTCTTCGATCAACTGTTTGACCGTCAAGGCGTTATCGCGGGCCTCACCATCAATCACAATCATACGATTGGTCGCTTCGCTACCGATCCACGCCAGCGATTGCAAGGCGCGCGCTTTGACATTCTGGCTGGGATTGGTAACGAGTAGACCGATCAACCAGTCGATCACAAAAGGCTGCTTCATTCGCAGGCGACCAACGAGATAGGCGAGCTGCTGGGCAGCCGGGTTGGGCATACTCCGTTTGTGCTTGATCAGGGCCGCGATAAGCGGTGTGACATATTCCGGGTCAAACAGGGTCAGGGCATCGGCTGCTGACCACATGGTATCAATCCAGTCATCGCTGACTCTGGTCTCGATGGTGTCGGTGGGACTGGTGATCAACCGCAGTAGAAAGCGGGCGTCATGGAGCTGATTGGCCGGCGCTTCACTCACATCGGCAAGGACGAAGGCCGCAATAGATCGTTCTGGCGCCAGCGGCGAGGTGCTGATACGATGCCGCAGTTCTTGCCGCCCGGTTTCACCCTGCAACCATTGACTCATCAGTTCAACTAACGGGCGATCGTCGCGCAGTTGCTTAAGCGCGATGGTCGCGCGGTCGAATGGTGACTGTACCGGTTTACCATCCCGCAGACTGAAATTCGGCAGGTAGAGATCACGGAGCGCGCGGGCAGCGGCGATGCGCACGCTAGTATACTCGTAGCGCGGCCCGCTACTGGTTTGTCGCACTTTATCGACCAGGATCCGGCGCAACTGTTGGCGCACCTGTGGGTGATCGATCTTGCCAAGGGCGCTGACCAGCAACTCGCGCCGCTCGGCGCTGGGTTCCCGCTGCTCGTCGAGCTGGAGGAGGCAATTGTCGATCAACTCGTTTCGCAGCGAAAGAGAAACTGTTTGCAGCCTGGCGGCAGGCAATGCTTCCAGGCAACGCGCGGCAAGCAGGGCCAGCCGGCTATTGCCTTTGCGCAGCGCAGCGGCAATACAGGCTAGCAATTCTTCTGGTTTGTCGAGCAAGCCGGCCAGCACATACAGCACGTCTTCCCACCAGCGCTGGCGTTCGACATCAGCGCAGAGAGCAACGATGTCAGCCAACCATTTGTGACGTTCAGGATCGCGGTACAGCGCCTGGGCCGCGCAATAGGCGGAAATAGCCTGATTGGCGAAGCGAATCTCCTGCTGACCGATGATCACGATCAATTGCGTATCACTTAACTGGCGAAAGAGATCCTCTAAACTGTAGTCGCGATTACGCCGCACCTGATTGAGAATGGTAAACACCTCACCGATTGACACATAGCTTTGCAGACTCCAGCGCATTCGCCATGCAATCGTGTAGAGACTTTCACGAGCAATACCTCCCATTTGATAGCGCTGATCGATGGTGCGCAGTTCCTGAGTCAGAAACTCTTCGATGATGCCGTGGTAAGTAACCGAACGCGAGCTGGCGCTCGAGAGGCGATCGTAGATGATGGTCAACATGCGTGGATCGCTGGCGAGATGGTGCAGGCGATACTCGCGCATCCGCTCGAGAATGTTGCGAGCGCTTCGTCGATTACGCTGGCGAATGTAGGTGACAATCCCCGGTTCAGTCAACGGTTGGATAACAAGCAGGTGGGCTTGATGCTCAGATACCAGGGGCGCAAAGGATTGTGGCGCCGCGACCACAAATCGCTGATCGGGGATGCGGTCACGCAGGCTGAGCAGGTCACGCACAATATCGCGCCAGTGCGGTTCAGCTACTTGCTCAACATCATCGAGCAGAAACACCAGGCGTGGACGTTGCGTCGCAACCACGGATGAACCTTGCAAGAATTTGGCGAGCATCTCGGCAAACGCTGCATGCTGATGCTGTACTTGCTCGACAATGTGATGGAGCAATCGCAGCTCACCGCGCGCCTGTTCGTAGCCGGCCAGCGAGACGATTATCCCCACCGTGGCATTAATATCGAGCAGCGCGTTGCGGGCCAGATCGTGGCAGACCCGGCGCAAGATGGTAGTATGGCCGGATTGATGCGCGCCGGTGAGGACAATGAGGCGATGATCAGAGCCTGCGGCGCTGGCAGTCAGGAGATTGATCAGCGTGTCACGGGTTGAAGCTGGCTGCGGTCCGTTTTCAGCCTGGCGCTGGATCAGTTGCCAGTTTTGACCTTGGGGAATAGCAATACAGTCAACGTCAATATATTCGTTGCCGGCCCAGCGCCGAATATCGTCTTGCTGCAACACCCATTCGACGTAGCTAAGCAGAGAGCTTGGCTGGAACAGGCGACCACTGCTGAGCCGCGTATACAGGACTGGCGTGCTCCAGCTCACCGTATCGGGTCGATAGATGCGGCGGCGCGCTGTCGCGACGGCGAGATCAATGAGGCCATTGCGCAGGAGCATTTCGGTCAGATGTTGAGTGAAGGCGCGGGCTTGATCAATAGCGACCAGACGTTGCATTGCGATCACTGCCGGAATGCCGCTTTCAGTGATGAGGCGCGCAGCCAGATTACTTAGCGGCGCATGCAGATCAACAGTCGCGCTATTGCAAGCAATCAGACAGATCAAGGCCGGTTTATGGGTGTCCGGCAATTGGGTTAGCATGCGCGCCAGATCGCTACCATCAAGCAGGCGTCCACGCCGTTGCGGCCCGTGTTCGAGCAAGAGCCGGGTACCGTACTGAGGCTGGAAGAGCGCATGTCCGATGTACAGCACCACATCAAAGCCGCGCTCGCGCTCTCTCACTGAAGAACCGCGCTCAAGCGCAGCATACAGGGCCGACTCTTCCGCGACCGGAAGGACATCACACTCTACCTGCCTGGTATCGATGAAGGGGCGAAAACGTTGCCGAAAATCTTGCTCGGTCGCTTTGCGGTCAAACGAAGCCAATCCCCAGCGCGCCAGATCAGCCGGCTCACTGAGCGCCAGCAGCAATCGGATCGGGCGATGCTCAATTGGATCTCTCAGCGGAAATTGCTCGCTATCGATGTAGCGTGAAAACAGGATCTGATCGCTGGTTGCGACCGGGATAAACTGATTTGCGCTGTTGAGCGATGGGATATGGAGAAGCTCCCACGGAATGGCCTGTAACTCGTTGTCGAGCGGATCGAGCGCGAGGCGCAGGCGGAGCGATTGCTGTTGTTGCGCTGCCGTTATGTGGGCAACGCGGAACGCATGACTTATACGTTCGGGAAAGAGTCGCCGAAACAGCTCTTGACCGTAGCGACTGATTGAGTCAGGATCAGCCGTCTCTGGCGGCGTCAGGTTAAATTGCACGTCTTCGGTTGCGACGATACGGCGGCCATCGCCGAACTCGAGTTCGATGGTGTAAGCGGCTGGCGAGACGAGGCTGCGATCACGCCGCCGAGGACGGATCAGCAAGTTCGTGCGTTGTTCCATAGGGCACGCTCCGTCACAGAGTGAGAGTTGCTTTATAGTGTAGCATTGTGTGCAAGTAGTTGACCGAATACGATTGCGCGATCGATAGTGATCGAAAGATGCGTGTTATACTGTGATTTGTGTGAAATATCACAGTCACGGAAGAGGAGCAGCATGAGCAAGATAATTGCGCCAACGTGCGAGTGGTCTCATTTGATGAGCCAGTTGCGGGCCGCAGTCCCGGAAGCCTTCAACTCAGAGGGTCATGTGCTCAATCTGATTGAAGGAACCTGGGGCTGGCCAGGGCATGGCAAACACTATAGCACGGCAGTTGATGGCAGTGAACTGGGCCGAATGCCGATGATCGATCTCGAGACGGCGAAGCGGGCGGTGCGCTTTGCTGCGCGCGAGCATGAAGCCTGGTCGGTGACCGATCTTGACGAGCGTCGTCAACGGGTGAGTGAAGCGTTGACCGGTTTGCGCCAGCATCGTGATCTAATTGCTTACTTGCTCATGTGGGAAATTGGTAAACCATATCAGCTCGCCTGCGACGATGTCGATCGCTGCATTAGCGGCGTAGAGTGGTATCTCGATCAGATTGAGTGGATGATGAACGGGCGCCGTCCACTCGGTCTCATCTCTAACATCGCCTCGTGGAACTACCCCTACTCGGTGTTGATGCATGCAGTACTGGTGCAGACGCTGGCCGGCAATGCGGTGATCGCGAAGACTCCTTCAGATGGCGGTTTGTTTGCGCTGACACTTGGCTTTGCCATTGCCCGCCGCGCGGGATTGCCGGTTTCGCTGGTCAGCGGTTCTGGCGGCGCGTTGAGCGATGCGCTGGTGCGCAATGCCGATATTGCCTGCCTGGCCTTCGTCGGCGGCAAGACCAACGGGCGCGACATCGCCGCCTCGCTCTACGACCGCAACAAGCGCTACATGCTTGAGATGGAAGGAGTGAACTGCTACGGTATCTGGGATTTTTCGGATTGGAACAATCTGGCACAACAGATCAAGAAAGGTTTTGCCTACGGCAAACAGCGTTGTACGGCATACATTCGGTACGTTGTCCAGCGGCGGCTCTTCCCGAAATTCCTCGATATGTATCTACCGGTGCTGAAGAGTTTGCAGATCGGTAATCCGGTGCTGGTTGATCGGCCCGGCGATCCGCTGCCCAAACTCGATTTTGGCCCGTTGATCAATGCCAAAAAGGTGGAAGAGTTGCGCGTGCTTTACAGTGAAGCACTGGGCGCAGGAGCCGTCTGTCTGTACGAAGGCGAGCTGAATCCGGAGCTGTTCCTGCCCGATCAAGATATTTCCGCTTACATGGCGCCGATTGCGTTGCTGAATGTGCCGCGGAACTGCCGGTTGCATCACAACGAACCGTTTGGGCCGGTGGATACAATCGTGATTGTCGATAGCGTCGATGAGCTGATCAGCGAGATGAACATATCGAATGGTAATCTTGTCTCATCAATTGCCACCGACGATCCAAAATTGGGACGCATGATCGCTGGCGAGTTGCGCGCATTCAAGGTTGGTATCAACAAGATGCGTTCGCGTGGCGATCGCGAAGAGGTGTTTGGTGGCATGGGCGCTTCCTGGAAAGGTTGCTTTGTCGGCGGTAAGTATCTGGTCGAATCGGTGACAGTGGGCGCGCCAGGCGAACGATTGTACGGCAATTTCCCTGACTATACGCTGTTGCCCGAGCAGCGGTAAACAGGGCCTGGCTTGCGCAATGTGGGTAGCGCGCAGCATAAGGTAGCAGCCCATCTTGTGTTGATAAGGTCTGACACGACGGGGTTGTTTTTAGCGGAATCCGACCTGTCAGCAATGCGTTGACCGGTCAAGACACGACAAGACTGAGGGCATGGCTATTTCTATTGACGAGACGAGTGCTGTTCAATCACACACTCCCTTAACACAGTGCGCAATCGACGCGCGCAGCGTGACAAAATCCTATCAGACGCGCGCCGGTGAGGTGCAGGCGCTGGCCGGAATCGATCTGACTGTCGCCGCCGGCGAAGTTGTGGCACTGGTCGGTCCGAGCGGGTGTGGCAAGAGCACGCTGTTGCGCATCATCGCCGGGCTAGAGCAACCTGACACCGGCCAGATCACACTCTTTGGGTTGCCACCGGCGCAAGCGCGGCGCGAACATCGTTTCGGAATCGCATTTCAGGCCGCCGCGCTGCTCGAATGGCGCGACGCTGCGGCCAACATTGCGCTACCGCTGGAACTGGCAGGCTGGCCAACGACGGCAAGAGCTGCGCGAGTAGCCGAATTGTTGGCGCGAGTAGGCTTGAGCGATGCCGCGCATCGGTTGCCGCGGCAGTTATCGGGTGGCATGCAACAGCGGGTGGCGCTGGCGCGGGCACTGGCGCTGGCGCCGCCGGTTTTGCTGCTCGACGAACCGTTCAGCGCTCTCGATGAGCTAACCCGCGAACAATTACAGGGTGAGTTGCTCGATCTACTGGCTGCGATTACCCCATCGCCGGCAGTCTTACTGGTCACGCATAATCTGGCTGAGGCCGTTTTGCTGGCCGACCGGGTGGTGGTGTTGAGCCGACGACCAGCGCAGGTGTTAGCCGAACTACCTATCGATCTGCCTCGTCCACGTCGGGCAGAATGGCGTGACGATGAACGCTTCCATCGATTGGTGGCCCGGCTGCGATCGGTGTTGCGGAACAATTCGTAAACTCTAAGCCATACTAAACCACTTACAACAGGCACTCGCCGCCCCGCGACTTGAAATCTGCCAGTGAAGTGTGCTATACTCTCTGTGTTACCCCTCCCCTGGGGGAGGGGGTATCACTGGAAGGAGTAAGCCGATGGATCACGAGCACAAGCAGCAGGTTCTCAATCGCCTCAAGACGATAGAGGGTCATATTCGCGGTGTGCAGCGGATGGTTGAGGAAGATGCCTACTGCATCGATCTGCTGAATCAGACGCGCGCGATCCAGCAGGCGCTGGCCAGGCTCGACGCCGTCATTCTGGCCGGACATTTGCGCAGTTGCGTGACAACGGCAATCCGTAGCGAGGATATTGGCGAGCGCGAGCGGGTGTTGAATGAGTTGTTACAGGTGTTCGAGAGTGTCCATCGTTAGCCTACGGAGGTCATCGAATGGTAACTGAGCAATTTCGGGTGCCGGGTGTATCGTGCCAGCACTGTGTCCATGCTGTGCGCAAAGAGGTCGGAGCACTGACCGGCGTATCGCAGGTCGAGGTCGATTTGAACAGCAAGATTGTCACCGTTGTTCACGACGATGATGTAGACATTACTGACATTGTGATGGCAATCAAAGAGGCCGGCTACGATGATGTGACGCCGCTCGGCATTGCCTGTTAACTGTGTCGGTATACGGTCGGGTCGCCTGATTCGCTGGCCCGACCGATGAATATTGAGTGAATCGAGGTGAACATCATGGCCGAGCGTGAACTCATTCTACCGGTAACCGGCATGACCTGCGCGAGTTGTTCGACGCGGGTTGAGAAGGCGTTGCGCAAGACGCCGGGCGTGCTGAGCGCCGAGGTCAATCTGGCCAGTGAACAGGCGCTGGTTCGTTTTGATCCGGCGCAAACGCAGCCAATGGCATTGCAGGCTGCAATCGAGCGGGCTGGTTATGGTGTGGTTACCGATGAAATCACGCTGGCTATTACCGGCATGACCTGCGCGAGTTGTTCGGCGCGGGTCGAGAAGGCGTTGCGCAAGACGCCGGGCGTGTTGAGTGCCGAGGTCAATCTGGCCAGTGAACAGGCGTTGGTGCGCTATGTGCCTGGTATGGTCGATCTGGCCGGTCTGGCCAAAGCAGTTGAGCAAGCCGGTTACGGGGTCATTCTCCCAACCGCACAGGAAGCTGAAACCGAAGACGTTGAGGCGCGGGCACGCGCGCAAGATATGGCAATTCGACGACGGCGGTTGCTGGTTGGCGTCATCTTTGGATTGCCGCTATTTGCGCTCTCGATGGCGCGTGATTTTGGTTTGATCGCACCGTGGTTAATCGGTGAAGGCGCAGCAATGATGGCGACGATGGCCGGCGCAACAATGGCTGAAGTGATGACAATGGTCGCCGCGCGTGATGATCTGCTCAACTGGCTCTTTCTGGCCCTGGCAACGCCGGTACAGTTCTACTCAGGACGCGATTTTTACCGCTATGCCTGGCGCGCGCTCAAGCTGCGCACGGCAACGATGGATACCCTGATTGCGCTCGGTTCCTCGGCGGCCTATTTCTACAGTCTGGCAATCATGCTGAGCGGCGCTCCTGGTCATGTCTATTTTGAGACAGCCGCGCTCATTATTACCTTGATCCTGTTGGGTAAGTACCTGGAGACGCGGGCAAAGAGTCAGACTAGCGCCGCTATCAAAGCCCTGATCGGCTTGCAACCAAAGACCGCGCGCGTGATTCGCTCTGGCCAGGAAGTCGATGTGCCGATCGCTGAGGTGCGGGTCGGTGAGATGGTGATTGTGCGTCCCGGCGAGAAGATCCCAGTCGATGGCGTGATCGTAACAGGTGAGTCGACCGTCGATGAGAGTATGCTCACTGGCGAGAGTCTACCGGTTGAAAAACAGCCTGGCGATCCTGTGTTTGGGGCTACGATCAACCGCAGCGGCAGCTTCCAGATGCGAGCAACCAGGATCGGCAAAGACTCGGCGCTGGCGCAAATCGCGCGTCTGGTACAAGAGGCGCAGGGGTCAAAGGCGCCGGTGCAGGCGCTGGTCGATCGGGTATCAGCAGTATTTGTTCCGATTGTGATCGTGATTGCGCTGGTCACCTTTCTGGCCTGGTTGTGGGCCGGCGTCGGTTTGACACAGGCATTGATCTTTGCCGTAGCAGTGCTGGTGATTGCCTGCCCGTGTGCGCTTGGCCTGGCGACGCCGACGGCGATTATGGTGGGAACGGGTACCGGCGCGGCGCATGGCATCCTGATCCGCAATGCCGAAGCGTTAGAGCGAGCAGCAACGTTGCAGGCCGTGGTGTTTGATAAGACTGGTACGTTGACCGGGGGGCGACCAGCGGTGACCGATATGGTTGCAGTGGCGCAACCGGTATTGGCTCAGGCCGATACATCTGGCCTACCAGCCGATCTGGCCCTGCTCAGGCTTGCTGCCGCTGCCGAGAGTCGCAGTGAGCACCCGCTGGGAGTGGCAATTGTGCAGGCAGCACAGGCTCGTGGGTTGCCGATTGAGCGCCCGACCCGGTTTCAGGCGGTCAGTGGCTCCGGTGTCGAAGCTGAGGTCGCTGGCCAAACCATCTTAATAGGTACACCGGGCTGGCTGGCCGAGCGAGCTGTGGATGTCGCCGGAGTGTCGGCAACAGTTGCCCGGCTTCAGGCTCAGGGTAAGACCGCGATCGTTGTCGCCGTTGATGGTGAAGTGGCCGGAGTCATTGCCCTGGCCGATACGGTTAAGCCAACCGCTGCCGAGGCCGTAGCTGCGTTGCGCCGCGCCGGGCTAGAAGTGGCGCTGCTCACCGGAGATAACCGGCGCACGGCAGAGGCCATTGCGGCAGCGGTCGGGATTCAGGCACAGGCCGTCTATGCCGAGGTCAAACCTGACCAGAAGGCGGCGATTGTGGCCCGTTTACAGCAGGGAGAAGCCGGTCGCCAGACGCGGCATGTGGCTATGGTGGGGGATGGCATCAATGACGCGCCGGCGCTGGCTCAGGCTGATGTCGGAATCGCGATGGGGAGCGGCACTGATGTGGCGATGGAAACCGCCGATATTACACTCATGCGCAGTGATCCGATGGGTGTGCCGCAGGCGATTGCATTGAGTCGAGCGACAGTGCGAACGATTCGCTGGAATCTGTTCTGGGCATTTGCCTATAACGTCACGCTCATTCCGGTGGCGGCTGGCCTCTTCTATCCCCTGACCGGCTGGCAGTTGAGTCCGGTGCTGGCCGCAGCAGCTATGGCCTTCTCGTCGGTGTTTGTGGTGAGCAATTCACTCCGTTTGCGACGAGTGCGCCTGGGGTAAATCCTCTTGTTGGCGTGTCTGCGGTCTTGTGGTCAGTGCAGTAAGGTGAAACGGGCGTGTATCGCAATGATGGGAAAGGGTCGTGCCTCATGGCATACCCCTTTCCCATGTTTGTTGCTCGTGGCTAATCAAAGCTGTCGATTGCTTTATGAGCTTTCGTTATAATCGTGGTATCATATGCATTAGCACATATCCTTCCCCAATAACTATTCCAAAGGAGCTGCGATGCTCACCAATACAGCCCGTCAGATCATGCACGAATGGATAACCACAGACAGTTTGCGGAAACATTGTGAAGCTGTGGCGGCGTGTATGACCCATTTTGCTGTCAAGCAGGACGCCGATGTCGATCTGTGGACGGCGGTCGGTCTGTTGCACGACCTCGATTTTGAACGCTATCCGCACATGCCTGAAGCAGGGCCGGCGACAACGGCAATCGCTGAAGCACTGCTTCGCGGTGATGAGGTGCCCGCTGAACTGCCCGGTCACCCCTTCTACGGTGTGGCCTATCTCCGCGCGCAGGGATGGTCTCCAGAAATCTTGCGCGCTATCCTCAGTCACGCCGACTACAGCGGAATTTTGCCCGAATCGCCGCTGGAGCGCACTCTTTACGCGGTTGATGAGTTGAGTGGATTTGTCACTGCGGTTGCGCTGGTGCGTCCCGATAAGAGCATTCATAGCGTTGAGGTCTCGTCGGTGCGCAAAAAGATGAAGGATAAGGCCTTCGCTGCAAAGGTCAGTCGTGAAGGGATTGTCCACGGGGCTGAAGTGATCGGGATGGATCTTGATGCGTTGATCGGCGAGGTGATTGCTGCGCTGCGCGCGGCGGCTCCGCGCCTCGGTCTGGCAGGGATCAACGCATGAGCCTTGCGCCCCATATCTGGCCGGTAACGGCGACGGTGCAGGCCGGTCGCCTGTTTGTTGGTGGGTGTGATGTCATCGAATTGGCCGAACGTTTCGGAACACCGCTCTACCTGCTCGACGAGACAACGCTGCGTAGCGCGATGCGCGCCTATCGGCAGGCATTTGCCGCTGCCTACCCCGGCCCAACGCAGGTGCATTACGCCGGCAAGGCGCTGTTGAATACGGCGCTGGCGCAAATCGTGGCTCAAGAGGGATTGGGTCTCGATGTGGTATCGGCAACCGAGCTGCAGGTTGCCCGCTGCGCTGGTGTGCCGATGGCGCAGGTTCATTTGCACGGCAACGCCAAAACTGATGCCGAACTGGAGCGGGCAGTGGCATGGCAGGTGGGCGCAGTTGTGGTTGATAACCTTGATGAGCTGGCCCGGTTACGCGCTCTGAGCGGACTTTTGTCGGTGCCGCAGGGTGTCTTGTTGCGGATTGCGCCGGCAATCGAAGCCGATACTCACGCCCACATTGCAACCGGTGGCGCAGCGGCGAAATTTGGCCTGTCGCTGTCGGCGCTAGATGAGGCGGTGGCTCAAACGCTTGCCACGCCGGGGTTGCGCTGGCTGGGGTTGCACGCCCATATCGGCTCGCAATTATTTGCGCTCGATCAGGTGGTGGCTACCGTTGAGATCCTGGCTGCGCAGGCTGCGCGATTGCGCGATCGCTTTGGCATTACGCCGCTTGAGTTGAGTCCTGGTGGCGGTTTGGGTGTGCCTTACACTGCTGATCAGCCGGCAACCGATATTTACCATTATGCCCGGGTGGTGGGCGCAGCTATGCAGTCCGCCTGCGCGCGTTACGATCTCCCGCTGCCACGCCTGACCGTGGAGCCGGGGCGCTCGATAGTGGCCCAGGCTGGTGTGGCCCTCTACCGGATTGTGGCGCGGAAGGGGGCGCAATGGCTCCATATCGATGGCGGTATGGCCGACAATATTCGACCTGCGCTGTATGGAGCGCGTTACACGGCAGTGCTGGCGCATTGCGCCGACACGCTTGCCGACGTGGTTGTTAGCGTCGGCGGACGATACTGCGAGTCGGGAGATGTGCTCTTGCGCGAGGTTGCCTTGCCGTCAGCCCAACCTGGCGATGTGCTGGCAGTGGCGACCGCCGGCGCGTACACCCTCAGTATGGCCAGCAACTACAATCTCGTGCCCCGACCGGCGCTGGTGTTAGTGGGGAATGGGCAGGCTCGGCTGATTCAGCGTCGCGAAACCGAAGAGGATGTGCTCGCTCGTGATATAGCGCTGTGAGAAGTGCGATGTGCGCTCTTTGCTGGCGCGTCTGTTTGAGATTGCTGCAACGATGAGGTGTGGTGATGCCAACTCCACTTTACGGTGGGATTGAAGCGGGCGGAACGAAGTGGGTATGCGCAATTGGGACTGGGCCAGACGATATTCAGGCCGAGATCCGTTTCCCAACCACCACTCCTGCCGAGACGATTGGACGGGCTATCGAATTCTTCCGGGCGAATGGATCTGAACGACTGGTTGCCATCGGTGTTGGTTCGTTCGGGCCGGTTGATCTCAATCCAACCTCACCCCGTTACGGCTCCATCACGACCACACCCAAACCGGGTTGGGCCGATACCGATGTTGTGGGAACGCTGACTCAAGCGCTGAGTCTACCGGTGGGTTTTGATACCGATGTGAATGCAGCATTGTTGGGCGAACACCGATGGGGCGCGGCGCGCGATTGTGAGGTTGCCGTTTACATCACTGTTGGCACTGGGATCGGTGGCGGAGCGCTGGTTGGCGGGAAACTGGTACATGGGCTAATCCATCCGGAAATGGGACATATCCACCCGGTGCGCGATCCGGCTCGCGATCCGTTTCCTGGCATCTGCCCGTACCACGGTGATTGTCTCGAAGGGTTAGCCTGCGGTCCCGCTATTCAGGCGCGCTGGCAGATACCGGCTGAGGAATTGCCATCCGATCACCCGGCGTGGGAGCTGGAAGCCGATTATCTGGGGCAGGCAATGGCGACCCTGCTATGCATCCTCTCGCCAGAGCGGATCATCATCGGCGGTGGCGTTATGAGTCAACCGCAGATGTTCCCGCTGGTGCGAGCGGCAACCCAACGCTGGCTCAATGGCTACTTGCAGCATCCGCGCATTCTGGCACAGCCTGAAGCGTTCATTGTGCCGCCGGCATTGGGCGCGCGCGCCGGCGTTTTAGGGGCAATCGCGCTGGCTATGCAGGCGGTGGCCGGCTGATCCGAATGGCAAGCGATCGCTGAAGAGGCATCGCAGGGCCGGTCTGCCCTTGTTCATGCCTCGTTTCAGCGCCGATTTGAGGCGCTGAAATGTCGATCCTATCTGGAGGTTACTATGCTTCTCGCCCGCGATCTTGCTCCCGACCTGATCTTGTTCAACGCTACCATCTACACGCTCAACCCAACACTCCCACAGTGCCGCGCCGTTGCCTGCAAAGATGGGCGTATCGTCGCCGTGGGCGACGATGCAGATGCGCTGGCGCTGGCCGGCCCGGCGACGCGCCGGATCGATCTGGGTGGGCGGACGGTCATCCCTGGCATCAACGATGCTCACAATCACATGCTCGAGATGGGTCTGAAATTGGGGCGCATTGGCCTCGATGATTGCGACTCGATTGCCAAACTGGTTGAGCGGGTGCGAGCGGTAGCCAGCATAACGCCTCCCGGGCAATGGATTGTGGGTGAAGGTTGGAACGAATCGCTCTTTCGTGAGGGTCGATTGCCCAACCGACACGATCTCGATGCGGCTACCACAGCGCATCCGGTCTTGCTCAAGCGATTCTTCAACATGGACGTGGTGAATACCAGGGCGTTAGAGCTGGCCAGTGTGACCGCCGCTACCCCTGATCCGGTCGGCGGCAAGATCGAACGCGATCGCGATGGCACACCGTCGGGTATTTTGCGTGCCGCCGCCAAAGAATTGTGCCGCCGGTTGCTGCCTGCGCCGACTCAGGCTGAGTGTATCGCGGCGCTGGAAGCTGCGGGGAGAGCGTATCTCGCCTACGGGATCACCAGCATTCTCGACCCCGGCTTGCAACCCTGGGAGATTCAAGCATATCTGGCAGCGCGACGGGCAGGTCGCCTGCCGGTGCGGGCCAATCTGCTGATCTCATGGCACGGTTTCCGTGAAAGTGAAACTCGCGCCGAGCTGGAGGCGCGCGCGGTAGCGTTCGGCGGCCTGAGCGGATTTGGCGATGAATGGCTGCGGATTGGCGGTCTCAAGATGGCGATTGACGGTGGCACCACCTCGCATACGGCCTGGATGTTTCAGCCGTTTCTCGGCGAAGACCGGGTGTACGACTATAACCGGCTCGATCCGGAAGATTTGCGCGAATTTTTCACCCACGGCCATACCCTGGGCTGGGATATTGGCATTCACGCGATTGGTGATCGCGCTCATCATGAAGCAGCGCGCGCTTTTGCCGATGTATTGCGTGAATACCCGCGTGAGCACCGCCACAATCTCATTCACGGTTATTTTGCCACCGAAGAGAGTCTGCAACATATGGCGCGTCATGGATTGGCCGTCGTGATTCAACCCACCTTCATCTACTACGAAGGTGACGACCTCTTCCGTGACGTTGGGCCTGAATTAGCTGCGCGCTATAAACCGATGCGCACCTACCTTGATCGTGGCATTCGAGTCGTTGCAACCAGCGATGTGCCGAGCACCGTTCACTTTAATCCCTTCATCGGTTTGTACGCGCTCGTGACGCGCAAAAGCTGGAAAGGCACGCTGATTGCGCCCGATCAGGCGGTAAGTCGGGAAGAAGCTCTCTATGCCTGCACCGTGGCCGGTTCGTGGCTGACGCGCGAAGAGCATATTAAAGGGCCGCTTGCGCCCGGTTTTCTGGCCGATATGGCAGTGCTCGACCGCGACTACTTTACCTGTCCGGCGGAAGAGATCAAAGACATTCAGGTTGAAATGACAATTCTGGGCGGGCAAGTGGTGTATGAGCGCGACCGCTAAGTGAAGGGCAGCGGTTGTGTTGGTGAGAGGCAGACGTGACCAGGGCGGGCATAGGTGAGCGAGTACCGGCGAGCGGAATTGTACTCGGCTGATCTCCTGTCAGAGTTTGTTTGCTCGCTATCGCAGGGTGAAGTGAAGGGAGTCAGCTCAACGAGAATGTATTCACGGGTGCCGGTTATCTCCATTGCGCTCCCACGACCGGCACCGCGTTAACACTGCTTTGCGGTATGCAGGTAGTGGCTTGCGGTAGTTGAGCGAGCTTGTTCTGCTGCAACGTTGGCTTACGCTCGCTCGCAAACGGTGTTCACGTTTTACCAGATCAACGTCTCGCGCTCACAGCTTAACAACTCTAGCGCAGATGGTATTGTGCCGGTTTGCACTGCTTCAGCCAGATGGCGGCCAACGATGGCGGCAAACGGCATTCCATGGCCAGAAAAGCCTCCCACTGCAAAGAGATTGGGGAGCGGATTCGCCACGATTGGCAGATAGTCAGCGGTGAATGCCATCTGGCCTGACCAGCGCCGCTCAATGGCAATCCCGGCTAGCGTCGGGAAGAGACGGCCTAAACCGACCTCAAGCGCATGTTGCACGTCGGCGCTAACCTCGCCAGCGCTAACGCCAACATCCTGATCGGGCGCAACCGCGCGGCAGCCGCCGAATAAAACCTGACCTCCCGGCAACTGTTGCCCGTATTCGCCGGTTGGGGTCAAACTGGCGCCAAAACCGCACATTATAAATGGATCGACCGGCATGGTGCAGAGAACCTGTCCGCGCACCGGTTTGATGCGCTGGGACAGCTCCGGCAATACCTCGCCACTCCAGGCATTGATGGTAATAACGGCAGCGCCGGTAGCAACTGAGCCGCGACTGGTTATCAGGCGCAAACCGGTTTCGGCAGCAGTCACCTGATGAAGTGTCACGTTCCAGCAGAACTGCGCGCCGTAGCGGTCAGCAGCCTCAAGCAAACCGTACACCAGCTTGCCGGAATGGAGCGTGCCGGCGGCGGGGTTAAACCGGCCTCCGGTAATTGCGGCGCCCAGCGGTATCCGCACCAGTTCTTGAGCAGAATCACGGTCGAGCAGCGCCGCCGGGAATCCATCGGCTTGCAGGGCAGCGACGGTAGTGGCGGCAATTGTCAATTGGGCTTCGCCAATCGTCAGATTTAGATTGCCGTGCAGACGCAAATCGCAATCAATCCGTTCCTGTTCGATCAACTCGACCAGCAGTTGCTGACCGGCCAGACTCAACCCATACAATTCGCGTGTCGCCTGTTTGCCGTAGCGCGCGGTTGCAGCCAGATAGTTCTCGGCCAGACCGGCTGAGAGGATACCACCATTGTGACCACTTGCGCCGGCTGCCGGCCCTTGACGGTCGATAACCAATGGTTTGAGACCGGCGCGCGCCAGCCAAAGCGCGGTTGCTGCCCCCACAACACCGGCGCCAACCACAACCACATTGGCTGTCGCCGGAAGATCAATAGCCGGTAATGGCGGTCGATCGAGCGTGGCATGCCAGTGCGAGATCTGCATATGAATGTCCTTCTCGTCATTGAGCAGGTAAACACACCATTGCGTTTGAAGGAATTGAGCGCGTGAACCAGCTATGGTTATTGTACCGCAATATACCGGTTATAGCTCAATCAATCAACGCACTTCAATCCGCAGTTGCTCGCCTTGATGCACTGAACATACCAGCTCATACACTCCTGGCCCCCAGTAACGCTGCACAAAACGCTGACCGGGAACGATCCGAAACGGCCCGATAGTGACTTCGGCGCTATCGTTATTCTGAATCACCAGCGTGTCGTGTTGTCGCAGGTCAATGACGATCGTTGAGGGAAAGATATTGACCTCTTCACCGGCAGCCAGGCGAGCAGCAGTGCCGGGTGGAATCTCAAATACCAGTTGTCGTTGTCGATTGGTGGTTGCCTGCCAGAGCCAAAGGCCAACGGCGACAATGATGGCAACTGTAGTCAGTAAGATGACCACGCGCATCCGCGCGCTCAGGTTTAGCTGTCCCATTGCGTGTTCACTTCTTCCTGATCCGTAGATGTCTGGAACCGGCGGAATGTCGTCAGCTCACATACCTGGCGGATTGCGGAGCAAGGCCTGCACATCGCTCACAATATCATCGACCGGCGTGCCATGCGCCCAGAGCAACCGCCAGTTCCCGGCCTGGTCGATGGCGTAGATGTATCCTGAATGGTCGATAGTGTAGCCCAGGCCCGAATTGGGTAGATCACGCCGAATGACGGTCACGCCATAGTTTTTGTACGCCTGTTCTAGAACGGATCGATCACCATTCAGTCCAAGAAAGGTAGGGTTAAATGCTGCCAGGTAGCGTTGCATCAGATCAGGCGTGTCGCGTTCGGGATCGACCGAGACAAAAACCACCTGAACATTGGCCGCGTCGTTGCCGAGTTTTTCCATCACCCGTTTGAGATCGCCAAGCGCGGTAGGGCAGATGTCAGGACAATGGGTAAAACCAAAGAAGAGCAGAACCACCTTGCCGCGATAATTGCTCAATTGAAAGGCGTTACCAAACTGATCGGTGAGCGGCAACTCGGGTGCCGGGTTAGGCGGTTCGAGCACCGTGCCGCGAAATTCGTAGGCGCCACAACCGCTCAGTGCGAGCGCGGTGATCATCACGATGATGGATATAAGCCAGCGTTGTATCATAGAGGGTACCTGCGAATACTAACAGAGCGATTTGTTTCGCTCCCCCACTCTTCACGACAAGCGCAGAGAGTGGGGGAACCATCAACCATCCAACATCAACACTTCGTCACACTGGCGCTACGGCTTGCGCACCGGCGCTTTCACCTCAATTGTCTTGCCGCTGCGTGTAGTAAGCGTGATCGTCACTTCATCGCCTTCCTTGAGATCGCGATTCAGACCGATCAGCATCACGTGGAAGCTACCCGGTTTCAGCTCGACCTGGCCATTCGCCGGCACTTCAATCGCCTCAACCTGCCGCATCTGCATCACGTTATTTTCCATAATCACGTTATGCAGCTCCACCGATTTAGCAACGTCGCTCTCGGCTTTGACAATTGCATCAGCCGCGCCATTGTTGACCAGTACCATATACGCGGCGCTGACGGCGCTGCTCTCGCTCCCGTGACCGTGGTCACTCATTCCGGCCATCGGTGTGCTCTGCCCCATGTTCCCCATTGCTCCCGACTGATCGCCGGCTACGTTCATCATCGCAGCCCGCACCCACGGATCACGTACCGTAATTCCACCGGTCTGCGTTGTCTGGTTGGCCCCACATCCTGCCAGAGCCAGAGCCACAAACGCTGCCGTAATGAAGATCGCAATGCGTCGCATATGATCACCTCGCAAAAGAATCAAGAGAGTATCAACCTGCGCAGACAACCGGGCGCTGCGCGCTAAACGCGCAGTCGAACATCACGATGACGGTTGAGGCAGAGTTGTGCGAGGCGGCGGCGGTTCGGGAGTAACAGTGAATGATAGAAATGTCACTGGTTGCTCGGCCAGTAGTCGCTGCACGACAATGAGGAAACCGATGAACAAGGCGAGCGTAGACGACGCCATCTCATAGCGCACTGGCGGCGGCGAAGTTTCATGCTGACCGGAAGGGTGCGGCGCCGAGCAGAGAAAATGTTCAATTCCAGCCGGATTGTAGTCAGGCAGATAAAGACAATGAATGATACAGGCCAGTGCCGGCCACGGCCCGATCAGGAAGGCGAGCGTCCATAGTATGACGGCGCGGGTAGGGTTAAACGGCGCCGTGTTTGCGCTAAAATGCACAATCATCGAGAGCAGTATACAACAAATTGTTGCAACCGGGGTAGAGATCTCTTCACCGTTTCGCAATGGCTGCTGAGTTGGCGCAATGATGTGTTGTCGCGCGGCATTGCTGCCCTCTCATCTACCTCCAGGCCCACGGCCCCGCCGGTTTTCCGATCAAATAGTGATTGCCGACGGTGTCATTGGCCACAGCGTATATCAAATATTTTCCCGCTTCCCAGCCCACCCACCTCGCAAAAATGGTGTCTGTTGCATCGCGCCAGGCCGCTGCCAGAGTGACATCACGGTGTTGCAATGCTGTCCAGTTGGGGGGAATGGCGATTGCAATCCAGGGAGGATTGTCAGGCGCAGGCAACATCTGGGGGCCATCATTGAGCACAGCTACGCCAGACAGATCGGCAAACGTGAGACGCTCCCCACCATCAACCAGCCCGCGCCGGCCATGATCGCTGGCCGGTAGCCAGGTCACGATAAAGCGTGATGCCGTCACCACATTCAATTCATTCTGAACCGGATAATAGCCCCGCACAAACGCGCCGGCAACAGCGTGGAGCCGGTTGAAATTAAGAAGAGCATTCGGCAACTGCAACGGATCAACCGTCCACTGAATGCAGTGAAGACCGCGATCCAGCGCGGCCTGCGCTTGCGCTCGTTTCAGGCGCGTAGCCAGGCCGTGGTTGCGGTATGTCGGATCAACGGCCATAACCTGTGACTCGACAGCCAGCTCACCGCCAACTGGCGACATACTGCCGAAGCGTAGAAAACCGAGCAAGAATCCGGCCAGTCGATTGTCTACAGTTGCCACCAGAGCAGTAGCGGGGCCAAATTCGGCACTGAACAGATCGCCGGGGTAGGGCTGGCTTCCCCACACAGCGCGGTAGAGTGCGGCAATGGCGGGCAAATCAGTTTCCTGTGGCGGTCCAATCCAAACGCCGGCAGGACGCGGTTCCGGCGACGCAAAGGTTACTCCATCGCCGGGACGATAGATTACAACCGGCAGAGGGGCCAGCGCGACGCTCACGGCTTCATCACACAATTCGCGGTCAAGCTCATGAAGGCGTAAAGTATAGCATCGCCGACCATCAGGCATGATGTCACGTGGAAAGAGAAGACCGCCACCGACAAGTTGGTTATCGTCGTAAAACGCCACCACCATGCCACCCATTCGGGGAAAGGTGCTTTTGACAAAATGGGGTGGTAGCAGATCGAGATTGTGTGGCGCGCCAAACTGTTTCCAGAGTTCATCGATGGTCTGGTTCCAGTGACTGCCGGTCGGTTCGAGCAGGTGAGCAATAAGTGACATAGGCATACGGTGGCACACAGGCTTACTGACGTTATCAGCCATATTGTATGCGATGGCAGGATGTTCGTCGTGGCATGCTGTGCCCGCTCACGTCTCTCTGAGCACGGCGCGCTGCGGAAAGCGGGTTGCCAGCGTCTGTGCCGGGTCGCGCTTGCCCGCATCTCAACGCGCAGCGGGCGGGGGGCGCGCAACCTTGCCGGTCAC
>OGCI01000586.1_pt1 | contig 39423 bp, 33 predicted proteins | sample 1570021 | NCBI WGS metagenome assembly OGCI01 (sample SAMN06264664, study PRJEB24512) | hot springs metagenome | isolation source: Hot spring water | place: South Africa: Tshipise | collected 2015-06-21 | reverse complement strand
GCGTGTCGCGATCGGCCAGGCGCGGCGCTAGAAACATCGAGGCGGCAATGGGGGCCTGGGGAGGCGGCGCGTGCGCCGCCAGGAAGCGGTCCTTAAGCCGGTCGCGGCTGGTCAATCCATAGGCCGACGGGTCAAGCCCTCGCCCCGGCACTCCCATCCAGAAGGTCGGGTTGAGGGGCTGATCCACCAGCAAGGTGGTGGTCAGACCCACAATCACTGTGGTAAAGACCAGATCAGGGCGCCAGCGGCGCGGCGTTGCGCCGGGAGGAGCCGAGACCGCCGCGCTACGGAGGCGGGCTGCGCCCTCGATGACGGCCATGACAATGAAGGGCACCGCCAGGGCATAATGATGATAGACGTATTGATAGCCCTCGCCCGGCGCGGTACTGATCAACACGGCGCCGATGAGCGGCGCGGCCATAAGCAACCAGCGCCAGCCGCGCCAGGCCAGGAACAACGCGGGGCCAACAACAACCAGGCCGTTGAGCAGACGCGGCGCCAGCGTTGCGCCCAGCGTGTCAAGGGCGCCGAAGTAGTGGTTCACATAGTTATTGGCCACGTGCATACCGCCGGCGGCCTCGAAGCGGGGACGGAGACCGACGAAGATAAGCGTACCGTAGATACCGGCAACAGCTAACGTGATCAGGCCAGCCCGGCGTTGCCCGCCCCAGAGCGCCAGGTATACTCCCAATCCGGCCACGGCCACGGCCACATACACTTTGCATAACAGACTCAGCCCCACCCATAGCGCAGCGGCGCGGGTGTCGCGGCGGTCGAACGCATCGATTGCCCAGAGCAGAAGCGGCATGGCCAGCGTGTCGCCGTGAAAGTCGAACAGCGCTGCGGTCAGCGCCACCGGGTAGAGCAGGTAGATCAGCGCCGCGCAGCGGGCGGCGAGCACACTGTCCAGATGACGCAGGGCCAGGCGATAGGCCGGAATGGCTCCCGTCGCCGCCAGCAACGTCTGGCCAAGCAGCAACCCGCGAGGGTCGGGCCAGAGGGCCAGCAGAGGGGCGAAGGCATAGTAGATGAGTTCAACGTGACCGGCCAGGCGCGAGACGTTGCCTCGGGCTGAGGTCAGCATCAATGGCTCGCCACGCAGCACCGACGCGATCGCCTGGTACATTGAGCCAAGGTCGAGGAGACCGGTGTTGTAGCCGGCATAGCTCAGTAGACTCAACCCCCCCACGACGACGACATAGGCGGTCATTGCCATCCAGAGGAGCGGGTCACGGGGCAGGCTGGAGATGCGGGACGGTTGCTGCATTGGAAGCTATGCTCCTGAGGTGAAAATAGCCCGCCCGCGGGAGGGTTTGGGAGGGCGCAGCCCTCCCAGGAAACAACCCGCCAGCGGGGAGGGTTTGGGAGGGCTTCGCCCTCCCAAGAACAATAGTATTTTCATTCCGGCGTTGTGCGGCGCAGCCGCATGGGCGTCTATTGTGGAGAACCACCACAGACGGGGCGGCGCGTGATCACCCGAATGACGCCGCTTGAGCGCATGAGTGCCGAGATGAACCCCAGGGGCGCGAATGCCGCTACGACCAGGGGATTATGATACCGAACGAAGCGCGCCAGGGCGGTATGCCCACGGGCGGCGAGCCAGAAGCGAGCGCTGCCGATCCACACATTCGGCGTTGCCTGATGCACCACGCGCTCAACACGTAGCCCGGCCACGTCGAGCAGCCTATGCAGGGTATGCCGCGGAAACAAATAGAAGTGTCGGGGAAACTGGTAGCCATACCAGTCCCGTCCGAAGATCCGCGCCGTATGCGAATCGATATTGGGAATGGTAAAAATACAATAGCCCCCCGGTCGCAAAAGGCGGGCAATGCTGGTCAGAGTCTCGCGGGGATCAGGCAGATGCTCGAGCACATGGCGCAGCAACACCATGTCGAAGCTGTTGGCAGACAGGGTCACGTCGTCAAGCTGGCCAGCGCGAACATCAAGCCCGTGGCGTTCGCGGGCGATACGCGCCGCCTCTGCGCTCAGTTCAAGGCCGAGGAGGCGTGAACGCCCACGCCGCCGGAGTTCCGCCAGAAACTCGCCGGTTGCCGAACCCAGCTCGAGGATGGCGCTGTCGGGAGTGGTGCGGGCAAGAATTTCGCGCAACTCCGGGCGCCAGGCAATCCGGCGCATCCACAGCAGAAAGCGCTGGCGCTCACCCATGTAACTGTCGTAGGTCGGCGGGTAGATCTCCGCCAGTTCCTCGGGTGTATCAGGGCGCGGACTCAAATAGACCAGACCACAGCCCGGACATTGTTGCAAACTGTAGGTGCGCCTGTTCTGAGGATTGTCACGGTCGTAACCGGTACACAGCAGGCGCTGATCGAGACTACCGCACAGGTTGCAGGTGATCGTTCTCATGCGCCGTTCCTCCACCGGCGACCACATGGAGGTCAACCGCCGGCCCGCGCTGGCGTCCGACGGCAAACCACAATCCTCCGGCCAGACCAACAAGATTTCGCATCACGTGCAAAAAGATCGACAACGAGAGCGCTTCCGCAGAGGTCATACCGACGGTCGCCAGAAGCAGGACCATAGCATGATCCTGCAAGCCCAGGCCATTGATGGTAACGGGCAACACCGTAATGGCCAGGGCGATAGGGATCATCGCGAAATAGGCTACCGGCCCGGCCGCAATCCCGAAGGCGCGGCCGGCGTAAAAAACCGACAGACAGACAGCGACCTGGCGCAAGAGCGAGATCAGTCCGGCAGCAAGCAGAAAGTGAGGTCGCTCGCGTAGTTCGATGATGCTCCGGTGCGCCTTGAGGATGCTGGCGCCGAAGCGCCGCCAGAGAAAGCCCGGCGCCAGATGGGTGACCCACCGAAACAGCGTTCGGCTAAAGAGGGCAACTACGCCCAGCGCAAATAGCAGTGTCGCCAGGGCCAGCGTTCCCATCACCGCCTGATCCCCCCAGACAACCGGAAGAAAAAGGATCGCCAGGATGCCGGTGAGGATCGTCACAGCCATTCCAACCATCCGATCGATAAATACCGATGAAATCGCAGCTTCACGCTGATCGGTATCGGGAACCAGCAGCGCCATTTTCATGATGTCGCCGCCAATCGAGGAGGGCAAAAACATACTAAAAAAGGTACTGATGAACGTTACCCGTGTCAGATGTGCAAACGACCGGGTAATACCCATGCCTCTGAGCAAGACCCGCCACCGCCAGATCAGCAGCACAACTGAGACCAGGTTCAGAGCGACTGCGAGGGCCAGCCACAGGGGCCTGGTTTGCGCAAACACCTTCTCAATGCTGGCGACCTCCACCTGGCTGAAGAGCCAGCCAAGCAAAACGGCGGTCACTGTACCACGAATGACGAGTTTGCGCATCGTTAGTCTTTCACTGGAACCGTTTCAGAGGGTGGCGCCACTGTGTCAGACCGTGCTCCCGTGGCCTTGCGGGCGAGCAACGTATCGTACATCTGGTTGATCGTTACGCCAATACTGCGCCAGGAGAAGCGTTGTTCGGCCCGGAGATGGGCGCGGCGACCCAGGTCACGGCGGCGCGCCGGGTCGCGCAGCAGGGCGATGATCTGCGTCGCCAGGGCTGCGCCGTCGCCGGTTGGAGCGTAGACCCCCGCATCGGCGAGGGTCGTCAGGTTGCCCGGCAGGTCAAAAGCGACTGTCGGCAGGCCACAGGCCATGTAGTTGAGCAACTTGCCGTTGCCTTCCATCGGCGTGAGTTTGGCCGAAACCGCCACATCGCCCAGAGAAAGGTAGCGCGCTGCCCGGGCATAGTCAATCCGTCCCGGCAAGGTGACGTGATCGGCGATCCCCAGCGCCCTGGCGCGGGATCGGTAATGCTCTTCGTTGGGGTAGCCCATGAGCAGAAAATGGGCGTCGGGGCAGGCGCGCACGATGTCGGGGATAGCTTCGAGCAGCAGATCAACACCCTGGTAGTCGCTCAAGACGCCAAGGTACACCACCAGGAGCCGTTCGCGGGGGATGCCGAGGCGGGTGTACAGGTCCGCGAGCTGGTCTCTGGGATAGGGCCGGAAGCGTTCCAGATCAACGCCGTAGTCTACGGGAAAGACCTTTGCCGGGTCGAAGTCGAACATTCGCTGGAGGGCTTCGCTGACGTAGCTCCACATGAGAATCCCGTCAACCCGGGCGATGATCTGGCGCTCGATGGCCCGAAATCCGTGAAACAGCGCCCCCTGCTGCTGCACAAAGCCGTGGTTGACCAGTTCGCCGACCAGGCTCCCCTGCAGATCGAGCACCAGGGGCACGCCGAGCAGGCGCGCGATGGGCAGGGCTATGGCAGCGCCCTCGTGTAAATGGGCGTGAATGATATGTGGCCGATAGCGACGGGCTACCTGAAGCGTGCGCGCCATCAGGAGCACATCGAGGTACAGCTTGTGCCACGATGGCCCGGCCGACTGTTTCCGGTACCACGGAATCGGTGGAATGCGGTATGTCGGGATAGCGCCGACGTCCCTGCCAAGGTGGTAGGTAACGATCGCGACATCGTTGCCGTTCAACTGCTGCGAACGCGCAACCTCGTAGATCTGGACGTGACAGCCGCGGTCGAGGAAGTAGGGGGTCGGGGCCACCATGAGCACGCGCTTTGGCGCAGCCATCGTTCACTCCGTCTGTCGCTTCGAGGGACCGGTACGGTTCAACTCCTCGCGCACCACATAGATCGACCGGTTGCGCCCTTCGTAGTAGACCCGTGTTATCAACTCGCCGAGCAAGCCCATGCCCAGAAACTGCACGCCGATAACAACCAGCAGGATTGCCAGGAGCACGATGGGTCGGTCGGCGATGGGCTGACTCAGCACCAGGCGCACGTAGCCCAGATACAGCAGCAGCGCGCTGCCGATTGTCGCGCTCAGCAGACCGATGCCGCCGAAGACCTGCATGGGCCGGGTCGAGTAGGAGAGCAGGAAACGGACGGTGATCAGGTCGAGCAGGACGCGGGTGGTGCGACCGATGCCGTACTTGGAGCGGCCGTATTTGCGCGCGGCGTGGTTGACCGGCACTTCAGCGACGGCCACCCCCTGCCACGAGGCGATGGCCGGAATGAAACGGTGCAACTCGCCGTAGAGATCGATGTTCTTTACCACCTCGGCCCGGTAGACCTTCAGCGAGCAGCCGTAGTCGTGGAGATGCACCCCGGTGGCCCGGGAGATCAGCCAGTTGGCAATGATCGAGGGAAAGCGCCGGCTGAGAAACGGGTCCTGGCGTCGGGCGCGCCAGCCGCTGACCACATCGAAGCCGCTCTCGGCCTTTGCCAGCAGCGCCGGGATGTCGCGTGGGTCGTTCTGGAGATCGGCGTCAATGGTGATCACCCACTCGCCGCGGGCGCGCTCGAACCCGGCGGCGAATGCGGCGGTCTGCCCGAAGTTGCGACGGAAGCGAATGACGCGCAGGCGCTGGTCGGCGCCAGCCAGAGCGCGCAGCAGCTCAAAGCTCCGGTCGCGCGAGCCGTCGTCAATTGCCAGGATCTCGTAGGCATGGCCGAGATGGTCGAGGACGGCAGTCAGTTGCGCGTAGAGATGCGGGATGCTCTCCTCTTCGTTGTAGATCGGCACTACAACGGAGAGGTAGGGTTCGGGCGCCGCCGCCATCAGGTCGCGCAGCTCGGGGGCCACTGCGTATGTGGTCATGGCTAACTCCGGCACATTGTTCGCGGTTCGTTCGCGCGGCTTCATTGTATGCGCTGAACCTGCTCCGCATCCTCTGCGTACTTACCCTGGTCATTGTAGCGCAGCGCTCTTACCCGTGAGAAGCATGGCGGCTGGTACGTTGAGCCTTGCCACAAAAGCTGCGACCGCCCCGACCCTCCCCGGGGCAGGCGAATGATCTGCGTTGTAACTCGACGGGGTATACTTGTGCCAGATAGATCAAGGCCGGTGGCCAGTACACCGAGGCGTACAATCTCGCCGGCCTGTCCATCCTCTTCAGCGGCTGTCCCCATCGGGTCAGTCGCTTTTTTGATGGAATGTCCACACCACTGAATGGCACATCCGCCGGGTTATCTGAGGTGAACATAGCCCGCCCGCGGGAGGGTGTGGGAGGGCAATGCCCTGCAACGGGTTTCACCTGCTGACGCAGAGGGGAAATGGGTCAACGAAGGGGAAACGAATAAACGAATGCGCAAGGTGTGCCTGACTCTGAGGTGAACCTGGCCCGCCCGCGGGAGGGTGTGGGAGGGCAATGCCCTGCAACGGGTTTCACCTGCTGACGCAGAGGGGAAATGGGTCAACGAAGGGGAAACGAATAAACGAATGCGCAAGGTGTGCCTGACTCTGAGGTGAACCTGGCCCGCCCGCGGGAGGGTGTGGGAGGGCAATGCCCTGCAACGGGTTTCACCTGCTGACGCAGAGGGGAAATGGGTCAGCGAATGGGAAACGAATAAACGAATGCGCAAGGTGTGCCTGAGGTGAACATAGCCCGCCCGCGGGAGGGTTTGGGAGGGCCGCACCCGCGCGCCATCCCTCTCTGTGGACCGATCGGAGGCGTTTGTGATCCGTATCCTCCTCGAAGTGTTGCTGCCGGTCGCCCTGGTCGCAGGGGCGGGACTGGCGCTGCGACGGCGTATGACGCTCGACCAGGTTACGTTGAACCGGGTCGTGATCTACGGTTTGAGCCCGGCGCTGATCTTCACCTCGCTTGTGACTACCGATCTGTCGGGCGCCGGGGCGCTGCGCATGCTGGCCCTGGCGCTGGGGGTGCTGCTGGCGATGGGGCTGATCAGTTGGGCAACCGGGAGGCTGCTGGGGCTGCGCGGCGGTAGCCTGAGCGCCCTGGTGCTGGTAAGCGCGTTTATGAACTCGGGCAACTACGGGTTGCCAGCAGCGCGCTTTGCCTTTGGTCAGGAGGGTTTGAGCCTGGCGTTATTCTACTTTATTGTCCAGGCAATTATGGGGCAGACGGTGGGTGTGGCGGTGGGAGCGGCGGGCAATGCCCGCTCCGGTCACGGGCTGCCCCTGGAGGTCACGCGGCGCGTGCTGCGTATGCCCCAGGTCTATGCGACAGCGGCGGCCCTCCTGGCGCGCGCGGCGGGCTTTGACCCCACGGTAAGCGGCGGCGCCATCCTGGGCCTGTTTCGTGGCGTGACACTGCTTGGCGAAGCCACCCTGCCAATGATGCTGATCGTGCTTGGTACACAACTTGCGGGCGGGATCACTCGCGAGGATCCCTGGCTGGTGGGCCTGGCCTGCGCGCTGCGGCTGGTCGTCTCGCCGCTGGTGGCCTACGGCCTCGGGCTAATGCTGGGTCTTCAGGAGATGGGGTTGGCCGTGGGCGTTATGCTCTCGGGGATGCCCGCCGCCGTGCACACGACGATCACCGCCATCGAGTTCCAGGCCCGTCCGAGCCTTGTCGTTGCCGTGGTGGTCGCTTCGTCGGCGCTCAGCCTGGTGAGCCTGGCAGTGCTCCTGGCGCTGCTGTCGGGGTGAGGGAGCAAGGAGGGGGACGGTGGGAGGTGAACATACGGGGAAACCCGGTTTCCCCAGGCCCCTGCCTGGAGGGGCGCCAGCCGCTCCCACCACCGGTTGGGAAATAGGGAAACCGGGTTTCCCCAACCCCCTCCCTGGCGGGAGGGTTTGGGAGGGCGCAGCCCTTCAAAGGGTTTCACCTGGTCTTGAATAGGCTTCCCGGGACGGAGAGGGGGAAATAGGCCAACGAATGGGAAACGAATAAACGAATGCGAGCGGCGTTTCTGACTCTGAGGTGAACATAGCCCGCCCGTTCCCCTACGCTCGCGTCAGTCAAGGTCGAACGCCCCGGAAACAGGCTCGGCCGCCCAGCCCAGGCGGGAGTGGGGACTATAGGTGACCAGGTACTCCCCTTCGGGCTGCAAGGTTTCCCACACCTCGTGCGAGAACTGCAGGGTGCCGGGAATATCGAAGAATTCCGCGTAGTAGTTTTTCGGCGTGCGCCGCGAACTGGAGGTGCGCTTCAAGCGCGCCCGGCGCACCTGCGCCACCCCGTCGCGCAGGTCCAGCCCGATGGTGTAGATACGCCACGCCGTCAACCCGAAGCCGAAGAGGAGCGAAAGTGCGCCAGCGGCGACAAGGAATCTGACGACAGGCGCGCCGCCACTGGCGATGAACAGGCAGGTAAAGATTGTGCCCAGTCCGATCGTCACAGCTCCGGTAACAGCCGCGAACAGCCAGGCGATAGCTTTGAGGGCGTTTTGCTGCTCGATAGTGAGAGGAACGCGTTGCATACTCTTTCATCCATAGCTGGCGAATAGGATATGGCCAGACTGACGCGCCGGCTCGCGGCTCGATTGTCACCCCATGCCGCCCAGCGCAATGAAGAGGAGCGTGCCGAGACAGAGGTAGCTGCCATAGGCAATGTAGGTCGGCGTGGACCGGCCGGCGCGCCGGGCAATGAGAATGCCTGCCGAGACCACGCCGGCCAGGAGCATGCCGTAGAAGAGCGCCGGAGCCAGGTTGAGCAGACCTACGGCGGCGCCAATGAAGATCGCCAGGTACACGTCGCCAAGACCAAAGGGCACGCCGGAACCGGGGAAGAGGAGCCGCGCGACCAGGTAGAAGAGCATAAAGACGAAGCCGCCGGTCAGCGCGCCAAGCACAACGTTGAGCCAGTTCAGCCCGGCAAGCGGTCCGGCGACAATAACCACCAGAGCCGCGCCGAGGATGACGAAGGTGTAGATGTAGCGGTACAGCCAGTCAATCGCCCCGGTAACAATCAGCACCGCACAGACGAAGGCCAGATAGAAGAAGGCCGGGCCGAAGCCGTAGAGCTGATACAGCCGCAGCAAGGTTAGCGCGGCGGTCACCTCAACAAAAGGGTAGATCCAGTGCAAGCGGCGCCCGTCGGGGGCGCGGCCCCGTTGCAGCAGCCAGCCAGCCACGGGGATGAGCTGCCAGGGGGCCAGGGGCGCGCCTGTGCGGGTGCAACGGGGCCAGCCGAGCAGGCGCCGTTCGCGCGGAATGCGGATGATCAGCACGTTGAGCAGCGTGCCGAGCGCCAGTCCGGCCAGGAAAACGATAAGCGCAGGAAGCATACGCTTGTCCGTGTCTGTACTATCTCACCAGAATACGCAACCAGGTTACCCCACCACTGAGGTGAACATATGGGGAAACCGGGTTTCCCCATCCCCCTGCCCGTGGGGGCGACAAGCCCTCCCCGCCGGGAGGGTTTGGGAGGGCTGCGCCTTCCCAAGAACAATACTATTTTCATTCCGGCGTTGTGCGGCGCAGCCGCATGGATGACTGAGGTGAACATATGGAGAAACCGGGTTTCCCCATCTCCCTCCCTGAGGGTAGGGTGTGGGAGGGCGTAGCCCTCCCGGGAGAATCTCTACTGAACACAGGGGGGAACCCGGTTTCCCCACACCCAACCGCGCAGTCCAGAACCATCATACCAGCGAGGCGCAACCAGCGGCGCACTCTCACGGGGGAGAGGCGCAGAAAAACAGGAGTTTCCCGGGCGGACTTTGCACCTGCGTAACATCCGCATGCTATGATGCAGCATCATACCAGCGTCTTGCGTGATTGGTCTTCGTGCCCCGGTCAATGTACGTCGAAAGGAACTTTCGCTATGGCCGCTGAAACTGCCGCCAACACCACGGTAAGCGAGCGCCCGCGCCGGCGCTATGCCCGCATCGCGCCCCTCTACAAGGCGCTGATCTGGACCTCGTTCCTGATTAACGCTGTCTTGATCGTCATTGTCGGCGTCCTGATCGGCATTGTGATCAATCATCGCAACCAGGTTGCAGGGGTGGCGGCCAACGCGCAGGTCTTCGCTGCCAGTAATCTCTCCGAGTTGCAGGACGTAGTGAGCGATCTGCAAGGTTCTACCATCGTCTACACTGTGCCGCTCGACACACGTCTGCCGATCGAACTCGACGTGCCGATCAACGCGGCGACAATCATGACCCCGCGCAACGTGGTGCGGCTGACCGAGCCCGTCCCGCTGACGGCCCCGGCAGCGATCACCTTCCCCGGCGGCGGCGGCAACCTCAACGCCACGGTAAATATCGTGCTCCCGGCAGGCCTGGAGTTGCCGGTGGATCTCAACATGGACGTCAAGCTGATCACCTCGATCCCGGTACAACTTGACGTGCCGGTGAACATTCCCCTGGCCGAAACCGAACTCGGGCCACAGTTCCAGCGCCTGGGAGCGATTGTGAACCGGCTGGTGGACCCGATTGCGCCACTCTTGCCGATGCCCGAGACACCACCGGATAGCAGCGAGGCTGGAAGACGCTGAGGCAGGCGTCGGGGTAGAGGAACCAGCGGCCGATCAGCAAGACCAACCGGGTTGTTTCTGCGCAAACTTGTCCCGAGGGCCGGGCGGGAGCAGCAGAAACAACCCGGTTGTTCGTGCGGATGGAGGGTGAGTCAGGTTCGAGCTTCAAAGGCTACCGCAACACCACTATCGCCGCCGCAAGAACAAAGCAGTACCAGTAGGTGTACAGCATATACGAGACGTGATCAGCGGACGGGCTGCGCAGCCAGAGCACTCGCCCGGCAATGGTGAGACTCAGGGATGCGAGGAGCACGTTCAGCACCAGCACATCGGGCCTTGACCCCTCCGGCGCCATCAGTACGAAGTGGGTTGCCAGCGGTAACAGGCCAAAAGCTATCGCCAGAAACAGTCGGCTCCACCGCTCGCCAAACACGATCGGTAGGGTGCGCCGTCCAATAGCCCTGTCTCCCTCAATATCACGCATGTCCTGCAGCGAGACATGGGAAAGCAGAGTCAACGCCGGCACCAGGATCCAGGCCCATACCACCGGCGTAAGCGGGCGTACCATTTCCCATGCAGCGGCCAGTTGTGCCACCGAGCCAGTTACCATCACCAGGTTCTTGGTCCAGTAATGCCGCGACCAGAGTCCCTGATTGTGTAACACCAGAGCCGTCTGCCACAGCAGGGTCCACACCAGCACGCCCAGGTACCAACCCACCAGTGCATAGAGTCCCATCACGACAAACCAGCGCACCCATGCGCCCTGCCGCGTCACCAATCCGGCAGGCAGCGGCCGGTCTGGCTTATTGATTTGATCCTCGTGCTCGCCAGCCAACTGGTTCGAGATACAAAAGACTGAGCAGTACAACCAGAAGTAGAGCGAACCCCAGAACAACGTGGATGGCAGCGCCCTCCAGTCAGGTGGACTGCCGTGCCAGGCGGCCAGCACGAACAACACACCAGGGATAAGCGTAGCCGAAATGTCGTACCGATTGAACTTCCATTGTAGGATGATCTCAGCGCGGATTGCTTCGAGCCAGCGGGGTGACAAGTTGTTGTGCAAGGAGGCTGGAGTGTGCATACGTTCTCCTGAGAGCTAGAGTGACGTATCGGCAAACCTCCGGGCGCTTGACGCGCGGTAGTATGCCAGAAAGCGAAGATTTTTGCAATTTTTTAACTTTTGACCCTCTGAAGCGTAGCCGCGCAATACTGAGGTGAAAATACGGGGAACCCGGGGTTCCCCACCTGTGGTGAGCTTGTCGAACCGCGCCCCTGCCTGTGGAGGCGCCAGCCGCTCCCAACCGCGGCAGGGACATGGGGAACCCGGGGTTCCCCATCCCCCTGTCTGTGGAGGCGCCAGCCGCTCCCAACAACGGGAAACCCGCAGCGCCCCGCCAACCCTCCCTGGTATGGTTGCGGTAAGGGATAGACGTATAGTGACAGCGTGTCCCTGTTACCGTTGCTGCGTGGTCCCCCACGTGGTCGCACTTACCATTCAGGGAGCGGTTATGACATCGTCGCGCGCCTTCCCCGAACAACTACACCGGCGGATCATCACAACGGTCGCCCTCTGGTGCGGCGGAGCCTCACTTCTGTCATTTGTACTGGTGCTGGTGCTGTATGTGTTCAGCCCGAGCTTTTTTGCGGTCGTGGTGCTGGGGGTTACCTTTACCTGTATCGTCGGCGCTGGCCTGACCCTCCTGTTACGCGAGCGCCCGCTCTGGCAAATGATGCTGCCAATTATTTTGAGCATTGTGGTTAACGAGGTCATTGTCGCCATCTGGCTGCCGGAGCTACGTCTGACCCTGGCGCCGTTTCTAGTGGTGGTGGTGTTGCTTGTGAGCCTGGGCAATCAGCGTTTCTTCACCATTGCCACCATGCTCTTCTGTACGCTCCTGGCCGTCTTGATCGTCATCAGCGGCCCGCTGGATGCGCCTGCTACGATCCCGTCACATCTGCTGAAGTACCTTCACGCGAGTACTGTCGCCACGCTGATCGTGGTGGTGTGGGCAATCTCGGATCGCATTGGCGCAGCGCAGCTCACGGCGCTGCGCATGGCAGAGCAGCGCGCCGCGGAGGCTGAAACGGCGCGCCAGGCTTCGGAGACGGCGCGGCAGGAGAGCGAGCGGCGCGCCGCGGAGCAGCAGCGTCTGCTCGAACTGGTGAAGACGCTCGAACTGCCAGTGCTGGCGGTCGACGATCACGTGCTGCTGGCGCCGCTGGTGGGCAATCTCGATAGCTGGCGCGCAGGGGCGCTGCGCCGACGCATCCTCGAGATGGTCGCTGAGCACCGGGCGCAGGTGGTGATCCTCGATGTAACCGGGATTGCCATGATTGACACCGAAGTCGCCAGAGCGCTGATTGACACTGCGGTAGCGATCCGGCTGCTCGGCGCCCGCACGGTGGTCAGTGGCATTCGCGCCACCGTCGCGCAGACCCTGGTTAGCCTCAATGCCGGCCTCGGCGAGATCATCACCGTGGCCGACCTTGGCGCCGCCCTCGCCTATGCGCGTAACGAGGTGGAGGCGTGATGCTTGTTGAGGTTGCAGCTCGAGGAGGGGTCGGGTTGTATTACCTCTCTCACTCCCTCACCCTATTATTACCGTTGATGATGCCGCATTGCTTGAAGCGGTTTCAGGCGTTGCGCTGCCCATCGTGGCAATCCAAAATCCAAAATCTAAAATCCAAAATCTAAAATGGTATTACCCTGCCAACAGGAGCCGTCGACTCGCGCGCGTAGCGCAGCGGCAGCCAGATCCTGACCTCGGCGCCCTGGCCGGGGCGTGAGAGAATGGTCAGCCGTCCGTCGAGCGCGGCGGCCCGTTCGCGCATCTGCCGCAGGCCCAGGCGCGTGCCGGGCAACTCGCCCTGCGCTCCGGGGTCAAACCCCACTCCGTCATCGCGCACGACGATCTGCAGCCCGCCGTCCACGACGCGCAGGGCCACCACCACATGGCGGGCGTTGGCGTGCTTGGCGGCGTTGTTCAGGGCCTCCTGCACAAAGCGAAACGCCGCCAGTTCGAGGGCATAGGGCAGATCGGGCGGCAGGTCGCTCAACTCCAGCTCCAGATCCCAGTCCTGCTGCTCGGCAAACTCGCTCACGAAGCGACGCAGCGCCCCGGCGAAGCCGAGCTGGCTGAGTTCGATTGGACGCAGGGCGAAGATAGCGCGGCGTAGTTCTTCGATCTGGCGTCGCAGGTTGGCTTTGAGCGCCTCGAACTCCTCGCGCAGGCGTTCCGGCTCCTGCTCCAGCCAGTCCTCCCAGAGGGCGACCCGCATGCGCAAGAAGGCCAGGCTCTGGGCGACGCCGTCGTGCAGATCGCGGGCGATACGCGTGCGCTCCGCGGTAATGGCCTGTTCGAGGGCCACCAGGCTGGCAATCTCACGGGCGCGGCGGCGGCTGCCCTGCACCGCCTCGGCGATCTCCCCGCCTATGGTGATCAGCAGCGAGGTAACCTCGGGCGCCAGAGCGCCGGAGGCGTCGGTCGCGAGGCTGTGGGTATCGGTCAGGTAGCACTCGATCCAGCCGACCGGCGCATCGTCACCTTCGACGAGCGGCACAACCAGGCACGCATGCAGATCCGCAGGCATCCGACCACGAGGCGTCAGGACCTCGGGTTTCCGGGGCGGGGGCTGGTCGGGTCGCAGGCCAACTGCGGAGCGGGCCAGCGCCAGGTGCTCTTCCGTCAAGCCGGTGCTGCGAGCGATGAAGGCGCCTCCCTGTTCATCGAAGAGCGTCACTGCTGCGGCGCGGGCCTCGACCAGTTCGCCCGGCAGGGTGACGGCGTAATCCAGCACCTCGTCGAGGGTGGCGCTGCTGGCGATGCGCTGGTTCAGCTCATAGAGCACGGTGAGGCGCTGATGAGCAAGCTGGAGTTCATCGAGCATACGCCGTTCGGCAGTGCGGTAGCGCTGCTCCTGACCGGCAGCCCAGCTCAACACGCCCCACACGGCAACAGCGGCCAGCACGCCCCAGAAGAGCGGGTCGAGGGCATTGATGAGCCGGGTGGTGGGACGAAAACCAACGAGGGCTGTCTCCACCAGGCGCGTGAGGGCGAAGATCAGGCCGATAAGCGCCGCCAGGGGCCAGCGCACGCTCCGCAGCGCAGCGGCGATGTCGGGATGAGTGGGTTTATCCAGCGGCATAGGCATTATCTCGTGGCGCATCCGATAAGCTGGCTCACACTCGATGGGGGAGGAGGGTTGCTGGTGCGGGTTCACGCTTCTCCCGGGCGCGCCTTGCCCGCATCCAGACCATTGCGGGCGGGACGCCCGCGTATCCGGGATGGCGTTTCAGGCAAGGTTCGCAGGCGATTCACCGTTCGCAGCGTTCCGCCCTCCTCCGGCCTCCCTCCATTGGGGTTTGTGGAACGACTGTACCGTTCCAACGCTCGCTGTTGAACCTTGCCTTACGACGCCTGCGCCGCGCGCTCCAGCGCCTTCCAGTGCAACGGCAGGGTCCGCTCGATGTGTCGGTCGGCGGCGCGCCAGGTGTGCTCGCCATCGGGCAGAGCCGCGACCGGGGCAGCGTTTTCGATGCCCAGGCCGCGCAGCACCCGCAGCAGGTATTCGCCGCGGTAAAAGTTGGAGCCCCAGGGTTCCAGTTGCTCGGGCCCGTACTGGATGAGCCAGGTGATGCGACGGAGCGCGTCGCGGTCGGCGCGCAGCAGAAGGCAGACCGGATTGTTGGCGCTGAGGTGCTCCGGGTCGCGGGGGAGGCCGAGGGCCGGGTCGAACATGGGCTGGGCGAAGAGCGTGTCGCTGAGGCGGGCGCTGGCGCCGCCGTCGCTGGCGTAGGGAAAGGAGCCATCGAAGGCGCCGACACTGACGAACAACTCAGGGCGGAGGGCGGCAGCTTTAACCGCCATATAGCCGCCCAGGGAAAAGCCGGCAATGGCGCGCGCCGCGGGAATGGTGCGCAGGCGCCGGTCAATGGCCGGCAGCAATTCCTCAAAGAAGAAACGCTGAAACAGGCCGGCGCCCAGGCCCGCGGCGCGCGGCGGAGCGCAGCCGGGGCAGCGAAAGTCGGTGAGCAGGCCGGGGAAGCGGTTGTCATCGCTGGCCATGCCGGGCATCACCAGGATCAGCGGGCCAATCGCGCCGCTGGCGCGCAGCCGTTCGTAGACATCGATCACCGTGGTCCCGCCGCGGCTCTGGTCCTCGTGCGGATTGACCCACTCGCGCTCGTGGCCGCGCAGCAGATAGAGCACCGGAAAGCGGCGCCGGCGTTCCGCGGCGTACTCTGGCGGTAGGTAGACGTAGCAGCGCTTCGTGACGCCCAGCAGGCGACTGCGGAGGCGCACGAGCTGCGCGCGCGGGTCAGGGCTGTGCGTGTCTGCCATAGATCCCCGGAGATGCGCTGGTCAAAGAGGGACGCGGGGTGACCTGGTTGCCCCACCACCCTTCTGAGGGTTACCCGGAAGGGCTGCGCCCGCCCCAACCCTCTTGCCAGGCAGGGGGTGGGGAAACCCGGGTTGCCCAACTGTTCTCCTCAGTCGTCCGTCCGGCTGGGCCGCACACCGCCGGAATGAAAATATGTGTTCTTGGGAGGGCGAAGCCCTCCCAAACCCTCCCCGCTGGCGGGTTGTTTTCTGGGAGGGCTTCACCCTCCCAAGCCCGCCCGCGGGCGGGCTATTTTCACCTCAATCGTCCATCCGGCTGGGCCGCACACCGCCAGCAGGGGGTGGGGGAAACCTGGTTTCCCCATCTGTTCTCATCAGTCTAACACAATTCCATCAAAGGTCGCATTGACGCCGCCTGGCGAAGCGCTATAATAAGGGTACGTACGGGGATGCTCTGGTATCGACAGGGAGTGAAGGCCGTAGATTGCAGGCCGTGCCGCCCAGTCACGTTAAAGGGGCAAGGCAACAACTGCCAACACCAACAAGTGGGCTAAGGCTCCGGCCTACGCCCTCGCCGCGTAACTAACACACGGCGCGCCCCCACCGGTTCGCTCGATGACCGGCGGCCAGGCGTCAGCAAGTCGAGTGCTCCCTGGGTAAGCACCTGCTAGCCCGGGGAAAAGATCAGCAGGTTTGCCCGGAAGCCGCCTTGCTCGTTGTGTGGCCGCGGGCGAGAGTAAACAACGAGCTAAGCCTGTAGCATATCTGCGGTTTAGCTTTCTGGACGGGGGTTCGACTCCCCCCATCTCCACCAAAGGGGCGTAGAGACGTTGCAGTGCAACGTCTCTACGTTTTTTCGTCTCCGCGTCTACTGGCCGTCAACCGGGTTGTGATGGATTGTTTGTGTGGGAGGGCGGCGCCCTCCCACACCCTCCCGCGGGCGGGTTGGTTCCCGGGAGGGCGGCGCCCTCCCACACCCTCCCCCCGGGCGGGCTATGTTCACCTCAGGAGGAAAAGGGCCGTCCCGAGGATTCTCGAGTGACCAGCACGCGCACCTGGCCGTCTATTACACGGTGGGTGGTAAACACAAGGAGGCAGGGATGTCGGTCACGTTTGAACAACACGTGGACATCAACGCGACCCCGGAGGCGGTCTGGACTCTGATCACCGATGCAACGAAGTGGCCGCTGTGGATCGAGCAGATGGAGCATGTCGAAGGGCTGGAGGCTGTGACTCCCGGGGCGTCGTTCCAGTGGCGTCACGGCAACCAGACTGGCGCCGGCGCGGTGCTGCAGGTAGACGCGGAGCGCATGATTCTCAAACTGGCGACCCGCCTCGGTAATGACGAGCGCAGCCACACCTTCGATATTGACCGGAAGGGTGGCTTTATTCGGGTTGGAGCTAGAGACTCGCGGGTGCGCTACACCTATGCCTACGATGTAGCCGCCGGTTTGCTGGGCAAATTCGTGGCCGCGGGCAATCCGGGCGATACTCTGCGGGTCAAGAACACCCTGCAGAAGCTAAAGCGGCTGGCCGAGTCGAGCCAGTGATACGACTATGGGGAAACCGGGTTTCCCCACCTGCGGCGAGCCTGCTGCACCACGCCCCTCCCTGCGGGGAGGGCCTGGGAAGGCTGCGCTCTACCGGGAAACGACCCATACGCAGCGCATTGCTGTGCTGTTGCTAACCAGTTTGCCCTCTGCCGCGTCCACATGTCCTCTTTCCCGCACCCCTCAGCCCTTCTCTTCTCACAAGGGACTCAGGACAGACAGAACATCGAGGCATCGGCTGGATGGCGCGTTGGGATGCGCCGCTTCGTGATGCGTCAGGGGCGCGTGCCACACTTACGGGACGGATGATGGGCTATCAAGGGCCGCCAGGCGGCTGAAAGGGGTGCGATCATGGGTTTCATTCTGTGGATCGTGATGGGTCTGATTGTCGGCGGCGTGGCAGGTTTCGTGATGCGTAGCAGTTACCCCTGGTACGTTGACCTGCTGCTGGGCGTGGTTGGCTCATGGCTGGGCGGCTGGCTGACGTCGATCTTCCTGGGAGTAGACCTGACGACCGGCTTTAACCTCACAACATTCGTGACGGCGCTGATAGGTGCGGTTATCTTGATTGCCCTCTCACGCCTGGTCTTCAGGGGCCGTTCGGCGTTGTAAGGGCACTCTATCGAAAAAATCCGGTGCGCGCCGCGGACTGCACTGCGCGCCGCGGATCGACCACCAGCGGGCCGTGGGGATTGAAGCGCAGCACAACGGTGGCGCCGGTGCGCAGCTCAAGCTCGCGCTCGCCATCAAAGGCGAGCACACACGGGTGATCGTAGGTAAGCTCCACCCGGTCGCCCGGCACAAGGAGACGATGCGTTTCCACACGCACCGTTTGCAGCAGGCCGGGGGCAACCGGCGCGCGCACGGAGACGCCCCGCGGCCCAAGGCGCAGGTACAGGCCGTGCCCCGCCGGATAGTCACCGGCCAGATAGTGGGCGCCGATCGCCGAAAGGCCGATTGCGCCCGGCTCGGCCCGGGTCAGGGCCAGGTCGCGGATGCGCGTGCTGTCCCAGATCGCCCGCGCAGCCACGAAGCGTTCGTCGTAAGCCGCAACATCAATGAGAGCAATGTCGTCGGGGGGGCCATCAAGCGCGCGGGCCTCTCCCTCGCCACTGAACCGGTAGACATCCAGGCGCGGAACGCGGGCCACCGCGTCGCCGGCCTGACCGCAGGCGACAAGCCCGGCGGCCAGGCCGGCGGTGGTGGCCTCGATCATCATCGGGAACACATTGTTGGTGCCGGTGGACAGTGGCATCAGGGGAACATCGCCGCACGCTTTTGCCACCAGCCGGTTGGTACCGTCGCCGCCGAGGGTGACGATACAGCGCGCTCCCTGCGCTGCCAGCAGCGCCGCCGCGCGCCGGGTGTCGTCGGGCATGAAGTAGGCTGGCATCTCCAGCAAGCCAGCTTCAAGCGTCAACGGGAGATTGTCCAGGGCCTTCAGCCCGATACCGAAACGGTCGGGCATGATCCAGACCCGTTGCACGCCCACGGCATCCAGTCCTAGCAGCACACGCCGGACGATGCTCACCTTCTCGTCGTTGTCGAAGACCGAGCCATGCGCAACAAGGCGGCGAATGTCTTTGCCCGAAGCCGGGTTAGCGATAATGCCAACAGTGATCATGGGTTTGCCTGGTCTATCGTTTACTGCTATCTGCGCGCGCCCGGGAGGGCCGCGCCCTCCCAACTCCTCCCGGTGGGGAGGACGTGTCTCCACCGTGGACAGGGGACGGGAAAACCGGGTTTCCCCTGATTCTCACCTCAGCCATCCATGCGGCTGCGCCGCACAACGACAAAGGGAGAGGGAATGGGGAAACCGGGTTTCCCCGTTTCCCAACCGCTGGTGGGAGCGGCTGGCGCCCCCCAGCGGCAGGGGGATGGGGAACGCCGGTTTCCCCGTTTCCCAACCGCGGTTGGGAGCGGCTGGCACCCCCCACAGGCGGGGGATGGGGAAACCCGGTTTCCCCATATGTTCACCTCAGCCGTCCATGCGGCTGCGCCGCACAACGACAAAGGGAGGGGGTTGGAGAAACCTGGTTTCCCCGTGTCCCAACCGCTGGTAGGAGCGGCTGACGCCCCCCACTGGCAGGGGGTTGGGGAAACCCGGTTTCCCCATATGTTCACCTCAGCCGTCCAGGGTTTCGCGGAGGAAGGCGACAGTAAGATCGGCGACCTGTTGAAAGCCAGGGCTGCCGGGGGTAACCCAGTCGAAGTGGCCCATGCCGGGGATCACCTGCAGGCGACAGGGGGCGCCAGCCCGGGCCGCGATGGCGCGGGCCTCCTCCACGGGCACCAGGCGGTCGGCGTCGCCGTGGACAACAAGCAAGGGGCGCGGCGCCACGTCTGCGGCGAAGCGCTCGGGGGCGTACTCGATCAGCGCCTCGGCGCTTTCGAGGGGCAGTTCGACGCGCATCTGGGGAAACTCGGCGCTGACCTGTTCAAGAAAGGCGCGCGAGTCGGGATCGGGGACGACGATCTCCAGCGGATCGACGCGCGTGGAAACGCCGGTCTGCACACGCTGGCGACGATCTTCGTCCAGGCGTGCCAGGAACTGCATCCACTCCCAGTGACGACGCAGGCTGCGCAGCCAGCGCGCGCCGTCGCCGGGCGGTTCGAGGGCCACGGCGACACGCACGCGCCGGTCAAGGGCAGCGGTGGTGATGGCGTGGGCGCCGCCCAGGCTGATCCCGACCACGGCCAGGCGGGCCGGATCGACCGCCGGTTGCTCGCTCAGGAAGGTGAGCGCGGCACGGGCGTCGGCGACCTGCTCAAGCGGTATGAGGCGCCCCCGCGGGCCCGCGCTGTCGCCGAAGCCGCGGTAATCGAACACCAGGGCGACGTATCCAGCCGCGTTGAGGGCTTTCGCCAGATCGGGCATGACCATAGTCTTGAGGTAGGTGTAGCCGACCAGCAGCACGACGCCGGGACGACGCGCGCCCGCGGGGAGATCGCGCGGAGTGTAGAGCAAGCCGTCGAGACGGTGACCGTCGCTAAAAAACGTAACTCGCTGAATGGGCTGGGCAGCGGGGGCGGAACGGGCCGCCAGGGCGCGTTCCACATCGGCGCGGGTGATCGCGCCGCCGGGGCCGGTGCCGGTGACGGTTGCCAGGTCGAGATTGTGGTCACGGGCCAGTTTTCTCGCTGCGGGCATGGCCCGCACGGTGGCGCTCGGGACGGGCACAGCGGAGGGGCTGACGAGAGGAGGGACCACGGGCCTGGCAGCCTCCTCGTCCGGCGGGGTATCAACAGGCGGCAGATCGAGACTCTCCCCAGGGGCGGCGATGTAGGCAATCACACGGGTCACGGCAACAACGCTGCCCTCAGGGTAGCAATGCCGCGCCAGAATACCGCTGGCTGGCGCTTCAACCAGATTGGTGAGTTTCTCAGTTTCAACCTCGGCCACAGGCTCGCCCTTCTGTACCGGGTCGCCCTCCTGCTTCAGCCAGAGGTTGATCTTCCCTTCCTGCATGCTCAGGCCCCATTTGGGCATGGTAACGGCGGTGGGCATGGTATCTCCGTAGGAGGCAAACAAGAAACGCCAGGGCTGCACTGTGGCGCCCGGGTGACTTGACCCCTCCCGGCGGTGTTCAGGGGCGGACAGAACGTATGGACGCCGACGGGCGTGATGGCGTTGGGAGGCGCTGGTTGGTTCCCGCCGCCGTCCCCCTTCGACAGGCTCGGGCTTCGCCCTGAGGCTCAGCCCGGAGGGGCGGGCCGCTCCAGCTTCGCTGGAGAGCCTGCGCTGAGCCTGTCGAAGCGGGGAGACCAGAGCCGCGCGCAGGGGCGTTCCAATGCGGTACAAGCCACGTTGGCTCGGATGTTCTGTCCGCCCTTAAAGGAGGACCGGAGAGGGGTCGAGCCGGTTAAACTTCGTTCACAGACTACTTACGCGCCCACTGCTGACCGCGCGGCGGCGACGATCCGCTCTGGCGAGGGCACGTAGAGGTCCTCCAGGGCCGGGCTAAAGGGCACCGGCGTGTGCGGAGCAGTCACCAGTTTGACGGGAGCATTCAGGTACTCCAGGGCCTGGGTAGCCGCGAGAGTCGCGATGTCGCCGGCGACGCTGCAACGGGGATTGTCTTCGTCCACCACCACGAGACGCCCGGTCTTGCGGATGGAGGCCAGGACCGTTGCCTCATCCAGCGGCGAGAGGCTCCGGAGATCCACCACTTCGGCATTGATCCCGCTGGCGGCGAGGTGTTCGGCGGCCTGGAGGGCGTGGAGCACCATGCGCGAGATAGCAACGATGGTCACATCATCGCCTTCGCGCTTGATATCGGCCTGGCCGAGGGGGATCACATACTCGCCTTCGGGCACCGGACCCCTGGAGTCGTAGAGCACCTTGTGTTCGCAGAAAATGACCGGATCATCATCGCGGATAGCGGCGGCCAGGAGGCCCTTGGCATCGGCGGGAGTGGCCGGAGCGACGACCTTGATACCGGGGAAGTGAACGAAGGTCGAGTAGATCGAATCGGAGTGCTGGGCAGCGGCGCGGAAGCCGGCGCCGATCATGGTTCGGATGGTGAGGGGAATACGCGCCTTTCCACCAAACATATAGCGCATCTTGGCGCCCTGATTGACGATCTGATCAAGACAGACGCCAGCGAAGCCGATAAACATCAACTCCACCACGGGGCGCAGGCCGGTGGCGGCAGCGCCGACCCCGGCGCCCATAAAGCCCGACTCGGTGATCGGCGTATCGCGCACCCGCTCGCGGCCAAACTCATGCACCAGCCCCTTCGTCACGCCGAGCACGCCACCCCAGGCATCGAGATGCGCCTCAGCATCGCTGTGCGGCGCGCCGGTAACGTCCTCACCCATCAGGATCACCGTAGGGTCGCGGCGCATTTCGATACGCAACGCCTCGTTAATCGCCTCACGGTAGCTGAGCGTCCGTACTTCCGCTTCGATCAGCGTGGTCATCGATTCACCTCCTGAAAGGGCCAGAGACCGGCGGCGGGGTAGCTGACGTACACATCGGTGAGGAGATCGGCAGCGGTGGGGAGCGGACTCTCTGCCGCAAAGCGCGCGGCCGCTTCAATCGCCTCACGCGCCTGCGCGTCAATCGCGTCAAGCTCGGCCTGGCTCAGCAGTTCCTGTTCGATCACGGTTGTGCGGAAGCGGTTGAGGCAATCGAGGGCGCGGTAGTGCGCGTCCTCACTCTGGTCGCGGTATTTGAGCGAGTCGCCCTCAAAGTGCCCGTAGTAGCGGTAGGTCTGGGCCTCGATGAAGGTAGGTCCTTCGCCGCGCCGCGCGCGGGCGATTGCCTCGCCAGCCGCCTCGTAGACAGCGAAGAAATCGAGGCCGTCAATGGCGATACTGGGCATGCCAAAGCCGCGCGCGCGCGCCGCAATATCCTGGCCCGACACCGAGTAGCGTGGCGAGGTGGTTTCGGCGTAGCCGTTGTTTTCACAAACGAATACGACCGGCAACTTCCAGATACCGGCCAGATTGAGGCCCTCGAAGGTAGTGCCCTGGTTGGAAGCGCCATCGCCAAAGAAGCAGGCCGTCACCTGATCGGTGCCTTTGAGGCGAGCGGTCAGCCCTGCTCCGCAGGCCAGGGGCGGCCCCCCGCCAACGATGCCATTGGCGCCGAGCATCCCCCGGTCCACATCGGCGATGTGCATTGAGCCACCTTTGCCCTTGCAGGATCCGGTTGCCTTGCCGTAGATCTCGGCCATCATGGCCCGGAGATCCACGCCTTTGGCGATGCAGTGCCCGTGGCCGCGATGAGTGCTGGTGATAAAGTCATCGTCGCCCAGGTGGGCGCAGACGCCCACAGCGACAGCCTCTTCACCAGCGTAGAGATGCACGAACCCGGGGATTTTTCCAGCGGCGAAATCGGTGTGAAGGCGATCTTCGAACTCGCGGATGAGGCGCATCCGTTCGTAGGCCCAGAGCAGGCGTTCGCGAGAGATCTCCATTGGTCATTCTCTCCGTTCAGCAGTGAACTTTGAATCGCTAATGCGCTGTGGGGCGCAAGGGGGCGGAGCACTGAACGCGTTATCGGCTCAATTGGCCAATCTGACACTCCAGATCGACGGCTATGGCATTGCCGGTTTGCAGGAGGGCGGGCATTGTGCCTGGCGCGCGCTCGTGCCGGTTCCTGGCTGCCCCTCTCGCTTCGCATGGCCCGCAGGAAGACATGCTGCGGTTCGAGCACGAGGGGCGAACAGTTTTAAGGACGGCCTGGTGGGTATACCTCCTTTCGGGGCGAGCCACGCCGATGGGCAAAACCCGGACAGGCGCGGCGTGTCCACGCCTGGACGGCCGCGCAGCGGCGGTGCGTGTTTCTGGACTGATACGTATTGGATATGTCTAATATAACTGATTTCTATGGGCTGTCAAGGGCGATTGCGCGGCGCGTGTGCACACGTGGGGTAATACCATTTTAGATTTTAGATTTTAGATTTTGGATTTTGGATTTTGGATTGCCACGCTGGGCAGCACAACGCCTGAAACCGCTTCAGGCAATGCGGCATCATCAACGGTAATTAACACATACCTTGCTGGATGTACCGCTCAGGATGCATTCGCTTGCCGACGTTGTATTCGCCCTGCCTCTTCCTGGGAACGCCGGAGCATCTGGTATACTCCAGGTGATGTATCGAGTCCTGCGCCGCTCCCTGATTCTTCTGGTCGCACTGGCGCTTCTTCCGCCCGCGGTGCTGGCCGGCCCCGTCGTGCCCGACGGCTTCGCCGACCCGGCCTTTCGCGACCTGTGGGTTCGCGCCGATCTCGCGGTGGCCGGGGGGGCCGCTCGGTCGTGGACCTGGGGGGCCTTACCCGGTGAGCGGCGCTATGAGCGCTACGATCAGGCGCCTGGCGGCGCGCGCCTGGTGCAGTACTTCGACAAGGCGCGTATGGAGATCGGCGACCCGGCGGGGAACCGGCGCTCGCCCTGGTTCGTCACCACCGGCCTGCTGGTGGTTGAGCTGATCAGCGGGCAGATGCAGGTTGGGGCGACAACCTTCGTGATCCGCGCGCCGGCGGCCATCCCCGTGGCCGGCGATCTGACCGATAATCCCGACGCGCCCACATACGCTATGCTTGCGCCCCTGGCCGCGCTCGATGGCGCCGGGCGCGCCCCGCCCCGCCCCGGCGCGCGGGTCAGCGCCACCTTCGGCCCTGCCGGCAGCGGCGACGACCCGACCCTGGCGCGGCCTGAAACTGCCATCGTCCGCTACGATGCGGTAACGGGGCGCAACGTTCCCCTGGTGTTCGACCGCTTTATGGAGCAGCAGCGCGCCTGGCTCGACCCGCTGTTCGTCTTCGGGCGTCCGATCACCGAGCCCTTCTGGGCGCGCGTGCGCGTGGGCGGTCGTGACACCCGGGTGCTGATCCAGGCCTTCGAACGCCGTCTGCTCACCTACACTCCTGCCAATCCCGAACCCTGGCAGGTCGAGATGGGCAACGTAGGCCAGCACTACCTGCGCTGGCGCCACGGCCACGACTTACGCTACGCCCGCCCCGCTCCTGCGCAAGCCCTCAGCGTGCGCGAAACCACGCTGGTCATCCCAACCTACGACCTGGCGCCGGCGCTGCGCCCCACGTCGCCGGATGATCCGATCTTTCCCTACGAACGCCTCGAGCCGGGCCGGGTTGGCCCGCCGCAGCCTCGCCCCTACCGGGCGCTGATAATCGAGAACCGATTTCTCAGCCTGACCGTTCTGCCCGAGCTGGGCGGGCGGCTGCTCCAGGCCGTGGATCGGACGAGTGGACGGGCGATCTTCTACCAGAATCCGGTGATCAAGCCTGCGCCCTTTGGTCAGCGTGGCTGGTGGCTGGGGGTGGGCGGGCTGGAGTGGGCCGTACCCACCCAGGAGCACGGGTATCTGGAGCATCTGCCCTGGGAAGTGGCAGTAAGCTCCGACCGCAACGCGGTAACGGTGCGAGCCACCACCACCGAGCGGCAGCGCGGCTTTGCGGTGAGCGGCAGCCTCACCCTGCGCGCGGGCGAGGCGCGCTTCGTGGCGCGCCTGGCAGCGCGCAACACTTCCACCGCCGCGCAGCCGCTTCAGATGTGGACCAACGCCATGCTCAGCCCGGCGGGCGACAATCGGGTAGGGAGGGGGCTGCACTTTGTGGCCCCCACCGGGCAGATGATCGTCCACGCGAGCAGCGACGAAGGGCTGCCCGGCCCACGGGCGAGCATCGCCTGGCCGCGCCACGACGGGCGCGATCTGAGCGACCCGACCACCTGGACGGGCTACCTGGGGGTCTTCACCCCGGCGCCCCCTCCGTTCCTGGGCGTCTACGACGTGAATGCCGACAGCGGCGCCGCGGTGGCGCATGGCTCGGGAGTAGTCGGGGGCAAGCTCTTTGGTTTCGGCCCGCGCAACGACCCGCGCCTGTACACCGACGACGACAGCGGCTATGTAGAACTGTGGAGCGGGGCCCAGGCGACCTTCTGGGACGACCCGCCCCTGGCGCCAGGCGCGACGCGGAGCATCGAGGGCACCTGGCTGCCGCTGTGGGGCCTGGGCCGGCTCGTTACGGCTACCGCCGACGGCGCCCTGGGCCTCTCGCGCCGCGATGACGGCGGCCTGACGGTGACCCTGGCAACCCCGCGCATCATCACTGGCGCAACCGTCACCGTGGCCCTCGACGGGCGCACGGTCTTTCGCAGCCCACCCCTGACCCTGCGCCCCGACCTGCCCCTCTCCATCGAACTACCGCCCGGCGCCGGCGGTCGGGTACGCGTCGAAGCCGGCGGGGTGCGCCTCGAAGGGGTTGAAGAGTAAGCGTATTCCTGAGGTGAACATAGCCCGCCCGCGGGAGGGTGTGGGAGGGCAAAGCCCTGCAACGGGTTTCACCTGCTGACGCAGAGGGGAAATGGGTCAACGAAGGGGAAACGAATAAACGAATGCGCAAGGTGTGCCTGACTCTGAGGTGAACCTGGCCCGCCCGCGGGAGGGTGTGGGAGGGCAAAGCCCTGCAACGGGTTTCACCTGCTGACGCAGAGGGGAAATGGGTCAACGAAGGGGAAACGAATAAACGAATGCGCGCGGCGTGGCTGACGCTGAGGTGAACCTGGCCCGCCCGCGGGAGGGTGTGGGAGGGCAAAGCCCTGCAACGGGTTTCACCTGCTGACGCAGAGGGGAAATGGGTCAACGAAGGGGAAACGAATAAACGAATGCGCGCGGCGTGGCTGACGCTGAGGTGAACCTGACCCGCCCGCGGGAGGGTGTGGGAGGGCAAAGCCCTCCCGGGAAACAAGCTGTAGCCATCTCCAGGCGACTGTTCACTTTCGGGGTAAAGCGCCACTCCGGAAGAAGGGTGAACCCGTGCATCTCCAGAACACCTTTTTCACACCCGTGTGGTATACTATCACGTCGGGCTTCTGGCCGGACGCGCACGCGGCCTCGCTGCCCGTTACCGGAATACACACAGCGGAGTGGGCAAGGGCGACGCCCTGGCAAACGCGCCCTGCGGGCCGGGGCGCGGGGAGACCGGGTTTCCCCTCCTTTTCAGATCTGGCGCCTATGCGGCTGCGCCGCACAATGACAGGATGAACAATGAGTTTTTCCTGGGAGGGCATAGAGGCGCGGCGGCGGCGCGCCTCTATGCCCAAACCCTCCCCGCTGGCAGGCTATGTTCACCTCAGACGCTCATTCGCGGGGCGCACAACGCCGCGATGACCATGGGGTATCTCTGGGAGGGCCGCCCCCTCCCCGGCCCTCCCCCGCTGGGGTTTAAGGGCGGACAGAACATCCGGGCTAACGTGGTGTATACCGCTTTGGAATGCCCCGGCGCGCGGCTCTGGTCTCCCCTCTCCAGCTTCGCTGGAGAGGGGAGGGGGTGAGGACCAAGCAGCGCATCCCAACGCCATACCGCCCGTCGGCGCTCATACGTTCTGTCCGCCCCTGAACCCGCTGGGGGAGGGAACCGGGCGCCTCCCCGCAGGGAGGGGATTGGGGAAACCCGGTTTCCCCGTATGTTCACCTCAGGAGGTGTCGATGAGTGAGCGCACCGTCTATCTGGATCACGCGGCCACGACCCCGCTTGATCCGCGCGTATTGGAGGCAATGCTGCCCTACCTCACGGAGCACTACGGCAACCCGTCGAGCATGCATCGCCTGGGGCGCGCGGCCCTCCAGGCTCTCGATGATGCTCGAGAGCAGGTGGCGCTGATTCTGGGCTGTTCGCGCCGTGAGGTCATCTTCACCGGCGGCGGCAGTGAGAGCATCAACCTGGCCCTCAAAGGCGCGGCGCTGGCCCGGCGTATGGCAGGCGCGCACGGGCACCTGATCGTCAGCGCCATCGAGCACCACGCTGTCTTGCACGCCGCCGAGTACCTCCAGCAGCACCACGGTTTCGAGGTGACGCTCCTCCCGGTCGATGAGCGCGGCCTGGTTCGCCCCGATGATCTGCGGGCGGCGCTGCGACCCGACACGGCCCTGGTCTCGGTGATGTACGCCAACAACGAGATCGGCACCATCCAGCCGATAGCCGAACTCGGGGCAATCTGCCGCGAGGCGGGGGCGCCCCTGCACACCGATGCGGTGCAGGCTGCGGGCGCGCTGCCGCTGGATGTCGAGACGCTCAAGGTGGATTATCTGAGCCTCACCGCCCACAAGTTCCACGGTCCCAAGGGCGTCGGTCTGCTCTACGCGCGGCGGGGCGCGCCATTGCTGCCGCAGATCAACGGCGGGGCCCAGGAGCGCCGCCGCCGCGCCGGCACCGAGAACGTGGCCGGCATCGTTGGTCTGGCCGCGGCCCTGACGCTTGCCGAGGAGCGCCGCCCCACCAGCGCCGAGCAAGTGCGCGCGCTGCGCGAGCGTCTGGTGGACGGGGTGCTCGCCGCTGTGCCCGATAGCTGGCTCAACGGCGACCGCGTCAGGCGCCTGCCCGGCAACGCCAACCTGGGCTTCGCCGGTCTTGAGGGCGAAAGCCTGCTCCTGCTGCTCGACCAGGCGGGGATCTGCGCCAGCAGTGGCTCGGCCTGCACCAGCGGGTCGCTCGAACCCTCCCACGTACTGCTGGCCCTGGGCCTCGCTCCCGAAGCCGCGAATGGCTCGGTGCGCTTCTCGCTGGGTCACAGCATCACCGAGGCCGACATCACCTACGTGCTCGAGACCCTGCCGCCACTGGTGGCGCGCCTGCGGGCGGTCGCCGCCCAGGGCGCCGAACGCGAGCCTGTCGCGGCGTAGGCCAGCAAGCCCCGGCGTGAAAGGTACGTGGCGCATCCGGCACATCACGCTACAAACCTGTCAGATGTGGCAGCGCAGGCCAGGGTCTGATTACTGCCCAGGAAACAACCCGCCAGCGGGGAGGGTTTGATACCAATTACCGTTGATGATGCCGCATTGCCTGAAGCGATTTCAGGCGTTGTGCTGCCCAGCGTGGCAATCCACAATCCAAAATCTAAAATCCAAAATGGTATGAGAGGGACGTAGCCCTCCCGGGAAACAGCCCGCGGGCGGGGAGGGTTTGGGCGTAGAGGCACGGCGCCGCGCCTCTACGCCCTCCCAAAAACAGTAACAATAACAATGACAACAATGATGTTCATTCCCGGCAGTGTGCGCCCTGGGAATGGCGCCTGCCAGGTTTTTTCAGCGCCTCCCAGGCTTCAGTAGCACCCAGCACCTTGCAGCTTGACAAAGATCGCCGCACGGACTACCCTGATGAAGGTCGGTGATCGACCTTTTGATAATCTCTTAACGGCGAGAATCGGGTGCCCTGCACTGAAGTTCTCGAAGATCTCTCATCAGCAGAAGGTCAGGGCGCCTCTACACGTTCACCTGCCGGAGGCGCGGGCATGTAACGCTGGCTGTGTGGAGGCGGGGCCGCGCTCCACACAACCCGGTCCTACTCACACAAGGTGGCTACAGTATGGAGGAAGCCGCTAATGGCACAACTGGATCTCGCGAAGTGCATACGAAGCGTTGATCTGGAGCGGGGCGTCGTGCCCATCTCGAAAGCCGCTTCGTCGCTCGCAGCGCTGATCAAGCGATCGCAGGCCAACCATCAGCCGATCGTAGTGACCCAGAAAGGGTATCCAACCGGCGTGATCATCGATATCGAGGTGTTTACCGCTATCCGCCAGTTTATTGAGGAGCACACCAGGGAAACCGAAGGTGAGCCCGAAGGAGCCTGATGGGCGAGGCGCCGGGGAGCATGCGGGCGGGGCTGGTCTTTGTTGGTCTGGCGGCGTTGATCTGGGGCACGATTGGCGTGGCAGTGAGCCTGTTGTACGGGCTGGCTGCCACGAATCCCCTGTCGATAGGCTTTCTGCGGCTGCTCATCGCCGCGCCAGCGCTGCTGCTGGTGAGCCGCATCATGGTGGGGCCGGCGTTCTGGCGCGTGCAACGGCCCCACCTGCGGATCATGACATTGATCGGCGTGGCCTTCGCCGCCTACCAGCTCTGCTACTTCGCGGCCATCCCTCGCCTGGGAGTGGCCGCAGCAGTGATGATCAATATCTGTAGCGCGCCGGTATTCACCGCCGTACTGGCGGGGCTGTTTCTGCGGGAGCGACTCCAGTGGATCACCGGCGCGGCCCTGGTGGGGGCGATTGGCGGCACGGCGCTGCTCGTGGGCGGCGCGCCGACGGCCAGCGGCGCTGAGCTCTGGGTGGGCGCGGCCCTGGCCCTCAGCGCCGGATTGTGCTACAGCCTGGTCGTGCTGGGCAGCCGGGTGGTGGCTCCACATTACCATCCGTTGCAGCCGATAAGCATGGCATTCACCCTCGGCGCGGTGGTGCTGCTCCCGCCGGCCCTGGCCAGTGGCCTGGTCGTAGCGTATCCACCTGCGGGCTGGGCGCTGTTGCTCTACCTGGGGTTGGTGCCGACGGCGTTTGCCTATGTGCTCTACCTGCGAGGGCTGCGTACCGTACCGGCCACAGTGGCCGCCATCGCCACCTTGCTCGAACCACTGGGTTCGACGGTGCTTGCCATCCTGCTGCTTGGCGAACGGCTGGCGCCGTCCGGCATTGCCGGGGCGGGCCTGTTGCTCGCCAGTATGGCTATGCTCTACCTGGGTCAGGGAGAAGCTGCGGCGGTCGAAGAGCGCTGTTAGCCACCCGCGCGGCTGCGCCGCGCAACGCCAGATGATTTGTTCCTGGGAGGGCGCAGCCCTCCCAAACCCTCCCGGTGGGGAGGGTTTGTCACCCCCGTGGGCAGAGGGTTGGGGCGAAAGACGTTCCGCCCCGAATCACCAGGAGGTCACCAATGGGTTCCTGGACAGAACTGGACGCAATCTACCCGCCGGGGAAACTCACCCCGGCGACGGCGCTGGTAGTCGCTCTGGGGCATCTGGTGGGAGCGACAGATGTGTACGAGGGAGAACGACTGGCGACTTTTCTGCCCCCCGGTCTCAGCTACGACGCGGATCTGATCGGGCGCGCCGGGCGCTACCTGGCCGAGGTGCCGCTGGAGCAGTTCTTTGCCGAAGCCCGGGAGTTGCTCTCGCAGCGGCAGAGGCTGGTGGTGGCCCTGCAGGTGCTCGACCGCGCCCTGGCGCTGGGCGACACGCCAGCGCTGCGGGAGCGCGCCGCGCGCCTCATTGCCGGCATCGGCGCCGATGCGGATGCGCTGGCCGTCCACCGTCCCACCCTGGCGCTAAAAAACGACCTGGGGGCGTTTACTCAATAGACGGTCACGCGGCTGCGCCGCGCACCACAGGAATGCAAAGCGATTTTCCCGGGAGGGCTGCGCCCTCCCAAACTGTTCCCGCCAATGGGGTTGTTTTCTGGGAGGGCGCAGCCCTCCCAAACCCTCCTCCGTTTGCGCGCCTTCTTCGTAGTGGATGTTCTGTGACGCCGACAATCCGTGCTCAGGGCTTGACAGCGGTCGGGGTCATAGCATATAATCATTACCGATAAGAATATATTTAATTCCATTTTTTACTATAAATTAATCTGACAGTGGGCACTGGCAGGTCTCATAGCCGCTCCATGCGGGGTATGGCGTTGCCGCATGCTCTCCTGGCTCTGCCTGGATCCCGGGCCAGGCAACCCGCTCGAGGGGCGGAGGAGGCTAAAGGAAAGCCGGATGGCCCGAGCTGTAGCGAGCTTGTTGAAGCGCGCCTCTGGCGGAAGATTCGCGCAGGGGTCGGACGGTTCACTAACGCTCACGCGCTGCCGCACGCCGTCACGACACCCGCTGGCGGGCCTTCGGGCGGTGAAACCCGGCGGCAGGGTTGCATACTTCCTTGCAAGCATAGGAGGCTGGCATGCCGGTGACACCGACGTATCCGGGCGTGTACATCGAGGAGATCCCCAGCGGGGTACGGACGATTACGGGGGTAGCCACATCAATCACCGCCTTCCTTGGAAAAGCGCTGCGCGGCCCGACCGACCAGCCAGTCACCATCACTAGCTTCGCCGACTTCGAGCGTATCTTCGGCGGGCTGCATCGCGACTTCACGCTCGGCTATGCCGTGCGTGATTTCTTCCTCAACGGCGGCAGCCAGGCCATTATCGTGCGGCTCTACAAAGCGGTGGAGGGAAAGGCCACGAAAGCCACCTACGAGGTGCCCAACCTGACGCTGGAGGCGGCCTCGGAGGGCGCCTGGGGCATGCAGGTGCGCGTGCGCGTAGACAAGAAGCCATCGCCATCCGATGACCCCAACCTGCGGGCCGTGGCGCAACGGCTCGGTGTGCAACCGGACGATCTCTTCGACCTGACCGTGCGCGACGGCGGCACCGGCGCCATCGAGACGTTCCTCAACCTCACGACCAGGGAGAGCGCGCGTCGCGCCGACCGCGTGCTCAAGGCCGAATCGCGGCTGGTGCGCGTGGCCTCCAGCTTCCCCCTCCCCTCCAACACCAGTCCATCGGCGCATGCCGGCGCGCTCACCGACGCCGATGTCTGGACCGACGACACCAAGTCCACGCCTGCCAGGACCACGGCCCCTGCGGACGAGGCGGTGGATAGCGCTCCGCTGGACTCGGCAACCTACCGGGGCAGCGAATCCGCCAAGACGGGCCTGTATCAGCTCGAAAAGGCCGACCTGTTCAACCTGCTCTGCATTTTGCCCGATGCGCGCGGGGGCGACGTGCCCAACGACGTCTATCAGGAAGCGCTGCGCTATTGCGTCAAGCGCCGTGCTATGCTCATTGTGGACCCCAAGGACGGCTGGAACTCGGTGAGCGCCGCGCAGACGGGCGTGAGCGGGATGAACCTCACCGGCGACGCTGCGCGCAACGCTGCCATTTTCTTCCCGCGCATCAAGCAGGCCGACCCCAAACTCGACGGCCAGATCGAGACCTTCGTGCCGTGCGGGGCCATCGCCGGGGTGATGGCGCGCACCGACGCGCAGCGCGGGGTTTGGAAAGCGCCGGCAGGCATTGATGCCGCGCTCAATGGCGTGGCCGGTCTGCAGGTGGAGATGACCGACGCCGAGAACGGCCTGCTCAACCCGCTGGGCATTAATTGCCTGCGTACCTTCCCCGTGTTTGGCCGCGTGGTGTGGGGCGCGCGCACCCTGCGCGGGGCCGATGTGGCCGCGGACGAGTACAAGTACATCCCCGTGCGCCGGCTGGCGCTGTTCATCGAGGAGAGCCTGTACCGCGGCACGCAGTGGGTGGTGTTCGAGCCCAATGACGAGCCGCTGTGGGCGCAGATCCGCCTCAACGTCGGCGCCTTCATGCACAACCTGTTTCGCCAGGGCGCGTTCCAGGGCCGTACCCCGCGCGAGGCCTACTTCGTCAAGTGCGATAAGGAGACGACGACCCAGAACGATATCAACCTGGGCATCGTCAATATCCTCGTTGGCTTCGCGCCCCTCAAGCCGGCTGAGTTTGTGATTATTAAGCTCCAGCAGATGGCAGGGCAGATCCAGGTCTGAGGTGAAAATACGGGGAAACCGGGTTTCCCCATCCCCCTGCCTGTGGGGGTGCCAGGCGCCCCCAACGGCGGTTGGGGCGTGGGGAAACCGGGTTTCCCCACGCCCCTCCCTATCGGGGAACCCGGGTTTCCCCGTCCCCCTGCCGGCGGTGTGCGGCGCAGCCGCGTGGACGGCTGATGTGAACATATGGGGAAACCGGGTTTCCCCACCCCCCTGCCGGCGTTGTGCGGCGCAGCCGCATGGATGGTAGATACGAACATTGGGGAAACCGGGTTTCCTGATGTTCAGATCAGGGTATGTTGCACAGCCGTACGGATATCCGAGGAGGAGCTATGGCCCAGTTTAGCGTGAACGCCCAGCGCTTCGATCCATACAAGAACTTCAAGTTCCGCGTCAAGTGGGATGGACGCTACGTGGCCGGGATCAGCAAGGTCGGCGCTCTGAAGCGTAGCACCGAGGTGGTGGAGCATCGCGAGGGCGGCGATCCCAGCACCAGTCGCAAGTCGCCAGGGCGCACCAAGTACGAGGCGATCACTCTGGAGCGCGGCGTCACCCACGATAAGGAGTTCGAGCAGTGGGCCAATAAGGTCTGGAACTATGGCTCGGGCCTCGGCGCCGAAACCTCGCTGAAGGACTTCCGTAAGGATATCATCATCGAGATGTACAACGAGGCCGGCCAACTGGTGATCGCCTACAAGGTCTACCGCTGCTGGGTTTCAGAGTACCAGGCCCTGCCCGATCTCGACGCTAACGCCAATGCCGTGGCCATCCAGACGATCAAGCTAGAGAACGAGGGCTGGGAGCGCGACTACGAGGTGCCGGAGCCCGGCGAGCCGAGTTTCACCGAACCTGCGTAGCGAAGTTGTTCTCTACGTATGGTTGGTGAAGGGGGTTTCTGATATAACGCCGGGGAAACCAGGTCTCCCCACGCTGCTGCTCATCGGGGCGCCGGGCGACCCCGACAGCGGTTGCGAAATGGGGAAACCGGGTTTCCCCAACCCCTGTCCGCCAGGGTGGCAAGCGTCCCTGGAAGCGGTTGGAGGGTGGGGAACGCGGGGTTTCCCGCGCCCCTCCCCGGAAGAGGCGCCTGTGTTCACCTCAAAAACCATCGCGCATCCTATGGCTGATGAATTGTCTTCTAGTTTGGCGGGCTTGTCGGCAAACGCCATCTTGCGTCTGTGGGAGATTGGCGCGGCCCAGCATCCACTCGACCGGGCGCTGACCTTTCTGATGGTGGCCGAACCGGGCCTGACGCGCGCCGAACTGGCCCGCTTACCGGTCGGTCACCGTGATGCCCGTCTGCTGGCCCTGTACGCGCGCCTCTACGGACCGCAGATCGCCGGCCAGGGGCGCTGTCCGACCTGTGACGAGAGGGCGGAGTTTGAACTGGACGCGCGCGCAGTGCTGGCCATCGCCGACAATGACGATCGGCTGGCGCCAATGAGCGTGACCAGTGGTGACTATGTGGTGACATATCGCCTTCCCGACAGCTTCGACCTGGCCGAGATCGCCCGGCTGGCCGACGTGGACCAGGCCCGGCAGCGGCTGCTGGAGCGCTGCATCGTGCAGGCGACGTGCGACGGCGCGGAGATCGCGGCGGAGCAACTGCCGGCGGAGATCGTGGCCCTGGTGGCCGAGCAGATGGCCGCCCGCGACCCGCTGGCGGTGATCGAAGTGGAGCTGACGTGTCCTGTCTGCGGCTCCCAATGGGAGCCCGTCCTCGACATTGTCACGCTTCTGTGGACCAGGCTTGAGGCGCAGGCCCGACGACTGTTGCACGAAGTTCACACGCTGGCCCGCGCCTATGGCTGGCGTGAGAGCGACATCCTGGCGCTCAGCCCGGCCCGCCGGCAGGCCTATCTGGCATTAACCTGAACCTATGGGAAACCGGGTTTCCCCACTCCCCTGCCTGAGGAGAGGGTTTGAGAGAGCTGCGCCTTCCTACGCGAGTCTGGTTTCATTCCTGGAGAATGACAGGACGGCACGTTCAACCGGCAAGCGTGGCTGTAGCAGATAACAGACAACCATGGCCGATCTGCTGACAAAGCTGGTCCAGCGCACACTGGGGCTTGCACCGACAGTTGCGCCATCGATCGTCCCGCTCTTTGCGCCAGACGCATCGCTCTCCGGCGCCACGGCGCCGGTCGTTGCGGCGCCCCCGGATGCCCCTTCGGCGATCGTTGCGGCGTCTGAGGCCGAACCTGCACCGCGCCCGGAGGCGCCATCGGCTGAGGACGGGGCGCCCGTAGCCGCGACCAGCGCCGTCGCGAGCATGCTCACAGCTCCAACGGCTGAAGCCGGGGTGTCGCGTCACGCCGGGGATCGGCAATCTGCAGCGCCGGCCACCTCACAGCCGCCGGTGATTGAGATCAGCACGGGTCGGGTCGCGGATGCTTTCGGGTCCACCACGGCGCCGCAACTCCGGCCCACTGCGTCCCGCGAGGCCGGAAAGGCCGAGGGCCACAGGAGCGACGATGCGCTCCTCCTGCCGCCTCACGAGCCGGGGCCGCCGCGCGCCGTCCCCCGCGCCCCGGCGGCGCCCGTAGCCGGGCCGCCGCCACAGCCACCAGGGCGCCCGTCGTCGGCGCCGCTGGCTGAGGCGGCTATACCGTGGGAGGATTCGCCAGATACGGCGCTGCTGATGCCGCTCAACCCGCCCGTAGCCGCGACCGGCGCCGTCGCGAGCATCCTCACGACCCCGACGGCTGAGGCCGGCCCGTCGCGCCGCGGTGAGCCCGTCGCGGCCGCGTCCGGGCCGCCGGTGATTGAGATCACCATTGGTCGAGTGGAGGTGCGCGCCGTGCAGCCGCCAGCGCCCGCCCGATCCAGACCGGCGGCTCCGCCTGCGCCGCAGGTGTCGCTCGAAGAGTATCTGCGCCGGCAGAACGGGGGGAAACGATGAGCAATTTCCTGGCCATTGCCACCGTCACCGCCACGCTGCGCCAGATGCTCGAAGATGCGATTAGCCGCGATGTGCCGGGCGCCACGGCTACCGCGGTGCGGCCCAACGCCCCGAACAACCAACTGCCCAATCCGGGGGTCAATCTGTATCTCTACCACGTGACACCGAATGCCGCCTGGCGCAATGCCGACGTGCCGACCCGCGCCGCCGACGGGGGCCTGGTGCAACGCCCCCGCGCCGCCGTCGATCTGCACTACCTGCTGTCGTTCTACGGAAATGACGGCGACCTGGAACCGCAACGGGTCCTGGGCAGCGCCCTGCGCGCCTTGCACGAGCGCCCGGTGCTTCCGCGGGGGGCCTTGCGCGAGGTGATCGCCGCGACCCCCGTCCTCGCCGCTTCCAACCTCGACTCAGAGGTTGAGTCGGTGAAGTTTACGCAAACGCCGCTCTCGCTCGAAGAGCTGTCGAAGCTCTGGTCAGTCTTCTTCCAGACGCCCTACGTGCTCTCAGTGGCCCTGCAGGCGGGTGTGGTGCTGATCGAGGGCCAGGGCGCCCCGCGCGCGACCCTGCCCGTGCGCGAGCGCAACGTGTATGTGGTCACCTTCCGCCAGCCGGTCATCGAGCGGATTGATGCGGCGGCCGGTATTGGGCAACCCATTCTGGCCGGCGCCGACATCCGCATCGTCGGGAGTAACCTGCGTGGCGACAGCACGCGCGTGCGCTTCGGCGAGACGCTGGTCACCCCACCGGCTAGCCAGGTCGGCGATGCGGCGATTGACGTGGCGCTGCCGGCCGGATTGCGCGCTGGTGTGCAGAGCGTGCAGGTCGTGCATCCGCGGCTGATGGGCACGCCGCCCACCCCGCACAGCGGTATTGAGTCGAATGCGGCGGCCTTCGTCTTGCAGCCGACAGTCGGTTTTGCTGTGTCGAATAGTACGTCGGTGGTTGTGGATGGCGTGACGCTCCGTTCAGCCACGCTCACCGTCACCTTTAACCCGGCTGTCGGTCGAACGCAGCGGGTCAGGTTGCTGATCTATGAGTTCAACGCGCCGGATGACCGTCCCGCGCGGGCCTACGTCTTTGACGCGCCACCGGACAACGGCATCACTAGCCCGGCGCAGTCCGAGACAACAACCGTAGCCTTCCGCGTGGAGCGCGTCTTCCCTGGCGCCTACCTGGCGCGTGTGCAGGTGGACGGGGCCGCAAGCCCGCTCACGGTTGACGGCAGCGGGCGCTTTACCGGGCCGCTGGTGACGATCTAGGCGCAATACGTTTCCCATCCGTGGACGCGGGGCATCAGGTCCCCTCTCAACCTCCCCACGTTGGGGGAGGAGCCGGTCTCTCCCCTCTGGCGGAAGCAGGCCTGGGAGGACCGGTCGCCTTATTTGAAACCTATCGGATCCAGGTGGCGGGAGCGGGAAAGCCTGGTTTCCCCGCGCTCTGGCTCGAACGAAGGTTTTTGAGGAGCGAGTCTGTCAGGAAACGCCCTTCCCCGGCAGCGAGCGCAAGTGGAGGCAGAGCGAGGCCGATGACACCCCTCCATCCACTTCACGAATCACCGACGGCGCCTGCGGTCCCCTCGGAGCAGGCCGGGGCGGCCGACTGGCACGCGGCCAACCAGCGTTATCTGCGGGCTGCGCTCGACCTGGTGGCCGTGTATCTGACACGGCCGGCCCACGCCGCCGACCGCGAGCGCGCCATTGACCAGGCGCAGCGCCAGCTTCAACTGGCCGCTGTCGCGCTGCCCACGGCGGCCGCGCTTGACACCCTGTGCGCCGGCTTCGGGCTGTCGCCCTTCGAGCGCGACCTGCTGCTGCTGTGCGCCGGGCCGGAGCTGGACGCGAGCTTCGGCCCGTTGCTGGCGGAAGCGGGGGGCGATCCGGCGCGGCCACAGCCGACCTTCAGCCTGGCGCTGGCCGCGCTGCCCGACGCTCACTGGAGCGCGCTGGCGCCCGAGGCGCCTCTGCGCCGCTGGCGGCTGGTCGAGGTCGCGGCCGGCCCGGCGCTGGTCACCAGCCCGCTGCGGCTCGACGAGCGCGTGTTGCACTACCTGCTGGGCGTAAACTACCTGGACAATCGGCTGGCCGGGATCGTGGAGCCGGTGCGCGCCGCCGGGCCGCTGGCGCCGTCTCATCAGGCGCTGGCCGGCCGCATGGCCGGGTTGTGGGCGCAGCCGCTGGCCGCCGGCCCGCTGCCCGTGGTGCAGTTGCGCGGCCCGGAGAGCGCCGACCGCCGCGAGATCGCCGCAGCCGCCTGCCGCAGCCTCGGCTGGGAGCTGTTCGCCCTGGCCGCCGCCGACCTGCCGGCCGACCCGCGCGAGCTGGAGGCGCTGATGCGGCTGTGGGAGCGCGAGGCGATCCTGGCCCGCGCTGCGCTGCTGCTCGACTGCGACGAGCTCGACGCGGCCGACCCGGCGCGGCAGCGGGCAGCCATCCGGCTTGCCCGGGTGCTGGACGGCCCGCTCATCCTCGCCGGCCGCGAGCCGCGTCCCCTGGCTGGCCGGCCCTCGGTCAGCCTGGAGGTTGCCCGGCCGGCCTTCCAGGAGCGCAGGCTGCTGTGGCAACAGGCCCTGGGTGGACGCGCGGCCAGCATGGACGGCCAGATCGAGGCCCTGGCGGCGCAGTTCAGCCTGGGCGCGGCCGCCATCCGCGACGCAGCCGTGGAGGCCGCCGGCGCCCTGCCGGAGGGCCACGCTGGATCGGAGGGCGAGCGACTGTGGCAGGCCTGCCGGTCCCGGTCACGGCCACGGCTGGACGAGCTGGCCCAGCGCATCCACTCACCCGCAACGTGGGACGATCTGGTGTTGCCCCCGGCGCAGCTCCAGACCCTGCGCGACCTGGCGGGCCAGGTGCGGCAGCGGACAAAGGTCTACGAGCAGTGGGGCTTTGCCGCCCGGAGCAGCCGGGGCCTGGGCATCAGCGCGCTGTTCACGGGCGCGAGCGGCACCGGCAAGACCCTGGCCGCCGAGGTGATCGCCAACGAGCTGCGGCTGGACCTCTATCGCATTGACCTGAGCCAGGTGGTGAGCAAGTACATCGGCGAGACCGAGAAGAACCTGCGCCGGGTGTTCGACGCGGCCGAGGACGGCGGCGCCGTCCTGCTGTTCGACGAGGCCGACGCGCTCTTCGGCAAGCGCAGCGAGGTGAAGGACAGCCACGACCGCTACGCCAACATCGAGATCAGCTATCTGCTGCAGCGCATGGAGGCCTACCGCGGGCTGGCCATCCTGACCACCAACATGAAGGACGCGCTGGACACGGCCTTCCTGCGCCGCATCCGCTTCGTCGTCCACTTCCCCTTCCCCGACTCGGGGCAGCGCGCCGAGATCTGGCGGCGCATGTTCCCGCCGGCCACGCCCACCGAGGGGCTGGACATCGGCCGGCTGGCGCGGCTCAAGGTAGCGGGCGGCAACATCCGCAACATCGCGCTCAACGCCGCCTTCCTGGCCGCCGACGCCGGCGAGCCGGTGCGCATGGCCCATCTGCTGCGCGCGGCGCAGCTCGAGTACGCCAAACTGGAGCGGACGCTGACCGCGGGCGAGGTGGGCGATTGGGGGTAGGAGGATTGTGGATTGCGGATTGCGGATTTCGTGAGGAACGAGATGACGATGACGAACGTGCGGCTGCGGATTGACGAGCTCGTGCTGGAGGGCTTCCCGCC
>OGCI01000584.1_pt1 | contig 39509 bp, 32 predicted proteins | sample 1570021 | NCBI WGS metagenome assembly OGCI01 (sample SAMN06264664, study PRJEB24512) | hot springs metagenome | isolation source: Hot spring water | place: South Africa: Tshipise | collected 2015-06-21 | reverse complement strand
CAGGCCCATCAGATACGAGATGTCTTGGGTCCAGTATACGCCCACCAGTTCCCAGGCGATCTGGGTGCTGTCTGCGTCGGGGCGGATCAGGCCTTGCTCCTTGCCCTCTTCGATGATGTCGGCGATGGCTTGGGTGGCGGTGCGCTGGTGCTCGGCCAGGGCCTCGCGCAATCCGCAAGAGGGGGGGGCGGCCACGAACTCGAACAGGGGATACACGAATCTTTCTTCGTCGGAGGTCAGGGTACCGAAATGCCGACGCCCGATGGCGCGCAGTCGGTCGAGTGCGTTCTGGCCCTCGCCGGCCCGAATGACGTCGAAGATCCGTTCGTACACCAAGTCCATAGCAGCCAGAAGCATCTGCTGCCGGCTACTGAAGTAACGATAAAGCGTAGCTTCGGACACACCGGCAGCAGCGGCGATGCGGGAGGTGCTGGTGGCCTGCACGCCATGCTTGGCTACCAGGTCCGTGACCACCTCGATTATCTGCCTCCGCCTCTGAGCGGCAGGTAGGCGGCGCTTTCCGCGTACGGCAGGCATGGATGCATGGTAGCGCATAGCGTCGCCTACCAAGCAGACTCAGGCCGGGATCACTGGCAGGATGATGTGCGAGGGATGCTCCCGGTCGTGATAGTAGGTGTCGGTCCCCACTTTTATGCCGTAGTAGTGCCCGCCGAAGTCGAGCGCGGGGGAGTCGCCGCAGGCAAGATCCACCCGGATGCGGTGTCCTTTCTTGAAGAGGTTGCTGGTGGGCCACACCTCGATCTCGAACTTGTAGACCTTGCCCGGCTCGATGGGCTGCGGCTTGTCGTGCAGGTAGTAGGGCCGATAGGGTTTGGAAAGGTCCTCGCTCTTAGTGCAAGCGTGCGAAGCCTTCAGCCAGCCCCGGGTGAGTATCAGACCCCTTGGCGGCAAGCCCGGTATCTGCTCGTCGTCGGGCGCCTGGTCGACCAAGCGGCAGAAGAAGTCCGTGTTCTGCTGATCGGACGAGGCGTAAAGCACAAGCACGATGTTGCCGGTCACCTGGAGGTCTTCTTCCAAGGGGGCGCTCGTGAAGGTGCAGATACGCTTCTGGCCGTAGATCACACCGTTCTCCTCGACCACCGCGGTGCCGCCTCCTGAAAAATGAGTCCAGTCCGGATCGGGATAAGAATAGGAGAACGAGCTCTCACTCTCGGTGGGCGGTTCCCAGCGCAGGCTTCCGTCGTTGAGGGACTCCACGGCTCCGCTCTTGGCCGCATTGAAATACAGCTTGCGATACTCGGTCTGGGGAAGCGGCCAATCTTCATACAGGCGGTACTCATCGGCGCCTCGCACGAACACCGACACCGGAGGCTCTTCCATAAAGCCGGTGTCGTTGCCTTTGAGCCAGTGGTCGTACCAACGCAGCATGAGGAGTTTCATCTCCGTGGAGTTGAAGATCGCCATCTCGTCGCCGTCCATCAGGCCGTGGACGAGCATCATCTTCTTGGGTACTTCGAGTTCCTCGTACCCGCGGACCACGCCTCGCAAGTGCAGACCTACCTTGTGTAGAGCTCCCACCACGAAGACGGGTACTTTGATCTTCTTGAAATCGGGGTTGCGCAGCTTCCAGAAATCGTCATAGGTGGGGTGGTTGATCACATGCCACACCATGTCCCATTTCCCCATATCCGGGTTCGGAGCTGGAGTGCCGAACCGGTCGGGAATCCCCAACCGGTAGTGGCCGCGGATCTCCCACATATGCCAGGCAGTGGGGAAGCCGACGGCCATCATGCCCCCGTGCCAGGCCACGTCGCGGTAAAGGTCGGCGCCGGCGTCCCAAGGCAGGATGCAGGTCAAGTGAGGCGGTTGCTGGACAGCAGCGAACCACTGGCTCCAGGCGAGAAGCGACTCCCCCAGCATGCCCACTTGCCCGTTGCACCATTCTTGGGCGGCTATCCACTCGGTCATGTCGTAGAGGTCGTTCTGCATCTCCTGGCCGAAGAGGTCCCACTGACCGGTCGGGGAGTGCCCCGTACCCCGGGAATCGCTGTGCACGAACACGTAGCCCCTACTGACAAAGAACTCGATGTCGTTGGTCTCGCGCATGTGAAAGATGGGCCAGAGAGGCAGGTGGTCCAGGTCTTTCTGGTAAGAATCAGCGGCGTGCAGAGCGGGGAACTTGCCTGGAGCGTCGGGGCGGTAGATGTTGCAGGCGATCTGGGTGCCGTCCCGCATGGTCATCATCACGTCGCGCTCCACAGTCATCTTGTACTGCGGCTGGCTCAGTTTCTCGGCTGGGAAGTCAGGCGGAAGCATGGTGCGCATGATCTCGGGCTTGAGGGTCTTTGAATACATGGAAACCTCCCGGTGTCCCGCTGACGTCGGACTGGTGACGTCCCTTTTCTCCGCTACATACGTTACAACTACCGAAGCTGTAGGACTGCGCTATAGTCAATACGGATGAAACGAGCCGATAATTACGTTATGACATTCCCAACATTTAGCAAAGGATCTGGGAAAGGAGATCGTCTGGCATCCCGGCAGGCGCGGCCTAGTGACTGGGCGACGGCGGCGAACCCAGAGAAGGCAAGTGATCGAAGTGATCAGTCTGTGCTCTCCGGACGAAGGTCGCCGGCCGGGCGGGGTCGCTCACTCGAGCTCCTTCTAGCAGCTGCTCTGGCTACGGTGGTTAGTCTCGTCTTGCTGCTCGGTGCTTGCGGCGGCTCTTCCGGCTCGACTGTATCCAGCGCGGCAAGCGGGAGCACGATGGCGAAGAGCGAGCTCCCAACGGTCTCGGAACAGCCGGAGGGCGAGTCTGCTGAAGACAGCGGGATCACCGGAGGGACCGAGGGGAACGGTGCGGCGGGTGGCCAGACTGGCGAGGCGCCGCTGGAAGAGCCCACCACTCTTTCGTCCACAGAGACTACTTCAACTGCTGTGTCTGTGCCCAAGACCACTAGTACTACCGAGAAGCTAGTCGCTGGCGAGACCCGCCTGGACGACGGCACGGTCAAAGTGATGGGTTTCATCGAACGAGTCTGGGAGTCTGGGGGCAAGCGTTGGCTACGCATAGACTACGCTGAGTTCTTGACCGGGGACGAAGCAAAGCAGGCGGCCATCAAAGCCGGGCAACTTGCCCCTGGAGAAGAGCTGGCCAACGACTATTTCATCCGCAACGAGAGCCACACTCTGCGCGAGTACCAGGTATCGTCCTTGGTGCAGATAACCACATCCTCTTGGCATGGAATCCTTGGGGAGGCGACCACCTGGGAGGAGTTCAAAGCCTTCTGGAGCGACTCGCCCCCCGATCCCGAGGCGGGTTTTCTCAAAGAGTCTCCTTGGTGGATCGTGCGTGACGGCCAGCTAGTGGTAAGGATCGACGAGCAATACCTGCCGTAGCAGGGGCGTCGGCAGACGCTGTTGCCGCTGACCTCAAAGTGGCAGCAAGTCCAGCGAGCGAAAGGAGTGGGGTATGAAAGTAGACAGCTCGCAAGGTGCCAGGAGAGCGCGATCTGCACCTGGAGGGGGAAGGTTGCTCCTTGTCCTCATGCTGGCAAGCATGCTGGCAGTGGCGGTAGGATGCGGCAAGAAAGAAGAGACCACGACGATAAGTCCGCCCGAGACCACCATGAGTACACTTCCCCCCGAGACCACTACGACCACACTTCCCCCCGAGACCACCACGACCCTATTCGATATCCACTCAGTAACGTCGAGTACCGAGCCGGAGACCACAACTTCCACTACAGAAGCACTTTCCAGCGCGGAGACGCGATTGCCCAGCGGTCATATCAAGGCTATGGGCTACATCACGCGCGTCTGGGAGTCTAGCGGCAAACGTTGGATCGAGATCGACTATGCGGAATTCGTCCATGATCGTGACGAGATGACCCGGCTAGCCAGGGAAGCCGGAGAGATAGGCCCCGATGAGGAATGGGACCTCGAGTACTACATCAAGAACCTCAATCCTCAGCTACGCACCTTCCAGGTGTCCGACTCGGTGGTGATAACCACTTCGACCCGTTGGGTGCCGGGCGATGACTGGGAAGCGCCCTGCACCTGGGCCGATTTCATGAGTTTCTGGGGGCCGGGGCCTTTCCCAGAATCGGAAGGGCACTTGCATGCGGTGCCCTGGTGGATCGAACGGGCTGGTCGCCTCGTAGTCAGGATCGACGAGCAGTATCTGCCGTAGTCCGGTCGCTCACAGGCGGGTGGCCTTCTTGCGGGCTTCGACGTCCAGGATCGCTTTGCGGACCCGGACCGACTGAGGGGTGACCTCGACCAGCTCGTCGTCCGCGATCCACTCCAGGGCCTGGTCCAAGGAGAGACGCCGAGGGACTTTGAGGGGGACATCCACTTCCTTGGTCTCTGCCCGATAGTTCCCCAGCTTCTTGGTCTTGGTGGGGTTGCAACCCAGGTCTCCGGACCGGGAGTGTTCCCCCACGACCATCCCTGCGTACACCGGGTCCAGGGGGGAGACGAACAGGGTGCCACGCGCCTGCAGGTTCTCAAGAGCGTAGCCGGTGGCTACACCGGTTTCCAAGCTGACTAGCGAGCCACGCTCCCGTCGGGTCACCTCGCCCCGCCAAAGGCCGTAACCGAGGAACCGCGAGGACAGGAGGCCGAGCCCCCGGGTGTCGGTTAGGAACTCGCTGCGGTAGCCGAGGAGGCCGCGGGTGGGGATAGTCAGCTGCAGACGGACCATCCCCCTACCGTCGTTGTGCATACCTGTTATTTCGGCTTTGCGTAGGGCCAGTTTCTCGATGACGAGACCTTGGAACTCCTCGGGCACCTCTACGCTCAACTCTTCCAACGGTTCCAGCAGGTCGCCCTTCTCGTCCCGTCGGGTGATGACCTCCGGGCGCGAAACACACAACTCCAAGCCCTCCCGGCGCATCTCCTCGATCAGTATGGCCAGGTGCAGCTCTCCGCGCCCCGACACCTTGAGGCTGTCGGGTCGGCCCAGGTCTTCCACACGCAGGGCGACATTGACACGGGCTTCGCGCTCAAGACGGTCTCGGATCTGGCGGAGGGTCACTGCCTGGCCCTCCCGACCGGCAAAGGGCCCGCTGTTCACCAGGAAGAGCATGGAAACGGTAGGCTCCTCCACCTCCAAGGGGGCTAGCGCGGGGTCGGCCGACTCCGGTGCCGACAGGGTGTCGCCCAAGCTCAGATCGGTGGGAAGATTGACCCACACGATATCTCCGGCTTGGACCTCCTCCACTTCCACCCGGTCCAGCCCCCGAGTGACCCAGAGATGGGCACTGCGGGTCGGTTCAGTGGCGACCACAGTCCACTCCCGGCCTTGGGTCCAAGCGGTCACCGTACGCACTAGCTCTTCACCGCGCCGATGAGAACCCTCAAGGACACGACCGCAGCCGATGCGGCCCAGGTAGTCGCTCCAGGCCAGAGTGCATATCTGCATGCGGAAAGGAGCCCCCAGGTCGGCGCGAGGTGGCGGCACCTCTCTGACGATGGTCTCAAAGAGGGGGTCCATGCCCTCTGGGGGCTCACGATCAGGGTCACGGACCATCCAGCCTTCCAGGGCTGACCCGAAAACCACTGGGAAATCGGCTTGCTCGTCGGTAGCTCCCAGTTCCAGGAAGAGGTCGAAAGTCTTGTCCAAGGCCCCGTGAGGGTCAGCCCCCAGGCGGTCGACCTTGTTCACCACCACGACGGGCCGCATGCCCAGGCGTAACGCTCGCATGAGGACGTAGCGAGTCTGCGGCATGGGACCCTCGTTCGCGTCCACCAGTAAGAGCACGGAGTCGACCATGGAGAGGATGCGCTCCACCTCGCCCGAGAAGTCCGCATGCCCAGGAGTGTCGATGATGTTGATGCAGTAGTCTTGCCACTCCACGGTGCAATGCTTGGCGCGTATGGTGATGCCACGCTCCCTCTCCAACTCGTAGCTATCCATCACCCGTTCCTCTATGCGCTGGTTGTCCCGGAACACACGGGTGGCTCGGAAGATGGAGTCGATCAAGGTGGTCTTACCGTGATCGATATGAGCGACGATGGCTATGTTGCGTATTCTCTGCGACACGGCCGCGCATTATAGCCTGGGTTCGGTGGGTTTCCCCGGGGTGATCTATGCCGGTAATGCCAAAGTAGCTTGCATCGCGGGCACTGAGGTGCTAGAAGGGAGTGACAGGCGACTTTGGATGAGCAGAGTCAGGTGGGTCTGGGTTCTACTGGGCTTGAGGGGAGAGCAAGGGGGACTGCGTGGAGGAAGCCGAGCTTACGTACAAACCACCCCGCCAACGTCGTAGTCGGGAATCGTTGGAGCGCATTCTTGACGCTGCGGAAGAATTGATCCGCGCGCGTGGCTTTGACGCCATGACCATCGCGGAAGTGGTCGATCGCTCCCGATCCTCGGTCGGTAGTATCTATGCGCGCTTCCCCAACAAGCTCGGGCTGCTACGGGCTGTGCATTCCCGGTATCTCAACCGCGTCCAGGACGAGGTGTTCGCAGCCTTGGACCGAGCTGACTCCGAGAGCGAGAGTCTGGAGGACTTGGTGGAACGGGTAGTACGCGTGGTGGCCTCTCATCTCTTGAGTGAGCCGCAGCTTTTTCGCGCCTTCATCGTCGAGGCCGTGTTCGACTCCAAAGTGAGAGCACAAGGGGAGCGCACAAACGCCGCTCGCCGCAACAAGGTGATGGAGGTTCTGCTCAGGCATCGTGACGAGATCTGCCATCCTGATCCCGAGTCCGCCGCACGCTGGTTCTACTCTTTCTGCATGGCCCTGCTGCGCGAGCGCATCACTTTTGGTGAGGCTGCGGAACTGACAGGCGGCTTTCCTGACGAGGCGCTTATCCGGGAACTTACCCGCACCGGTCTCGCTTACCTCACCGGCAAGGCTCCCGACTCCGTCGAGCCACAGGGTTCTTAGACGCGGCGGCCAGGGGTGACTGGTAGTGCCGCTGGCATGTCCTACCCTTGTCTTCTAGGTGTATTGCGGCTGCGCGTGCTGCGCCCATGCCTTATCGCGTCTGCGCCTATTGCGCCGCAGGATTTAGAATGATATTCTGCTTCTATAGGGGCAGCGCCAGGTTTTCTGGAAAAGGCCGGTATTATACCGAAGGGAGTCGTGCGTGAAGACCATCGACCTCGAGAACCACTTCCTCACCCCAACTTGGTTGGAAGCTCTTCATGCCAACAAGGGCTTCCCCACCGTCGATCCGCAGAAGGGTCTGGGTTTTGCCCCTGACGCCTGGATGCCACTGGCGGTCGAGCCCAAACTGGCCGATGTGGCGGAGGCCCGGCTCCGGCTGATGGATGAAGCCGGGGTCGACTATGCTGTGCTTTCGGTCACCTCTCCGGGGGCGGAGCAGTTCCCGCCTGAGATCGGCAAGAAGGTGGCTAGGGACGCCAATGACTTCCTCGCCCGGGTCATCGAGAAATATCCCGAGCGCTTTGGCGGTTTCGCCTGTCTTGCCCCCAAGGACCCGGAGTGGTCGGCGGCGGAGCTCGAGCGCTGCATCAAAGAGCTAGGTTTTTCTGGCTGGAATACTCACTCCAACTATGGCGACTCCTATCTGGACGAGAAGAAGTACTGGCCCCTTCTCGCCAAGTGCGAAGAGCTCGACATCCCCATTTACTTGCATCCGGCCGTGCCCAAGATCGCCGAACTACGGGAGTTCGGGATGGTGCTGAGTGGCCCCACCCTTGGCTTCGGTACTGACGTGACCTACTGCTTCATGCGCATGATCGTGCGGGGAGTGTTCGACGCCTATCCCAAGCTCAAGATCATCATGGGTCATTTCGGCGAAGCGTTGCCCTTCCTGGTCGACCGGGTCAATCGGGCCTGGATGCAGAACCATGCCAAGCCCAATCCTGAGATCGGAGAGGGTTGCAAGATGCCGGCCGGTCACTACATCAAGCACAACCTCTGGGTGACCACCAGCGGCAACTACTTGCCGGCCGCTTTCTACTGCACCCGCGACAGCCTGGGGATGGACCGTATCCTGCTGGGGACCGATTTCCCGTACGAGAACATGAAAGACTGTATGGACTTCTTGCGCAGCCTACCGCTCACTGCCGAGGAGGCCTACGCCTTGTTCGAAGGCAATGCGAGGGCCCTCGGGTTCTAGACTTCCTTCTACCTTGGGGGCGGCGCGGAGGTACCCGGAACCCTCCGCGCCGCCCCTTTAGGTTCGCTATCCTAGTGTCACCGTGAGAACCATGGAGACCAGCACTGCCAGCGCCGAGGACCCGTCGCGTTCACTGCCTGTGCTTTTCGGTACCCAGTTCTATATCGGGGTCATGCTTATCACACTGGGACCGGTGCTCGACTCCATTCTGAAAGATCTTGGTCTCTCGCTGGCCCAGGGCGGACTGCTCTCCCTTTCCTTCTATGCTGGTCGGGTGACGGGCATGCTACTTCTCAACTTCGCCCTGGCCCGGGTGCCTCTCAAGACCATCATGGTGGCCTGCGCCTGGGTGGTGGCTCTTGGCTCGGCCGCGGCTGGTCTGCTCTCCTTCAATCTGGGCTTTCTGATGGCAGCTCTGTATGTGAGCGGAGTAGCCGGGGTCATACCCAACGCTGTCTCGGGAGTATGGGTAGCCGCACACGTGGAGAAGGGTCTGGAGCGGGCCATGCTGCTGATCGCCGCCTTCTTTGCCTTGGGGGTGGTGGTGGCGCCCCTGGCCATAGGCGGCCTGTTGCAGGCGGGCGTCACCTGGCGCATGATTTTCATAGGAGAAGCGGTCCTTTCGGTGGTGGTGGCCGGGGTTCTGACCCTTCTTCCTTTTGCCGACGTCAGGGGAAGGCAGAATCTTGGGCTCGTTCACCTGAGGGGACTGGCCTCCTCCCGGCGCCTTCTCTTGACCGTGATGCTGGCCGCCATCTTCTCTTATGTGGCGACGGAAGGCATGCTAGGCGTATGGCTGCCCAAGCACCAGGTGGAGGTGTTCGGGGCAGGTCCGGCGGTCGCGGCGCTGAGCGTCACTCTCTTTTGGTCGGGGATCACCGTGGGACGCTACCTGGCGGTGCCGCTCACCCGCACTCATTCGCCAGCTCGTCTTCTAGCCGGTTTTGCGGGCATGGAGGCGGTCTTTATCGCCGCCACCGCTCTGGCGCCGAGTCTCTTGTGGTCGCAGGTCTTCGCCTTCTTGGCTGGTCTGGGAGCCTCGGCCTGCTGGCCTTTGGTGGCCTGCTATACACCACGGTTCCCGGGCTGGTACTCGGGCGTAGTGTATTCCTTGATGATGCTGGCAGGCACTGGGGCCTACTCCACCTTCTCGTATGTGGTCGGACCTGCCGCTGAGGCACTAGGCATGTCGATAGCTTTGGCTCTGGCGGCGGTACCGGCGACGGCCGTGATGATTCTCGCCCTGGTGCTAGAGCGGGCCGGCCGGGCGCCCTCGCTCTCCCCTGCCTCGCCCACTGGAAGGGAGCACAGCCTAGAATGAAGGGCGCATGCCGCGGGTCACTCCTCCGGCTGGCAAGGGGCCGGGGAGCTTCTGATCCCTCCTCTGCCGAGCCCTCCGTCACTGCGGGTACTGCCAGCGCGGCCTACGCCTCGCTCTATGCCGCCACCTTCCTGGTGGGCGTAACCATGATCTCGCTGGGGCCCCTTCTGGACCCCATCCTGGCCGAGCTTGGTATTCCGCTGGCGCAAGGAGGGCTCTTGAGTGTGGGCTTCGCCGTGGGCATGCTGGTGGGGGTCATTTCGCTCAATCTCTTTCTGGCCCGTGTTTCGGCAGCCTGGACGATCGTACTTGCGGCCTGGCTCGAGGCGGCGGGTCTTGCGGCCTCCGGTCTGCTCGCCCGCGGCCTATGGTCCCTCTTCGTGGCTTACTTCTTCGTAGGTCTGGGCGTGGTCTTTCTCAACAGTCTTCCCGGCATGTGGGTAGGCTGCCACGTCAAGACTGGAACGCACCGAGCCATGGTGATCCTGCTTCTCTTCTTCGCCTTGGGGATGATGGCCACCCCGCTCGCCATCGCCCTGGCCCTGGCCCTAGGCGGTAGCTGGAGGTGGGTGTTCGTCGCCGAGGCGGTGCTGTCCCTCCTGGTGGCGCTCCTTCTCACTGTCCAGCCCCTGAGTGACATCAAAGGCCGCGAGAACCTACGGCTCCGGCAGGTACGAGCGGTCATCGGGTTCAATCCGGTGTTGTTCGCCGTGGTACTCACTGCGTCTGTCCTCTACATCGGCGCCGAGTTCATCCTCAACGTGTGGTTGCCCAAGTTTGCCATCGAAACCTTCGGGGTGGGAAAGTCGGTGGCAGGGATCGCGGTGACCCTGTTCTGGGTGGGGCTGCTGACCGGCCGCCTGGCGATGGTCGAACTCACGCGACGAGTGGCCGCTTCGCGCTTGCTTGCTCTCGGCATGGGAGTGATGGCTGTCTTTGCGCTGGGGGTGGCCTTCTCCGTGTCGGTAGAGATGGTGATGGTCATGGCCTTCCTGAGCGGGCTGGGTGCCTCAGGGGCGTTCCCCCTCATCCTGGGCTTCTCGGGACGGTTCCCGGCATGGCACGCGGGAGTTGTATACTCCGGAGTCATCATGGCTGGAGCGCTGGGTCGCATAGTCTTTCCCTATCTCATAGGCCCCATCGCGGAGAAGGCCGGCTTTCGTCTGGCCATGGGCCTGGCCTTCGTGCTTGCCGGGGCGTGCTCTGGGCTGGCGTTCTACCTGCGGCGGGTCTCCGGAGAGGGTGAGGCCGCCGGCTAGGGCGCGCCGCCGGCTCCGCCGGCGGCGCGCCAGTCCTGTATACTCCGGCATCTCGACCCTTGGAGGTAAGGAGCGAAGATGAGGGCCAATCTGGTCAGCCCGTCATCAGCACATCTTTCATACGCCATACGTGACATCGTCAGTTTCGCCGAGCTGGTCCGTCGGCACGGAGTGGAGATCACCTGGGAGAACATCGGGGACCCGGTCGCCAAGGGCGAGAGGGTAGAGCCCTGGATCCGCCAGATCATGCACGAAGTGCTGGAGATAGAGGACTCCTGGGGCTACTGCCCCACCGAAGGTTTCCTGGAAGCGCGCGAGGCCCTGGCCGAGCATGTGAACGCGCGGCCGGGAGCTCGGGTGACTCCGGCCGACATCATCTTCTTCAACGGGGTGGCCGACGCCGTGGCCAAGGTCTACGGGTTCTTGAGCGCGCATGCCCGGGTCATCGGCCCCTCCCCGGCTTACAGCACCCACTCCTCGGCCGAGTCTGCCCACTGCGCTCTGCCCCACCTCACCTACGATCTTGATCCCGAGAACAGCTGGATGCCCGACTTCGTCGACCTGCGTCGCAAGCTGGAGTCGTACCCTGCCATCGCTGGGATCCTCCTCATCAATCCCAACAATCCCACCGGCGCGGTCTACCCGCCCGAGGTGCTGGAACGCTTCGTGGCTTTGGCCCGGGAGTTCGACCTTTTCCTGGTCGCCGATGAGATCTACATCCACATGGTGTTCCCCGGCGTGGAGACCGTGCATCTCTCCGAAGTGGCCACCGATGTACCGGCGGTGGTGATGAGGGGCATCTCCAAGGAAGTACCTTGGCCGGGGTCGCGTTGCGGGTGGATAGAAGTGCTCAACCGCTCTCGCGACCAGAACTTCTCCGCCTACATCGATTCCGTGCTTGCCGCCAAGCGCTTGGAGGTCTGCTCCACGAGCGGGCCCCAACTGGCGGTACCCCGCATCTTCGGCGACCCGCGCTATGCCGACCATCTGGCAAGGAGGGCCCAGACCTTCGCTAAGCGGGCCCAGCAAGCCTACGAGATCCTCAGGCAGGTGCCAGGGATCAAAGTCCATCCCGCCCAGGGCGCCTTCTACATGACCGTGCTGTTCGAAGCGGGGACGCTCACGGGCACCAACCGCCTCCCTATCGCCGACCCCCAGCTGCGGGAGCTGGTGGAGCAGCAGTGTAAGGGCGCGGCCCCGGATGCCTGCTTCGTGTATCAACTTCTGGCCTCCACGGGCATCTGCGTGGTGCCGCTGAGCGGTTTCTTCACTCCGCGTCCGGGCTTTCGCTTCACATTGCTGGAGACCGATGACGCCAAGCGAGAGTGGATCTTCCGTACCCTGGCCGAGGCGCTCACCACCTACATAGAAAGCGGCAAGACGAGCTCCAGGCCGGTCGAGCGTAGCCTTGCTAGGACCTAGCCGGACCTAGCTGGACCTAGCCAGGCCCTGGCTAGACCTGGCCAGCCTACTCCCCGCTCTGGACCAGTTCGACGACAATACCGTCAGGGTCTCGGAAGTAACACCAGCGCCACACTGGCCTTTCCTGGTCGCGGATGGTGCGGACAGGGGTGTGGAAGAGCACTCCCGCTTCCCGTAGCCGCGCGACCTCGGCCTCGATGTCTTGGGTGAGCAGGGCCAGGTGAGCCGATCCGGCCTGGGCGGGCTGCCCGTGATAAGGCGGGCTAGCTGGTTGCAGGTATTGGATCAGCTCCAACCGCGTGCCGGCCAGTTCCAGATCAGCTATCCAGATCTCGGCTGGCTGAGTCCCTTTCTCGGGGGGTGGACCCCAAAGGGCATCGCCTAGATCGGGTGCCTGACGATGTTTGCGCCCTATCAGGCGGAACCCCAGCAGGCGAGTGTAGAAATCGACTGAGCGGTCCAGGTCGGTGACGGTGAGACTGACATGATGGACGCCCATAACGGCCATGATGGCGCGCTCCTTTTCTTGCCTCAGACTTTCTCAACGCGTCGGACCTCTGCCTGCGCTAGATAGCGGCGCGGCTCTATCCCGACCCGATTCTACCCGGTCTTGGCTGGACCGGCCCGCTCGCTCTCGCGGTGGGTAGCCGTGCGGGGCTGGTATCCTCTTCTTCGATGAGTGACGCGACAAAGAAGTGCGAACCTTCGCGCCATAGTCCCTGGGAGCGGACCAAGCGAGCGCTTCTCATTGCTGCGGGTACTGCTGCCGTGGCCCTGGCCGTGGTGGGCGTGCTGCTGCCTGTTCTCCCTACCGTGCCCTTCTTGTTGATTGCAGCTTACTGCTATGCCCGCAGTTCGGAGCGCTTCTACTGCTGGCTCACCAACAACCGGGTCTTCGGACCGCCTCTTGCCCGCTACCTACGCGGAGGCGGGATCGACTGGAGGGTCAAAGCGGGCAGCGTGGCCTTGCTGTGGACCGTCATCCTACTCACCGTGCTCTTGGCCGGTCTTCCCTCTTGGACACGTCTCCTCCTGCTGGTCATCGCGGTGGGGGTGACTGTCCACCTGGTGAGGCTCCAGCCGCGGGTCTGTGCAGAGGGGGATACCCAGCCAGCCGGTCTGCCCGGGCCTCTTGCTCGTCTGCGCGGTAATCGAGGTTTCTCCCTCGGTGTGAGCGGTCTCACCTACCTTGCTGCTTTCGCCTGCGCCTGGGGAGCAGTGAAGGTATGGGGACCCCTGCCCCCCTTGGCCGAGCTCGCGGTGGGCACTCTGGCTGCCACTGGGCTGGTCTTCGTGGCTTCACTGCTGTTCGACAACTCCAGCCTTTATGACCCCTACTGGAGTTTGCAGCCTCTTGCCATCACCGTCTACTACCTGTGGACTGGTCGGGCTGCTTTGGCCTCTCGTGACCTGCTGTTGGCCTGCCTTGTCTTCGTCTACGCGGTCAGACTCACCAGCAACTTCTATCGGGACTGGCAGGGGCTGGCGCAGGAAGACTTCCGCTACGTCGCCTTCCGCCGGCGTTACGGCAAGCTGTACTGGCCGCTGAGCTTTTTCGGCATCCATCTGTTCCCGACGGTGCTGGTCTATCTGGGCTGTCTTCCCTTCTACGCCGTGTCACGTTCTCGCGAAGTGCTCCTGGGTTGGCTTGACGGTGTCGCTACGGTGGTCGTCCTAGGTGCTGTCGCCATCGCCTTCGTAGCTGACGAACAACTTCGCCGTTTCCGGCGGCGTTCGTGGGAGCCGGGGCGACATCTCGAGAGGCGATACCTCGACAGCGGTCTCTGGGCTCACAGTCGTCATCCGAACTATCTGGGGGAGATCTCCACCTGGTGGGGATTCTGGCTCTTTGCTCTTGCTGGTGGTGGGGGTTGGTGGTGGACAGGCGGCGGGGCGCTTGCTATCACCCTCCTCTTTGTCTTGGTGAGCGTACCCATGATGGAGAAAAGGATGCTCGCCACCCGTCCGGGCTACGATCGTTACCGCCGGTCTACGCCCATGTTGGTGCCGGGCCTGCGTCTGGGCCGTCGCGTCCGCGAGACTGGCTAGCGGGGACCGGCCGCGGCTGCTGGGACGGTCCCCCTAGGACCGGGGTCCCGCTAGGACTGGGGGTCCCGCTAGGACTGAGGGGTCCCGCTAAGACCGACCCGGCTCGGGTGGCCGGCTGACTCCCCGGCGAGTCTTTTGGCGCTCCCAGGGCTCGCCCACCTCGAGGGCAGTGGCCTGGAGTGACTTGTTGATGTCGCGGATGAACTCGACCAGGGAAGCGATCAAGCAAAGCATGCTCAGGATGAAGAGACCGCTGATCAGCCAGGGTAGGTCGGCGCCGAAAAGCGCGGTCAGAAACAGCGAGATGACCAAGAGCGCAGCGAAGAGCACGCAGAAAGCGGCCAAGGCGATGGCCCGCCGCACCAGTTCTGCCCGCTGTCCCAGGATCAGCAGTTGAGCTTCGAGGCTCGGTTCATCGGCGGTGGAAACTTGGCGCGCTTGTTGCGCGAGAGCCCGGGAGCGGTCGACGATGCGACCCAGCCGGTTGGTCATGGTGAGAAGGAGCAAGCCGACCCCGGAGATCACTACCACGGGGCCGATGGCAGTCTGCAGTACCGTGACCAGCTGGGAGGTTTCTGTCGCAGCCATATGGGCGATTCTAGCTCATACCAGACCTGGGTGAAGACAGGGTAGACTTGGTTTGACAGTTCTGACCGGTATGGCCGGCCGGGCAACGCAGAGGGAGGAGACGTGACCGAGAAGATCGACATCGCCATCGTCGGTGGCGGCCCCGCGGGACTTACTGCGGCCATCTACGGCGCCAGAGCCAGGGCGAAGACATTAGTGTTCGAAACGGGTCTTCCCGGTGGGCAGATCGTCACCGCCTCGTGGGTGGAGAACTACCCTGGTTTTCCTCAGGGCGTGAGCGGCCAAGAACTAGGCGAGTCGATGTTCCAGCAGGCGGTAGGCCAAGGCGCGGAGGTGCGGACGCTTTCCCCGGTGGAGGGTATCCGCTTGGAGGGCAGGGATTTCGTGCTGTTGGTGGAGGGGCAGGAAGTAAGGGCGAGTACGGTCATCCTGGCCACGGGAGCGGTCCCCAAGAAGCTGGGCGTGCCTGGGGAGGCTGAGTTTGCTGGCAGGGGTGTCTCCTGGTGCGCGACCTGTGACGGGCCTTTGTACCGGGACAAGGTGGTGGCTGTGGTCGGTGGGGGAGATTCCGCCACCCAGGAAGCGCTTTATCTCGCCAAGATCGCCCGGGAGGTGCATCTGATCCATCGCCGCAGCGAGCTGCGCGCCACGCAGTGTCTGCAGGAGGAGTGCTTCTTCCACCCTCAGATAACCATGCATCTTTCGTACGTGATCGAGGAGATCTTGGGGGAGGAGGGGAAGATACGAGGCGTGCGTCTTCGCTCGCGGGTCGACGGCAGCGAGAAGATCCTTCCGGTGGACGGACTTTTCGAATTCGTGGGGGTAGAGCCCCAGACCCAGCTGGTGGCGGGTCTCTGCGAGCTGGATGAGAATGGTTTTGTCAAAGTGGACGTGAACGGTCTTACCTCATGCCCCGGACTCTACGCGGCCGGCGATGTGGTCTGCCATGACCTCAAGCAGGTGGTCACCGCCTGTGCTCGGGGAGCTCTGGCCGCTACCCACGCTGCTCACTACTTGGAGACGCGCGACTTGAGCGCTTGAGCGCAGAGCTGGCTCACGTTCACCACATCCAGCTCGGCCTCTGACTGCTGGGCTCCCCAGGCGAGCTGCATCATGCAGGCAGGGCACTCGGTGGCGATGACTCGGGCGCCCGTCGTCTTGAAGAAGCTCATCTTGCGTTGCGCGATGGCAGCGGACGTCTGCGGATGCAGCACGCCGTAGGTGCCAGCCAGACCACAGCAGGAGTCGGCTTCGGCGGCCTCCCGGAAAGCGATGCCTGGCAGAGAACGAAGGATAGCGCGTGGTTGCTCCACTATGTTCTGGTAGCGACGGCCGAGGTGGCAAGGTTCATGGTAGGTCACGACGGTCGGGGCCGGAGTTTCCTCGCCGGGAGGGCCCGATTCCTCGGCGAAGGTGAGAAGGGCTCCGAGACCTCCTCTCTCCATGACGAATTCGCTGAAGCTCCGCGTCTTCTCACTGAGAGCGGCGGCCCGGTCCCTCCAAAGAGGATCTTCCTTGAGCAGGGCGCCATATTCCTTGAGGTGGCCCGAGCAGCTCCCGCACTCCGTCACTACAGCCTCTAGCCGGTCCAAATCTTCCAAGCGGCGTAGATTCTCCTGGGCCAGATGAGAAGCGGCCTCGAGGTCTCCGTAGCCATAAGCCGCCAGCCCGCAGCAGCAGTTGTCCAGTATCTCTACCTGGTATCCCAAGGTCTCGAGCACGCTGACGGTGGCCTCGCCCACCTCAGGAAGCGCGTAGTTGTAGCCACAGGAGACCCAGTAACCCACACGAGGCAGAGGGGCCGAGACGATGGGCAGCGGACGTGTGGCCAGGCGTGAAGTGAGGAGAGGCCCTGGCACCCCTCGACTGAGCTCCATGGCCCGCTCCAGCTTGGGGTTGAGCAAGCGGATCAAGCCGAGGCGGCGGGCCAGGTCGGGCAGCCCGGTGCGGCGCAAGGCCCACAGACTACGCACGATGGAGCGCATCAAGCGGGGACGGGGCAAGAGCCTGCGGAACACCTGACGCTGGAGAAAGCCTCTACCGAAACGCTCTCCGTACTGGTGCCGGAAGGTCACCACCACCTTGTCGGTCTTTACCGCCGAGAAACAAGCCTCAGTGCAGGCGCGGCAGAGCAGACAGTTGGCATAGGCCTCCTTGAGCTCGGGAACAAGCGGCGAGCGTCCCTCTACCAGGTTGCGAAAGAGGGCGAGCTTCCCTCTGGCCACGTGAGCCTCCCGCCCGGTAGCGCGGAATATGGGGCAAACCGGCTGGCAAAACCCGCACTTGCTGCAGGTGACCACGTGGTCATACAGAGCAGAGAACTCCGGGGGGACGGCCTGTGGTCCGGAAGCCTGACCGGCACCCTGCGGCTCAGCCTGCTGGGGCGTGAGCACGAGCTCCGTCTCGGCCATCAGATACCTCCCACAAAACGACCCGGATTAAGCACACCCTGGGGATCGAAGCGCTCCTTCAGCCGGCGCATGATGATGACCGCGGACGGCGGATCACCCCAGGCGTCGAAAGAAGGAGGGAGGAGGGGCGCCCGTTGAGTCACCACCAAAGAGCCGCCCCAGGCTACCGCTGTGGCACGGAGTGCGCTCAGACAGGCGGCCAGGTGGGCGGCGCGGGTCCCGGCGAAGGCCGGGTCGGCCGGAGTGGTGGCGAAGGGCCCGTCGGTTGAGGTGGCGCCTGAGGGCCCGTCGGCTGAGGTGGCGCCTGAGGGCCCCGCGGCACTTGTACTCGCTTTCTGCTCCTTCAGGCCCAGGAAGAGGTCGACCATACCCCGCGCTGCATTGCCGCGGAAGGCCAAAGAGAGGCCGTGTTGGGCGGCCAGTCTCTCCACAGCCTCGACCAGGTCGATGACCCGGCTCAAGGGCAGGCTCGCCCGGGTGCCGACCGTCCCCGCGACCGTGCCGGCTGGTCCCGTGGCCGCCAGCGCTTCATACAGGGCTTCGGCTTCAGAATCCGAGAGGATAGCCTCGGGGGGAGCGGGGTGGATGTCCTTCACTTCTCTTACCGACCGGGCCACAGCGGCCGGATGTCCGGCGAAACCGGCGAGCAGGTAGGGGGTCTCGCCTGAGCCTCTGGACACGACCTCCAACGCGAGCGGCTGGAGATAGGAATCCAGTATGCGGGCGATGGTGGTCTTGGCCTCCGGGTAAGAAGGCAAAGGCAGGATGACCAAGCATTGCGACTGGGGCCGTGGGAGGAGACGGAAGGTGACCTCCGTTATCACGCCAAGTACGCCGAAGGAACCTACGAAGAGCTTGGTCATGTCGTAGCCGGCGACATTCTTCATGGTAAGACCACCGAACTTGACCACACTTCCGTCGGCTAGGACTGCCCGCACTCCCAACACCACATCGCGGACCCCTCCGTAGCCGGCAGAGCGGGCCCCCTGGTCAGCGGTGGCGACTACCCCTCCCACAGTGGCACGGCTGGGAAAGCGGGGATCGAGAGGAAGTACCCGGCCCATGGCCTCGGCCTGGGCTCTCGCTTCGGCGATGGTGGTGCCCGCTGCCGCCGAGAGAGTCAGATTGTCGGCATCGGCGTGACTGAAGCCCCTCAACTCTTCCGTGGAGAGGATGTGGTCCAAGCGGCGAAGAGGATTGCCCCAGCCTGCCTTGGTGCCACCTCCCCGGATGGCTAATGCCGTCCCGTCCGCAGAAGCAGAGGCGAGCAGAGCCGCCACCTGGTTCTCGTCGGTCGGTCTGAGCACGGGCGGAGCCGTCTGGTCCGCGGAAGGGTGATCTGGCTGTACTTGCTGCTGCTCTGCAGTCGGTGACGACGCCCACTCGCCCGATGTATAACCCTGGCGGTCAGGCATGGAGTGCCCCTTTCTGCGCGAAGCCGGTCGTGGCTTCTGCTCGATCTCTTCGGCCGAGACTCTGATCCGACTGCCCAGCCGCCAACTCCGAGGTCGATGGCAGCAATTTGCCTGGGTTTGCCAGACCCCCTGGATCGAAGGCTTCCTTCACCAGGTGTTGCGCTCTGAGTTCGCTCTCCGTAAACACCAGGGGCATGGCTCCCACTTTCTCCAGGCCGATGCCGTGTTCGCCGCTGATAGTACCTCCCAACTCCGTGCACACAGCGAGGATGTCGCGGCAGGCAGCTACTACCCGCTCGTGCTGGGCGGGATCACGACTGTCAAAGAGCAAGATGGGATGCAGATTACCGTCACCAGCATGAAAGACGTTGGCTACGGGTAGACCGTGAGACTCCGCCACCTGTTTGATCTTCCGCAGGGCTACGGGCAACTGCGTGCGGGGGACAGTGCCGTCCGCCACCAGGTAGTTGGGCGCCAGACGAGAAAGGGCCGCGAAAGCTCCCTTACGGCCGCGCCACAAGGCGGCCCGCTCGCTCTCGTCGCGGGCCACGCGGATCTCCCGGACACCCACTTGCCGGCATAGCGTCGTCACCTGCTCGCCGACTGCCAGCACCTCTTCGCGCAGTCCCTCGACCTCGACGAGGAGGACCGCAGCAGCATCACGAGGAAAACCACAGGCGAGACTGTCCTCGATGGCATTGATGGTCAGGTTGTCGATCATCTCCAAAGTGCTGGGCGCAAGACCGGCGGCAACCAGAGCCGAGACAGTGTTGCCGCCCTGCTCCAGGGAATCGCAGACTACGAGCAGGGTCTTGACCGCCTCCGGCAAGTGCAGCAGACGGAGGACTGCAGTGGTAGCGATCCCCAAAGTACCTTCACTCCCTACGAACACCCCGGTGAGGTCAAGACCGGGGGAGTCCGCCTCTTTACTGCCTAGCCACATCACTTCCCCGTCGGCGAGGACCACTTCCAAAGCGAGGACGTGATTGCTCGTCACTCCGTACCGGAAGCAGTGAGGTCCTCCCGCGTTCTCCCCGATATTGCCACCCAGGGTGCAGGCTCGCTGACTGGCGGGGTCGGGGGCGTAGAAGTAACCGTAGGAGGCAAGGGCGGTGGAGATATCGAGGTTGAAGATACCGGTCTGAGCTACCAGGCGTCGATTGGCAAGGTCGAGGCTGAGTACCTTGTTCATGTGCACCATCTCGATGACCACGCCTCCCGGCGGGGCCAGACTGCCCCCGCTGAGGTTGGTTCCGCAACCGCGGGCCACGAAGGGAAGACCCCAGCGGGCGAGCACTCTGACCACAGCGGCCACTTCCTCTGTAGAGCGGACGAACACCACGGCGAGAGGGTCTTGGCGCGCGAGGCAGGCATCGTACTCGTAGGTGGCTAGGTCTACCGGATGGTCGAGGACGTTCTCATTGCCGACGATGACCTTGAGTTCTCGTAGCGGCGTACGTGGCATCGCCTCCACTTCCTGTTTCGGCGGATCTTTGTTCCGGCAGAGTGTCCCCTCCCCGCGGCCCGCTCTATTCCCGCGGGGCAACGCCTGCTATCTTACCCAAACGAGGCCCGGGCTGCGACGAGGGTTGGGCACGGCCAGAAGAAGCCAGCCCCAGGGGCAGCGTATCAGCAGACCACCTAGGAGGCAGCACATGCCAAGAGACTTCGACATCGGGAAGTACCATGACCTCGATCCGGTGACCCGCGTCCTCATGGGTCCGGGGCCGAGCGATGTACCCCCGCGGGTCTTGCGGGCCATGGCCGCGCCCACTCTGGGGCACCTGGATCCGGAGTTCCTCACCCTGATGTCGGAGACCCAGGAACTGCTGCGGGCGGTGTTCCAGACCGATAACGCTCTCACTATCCCTGTGTCAGGGACGGGGAGCGCAGGCATGGAGGCCTGTTTCGTGAACCTCATCGAGCCGGGCGACCAGGTGGCTGTGGTGGTGAAGGGTGTGTTCGGCGCCCGGATGGTCGATTGCGCCAGCCGTCTGGGAGCGGATGTCATCCCTATCGAAGCCGAGTGGGGTCGCGCGGTACAGCCGGAAGCGGTGGAAAAGGCCCTCCAGGGCAGACAGCCGAAGATCTTTGCGGTAGTCCACGCGGAGACGTCCACGGGGGTCTTGCAGCCGCTCTCGGAGATAATCTCTTTGGCCAAGGCGTGGGGAGCTCTCGTGCTGCTCGACTGCGTCACTTCGCTGGGCGGGGTGGAAGTCAAGCTCGACGCCTGGGGTATCGACGCTGCTTTCAGCGGCACGCAGAAGTGTCTTTCCTGCCCCCCGGGGTTGGCGCCCCTCTCCTTCAACGACCAGGCGGTCGCCAAAGTGCGTGCCCGCAAGAGCAAAGTGCCCTCCTGGTATCTCGATCTCACCATGGTCGGTGACTACTGGGGAGCCGAGCGCAAGTATCACCACACGGCTCCGGTCAACATGATCTATGCGCTCCGGGAAGCGCTCCGCATCGTACTCGAGGAAGGCCTGGAGACTAGGTTCGCCCGGCACTGGTTGCACCACCGGGCTCTCGTGGCTGGAATCGAGGCTATGGGCCTGCGAATGAAGGTTCCCCCGGAGGAGCGTCTTGCCACTCTCAACCTGGTGGTGATCCCAGAAGGGGCCGACGATCTCACTACGCGCAGGGCCCTCCTTGCCCAGTTCGGTCTGGAGATAGGGGCGGGTTTGGGACCGTTCGCGGGCAAGGTTTGGCGGGTGGGGTTGCAGGGCCACTCGGCGACTGAGCGCAACGTAATGCTCTTCCTGACGGCGCTCACCAGCGTACTGCGCGCCCAAGGGGTCAAAGTCTCGGGGGACGGTCCTGCGGCTGCTCAAGACGTGTACGCGCACGCTGGTCGATCCTAGACTCGGGCGCGTCGGGCCTAACTTCTTGGCCGCGTGGCCCGCACCCTCTCGGGCGCTAGGGCCCGGCTTGGGTGTGCGGAGGAGGCGAGTGACTGCAGGGCGGCTGCCGGCCCCTACCTTCCCCCCGCCGGGGCGTACTCGGCAAGAGTGACGGATAGAGTGACCGAGTAGCGTGGGGTGAGAGCGGCCTCGTCTGCCTCTACGCTGCGGTCTGTCTCCTCGGTCAGGTCGGCCAGACGCTCGGCTAGCCGGCCGGGACTCAGGTCTGCCTGGGTGAGGTGATACGCGCTGGGGCCCATGCGGGCGACCAGGGCGATCTCCGGGAGGGTCAAAGCCAGCTGCTCCTCGTGGAGGCTGGTGTGGACGAGGTTGAAATGAGTAGCCAGAGCGCGGTGCAGGCGCTCTTCCTTGCCTTTGTCCACGGTGAGAAGGTCCAGGGCCTCCACCAGCTCTTGCAGGTGCCTGTGCGTGGGCCAGACGGCTAGCAGACGCCCTTGCGGGGTGAGTACTCGCCGGAATTCCGCGGCGTTGCGCGGGGCAAACACGTTGAGAACGAGGTCGGCACAGCCACCGGCCAGCGGCAACCCCTTCCAGACGTCGCTCACCACGGCAGCGACTATGCGGGGATGAGCCCGGGCCGCTCGGCGGGTGGCGAACTTCGATAGATCCAGAGCTACCCCGACCCGGTCGGACAAGCGGTCGAGAACGGCAGAAAGGTAGTAGGCAGTACCGGCGCCTGCTTCGACCACGCAGGGGAGGGCCGTGGCGGCGGTGCGGGCCGAGGCCGCCGCGCCCAGAGCGCGGGCGGCGGCCTCGGCCACCCTCTCTCGCAACCGGGCGAAATGACCAGCAGCCAGGAAAGCTTCCCGAGCCGCCACCATGGCGGAAGTGTCAGCCTGGGGGCGCGGGGCTCCCCCCGGCACCAGGTCCACATAACCTTGGCGAGCAATGTCGAAAGAGTGTCCCTGGGGGCAGCGAAGCGCCCCGCGGGCTTCTTGGAAGCTCTCTCCGCACAAAGGACAGCGTAAGAAAGAGAGGGCCCGTGACTGCAAGCGAGACCTCAGCGGGCGGTCCTCAAGGGTATCCTCAACAGCGGAGGCGAAGCCGCCGGGGCAGGACTTGCACTCGCAAAGGCAGTGTGCCCAGGGCCTCGCCGTCGACGTCGAGAAAGAAACGGCGTTCGACTTTAGGGTCGGCGATGGCGAGCTCGATCCGCTCGCACGGGAAATGATGCACGGTGGGCTCGTCTAGGTGCCGACCGCTATAGACAGTGCGCACTTGCTTGGCCAGATAGGGCTTGGTGGGCGAAGTGACGGTGATCACCTCCAGCCTGCCGTCGTCGAGTCGGGCCATGGGGGCCACGTCCATACCTCCGCCAAACCAACGTCCATTGCAGACCGCGACTAGATAAGCGGGAATGATCTCCTCGCGAGCCTGGCCCTGCCACGTGACCTGGGCCTGGAGTCGTTGTTCCTTACTTACCGCGACCGCCAGCAAAGCTGCCAGGTAGTAGCCCGCGCGGCCGCCCACGAATGAGGGCACGGCCTCCACATAGCGGTCGACCAGGCCGCCCAAGCCCGCGGAAAGGACGTTGACGAAGTAGTGCTGCGCAGGCTGGCCGTTTCTGTCCACGAAGTGGGCAAGGCCGACGTCCACCAGTCTTTCCCGGCCCGTGGCCAAAGCTTCCAGGCAAGCCTCCGGGCCTGGCTCCAAGCCTAGGCTACGCCGGAAGTCTCCGCCGGTACCCAGGTCGATCAGACCGACCGCCGGCCCCCCGATGACCGGAGACGTCTTTACCTCCAAGACCCCGTTGGCCACCTCGCTGAAGGTGCCGTCTCCCCCCACAGCCACGAGGAGGGGATACCCCTCCTGCGCACCCTGCCGGGCGAGCTCCTGGGCATGCCCCGGATAAGCGGTGTATGAGACCTCAGCGCCGGGCAGGACTTTCCTGGCTCGGGCCAAGACGGCATCGAGAGCTTGGGAGCGCCGCCGAGCTCCTGAGGCCGGGTTCACTATAAAGAGCGGCGGCTTCATGGGTGGCGCTCCTGTCCCTCAGCGCGAGGCTTGCTGACCACCGGGCTGCCAGCGGGCGAGGTCCAGCCCAGGCGGCCACATTGCTCTCCAGTGGGCGAGAATGGCGGGTATGTCAGCCTTGGCCAGCGCTTGAGCCGCAATGAGTCTGACTCCGCCCAGGTCCAGGTCGCCCTGCTCGAACTCCAGCTCGCCCATGACTTCGCCTGCCTCCACCGGCAGGGTCACCTGCCTATCCAGCTTCACGGTTGCGGTCACGGTCTGCGGACCCAGGACGCGGCGGGTAAAGGGGGCATCGGTGACCAGTCGCACCCTACGACCCAATGGATCGGGCACCGCAAGCTCACTGATCACCGCCCCTTGATCGACCAGATTCGTCAGAGGAGTCATGGCAAAGCCGTAGTTCAACAAAGCCAAGGTCTCCGCGGAGCGGGTCTCATCATCGGCGACTCCCAGGATCACGCTGATCAGGGTGAGGCCGTCCCTAGTCCCGGAGGCGACCAGGCAGTAGCCGGCGTAGGGGGTGGACCCGGTCTTGATCCCGTTGATCCAGGGTTCCTGTCCCAGCAGCTGATTGCTGCTCTTGAGCAAGCGTCCTCCTCCCAGATCGTATTCGGGAGTGGAGACGATCTCTCGGAACACTGGGTCGGCCATGGCAACCCGGGCCAAACAGGCCAGATCGCGGGCGGAAGAGTAGTGCTGCTCGTGGTGTAGTCCGCTTGGGTTGACGAAGTGGGTACGGAGAAGACCCAGTTCCTTGGCTTTCTGGTTCATGGCCGCTACGAACGCTTCCACGCTGCCCTTGGCCGCTATGGCGAGGGTAACTGCAGCGTCATTGCCACTCGCCACCAAGAGGGCGTAAAGCAGCTGGCGTACAGTGAGGCTCTCGCCACGGCGTAGACCGGCAACAGATCCGGGGAGGCCGATGGCTGCGGCTGGCACCTTGACCGTCTGGTCCAGATCTAGCGACTCGAGAACAAGCAGAGCGGTCATGATCTTGGTAGTGGAAGCCATGGGGAGCTTCTCATCAGGATTGCGCGCATAAAGGGCAAAGCCGGTGTCCAGATCCACCAAGATGGCGCCCTGAGCCGTCAGGCGCGGGAGGGCAGGCTCGCCTTGCGGAAAGGCCGGGGTGATCTCCAAAGCCGGCTTAGCTCGCGGTGGCCAGGCCTGGGCTCCGGGGGCCCAAAGGCCAAGCGAGGCGAACGCCACCAAAACGGCGGCTATGAACCAGAACCACGGCCCAGATAGCCGGTATCTCCGCAGCTCGCCAGTCACCGCACTTCTTCGGGAGACCTCGTTACTGGGTAGATGTCACCACCTGTGAGACCTCGCTACTTGAGCACGGCCTTTTTCAGCACCACGGGCTTGACCGGCACGTCGCGGTGGGGGCCGTGAGAGCTGGTTTCGACCTGGGCGATAGCATCCACCACGTCCATCCCCTCTATCACCCGGCCGAAGACGGCGTAACCCCAGCCTCTGGGGGTCTTGGCGGTGTGATCGAGGAAGTCGTTGTCGGCCAGGTTGATGAAGAACTGACTGCTGGCGCTGTGGGGATCGGGTGTCCGGGCCATCGCGACGGTTCCCCGCCTGTTGCTGAGGCCGTTGTCAGCTTCATTGACTATGGGCGGGGCCGTGGGCTTCTGCTTCATGTCGGGTGTGAAGCCTCCGCCCTGGACGACGAAGTCGGCGATCACCCGATGGAAGATTGTGCCGTCGTAATGGCCAGCCGCCACATATTTCAGGAAGTTGGCCGTGGAAAGGGGGGCCTTCACCGGGTCAAGCTCGACCACGATGTCTCCTCTATCCGTCACCAGAGCCACGCGCGGATGTGCTTGCTTTGCCATTTTCGCCTACCTTTCCGGCTCGGCTACCGCTGCTTCCCGGATGCCGGCTCGAAGACACCTGTCTGGAGTATGTTCGCACAGTCCGGGTCAAAGCGTCAGCGTCTGGCTGGACGGCTCTCGGAGAGCTCTACCACCAGCCGGTCCAAGAACAAGCCTACGTCGGTCACGACACCGATGGTCTGGAAACTTCCTCGGTCGGAGAGCTTGGTGGCGACAGCCGGGTTGATATCGACGCATACAGTGTGCACAGCCGCAGGCAAGAGATTGCCTGTCGCGATGGAATGCAGCATGCTGCAAAGCATCAGGCAGAGCCCGGCCCCGCGGACGGCCTCCCGCATGGCCTGCTGGGCCTGCACCGAGTCGGTGATGACGTCGGGAAGCGGTCCGTCATCGCGGATAGAACCGGCCAGGACGAAGGGCACGTGGTGACGCACCAGTTCATAGAACAAGCCTTTCTGGAGGACGCCCTGCTCAACGGCCTGGCGGATACCCCCGCAGGCGCGGATGCGGTTGATGGCCCGCAGATGATGTTCATGGCCGCCCTCCACCGATTCGCCCTCGGCCAAGTTGATGCCCAGCGAGGTGTTGTAGAAGGCCGACTCGATGTCGTGCACGGCCACGGCGTTTCCGCCTAGTACGACGTCTACCCAACCGCCGGCCACCAGGCGGGCGAAAGCAGGGGCCGCACCAGTGTGTATGACCGCTGGTCCCAGCACGGCCACGATCCTCTTGCCCTCGGCCCGGTTCTGTCGCATCAGGCGAGCTACCTTGGCCACCACGGAGTGTTTGGGTTTCTCGGAGGATACGGCTGAGCCCATGAATCCAAAGACGCGGCTAGCCTGATCACGCTCCAGGGGGATGACGCGCAGACCGCGGTCGCCCACCAGGATGAGGTCCCCGGCCCGTACCTGGGCGATGGGCACGGTCCAAGCTCTCGGGGTCTGAGGGTCCACGGCGATGCCGCAATCCATCTCCGGCCATTCCACGGGTATCCAGTGACCAGCGAGGCGGACGTAGGTTTCCAGATTGGTGGTGGAATAGAAATCCTCGGGGAAGACTCCGTCGGCGGGGGCGGGCTCCAGCTGGACATCCTGTTGATCTACTACTTGGGCTCCGTGCTTTCGCAGTCCCCGGAGGATAGTGGCAAGATGCTCGTCATCTCTGGCTGTGACGCGGATCAGCGCCGAAGAGGGGTCGTCTTTGTTCCGACCCACCTGGAAGTGAAGGATGTGGTAATCCCCGCCTCGCTCCAAGATGTCGTCAAGCACGCGCGGTAGAAGCAGGGAGTCGATGATGTGGCCTTCTAATCGGATGTCTTCATAGACGCTCATGGCCGAGGCCCTTTCTTCTCAGCGTGACCTGGAGGCTGGGGGCGGCGCTCACCGGCCCTGCAAGCGCACGGCCGGTGAGCGCCGCCACCGAGGCCCTTGCACCTGCGCAGCGTACAGCGATAGTCGTCGTATCAATAGTAGTCTTGATGCTTGCCGTCGCAATGAGGTGCTTTGGCGGTCAGGCCGCAGCTACACAGAGAGACCGTCCCCAGTCCGTCCACCTCAAACGCGAGGGGGGTCATGTCGGTGCCCTCGTGGGATCCGTCGCAGAAAGGGACGTTCTTGGTCTCCCCGCACTGGCACCAGTAATAGGTGCCGGCGGGTAGCCGCTTGAGCACAGGCATGTTGAGACCGCGCGCGTTCTTGAACTTCATCCTGGGTGACCTCCTTTCTGCTTACTCGCTGCCCAGTCCGCTTTTCCGCCAGGAGGCGGCGGTCGGTCTCCGCTGTTTCGGCGCTCAAGGCGCTGGCAACCGCTGCCCCCAAGCACTGATCTGCCGAGCACTAATCTACTACGCGGCCGGTCGCCTGGGGTAGCAGCAGGGTAGGGAGCTGCTGCGGGTAGCGGTCCCGGCGACGGCAAGGCCCTGGCAGCCCGCGCGTACCAGCTCCCGGATCAAGCCGTGGGGTCGACCACCCGTCCCAGGAATAGGATCGCACCGGTGTCGCGGTCCCGTAGCGCGAACAAGAACGGCCGGTCGATCACCAGAGTGATCTGCTCGACCGGTGCGGCGGTACCGCGCATGACCACCGCTGTGGCTGCAGCCGCCTCAGTGCCTTCCTCGTCCACTGCGATATAGGCTTCGTGGATGACCTCGTCTATGAAGAGTTTCTCAGCTGCGGTCATCGCAGAAAAATCCGCCGACTCGGGAAGGAAAGCCGTCTTCATCCCCATGACCTCGAGAGCCTCTTTCAACCCCGCCTGGGTGCGAAACTCGAACTTGGGCAGAGTGAGATCCACCTCTCGTTCTGCGGACAAGCCGGCGGCCGCCTCGCTGATCAGTCCCTGGGCAAGCTGCTGCTCGATCTCGGCGAACTTCCCAGAGTCAGGCACCACTAGGAGCAGCGAGAGCTCTTCGCGCAGGTAAGGCAGCTCGACAGCCTTCCAACTTGGCCCTTCAGCGTACGGGAAGCTGGCGGATTGCCTCATCATGGGGGTGTCGACCGTGTTGCCCGCAAGCGTCGTGAATCTGCCGGGAGCGGTGAAAGCCTTGTCGAACTGATAGGCCCAGGTGGCATCCAGGTACACCGCGTTGACCAGAACCAGTCGGGTCAGGGTGTCGAGCGCGCCCTCTGGGATCAGCTCGGGGATCTTACCCTCCGTCTGCTCGGCCACCCAGGAGTTTATGGCCCTGCGAGCTTTCTCCGCCTCGGTCTTGTAGTCCACAAGACGCACGCCGGCTCCGTAGTTGACGGCAAGGGTGTCCAAGAAAGCCTGTGTGAAGGGCAGGTCCTTCTGGGCCCACAGACTGTTGGCAGTACGTACCAAAACGCCCACGTCCTTGCCCTCGGCGTCTTTGCCTTGCCAACTGCGTGACTCGAGCAGCTGGTCCAAGGCGTTGAAGGCTTGGTGGAGCGCCTCGCCTTGCAGGTCAAGGTGGAGGGTAGCCGCCATCTCCTCGGCCGTGGGGCCGGCAGCACCCGCGTAGGTCATCACGAGGGCAGTGACGATGCTTGCGGGCGAGAAGACCAGGTTGCCGCCCTCGGCTTGCTTGGCCAGTTCTTGGTAAAGATCAGCCCCGAAAGTCTCGAACGTCTTAGCCGCGGAGAGCACGTTGGACCGGGGACTGGAGGGCAAGACGCGGGCAAGGTCAGAGGCGGCAAGCATGACACCCTCTGAGGAAACCGAGGTGCTCGAGGGACCGGTGTTGCCCTCAGGCGAAGTGGAGCCGCATCCCCCGACCGCGAGTGTAAGCCCGATCACCACAGTGACGGAGAGAAGAACGACAGCAAAGAAACGCGCGGGCTTTGAACCGAGACGAGCTTTTTTCGAGCCTAAGCCTTTCATGCGCCCCCTCCTTGGATCCTTGACCTCGAATGATGCTGCGACGACCCGGCAAGCGCCCGGGTTCCAGGCGGCCTGTTCGACCTCTCCTGTCGCCCCTCGTGCTTCCTCTGGTCAAGTTTTCGTTCACGCTGGCTCGCAGAAGGCAAGGGTAGGCACGTCCACGATGGTCGCCCCTCCGTCCGCGGTGATGACCGCGCCGGTGACGATGGAGGCTTGCTCTGAGGCAAGAAAGCGACAGATGCTGGCGATCTCTTCTGGCTCTGCCGGGCGTCGCAGGGGAACATCCCTGGTAACGAGAGCATAGGTCTGTTCCAGGCTGAGACCCTTGGCTTGAGCGAGCTCTTTCAGCTCTGCGTCAGCCATAGGCGTCTTGACCCAACCCGGGCACACTACGTTCACGGGCACTCCCCGCGGGCCATAATCGCGCGCTAGCGAACGGGCCAGGCCGATGAGCCCGTGTTTGGCGGTGGTGTACCCGCAGACCTCTGTGCCAGCGGCAAGACCCGCGATGGATGAGATGATGACGATGCACCCCTGTCGGTCGATCAAATAGGGGAGACACTCGCGGGCCACTACAAAGGCGGTGTCCAAGTTGGCCCGCAGACCCTGGGCCCAGGCTTCATCAGTGGTATCCAGCACCGAACCTGCGGCGAACCTGCGGCTGTAGCTCCGGCAGCCGCTATGAGCACGTCCAGTCCTCCCCAGTGGGTGTGGATAGTGGCCAGGGCTTCCTTCATGAACTGGGAGTCGGCGGCATCCCCAGCCAGGGCCAACCCCCCTATCTCCCGAGCCAGCTGTTCGAGAGGCTCCCGTCTCCGACCTACTACGGCCACGTGGGCGCCTTCGCTAGCGAAGCGGCGGGCGCAGGCTGCACCGATACCGGTCCCGCCTCCGGTCACCAGCACTACCTTACCAGCAAACGTCATGGCCCCTCCTTCCCGGTTTTGACGAACATGTTACGCGTTCGTGACACCGTCGGCCGCGCAAGGACTAGAATAGGTAAGCGACAGACTCAAGCCCTGCGCAGGCTTAGGTGGCGGGCAGGGTCGCCTGTCACTATGGGCAAACGCGGCGAACGGTGGCTGATGAAGCGCTCCTTCTACTACACCCGGCCTCACGATACCTACCCTCGGCGGCTGCTCCGGGCCCTGCTCTCCCTGCTGGTGCCAGGGTTGGGTCAGCTGGTGGCGGGAGCTCGCAGACGGGGTGTGGTCATGCTGGTCATGGTAGGGGCGGTCTTGTTGGCGGCCCTGATTGTAGTCAGCCTGGGGGTTGACACCATCCTTTCCTATCTCGTCCAGCCCAAGGTGCTTCTGGCGCTCATGGGCCTCAACGTGCTTCTTCTACTGTTCCGCGTCTATGCCATGATCGACGCCTATCTCACCGAGCGGCCAGGCGCTTTCTCACCTCCTCGTCCCCAGGGACTGCGCCTGGGCCTGGTGGGGGTGGCCCTGGCCTTGCTCCTGGCCGTCACGGTCGTACCTCATGCGGTGGCGGGCTACTACGCGGCCATCTCTCACAATCTGGTGACCTCGGTCTTTGCTGGAGACGACGGCCATCAGGGTGGCAGCACCACCACGGCGCGCAGTATCCCGGGCTCGAGTTCCTCGGTGACCAGTCGCACCACCACTACCGAGGTCACATTGGACTTTGGAGCTGACGAGCGTATGACCGTCTTGCTCATCGGTTCCGACCGCGGTTACGGACGTAGAGGGGCCCGAGCCGACTCTATCAACATAGCTACTGTCGATCTGAAGACCGGTCAGGTGGCCTTGTTCGGTATCCCTCGCAACGTCGCCCAGACTCCGCTTGGTCCGAAGACGGCCAAAGCCCTAGGCAAGACGGTCTATCCTGACATCATAAACAGTCTGTACACGGCAGGGTGGCAGCACCCAGAGCTGGCTCCGGAGGGCGGTGATCCAGGGGCGGAAGCAGTCCGGGAGACGGCAAGCCTGATCCTCGGCATCCCCATCGACTACTACGCCGTGGTCGACATGATGGGTCTGGTGGATATGGTGGATGCCCTGGGCGGGGTCACCATCCGCCTGGCCAACCCCATGAACATCACCTACGCCCCGCTGGAGGAAGGCGGAGAGAAGGTCACCTACCATTTTCCAGCCGGCGTGCAGCATCTGAATGGTATGGAGGCTCTGGCGGTGGCTCGCAACCGCTCTGACAGCGACGACTACGCTCGCATGGCCCGGCAGCGCTGTATCCTGATGGCCCTCCTGGCCCAGAATGGCGTGGGAGAGTTGACCCTGCGCTTCCCGAAAATAGCTTCCGCAATCAAGAAGAACCTCATGACCAACCTTCCTATAGATGCGCTACCTACCCTCATCAAATTGCGTAGCAAACTGAACACCACGGAGATGATCTCGGTGGGCTTCGTGCCTCCTGACTACATCTCGGGCCGCACTGCTGAACGGTATCCCATACTCGATCTGGCAAAGGTGCGCCAGACGGTGCGCACCATCATCGAACAGCCCGACAAGTGGCTCGCTGAGCACGCGCCGACCTCCACCCCGACGGGCACCAGCCCCAACTCCTGCTGGCAGATCAGCAAAGAGGAGAGAGAGGCTGCCGAGAAGGGCGAATGAAAGCCCCGCTAACCTAGGGGAGCCAGGGCTTGTTCTAAGTCAGCTATGAGGTCCGCGGGATCCTCCAGTCCCACCGAAAGCCGGAAGATGCCCTCGCCTGCGTAAGCCCGGTAGGACGCCTCCTGCTCAGGGGTCAGTTTGAACGAGGAGCGTAGCAAGTCCTCGGTGGGCAGATAGATGATGAGGCTGCGTGGATGTCCCAACGAGACCGCGTAGTGGATGATCTCAAGGCGTTCCGACAAGAGCTGGGCGGCGCGTGGTCCGTCGGCGACCTGGAAGGTCAACATACCCGAGAAGTTACTGAGCTGCCGCTTGGCCAGCTCATGCTGGGGATGTGACTCCAGACCGGGGTAGACCACCTTGGTGATCAGGGGGTGAGACTCCAGGTAGCGAGCCACGGCCAACGCCCCCGCCTGGTGGGCGGCCATGCGCAAGGGGAGGGTAGCCGCTCCCCGGATGATGAGCCAGGCGTTGAAGGGGCTGAGGACGCCTCCCATGTGAATGGCCAGGGAACGTAGGCCAGCCAGGTCACTGCGGCGGCCTGCCACCGCTCCCCCGATGGCGTCGCCGTGGCCGCAGATGTACTTGGTGAGGGAATGGATCACGTAGTCGGCCCCTGAGGCGGCTGGACGCAGACCCACCGGGGTAGCGAAGGTGGAGTCGACTGCCACTGCCGCTCCGGCCTGGTGCGCGAGCTGGGTCACAGCCTCCACGTCGCTAAGGCGAAGCAGAGGATTAGCCGGTGTTTCCAGGTAGACGAGGCGGGTGTGGGGACGGAGTGCGGCCTCCACATTGGCGACCTGGGAAGTGTCTACTCGAGTGACCTCGATGCCCAAGCGAGGCAGCTCGTCATTGGCCAGCTCCGAGGCGGCGGCGTAAGTCACGTCGCTCATGACCAGGTGGTCGCCCGGCTTAAGCACGTGTAGGAAGAGGGCGGTGATGGCGGCCATGCCGCTGGCAAAAGCTACGCAATCTTCCGTACCCTCGAGCGCGGCCAACTTGTGTTCGAGTTGGGAGACAGTGGGGTTGCCCCAGCGGGTGTAGACCCAGGGCGTGTTCTCGGTGATGTCGTCGGCTGAGAACGAGATGCCAGGCTCGATCACGAACGTGGTGGACATCACCAGGTCAGGGGCAGAAGACCGCGTGAAGGGGTTGGGCGGGTTGCCGGCGTGGATAGCGGCTGTTCTCATTCCTACCTTTTGTGACGGTTTCAAGGAATCCCTCTGCTTGAGTCTGCTTTGTCCGGTCAGAATGCATTGTGCCACAGGGAGCTGGGCAAGGTCTGGAAGTGTGCGTCCCCTTACCCACAAGGGGCGTCGCCCCCGCCAGCCTCGGCCCGCCCCCGCCAGCCTCGCCCCCGGCCCGACAGCGCAGGCCCAGCCCCCCGCGGCGTCGGCCCGGCCCAGCGACCTCGGCGTCGCAGTGATATTGTGCCCGTGTACATTGGTCAAGGTGACGGCACCACGCGAAGAATGCGGCTTAGGGGAGGAATGGACATGCCTTCTGACACGCAGCCCGATCTCTCACGGCTTGTCGGAGCTCTTGACATCCGGGAGCCGGTCATCGGGTTTTATGACGCACCTGATCCGGCTCCCTTTGCACCGTTGGTTGTACCTCATGGTCGAGAATGTGTCTTCAGGTCCGTCGCGGCCTGGCGGGAAGGCAAAACCCTGCACATCACCAGGGACAAACACGGCTGCGGAGCCCGCCACCTCTTGGGTCTTGACGACAGGTCGCGGGAGGAGATGATCGAATTCCTGTGGGGCGAGGAGGGCCTGAGGGCCACCCCTGAATTGATGGGCGAATGGCTCGATTCGGCGCCGCGTTATCGGCCGAGGTACGAGCACCTTCTCATCGGACCCCTCCGGCCGGAACAGTACTCCTATCTGCGCACGGCCACCTTCTACGTGAACTCTGACCAACTGTCGGTCTTGGCGGTAGGCGCCAGTTATTACCACCATCCTACCGACCCGCCGTCTTTGGTCAGCCGATTCGGGTCTGGTTGCATGCAGCTCACCTGCCTGTTCGAGAGTCTGGATATGCCCCAAGCCCTGATAGGGGCGACCGACCACGCCGCGCGGAGCTACTTGGAGCCTTGGCTTCTGGCCTTCACGGTCACCAAGCCGATGCTGGAGCGGCTCTGCCAGTGGGCTGCGGATCCTCGGAGCTCTCTCCACACCCGCTTCACCAAGTCTTTAGTGCGGGCCAGAGGCGGCTCTTTGGCCATGGAGAGCCGGGAGCCCGGGGCTTGACGGTCTCTTGGTCATGAACGGGGTCGGACGGTTGGATCTGGAGTTCCTCCGACAGCGTCTGCGCGCTCGGTGCAGCGAGACCTCGGTGGAGTGGTCGCAGTCGCTGGCGCCAGGTTCGGGCCGGGAGGCGGAAGCGGGCCTTACCGGCATCCCCTCTGCCCCCGCCCCCACACCCTTTGTCCCGCCGGCCACACCGGCCGCGGTGCTGGTGGGCTTGCTTGACGAGGGCGGCGAGACGCGTGTCATTCTGACCCGCCGCACCACAGACTTGTCCGACCATCCTGGGGAGATCAGTCTGCCTGGAGGTCGGCTCGAGCCCCAGGATACGGGACCGGAGGCAGCAGCGCTCCGCGAGGCTCAGGAAGAGGTGGGCCTGCCGCCGGACCGGGTGAGGGTGCTCGGTTGTCTTCCCGCGTACCGCACGGTCACCGACTACTGCGTGCACCCGGTGGTGGGCTGGGTGGAGTCCCCGGTCTTACTGCGGCCTGATCCGAAGGAAGTGGCCGAGGTGTTCTTGGTCCCCTTGAGTCTCATCCTTGATCCTGCTAACTACGGACTTGGCAGCGTGGTACGGAACGGGGTCCGGCGTACTTACTATGAGCTCTTCTACGAGGGGAGGCGCATCTGGGGGGCCACGGCAGGCATCCTGGTCTCGTTGGCCCGCCTCTTGGCGGAAGAAGGCTGACAGGGGAACGCGGAAGGGCGAAGCAGTGACGCCTCCCCGGTCCCTCAGGGACCGGGGAGGCTCGGGTGACTGGAGGGCACTTGACCCGACCCACCCAAACGGGGCAGAACGCACGAGAAGTGAGAAACGCAAGAGGGGTGATGACGTGACCGATATTTCCATCGCGGAGAGTCGACCTTCTCTCGAAGAGTGGCTGGCCGACATCAAGCGAGGCCCGGACGCAGCCCGCATCGGTATGTACTTGATACACAACGGGGTGGTCCGGGGGACCTCCCGAGATGGCTCTCCGGTGTCGGCTATGCAGCTGACCTACGACCGTGACCGGCTGAGGACTGCTCTTGCCGAGATCGGGTCACGCCCTGGCCTAGTGGCTGTGCGGGCTTGGGTCAACGAGGGTCGGCTGGACGTGGGTGATGACATCATGATGGTGGTGGTCGCCGGTGACATCCGCGAGCACGTGATCGGGGCCTTACAGGACCTCGTAAGGCTCATCAAGACCGAGGTGGTGAAGGAGACCGAGCTGGCCTAAGTGCCTCAAACGCGGACCGGCATCAGGCGCAGACCGGCATTAAGCGCGGACCGACATCAGGCGCAAGAAGACCGGGGCTACTTGGGGCTGCCCACCAGATCAAAGGCATCTACACCGATATTGGTGTCGGTGGCGCGGCTGTTCCTCGTGCCTGTCCATTCGATCCGGACCGTGTGCAGGTAGGGCGTCAGGCTGCCGGTATCCCATACCTTCTGTTTCCAAAGGACGGCAGGGCTATAGAGGTCGACGGTCGTTACGGTCTTGCCGTCCACGATGACCCGGGCCTTGCCGTAGACAGGGCTGGTCTTGGCTATCCAGGCGAGCGAAGAGCCCACGAAGCTGACGGTTATGCTCGCTCCATTCGAGTTCGCGTAGCGGAAGCTGCCTCCGGAGGCGGAAGCGGTCGAGCTGGTCTTCCAGGTGCCTGCGTAGACGATCCAAGGTTCGGTCTGTTCGTAGCGGACTGGTGTGGGCGGCGGGGCTTGAGTCACGGTGCCCACTATGTCGAAAGCATCCACTGTGATGGCGGACTCGGTCGCCCCCGCGTTCTTAGTGCCGGTCCACTCGATCCTGATGGTGTGTGTGCCAGAAACCAAAGTGCCGGTATCCCAGACCTTCTTCTGGTAGGTCACGGAAGAGTTGTAAAGATCGACGGTCACCGGCGCACTGTCGTCGACACTCACTTTGGCTTTGCCGCAACGAGGACCCACGGCCGCGATCCAGGCGAGGTAGGTGCCGTCAAAAGTCACGGTGACCGTTGCGCCGGCCTCGTCAGCCCGCCGGTAGCTGCCCCCCGAAGCGTCTGTCGCCGAAACGGCAGTCCAGCCCCCGGCGTAGGCGAAGCGGCTGTCCTTCTGCTCATACCGGGTGGGCGGCGGGGACGGAGCGGCGGCCGGCGTGGCCGAGACCTGGGTGAGGGTGCCCACTATGTCGACTGCGTCCAGGCTCACCCGGGTGCCGCCCGAGGCTTGGCTTCGCTGTCCCAACCAGGAGATCACGACAGTGTGGACGCCATCAGCAAGGGCCCCGGTGGACCACACCTTCTGTTGCCGCAGAGTGGTGGAGTTGTAGAGGTCTACGGTGACCGGGGCTCCTCCATCGAGGCTGACGGCCGCCTTGCCCATCGTGTAGCCCTTGGTGGCGATCCAGTCGAGCCGGGTGCCGGAGAAGGTGATGGTGGCAGTTGCGGCAGAGTCGGCGTACTTGTAACTACCGCCAGAAGAGCCTGAGGCGGTGTAAGTGAGCCAAGTGCCGGTGTAGGCGATCTTGCTGTGGTCCTGTTCATAGCGGGTGACTGTCGGGTCCGAGCTGGGGGGAGCTACAGAGGCCTGGGCGAGAGTGCCAAGGACATCGAACGCGTCCAGGTTGATGTAGGTGTTGCTTGCCGCCGAGTTCTTGAGGCCGGTCCACTCGATCTTGACCGTGTGGGTGCCCGAAGCCAACTTACCCGTTTCCCAAACTTTCTGCTGGTAGAGCGTGGAAGCGCTGTAGAGGTCGATGGTGACCGGAGCTTGCCCATCGAGTGTCACCTTGGCCTTGCCGTATACCGGGCTCTTCTTGGTGATCCAGCACAAGGAGGTGCCGCTGAAGGTGACGGTCACAGAGGCGCCGGCCGACTTGGTGTAGCGGAAGCTGCCCCCCGAGTACGAGGAGCTCGAGCCGCTGCTCCAGGTGCCGGAGTAGGCGAGATTGGCGTCGTTCTCTTCATAGCGGAAATACGGTGAAATGAGCCGGCGCGCACAGTTGTAGCTGGAGCGAAAGGCATCTTCGATGGTGACCAGGTCGCCGCTACGGGGGGCGTTGATCATCAGACCCCCGCCTACATAGATGCCCACGTGGCTGATGGGAGAGTAGAAGAAGACCAAGTCTCCAGGGAGAAGGTCTTCTTTCGCCACGGCGGTGCCGTAGGTCGCCTGCGAGCGTGAGTAGTGCGGCAGACTGATTCCGAACTTGCTATACACGTATTTCACCAGGCCGGAACAGTCGAACCCGGTGCTTGGACTTTCCCCGGCCCAGAGGTAGGGGATCCCCACGTACTTGATGGCCTCTTCTACGATCTTATGCCCGTTGGGAACCGGTCCATCGTAGCGGTAGAGGTATATGTCCTTGACATTGGCAGGGCTGGCTCCCCAGAAGTTGTAGGCCGTCACTTCAGCTGGGCCCGGGCCGAAAGCGGGCGGCATGGACAGAATGGTGAGTTGAGTGGCCGAGTCCACCTTCCAGTCGCTGCTGGGCACGTCAACCTTGCCCACCCGGACTTTGGTGACGCCGGTCAGAGCGCTGCCGGTGACCACGACCTTGTTCCCGCCAGCGACCGGCCCGCCGGTGGCGCTGAGCCCGGTGATGCGGGGACTGTTGAGGCTCTTCACCTCTCTGTACACCGGCCAGCCCAAGCCGACGAAGTCGATCTTCTTGATCTGCGTAGCCCGAGTCTTGAGTGCAGTTGCCGTTGGCTCTGCTAAGGCGGAAGCTTTGCTGAAAAGGAGCACACCTTTGTCCTTGGCCAGGTACGCCGCGGCGATCTGCCCGTCAGAGTACTTGTCGCCCGGCACCAGACCTATGGCGGCAAAGCTTAGCCACCCCTGACTGGCGGCATAGTCGGCCAACTTGGCGCAGAGATCGTAGCGGCCATCAGGATCGTTGCTTGTTGCTGTACCGGTTATGCGCTTAGTGACGGTGAATCCAGAAGGTGTGAGGTTGGTTCCCACCACCAGGCCGGCACTTAGGCCCAGCTCTGCCAGGGTGTCCGCGGAGACCTGGGGGAAGGGACCTGCAGCGGGGGTGAGAATGAGGGGCCAGCCTCGATTGGCGGCGAGCGTGGAGGCTGCTACTGCAGCGTAGTAGTTGTCGCCAGGCACGATGACCGCCTGGGAAACAGAACCTTGTCTTGCAGCTATCTCACGCGCTACCAAGGCGGCAGTCTCGTAACGGTCGGAGCCCTTGATGACAACGATCTGCTCTGGGTCAGTAAGGCCGGGAACGGCGGCTTGGACTGCGGCGACGAGCGTCGAGGACAGCCCCACCAGGAACACCTTCTGCGGCTTCAACCTGGCCAGTTCCGTCGCGACGCTGGGACTCAGGCTCGAAGACGAGGTGAAAAGTAAGGGTCCTCCGTACACACTGGCGAGCACGGGTGCTGCCAAGCTGTCCGCGTAGCTGTCGACTACCGTGACGACCACTGCTGGTGCTCCGCTGGGAAAGGCCTTGGTGGAGAGCGCTATGGCGTTGTCGACCTGGCTGGAGTTGTTGACCGGGGAGTTGAGAGTAGGAGCAGCCAGGGCCACGCCAGCCAGGAGCAGGAGGGCAAGAACGCAGGCGAGTAAGCCGAGAAGAGGATATGTGTATCGTCCAGTCAAGTGCACTGGTCAATCCCTCCAGAAAGACGCCCAGGATATCCTCTTTCAACGACTGGGCGCTGCCTCCTTCCCGGCCGTGACGGCGCGGCGACTTCTCTGAAGGTCTCACTGCTGTATCTCGCGCTCTCCCACACCTCCAAGGCATCCACATTCACCCGCGTACCCCCGCTGGAGACGGAGCGCTGCCCGGTCCACTCCAGGCGTAGGGTGTGGGTACCGTCAGCGAGGGTCCCGCTTGACCACACTCTCACCTGTCTTAAGGTGGTGGGATTGTAGAGGTCGACGGTCACCGGGGCCCCACCATCTAAGATGAGCTTGGCCTTGCCCTGGGTGTAGCCCTTGGTGGCGATCCAGTCGATCTGGGTGCCGGTGAAGGTGATGGTGGCACTGGCCGGAGAGTCGGCGTACTTGTAGCTACCGCCGGAAGCTCCACTGGTCAAGAAGTTGAGCCAAGGGCCGGTGTAAGCGATCTTGGTGCTGGTCTCTTCGTAGCGGAGCAGGCCTGATCCAGGGAGGAGACAGCTCGCCAAGGGGGCGTTCGAGACACTGTCATAGGGATCGATACTTGGCGATGACATCGATGTAGTCTCGTGTATCTCGAAATGAAGGTGGGGGCTAGTATTCTCTGCGTTCCCGCTATCGCCCACATAAGCTATGAACTGCCCCTGTTCGACGTGTTGCCCCGAGGTCAGTCCCGGCGCGAAGGCGTACTCGAAGCCACCTTGTCCATCGTCGGTGCCGGGGGTGTCGTTGTTGATGTGGATGTAGAAGTAGCCGTGCCCATCGTCACCTGCGAGCCACAAGGAATAGGACGGCAGTCCATTGTAGGTGGATGCGCGTAGGGTCACCCTTCCGCTCACCACGGCGACGATCTTGGTCATCTTCGGGGCCATAAGGTCGGTCCCTTGGTGAAGATGACCGTCCCGGGGGGCCAGATAGTCGTGGCGCACCGGTACCCTAATCTCAAGGGGGAAGACTATCGGAATGGTGACGGCCCTAGCTTCTCCGACCAAGGGTGCCGCCGCCAGCATAAATGCGACGGTCAACCCGATTGCCGCAAGCCTCGCGAGACCACCGAAGGGAAAACAATGTGCGGGTTGCCGTTCCCGCCTTGACCATAACAGTGAAGAGGCCACCGCTTTCAACCTCCCTGTCCGGGCCCCAACCGGCCCTAGGTCTGTCTATCTAGTAATCGGCAGGGAGGCGACACTTCTTGAATCTGGGGCGAGCCTCCCCAGTAGTCCCACCGGTCTCTGCGCAGCCGTGAACGGCTCGGGGCTGGGCTACTCCGCGCTCTCCCAGAGGTCAAAGGCGTCTATGTTCACCCGGGTGCCGCCGGTGGAGATGCTTCTCTCTCCGCTCCAGGAGATTACCACGGTGTGCGGGCCGTCAGGAAGTTCACCACTCGACCATACCTTCACCTGTCTTAAGGTGGTGGGATTGTAGAGGTCGACGGTCACCGGGGCCCCGCCATCTAGTATGAGCTTGGCCTTG
>OGCI01000581.1_pt1 | contig 39609 bp, 31 predicted proteins | sample 1570021 | NCBI WGS metagenome assembly OGCI01 (sample SAMN06264664, study PRJEB24512) | hot springs metagenome | isolation source: Hot spring water | place: South Africa: Tshipise | collected 2015-06-21 | reverse complement strand
CCTGGAGTGGAGAGGGGGTCCTCCCGGCCACCCCGCCGCAGCCCACGGCGAGGTCGCCCCTCACCGCCGGGACGGCGCTGAAATCCCCGCCGTGAGAGGGGTTGAAGCCCTGGAGAGAAAGCCCCCTGCCGAGGTGGGAGAGCTGCTCCGGCATGCCCCGCATCCTTCCCTTTCTTACGACGTTTTCCAGATGTTTTCCAAGACCGTCTCCTGCCCGATCCCATTTAGATAATAGCACCAACCGCCGGGGGTGGCTCTTCCTGCCGCCGGGCCCGGACGACCGGAAACCGCCTTGGCTGCGTACCACCTACCGCCGGGGCAGCGCCTCCCGGCGCCGTGGCGAACCCGCGTGGGGCAGGCGGCAGGGAGGGAACGTGAGGGGCAAGGCGCCGCCGGCCGCCTCGAGGAGGGGCGGCCGCGAGGTTTTTTCAGGCAGCGGGAAGCCCGCTCCTCCACATCCCCCGACCGGCAGAGGAGGGACGGCGTCCGGGGGAGGCGCACCGGCTCCCCGCGCGCCGTTCCCGCCCCCTCGCCGCCGCCCGGAAAAATGTAACGGGCCACATCCTTTTTTGGTATCATGGAGCGGAAAAGCAGGCATCTTGATGCACGATGGGGGGTTAAGCGCATGTCCGGTAAGAAGAGCGGCAAGGCCAGGAAGAAGGGGCAGCTCCACACCGCCAAGAGGCTGCTGCAGGCCGCCTGCCTTTCTTCCCTCTTCTTCCTGCCCCGCCTCGCGGCGTGGCAGGCGCGCATACGGGGCGGGCGAAGGGGTTACCGCATGGAGCAGTTCAAGCTCACCGCGAGGGACGGCACCAGGCTTTCCGCCGCCCTCTACGTTCCCCACGGGGACGGGCCTTTCCCCGCCATTATCATGGTCCACTCCTGGGTTCTCTCGCGCTGGCAATGCCACCTCTACGCGCCCCTCTTCGCCTCCTCCGGGTACGTGGTGCTGGCCTACGACTGCCGGGGGTGGGGATCATCGGGCGGAAAGGTCCACGTGGCCGATCCCGACCGCGAGCTCAACGACCTCGAGGACGCCATCGACTGGCTCACGCGCGAGAGCGAGCTGCCGCTCCGGGAGGGAGCCCTGGGTGTCACCGGCATCTCCTACGGCGGCGGCCATTCCTTCCTCATCGCCAGCCGTGACCCGCGCGTGCGCACCGTGGTCCCCATGGCGGGCTGGACCGACCTGGAGAGGAGCCTGGCCCCGCAGGGATCCCTCAAGATATTCTGGGGGGCCTTCCTCGTGGTCACCGCCACCTGGGCCACCAAACTCGACCCCCGCAACCCCCTCTACCGCTGGACGCTCCTCCTGCTCCTGGGACGCGGCGACCGCGAGGCCTACCGCGAGGACATGCGCAGACGATCCTGCCACCACCAGGTGGAAGGATTCAGCAAGCCCATGCTCATCTTCTGTTCCTGGAACGACGATCTCTTCGAGCCCAACCAGATGCTGGAATTCTTCGAGCGGCTGAAGGCCCCCAAGATGCTCTACATATCCAACGGGATACACGGCATCGACGCCATGGTCGGCCCCCGCTGGGCCGGCCGGGAGATATGGGAGCTCACCAGGCGCTGGTTCGACTACTGGCTCAAGGGCGACGAGAACGGGGTGCTCGCGGAGCCTCCCTTGCGCCTCTACCGCCCGTGGAAGGGCGTCATGGAAGCCGAGCCCTCCTGGCCTCCCCCCGGCGTGCATGGCCATCTCCTCTACCTGGGAAGGGACGGCGGGGAACTCAAGCTCACTTCCCAACCCCGCGGCAAACGGGAGGAGGTGGCCCTGCGGACCAGGCTGCTCAACCCCGTCAACTCCGGGCCCTCCATACTGCGTCCCCAGGCCTTCAGGCTGTCCTTCCCGGGGCCGCGGCGAGAGGCGGGCAACGGCTTCTTCTCCTTCTCCACCTCCCCCACCAGGAGGAACTTCGAGCTCCTGGGCACCCCGCGGCTGAACCTCCTGGTGAAGCCCATGCGGGAAAGGGCCCAGGTGAACGCACTGCTCTACGACGTGCCGCCCGACGGAAGCCTCCCCGTGCTCATCACCTACGGGACCGGCTCCCTTGAGGGCGCCGCACCGGAAAAGGAGGTGACGTTCTCCCTGGACCTGGTCGCCGTCGATTACCTGTTGCGGGAAGGCCACCGCTTCCGCCTCACCCTTAGCGGCAGCAACCTCGCCTTCGCCCTTCCCGTTTTCGGTGGAGGGGTGCGCGTATGCTTCGGCGAGGGAGTAAGCCGGCTCGAGCTGCCCCTGCGGGAGGTGCAGGCGTGAGGAAGGGCCGCGGCGGCAGATGGGATTTGCTGCCGGCAGCCGCGGCCGCCCTGCTGTTCTGCCTCTCCCTCTGCCCGCTCCTTCCGGCATCGCCCGCCTTCCCGGCCTCCGGGGACGGCTTCTGCGGGGAGGCCCGCGCCGGCGCCGCCACCGACTGGTACTTCGCGGAGGGCTACACCGGCGCCGGGTTCCAGGAATGGCTCTGCGTCTTCAACCCGGAGGAGGCATGGTCCTCCCTTGACCTCCGGCTGCTCTACAACGAGGGCTCGCCGCGCACCGCGTCCTTCCCCCTCGCGCCCCGCTCCCGCACCACCCTGAACATAAACCAGGTGGCGGGGGAGAACCGCGAGGTTTCGCTGCACCTGCACAGCGGCCTGCCCGTGGTGGCCGAACGCCCCATGTACTTCAGCTACCGCGGGAGGTGGAGGGGGTGCACCGTCGGAGGAGGGACGGAATCGCTCGCCGCTTCATGGTATTTCGCGGAAGGCTGCACGCGCCCGGGCTTCGAGGAATGGATACTCCTGGCCAACCCAGGCGAGGCGCAGACGGCGGCCACGCTTTCCTTCGCCCTGGAGGACGGGCGTGTCGTCGCCTGCCCGGTGCCGCTCCCGCCCGGCGCGCGCCGCACGGTGCTGGTCAACGCGGTGGCGGGCGGCGGGCACGACGTCGCCACGCGGGTGCGGGCGGACGGGCCGGTCTGCTGCGAGCGGGTCATGTATTTCAACTACCGTAACGCGTGGCCGGGAGGGCATGCATCCGCGGGGCTGGCGGAGCCGCGCAGGAGCTTCCTCTTCGCGGAAGGGTACACGGGGCCGGGTTTCGAGGAATGGCTGAGCCTCTACCTGCCCGGAGACGGCGACCCGGACGGAACCGACGTCACCCTGAACTGCCTCTTCGAGGACGGGGCGGAGCAGTCGTTCCACCTGCACCTGGATCCCCACCGGCGCCACACCCTCAATATCAACGCGCTGGTGGGAAGCGGCCGCAACGTGTCCATCGAGGCAAGCGCGCCCGACCCCTTCCTGGCCGAGCGTCCCATGTACTTCGACTACCGCGGCGTCTGCCGGGGAGGCCACGTTTCCCTGGGGGTGGAATCCGCGGGCAAGCGCTGGCTGCTGGCGGAGGGGACCACCCGCCCCGGTTTCCATGAGTACCTCTGCCTGCTCAACCCCGGGCATGGAGAAGCGACGGTGGAGGTGGACTACATCCTGGGCTGGGACGAGACGGTCACGAAGGAATACGTTATCCCCCCGCGTTCCCGCTTCACCATAGACGTCTTCCGCCAGGTGCCCAAGGGGCGCGACGTCTCCCTCGAGGTCACGTCACAGGAGCCGGTGGTGGCGGAGCGCCCCCTCTACTTCCCCGGCGCGGACTTCGAGGTGGCCAACGCCATGCGGCACATACGCGACCTGAGCCTGGGCATAGGCACCCGCGTGGAGGGAACGGCGGGAGAGGCCGCCGCAGCCGGCTACATAGCCTCGACGTTACAGGGTTACGGTTACCTGCCCGCCGTGCAGGAGGTGCCGCTTCCCAACGGCGCCATCACCCGCAACGTGGTGGCCACGCTGGACGCCGCCCATCCCGGCCCGTCCACCCCCATCCTGGTCATCGGCGCCCACTACGACACCAAGGGCGGCACCGGCAGCCCGGGGGCCAACGACAACGGCTCGGGGACCGCGGTGGTGCTCGAGCTCGCCCGCTGCCTGGCGGAGCAGGGACCTTTCGCCGACATGCAGGTGACCTTCGTCCTCTTCGGCGGCGAGGAGAGGCTGGTGGACGGCACGGACCTCCACCATTTCGGGTCGCGCTATTACGTGGCCAACCTTACCCTCGAGATCAGGCAGCGGTTGCGTGGCGCCATAATCGTGGACATGGTGGGGGTGGGCCAGCAGCTTTACGCCCGCACCATGGGAATAGGGCCCATGGACCTGTGCAACTCGCTCCTTTCCTACGCCGCGCGCACGGGAACCCACCTTCCCTACATGAAGAGCGGGAGCTACTCGGACCATGAGCCCTTCGAGAACGCAGGCCTGCCCGCCGTCTGGCTGGAGGTGAAGGACGACCCCTGGTACCATACCCCGCGCGACAGCTACAACAAAATCGACCCTGCCCACATAGGGCTCACCGGCGGGCTCATCGAGGGTTTTGTCCTCTCTCTCGCCGGCGTCCGCTGACGCGCACGCCACCCGTTGTTTGCGGGAGCGCGGTTTCACCCGCGCGACGCTGCGGGGAAAAGGCCGCGTCCCGCGGGCCGGCAGGCCGCGAACCGCAGTGGACCCGCCCCTCGATCCCGGCATCCCGCCGCGGACACGCGTTCCCCGCTCCCCCGCCGGGGCTACGCGCTCCCGGCAGGCGCTCCCAGGGCCTATACGGGCCGGAGGGAGCCGCCTCGCCGCGGTTGTAATACTCCCGCCGCCCGGGCTAAAATTGCAACATCCAGGATGGTTAGGGCTGCAAAGGCATCGCACGGGGCGTAAAGAAATCCTTTGCTTGCGCTTTTCACCGAGTCCCCCTCCTGGATGCGCGAGCAAGCAGGGACGGAGGAACACGGAGAAGACAGGGGGTACTGACATGAGCGTTCTTTATATTCCCAGGGAAGACGGCAGCCATGAAAAGGCGCCGGTGACGCCGGAGAACACCCGCCGTTACCTCGAGAGCATCCCGCTCTACCGCGACGACGACGATCCGTGCTTCTGGCCCCCGGAAAAGATGAGGGAAGCGCGCGAGAGGCTTTTCAGGCGCCAGATGGAGTGGGTATGGGACGGGCACGATTACTACAAGCGGGTCTTCGCGGAAGCGGGCATCGAGCCGGGTGATATCCAGTCCCTGGATGATCTGGAAAAAATCCCTTTAACGCACAAGAGAGACTACATGGCCGATCCCGATTCCTTCAAGCTTAAACCCTCCAGCCCCAACCTCTATGACTGGATCTTCGAGGTGACCTACACCACCGGTTCCACCACCGGCGTGCCCACCCCTTTCTGGAACACGGTGCACGACGCGCACGGCATCTGGCAGATGATCTTCCGCGGCATTAAGCTGGGGGGCTTCCCGCCCTACGCCAGGGGCATAAACCTCTTTCCCCTGGGGCCCGTCCCCCACATCGGTTTCTTCCGCGCGCGGGACATCGGCATGATGGGGCTGGGCGCCCTCTCCATGTACGGGTGCACGGGCATGACCTACCCGGAATTCCCCGTGCACCGCTCCCTGGATTACGCCATCGACCTCATCGAGAAGGGCCGGGCCGAGGTATGGCTGGGCATCGCCAGCTTCATCCGCCGCCTCATCATGCGGGCGGAGGAAGAGGGACGTGATTTCTCCGCCACCAAACACATCCAGGCCCTGGGGGAGGCGTGCCCCAGGGGGATGCGCGACGACATGCGGCGGCGGCTCATGAACATGGGCGCGGAGGACCCCTTCATCAGCAACTCCTACGGGTTCACCGAGATGCAGGGCGCCATGCCCGAATGCACCGACTTCAGCGGCTGCCACAACCCCGCGCCCGACCTCTATTTCTTCGAGATAGTCGACGGGGAGACGGGGAGGCGGCTGCCGGACGGGGAACGCGGCCTGATCTGCATAACCCACCTCAACCGGCGCGGCACCGTCCTGCTGCGTTACGTCATCGGCGACCTGGGCGCCATGACCCACGAGACCTGCCCCCACTGCGGCCGCAACACGGAGAGGATAGTCATCGCCGTGGGCAGCACCTACGCCACCCGCACCTCGGAGCTGGTGAACCTCAAGGGCACCCTCATCAACCCTGAGGTCCTGCGCGACGAGGTGGCCAACACGCCGGGGGTCAAGGAGTACCAGATCATCTTCACCAAGCGTGACCTGGCCGACCCCTACTCCCCGGACGAGCTGGTGGTGAAGGTCTCGCCGGAAGAGGGGTGCGACACGGCCCGGCTGGAGCAGGAGATCCAGAGCAAACTGATCACCGCGGTGGAGATGCGGGCCAAGGTGGAGTTCGTGCCCATGGAGGACATCTACGATCCCGTGGTGGCCCTCAAGGCCTACCGCGTCCTGGACATGCGCCCCAAGGAATACTGAAACCTACCGCCACCGGCGGCGCGGGCACGCGGCCCGGCTCATTCCCGCTCCTTTTCCCGGCGGTCGCCTATCACCCTGGCGGGCACCCCGGCCACGATGGCGAAGGGCGGCACGTCGCCGGTGACCACCGCGCCCGCGGCCACCACCGCCCCCGTCCCGACGGTGACCCCCTTGAGGATGACGGCGTGGGAGCCTATCCAGCAGTCCTCCTCGATGACCACCGGGCCATAGGTGCCCTCCTGGAAGCGCATGGGTTCCCCGATCTCCGTGCCGTGGTCGGCGCAGTTGATGTTCACGTAAGGCCCCAGCATGGAATTGCGGCGTATGGTGCAGTCGTCGAAGGCGTTGATGATGTTATAGGGGCCGATGGCCACGTTCTCCTCCAGCAGCAGGGTGGCGTCGTTGGCCGCGAAGAGGCGGGCCAGGGTGTCCAGGGAGCAGCGCTCGCCGATGACGATGCGCCCGCGGTCGTTCCCCCGGATCTGCACGGTGGAGGGGATGAAGGTCCCGTCCCCGATGCTGCAGGTGGACTCGCCGGCGAGGGCCACATCGGGGCGCGCTGAGATCCATACGTAGGGCCCGCAGACCACGCCCCCGCGCCGCAGCTGCCACTGGTGGTAACGCACCGCGGGGTGGGAGAGGGAAAAGCGCAGGCGGTACCATGCCTCCCTGCAGCCCGCATGCCGCATCTCGCCTCTCACGGGATGACCTCCAGCTCCGCCGCCGTGTCCCCGTAGCCGCCCAGCCTCTCCCCCATGGACCAGTATTCCCGCTGGTTGAGCACGTAGGGCCGGGCTTTCTCCACCCGGATGGACCCCTTCTCCCCCTGGCACTCCCGGTCCAGGTGCACGGCCAGCACCTCTCCCACGAAAAGGGTGTGCGATCCGAGGGGCAGGCGCGCGGTCACCCTGCATTCCAGGTTCAGGGGACATTCCGCCACCAGGGGAGCGGCGACCTCCCTCGCGCGCTCGCGCGTCAACCCCGCCAGCGAGAACTTGTCCTGGTCACGCCCCGAGACCATGCCGCAGAGGTCCACCGCGCGCCAGAGGCCCTGGGAGGGGACGTTGATGGCGAACTCGCCGCTGGCCTGCAGCAGCTCGTGGGTGAAGCGGCTCTCCCGCACGGCTACCGCCATCTGCGGCGGCTCCATGCACACCATGTTCACCCAGGCGGCGGTCATCACGTTGTCCCTCCCGGCATGAGCGGTGGTGACGAGGACCACCGGCTTGGGCAGGAAGAGCGTGGATGGCTTCTTTACAATCTTTTCCATGTGCCCTCCTCGACGTGAAACGTCTACTCCCGGCGTCGCGCGCCCGCGACCGGTCCCCGCACCGCGGCCCGCCCGATCGCCTGCGCTAACATATTCTCTCACACGCGGCTACCCGCCGGAGCTCAATTTCCTCTCGAAACCGGCCAGCCTGTATCCGGCCCACAAGGCGTAGACCAGGTGGACCTTCAGGAGTTCCCTCTCCTCCAGCATGATCAGGCGCGGGCCGTAGGCGATCTCGCGCACCAGGGCTTCGGCGAGGGCCTCGACGCCCAGGGGTTCGCCGGCGAAGGGGGACGCGCTCACCACCTCCTCCTCGTACATGAGGCGCAACTTCTCCACGCCCGCTTCCACCGAGCCCGGACGGGCGGGGTCGGTGAAGGTGACGCTACCGGCGCCCCGGTCGTAGGCCGCCCGGGCCAGTATATAGCCCTCCATGAAGGTGGAGTCGATCACCTCCCCCACCTCGCGCAGCAGGCTGCGAGAGCCCGCGCTCGGAAAGCAGTTGCGCATCACGCGCTCGCGGAAGATATCCAGCCACAGCAAGGCCACGGCCCTGGAGGCCAGGTCCAGGTCGCTGAAGTGGATCCGCTGCCGGTAGTCCTCGAAGCGCTCCCGCAGGTTCATCGCCTTTTCTTAAAGGTAAGCGCCGCCGCCCGGGGACGGGCCCAACTCCACTACCCGGTCGGCGAAGGCATCGTACTCATCCCCGCAGGTGAAGATGACCACCTGCCTGCCGCGGGCATAATCCCGCAGAAGCTCCATGGCGCGGCGCAGCCTGTAGCCGTCGAAGGTCACGAAGGGGTCGTCGAGGAGGAGGGGAGGGTTGCGGTTCCCGCAGATGACCTCCACCAGGGAGAGGCGGGCGGACAGGTACAACTGGTCCACCGTCCCCCGGCTCAACGATTCCGGCGCCGTAGGCCCCCCCTTCTCATCCGACCACACGGAAAGGTCCAGCGTGTTCCCGTCCACGACGACTTTGCGGTACCTCCCGCCCGTGATGCGCTCGAGATACCCCCCGGCCAGGCGCTCCAGCCGCCGCGCCACCGAGGAGAGGGTATCCGTGGAAGATCTTTCCAACCATTCCAGGGCCAGTTGCAACGCCTCGGCCCGGCGGGAGAGGCGGGCCCTCCTCTCGTGCAGCTCGGCGAGATCCTCCTCCACCCGCAGGAGCTCCTCTTCCACCTCCTCCCCGGAGAGAACCACCTCGCAGCGCACCCGCTCCTCGCGCAGCCCGTCCAGCCTGCGGCGCAAGGCCTCCTTCTCCCGGAGGACCTCCTGCAGCCGCACGGGGTCCACGAACCTGCCTTGCAGTTCCTTCAACATCCTCTCCCGCATGCCCACCTCCACCGCCAGGCTGCGCGCCCTCTCCTCCAACCCCGATACCTCGCCGTCAGGCACCAGCACCTCCAGCTTGTCGGCGATCTCCTTGCGCCTGGCCCGCAGCTCCAGGTACTCCACCCTTAGCGTGTCGAATACCTCGGTAGACTCGCAGCCTGCCCTGGAAACCACCCTGCGCGCCTCCTCCGCCAGCTCCCGCCTTCTCTCCTCCAGCTCCTCCACCCGGACCTGCAGGTCCCTCACCTTCCTCCCCTCCCGCAGGAAATCCAGGTAACCGCCGGGCAGGAGGGCGAGGAGAAACAGCGTGGCCCCCGGCAGGGCCAGCAGGAGGAGGTAGGGGGAGAACGCGACGCCGGCTATTCCCACCAGGAAGGCGGTCGCCCCCAGGACCAGCAGCCAGGGGGCCCAGGAGGCGTGGCGCGCCTCCGTGGCTTCTTCCAGTTTCTTACACATCATCTTCGTCTGTTCCGCGAGCCCGGCACGCCGTATCTCCAGGTCTCCCAGCTCGCTCCACCCCCCTTCCAGCAGGTCCCTCACCCCCGCGTATTTCGTCTCCTCGAGGCCGGCCAGCTCCTCGTCCTCGGCGAGCAGCTCCGCAGCCGAGGCGAGCTGGCCGTAGCGGCGGTGGAAATCACGGATGTCTTCCTCGATCTCCAGGCGCTCCTGGGAATCCCGTGCCAGGTTTTCCAGTACCTCCAGCCTCTCCCTCGTCGCCTCCCATGCCCCGTCCAGCTCCGCCAGGCGCCGGCGGGCGTCGAGGCGCGCTTCCGCCGCCCGGGCGAGCTCCTCTCTCCTCGCCTGCAGGATCTCTATCCCTTCCTCCACCTCCGCCAGCGGGCCCGGGTTCTTCGCCGCCGCCCCCCGCTTCCCCCGCAGGAGATCCGCCAGCTCCTTGCGCAGCGCGTCGCGCGCCCGCAAAGCGCCCTTTCCCCCCTGGGAACCGGACACGGTCACCTGGAGGCTCTCACCCAGCTCCCGCTTGCCTTCCCCTATGAGCGCCACCTCGTCCTGGCGGATCCCCGCCGTGGCGCGGAAGGCGGCCTCGCACCCCAGTCCCAGCCAGTCTCGCACGCGCTCCTCTATCCGCGAGGGATCGGAGGTCTCGCCGTCCTCCCAGGTAAGGGTGGCCTTGCGCGCGGAGAAATCCTTGACCAGGCGGAAGCGCTCGCCGGCAACGCTTCCCTCGATCTCCAGGCGGAAACCGTCGCTCTCTCCCCAGGTCAGGCTCTCCCTTACCTCGCGGCGGGTGGAGTCCGCCTTCCAGTAGAGAGCGGCGAGAACCGCCTGCAGGAGGGTGGACTTGCCGGACTCGTTGGGGCCCTTGACCACGTTTATCCCCTCCCCCAGGGAGAACTCCGCCTCCCGGAAGCGGCGGAAGTTGCGCAGGGATACCCTCTCCACCCTCACGGCCCCTGCTCCTCCCCCGCCAAGTGGGCAAGCCCCAGGCGCAGGGCCTCCTCGGCCACCAGGAGCTCCTCGCCTTCCCGGCGCGCCATCTCCTCGCGGGCCAGGCGCAGGAAGCGACCGATGACGGTGCTCTCCGGGAATTCCTCCACCTCCCGCAAGCCCAGGGAGGCGGGAGAGACGCGGAGCTGGAAACGGAAGAAGAGGGGCGCCAGTTCTTCTTCCATTTCATCCCATGGAAAACCTACCCATTCCTCTCCCCAGGTCCTGTGCACGTTCACCTTGAGAAGCAGGTCGGTGTCCGCCATCTCCCTGATCCTCGCGTAAAGTCCCCGCGGGCCGCCCGCCTCGCCGGCATCCAGGTCGACCTGCAGGAAGCGCCTGCGGCCCACGCCTATGGGCTTCACCAGGGCCCTCTCGCCTTCCTCGAGCTCCACCAGGAGAACCCTTCCCCTCTCGCCGTCCCCCACACCCAGGGCCTCCGGCGGGCCGGGATAGTAGGCGGTCACCTGGCCCCTGCTGTGATCGGCAAGGGAATGCCAGTGCCCCAGGGCCAGGTACTGCAGCCCCGAAGCGGCGATGCTCTCGCCGGTGACCATCATGCAGTCGTCCTCCACCCTGCCGGGAATGCGCACCGAGGCGTGCACCACGCCCACCCTCCAGCGCGGCCTCCCGCCGGCGCGGAAACCGACCAAAGCGTCACCGCCCTCCCGGTGGGAAGCCATCCCGTAGACCACGAGGTCCAGGCCCTCGATGACGAAGGGCTCCATCTTCTCCCCGCGGAACACGTGCACATGGGGCAGGGAGGAGAGGGGGCCGCCGTCGTAGGCCCCCCTGGCCAGCGGCGGATCGTGAGTGCCGGGGGCGATCACCGTCCATATGCCCTCCGCGTCCAGCCGGCCCAGCTGGTATGCCACCTCGCCGAGCAGCCCCGCTCCCGGGTAGGGTGCATGGAAAAGGTCGCCGGCGATGATCAAGAGGTCCACCTGCGAGGTCAAGGCCAGATCCACCACGCGGTTGAAGGTCGCCCTGAGTTGCTCGCGCTGTTCCCGGCCACGCTTTCCCAGGAAGTTGAACGGCGCCCCCAGGTGCACGTCGGCCGTATGCAGCAAACGCGGACCCGGCATATCCACTCTCCCAAATACCGCGCATCGGTTTTGGCGGCGGGGGACCGGCTCGAGCCGCGTCTCCCCCGCGAGCGATGCGTTTCCCCGCGAGCGATGCACGCCCATGGGGTATCGACGACACAACAACAATTATAATGCAGGCACCCGACCCCGGGCGCGCCCGCGAGCGGTGCGCGCCAGGCGCAGGGAGAGCCGCGGCCGCCGCGGCAACCGCCAAAGGATACCGCGGGCCGCCGTCCCCGTCACCGCCCGCCAAGCCGCGCCCCCGTGCCCTGCTATAATGGGGCCCATGAGCCCTTTCCTTTACGCGGTCCTGGCCGCGGCTGCCCTCGCGCTCCTGGCCGCCGCCGCCGTCTTCAACCGCATGATCCGCCTGCGCAACAAGGTGAGGCGGGCCCTGCAGGATATCGACGTGCAACTGGATCTGCGCCAAAGCCTCCTTCCCAACCTCAACCGCGTCGCGGCGGGCTACGCCGCGCACGAGAGGGAGGTCCTGGAGCGGGCGGCGCGCGCCCGCCGGGAAGCGGCTTCCGCCCGCGGGACGGCCGAGCGCGGACGGCGGGAGCTCGCACTGGCCGAGGCCCTGCGCGGTGTGCTGCTCCTCGCGGAGAGGTACCCGGACCTCAAGGCGGATTCCTCCTTCGCGCGCCTGGCGGAGGAGACGGTGCGGGTGGAGGACCACCTCGCCGCGGCCCGCAAGTATTACAACGGTGCGGTGCGCGCCTACAACACCTTCATCCAGAGCCTTCCCGTAAACCTGCTGGCGGCGCTTTTCCGGTTCTCCCCTGCCGAATATTTCCAGGCAGAGCTGGAGGAGGGCGAGGCGGAGTGAGCGCGGTGAGAGGGGCGGCCGTGGCGCGCTCCGCCTGGGAAGCGCGCCCGGGAGCGCGGCGCGCCGGGGTAAAGGCGGCGCCTGCCGCCGGCGGCAACGAAAGGCCGGCGCTTGAAAAGAGGCCGCGAGGTCCCGCGCTTCAGCCCGCGACCTCGATAAGGCGCCGGAGCGTGCTCTCGATGAGGTCCACCACCCGGTAAACGCCTTCCTTCTCCCGCGCAGGGAGCCTCTCCGTGAGTCTCCGCATCACCTCGGCGGCGCTGCCGATCATCTCCTCGACCTGCTTGCGCCCTCGCGGGGACAGGGAGACCACCACCTTTCTGCGGTCACCGGCGTCGCGCTCGCTCTTCAGCCAGCCCGCGCGCTCCAGCGCGTAGAGCATGCGGCTCATGGTGGAGGGGTTCACGTGGATGAGACGCGCAAGCTCTCCCTCCGTGAGGCTCCCGTACATGTACACGGTGAGCAGCGCGGCGTACTGGGAGTAGTTGACCCGGTGCCTGGCCAGGGCATCGTTGAACTCCGGGTAGTAGGCGTGGATGAACCTGAAGACGGTCTCCACCAGGCGCACGAAAGCCTCTCCCGCGGGCTCCTGCACGGCACCGGCCTTCGCGCGACCCGGATAAGCGGCGTCCTTTTCATTTTTCACATTTTTCATATCACAAACATCCTATGCTCCACCGGGCAAGCCGGTCAAGGCGGCGTGCGGGTCCCCACGGCGGACGCCGCCGGCGGGGCGCATTTGACCCACGCCGGTGCCGGTGTTAGATTGTGACAATCGGTCATGATCCGGGGGTAGCCATGCGATCCTCGTCATCGGGAAAAAAGCCGGGGCGCGGGGTCCGCTTCGTGCAGGAAAGGTCGCGCGAGACGCTGCGCCGCATACTCAAGGCGGCGGAGGAGGTGTTCTCCGAGAAGGGCTACCAGAGAACCTCCGTCGCGGACATCATCGCTCGCGCCGGCATAGGGCACGGCACCTTCTGGCTCTACTTCCGCAACAAGGACGACCTGCTGCGCCACCTTGTCCAGGACCTGATGAGCGATCTCGGCTCCTTCGCCTGGTACCGGGAGAGCGATGCGGGCAAGACGCCCATCGACCGCCTGGAGGACGTGGAGGTCATCATCGGCGACGTCACGGGCACCTTCGAGCGCCACCCCCACGTCTTCCCCCTCATCCTGCGGGCGTCGCTGGAGAGCGAGGACTTCCGAAACACCCTCAACGAGCTGCTACGGCCCTTCGCGCGCATCCTGGAGGGCAAGCTGCGCGAAAACCTGGGGAAGGGGCTCTGCCGCAACCTGGACCCGCAGGTCGCAACCCCGATCATCCTGAACATGGTGGAGTTCGCCAACCTGCAGTGGCTCGCACGCGGCATCCCATGCGACCGCGAGACCCTGGTCCGCAACCTGAGCGCGTTGATATTTCACACCCTTAAACACACGTGAAAACGCGCGGGGACGGCGCGCGGGCGTCCGGCGGCCTTCCCCGATTATAATATCCCCGACGACCTGTCCAGCGCGCCGCGCGCGGCGAGAACTGCGGGGAGGCCAGCGGTGAAAGCAGTGGTGGTGGGGGCGGGAGCCGCGGGGCTTGCGGCCACCTACAGGCTGCGCAAGGGCGGCGTAGAGGTCACGGCCCTCGAGGAAAGGGAACGGGCGGGCGGGCGCCTGGCGGGAGCGGCCAGGGACGGCTTCATCCTCGACCTGGGAGCCCAGTTCTTCTTCCGCTTCTTCGATACCACGTTCTCCCTCTGCCGCGAGCTGGGGCTCGCGGAGCAGGTGGTGCCCTTCCCCTTCAAGGCTGGCACCTGGAGAGAAGGGCGCTTGCATCCGCTTACCGTGGGGCTCGACCCGCGCCCACTCTGGCGCGACCGCCGCGACCTCCTCCGCTTCCGCCTGCTCACCCCCCGCGGCGCCTGGCAGGCGGCGCGCCTCCTTTCCCTGATGGTCAGGCGCAGGCGCGACCTCCACTTCGTGGACTACGGCAATGCGCTGGACCTGGACGGCGAAAGCCTGGCCGAGTTGGTGCTGCGGCGCGGCGGCGGAGAGGCGCTGGAGTTCTTCTTCCAGCCCCTGGCCTCCACCCTGACCCTGGGGGAACCCGAGGAGGTGGGCGCCGCCTACGGCATGGCCCTGGCCTGGTACGCGCTACACGGGCTCTTCACCCTGAGAGAGGGTATGGGGTCCCTGGCGGACGGCCTCTCGCGGGAGTGCGGGGACAGCCTGCTCCTCTCCACGCCTGCGCGCCGCATCGTCATAGAGAGCAAGGCGGTCAGGGGGGTGGAGACGGGCGCCGGCTTCCTCGATGCCGACGTCGTGATCTGCGCCACCACCGCCTCCCGGGCACTGCGGCTGCTGCCCGACCTCCCGGAGGAGATGAGGAAGGTGCTGCGTGGCGTGCGCTACAGCTCCTGCTGCCATGCCATGTTCGGCCTGCCCCGCCGCCTGCTGCCGGAGGGGTGGTACGCGGTGGCCCTGCCCCGGGCAGCCCGCTCACCCCTCTCCGGCTTCACCGACAACTCCATCAAGTCATGCCGCTACGCCCCGCCGGGAGCGGGGATGCTGCACTGCTTTACTTACGGGAAGCATGCCCGCGAGCTGAACGCGGCCCGCGACGAGGAGGTCCTCGCGCTACTCCTGGATGAGGTCAGGCGCTACGCACCCTCCCCGCCCGCGGACCCGGTCTTCGGCGAGATCCGCCGCTGGGAGGAGGCGGTGTGCCTCTCCCCGCCGGGAATGCTGCGGCAGGTGACCCGCCTGAAGCGGGAGTCGCGGGAAGAGATAAGGGGGCTTTACCTGGCGGGGGAGTACCTCTTCATGCCCTCCGTCGAGGGAGCCCTGCGCAGCGGCATGGACGCTGCCGAAACGGCGATGCGCGCCTGAGGGGGCGCGTTGAAAGAGACAAGAGAAGGCGCCGCCAACCGTCCCTTCACCCTGAGAACATCGCGGACATCGCGGGGTCCGTTCCCGGGACGGGGCTAAGCATCGTCCCTTCCCTCGCTCCCGCCTTCCTCTTCCCCGCGCCGCACGCGGCACGCGCCGGAAAGTCAGGTGGGGACCCCGAGCCGCGGCAGAACCACCCCGCTCACTATAAGCCAAACCGCAATGATCCCCACAAGGATCAACCATTCCATCCCTTTACCTCGCTTGCCTCTCCGGCAATCCGCCGCCTTATTCGCTCCGCCTGCCTCATCCTGCGGCTGCCATCTTCCCCGCTTGCGGTCCGCACGGGACCATCACCAGGGACTTCAAGTGGAGCGCGTGCCGCAATCCCCCGAGAGAAGATCCCCGGCCGCGCCTCCCGTGCTCCCCAGGCCTATGGTCGAGAAGAGCTTGCGCACCCGGCTAGATCCGCACTTCCCGCACCCGTGGGGTTCCTTTTCGGCATCCTCCGCGCGGCGGAAAAAGGCGTCGAAGCGGTGGCCGCATTCCAGGCAGCGGTATTCGAAAATGGGCATCTTCCCCTCCTTTTCCTTGTTCTCGTCGTTTAATTTTACTACGGTCCCTGTCGCCCGCCATGACCTGGGTCAAGCCGATCCAGCGCGTCCGGTGGAGAAGCCGCCTTTCGCGCCATGAACCCCGCCGCCAGGGAAGCCCGGCGCATGGGTATCTCAAACACCGCGAACCCGATGGCGGTGCTGCCGGCAAACGATAGGTTTTCGACGGTCCTTCTCCCTCAAGTACGGGCGGCTCCGGCACAGACCTCGCGGCGAGCAACCGGGAAGACCCCGCGGCCGGGCCTCGGGGGTTCGCTTTCCGCATTGCGGGTGCCGGCCAAACAACGACGTTGCCTGAAAAGCGACATTTGAGACACGACCCCATCCTTTTGCCTGAAAAGGCGACGTTGGAGACACGGCCCCATTCCCTTTGCCTGAAATGGCGACATTAGAGGCACTGCCCCATCCTTTCGCATTCTCTTGCTTCAAGGAGAGGTACCTTAACCAATCGTTCGGTGGTATCATAGTCATTAAGTGTGGGGCGGCATGGAAGGCCGCGGGGGTTTCCCGTGAGCGCTGAAATGTGGGGCGACTCGCGGTCCCCTGCTCGCGAAAGCTCCCCCGCATCGCACCTGGCGTCACCTGTCAAGAGGCATATGCCGCTGCGAACCTTGCCTACGCGTTCGCGGCAGGGGAGAGGGTTTCGGGAGAAGGTGAGCAACAGATGGCCGGACGGAGGAAGGCGGCAAGAGAGGAGAGCGCGGCAAGGCCGCGATTCCTCTTTCGCATGCTTGAGTGTTACCTGATGGCCGTCTTCCACGTAACCCGCTTTCTCTTCCGCTTGCTGCCGCCTTCCCTCATGTACGCGCTTTTCCGAGCCCTTGGCTACGGCTTCTACCATGCCCGCCCCGGCATGCGCCGCAGGCTGGAGGCCAGGATCGCCGAGGCCATGCCGGAACTGCGGCACGGCAATGCGATAGGCAGCGTCGCGCGCCAGGTATGCGCGAGCCTCTTCATGCCCATGGCCGACATCTTCACCATGGAGAGGCACGGGGATCGCTACATGCGCGGGCTGCGTGTGGAGGGAGAGGAAAACCTCGCCCGCGCCGAGTCCCTGGGCAAAGGAATCATATTCATCACCCCCCACCAGGGCGGGGTGGCCGTCATCCACGCGGTGCTCGCACGTATGGGGAAGCCCTATACCCCCATCATGTACAATCCCGGCGACACCTCCACGCCCCGCTACGTGGAGGCCATGGCTTTCCACGCCGGGTTTCTCGGGTGCGACGTCGAGGAGCCCGTCTTCTGGGCAGGCAAAGACATAATACCCAGGGTGAGGGAGCACCTGTCGAGGGGGAAGAGCATAGGTCTCACCTTCGACGTCCCCGGCACCGGCGTAGTGCGGTTCTTCGGGAAACCTGCGGCCTTCGCCAGCGGCACGGCTCATTTCGCCTACGAGACGGGGTCGCCTATCGTTCCCTTTGTGCTGCTGCGCGGCAAGGGGCCTTTCGACAACCGCCTGGCCTTTCAGCCCCCCATCCTCTGCGACCAGGCGGCGGAGCGCAAGGCCGAGGTGCAGCGCGTCATGGATGAGGTGGTGGCCGCCGAGGAAAAATTCATACGGGAGGCACCGGGGCAGTGGATGAGCTGGTTCGGGCTCTCGTCCTGGTGGGAGCAGGCGCAACAGCTCCTGCACAGAGAGGGGTGAGGTGTCCCCGCCTTGATCCCCAGCGTTTCGCCTCCGTGGAAGGCACCTGCATTTAATGTTACCATTTAATCGTTCCCGACCGGGCTGTGCGTCCGCGCACGCCGTGGCCGCCGCACCGGGGGAACATGGCCCGGGAACCGCCCCGTGCCCAGCACAGTCAGATAAGAAGATCGCGAGGAGTAGAGATGCACAGGCTGACACTGTGGTACGCCAACCTGAGCAGGGGGGCGAAAACCTCTCTCTGGGTCGGCATGGGAGCCCTGGCGGCCATCCTGGTGATCATCATCGCCTGGATGACGCTCACGCCGGACAAGGTGATGGTGAGATACGGGACCATTGTCCGGGATCCCATCGACAACTACGTCTGGGAAGACAACACCCAGACGGCCTGGGTCAATCCCTCGGAGGCCGGCAATTACCGGGTGGAGTACATAGACCGCTACAGCCCGGAGCACGAGGAGCAGCTGCGGAAGGAGCAGGAAGAGCTGGCCGCCAAGGAGCAGGAACTCGCCCAGTCCACCGGCATGCAGGCGCTGGAAACCTCCCTCCCCTCCCAGACCTTCCAGGACCTGAACACGCTGCAGAAGAACATAGACGTCATGGGGCAGGACATCATCTCCGGCATGGAGATGGCCAACGAGATCTCCCGCACCAAGTCGACGCTGGTGAACTACCGCAACCAGGCGGCCTCCGTGACGCTGGCGCCCGAGCTCGAGCCCATGCGCCAGCAGGTCCTGCAGATCTTCGACCTCTACATCAAGGCCTGCGACCTTTACCTGCAGGCCATCGCCACGGGCGACCTCACCCTGGTGGACGAGGCGAACGCCTTGATCAAGCAGGCCAGCGAGGCGATCCAGGCCCTCATGCCCTCCAAGTGAAAACGTTCGCCGCGGCCGGCACACCAAGGATTGACGAGAGCGACGTCGCCATGCCAACCTAAAGCATCGAAAAACCGTGCGTGGAAGGAGGCTGCGAATGGAAGGGCAAAGCGGCGAAGAAAGGCGGGAAAGGCCGAACATCATCTTCCGCATCCTGCAAGGTTCCTTGATGGCGCTCTTCCACGCCACCCGCATCATGTTCTACGTCTTCCCGCCTTCCGTCATGTACGCGATCTTCCGGGGAATCGCCGCCGCCCTGCTCCTCGCCCGCCCCGGCATGCGCCGCAGGCTGGAGGCCAGGATCGCCGAAGCCCTACCGGAGATGGGGGACGCGAGGAAGATAAGCGCCGTCGCCCGCGGCGCCTGCGCCAGCGCCTTCGTACCCATGCTGGACGTCTTCACGCTCGGCAGGGAGGGGGAACGCTACATGCGGGAGCTGTGCGTGGAGGGGGAGGAGCACCTCGACCGCGCCGCTGCCCTGGGCAAGGGCATCATCCTCGTCGGCGCCCACCTTGGCGCGGTGGCCATAGCGCATGCCGTCATGGCCCGCCGGGGAAGGCCCTACACACCCATAACCTACAATCCCGCCGACACCCCCGTCCCGCGCTACGTGGAAGCCCTGCAATACTACGCCGGGCTTCTCGGGTGCGACCCCGAGGAGCCGGCCTTTCTGGCCGGCAAGGACATCATCCACCGGGTGATAGAGCACCTGAAGAAGGGCAAGTGGATCGGGCTCACCTTCGACGTCCCCGGGACCGGCGTGGTGCAGCTCTTCGGAAAGCCCGCCGCCGTGGCCAGCGGTTGGGCCCATTTCTCCTACGACACCGGGGCGCCCGTCGTGCCCCTCGCCCTGCTGCGCGGCAAGCACCCCTGCGACAACCTCCTCACCTTCCAGCCTCCCGTCTTCAGCGACGCCACGGCGGAGCGCAAGGAAGAGGTCGCGCGCATCATGGGCGAGACCATCGCGGCGGTGGAGAAGCTCATACGGCAGGCCCCCGAACAGTGGATGGGATGGTTCGGCCTCCCTGCCTGGCAGAAGCAGGCGCAGGAGATCCTAGGGAAGGCGCCCTCCCGGTGAAGTAAACGTGGACTGCTCTCCTCGTCACGGCCCGAGTCCACGGCAAGGAAGAGAAGGCGCTCGCGAAAGGGGGTTGACAGATGAGTGAAGGGAGAGAAGAGAGGCCGAACATATTCATGCGCGCGCTGGACGGTTTCCTGCTGGCCATTTTCCGCTTTACGCTCTTCCTCTTCAAGTTCCTGCCGGCTTCCCTGATGTACGCGCTGTTCCGGTGGCTGGGGGCCGCCATCTACTACGCGCGCCCGGGCATGCGCCGGCGCCTGAAGGCCAGGATCCGCGAGGCCCTGCCCGAGATAGGCGACGACAAAAGGCTGAACGCTATCGCACGCGGGGCGTGCGCCACCATGTTCATGCCCATGCTGGACATGTTCAAGCTGGGAAAGAACGGCGAGCGCTACCTGCGGGGGTTGCGCGTGGAGGGGGAGGAAAACCTCGACCGCGCCGCGTCCCTGGGCAAGGGGGTCATCTTCGTCGGCGCCCACCTGGGCGAGATCGCCACCGCCCACGCCGTCATGGCCCGCAGGGGGAGGCCCTACACCACCTTCACCTACAACCCCGCGGACACCCCGGTGCCGCGCTACCTGGAAGCCATGATCTTCTTCGGGGGGCTCCTCGGGTGCGACCCCGAGGAGCCGGTGTTCTTGGTCAACAAGGATGTCATACCGAAGGTGAGGGAGCACCTGGCCAAGGGAAAGTGGGTTGGCATCGCCTTCGACGTCCCCGGGACCGGCGTGGTGCAGCTTTTCGGAAAGCCCGCCGCCGTGGGCAGCGGATGGGCGCACTTCTCCTACGACTCCGGGGCTCCCATCGTCCCCCTCGCCCTGCTGCGCGGCAAGGACCCCTACTCCAGCCTGCTCATCTTCGGGCCCCCCATCTTCTGCGACCAGGCGGCGGGGCGCAAAGCCGAGGTGCAGCGCATCATGAACGAGGTGGTCGCGGAGGTGGAGAAGTACATCCGCATGGCACCCGAACAGTGGATGGGATGGTTTCCCCTCCAATCCTGGCGGAAGGAGGCGGAAAGGATCCTCAAGGGGAGCCAGTAGAAAGCCCGCCGCCACGCGTGCCCCGCCTGGCAACGCTTCGCACGGGAGCCTGGGAGAAAGCGGCAGCTCCGTCCTTCCCGGGACGTTGGCCGCCAGCTTATATCAACGCCTATCGGAGCGCGGCCCCAATTGTTACGATAGTGTTGCGCCGTGGTTGTGATTTTGTAACATAAACGAGTGGGTAACTTGTTGTACGCGTTACGCTGATTTAAAATATAACTATCTGGATGGACATATAGGTTGGGTGGAAATATCTATCCGCAGATAGACAATTCGGGACCTTGCTGTTTGCGTAGCATACAGGTTCGTTGAGAATATGGCAAGCGTCTTTTAGGGGTAGCGGCGGTCAGGTCATCTTGTTGTAACTGGGGGTGTTAAGACAAAAAGTCGGGCGCAAAAACTTTTCCACTCGGGCGAAGATCTGGAAACGGCCGATATTTCCATCCCGATGACATCACGACCGGGGAATAATCTTCACCCATCATCAAGAAACCGTATCTGTTCTCGTTAACCGCCCCGGAAGGACGCCCGGCCAATCGATTGGAGGACGAGATCTTGAAGGACAAAGCCCTGGAGAGGCGATGAGGGTAGCCCTGACGCACGACTGGCTCACCAACCTGGCAGGCTCGGAAAGGGTTCTCCTGACCTTGCATGAGATCTATCCGGAGGCGCCCATCTACACCTCCGTCTTCGTCTCCGGCGAGTTCCCTTCCCTTGCGGGCGCCGACGTACGTACCTCCTTCCTGCAGAAGATCCCGCTGGCCAAGACGAAACACCGGGCTTTCCCCATGCTGAGGATGGTGGCCTTCGAGAGGTTCGACCTCTCCGGATACGACGTGGTCATCTCCTCCAGCCACGCGGAGGCCAAGGGGGTCATAACCCGCCCGGAGACCCTGCACGTCTGCTACTGTTACACTCCCATCCGCTATTACTGGAGCGGTTACCACCATTACCTGGAAAACCCGCGCTTCGGGGCGCTCAACCCGCTGCTAAAGGCGCTGCTTCCTTACATGACCAATTACCTGCGCGTATGGGACCGTTGCGCGGCCGACCGGGTGGACCTCTTCGTGGCCATCAGCGAGCATGTGGCCCGGCGCATCCGGAAGTATTACCGGAGGGAAGCCGACGTGATCTATCCTCCCGTGGACACCTCCTGGCTGCGGCCGTCATCCCACGTCGAAGACTACTTCCTCCTCGTGGGGAGGCTGATCCCCTACAAGCGGGCGGACATCGCGGTGCAGGCCTTCAACCGCCTGGGGCTTCCCCTGAAGATCGCCGGCACCGGCTCCGAGCTGGAGTCCTTGCGCCGCATGGCGAGGCCGAACGTGGAATTCCTGGGAAGGGTGGGCGACGCAGAGCTGGGGGAGCTCTACTCCCGCTGCGCGGCCCTGGTCTTCCCCCAGGAGGAAGACTTCGGCATCGTCCCCCTCGAGGCCATGGCCGCGGGCAGGCCGGTGATCGCCTACCGCGCCGGCGGAGCCCTGGAGACGGTGGTGGAGGGAGAGACGGGGGTCTTCTTCGACCGCCAGGAAGCGGAGTGCCTGGAGGAAACGGTCAGGGACTTCGACCCGGGCCGCTTCGACCCGGAGCGGGCACGCCGGCGGGCGCAGCTTTTCGACACCGCGGTGTTTAAGGAAAATATTTCCAAATACGTGGAGAATGCGTGGAGGCGCTTTCGTGAGGACAGGGTGAAACCGGCAAAAGGGGGGCACTTGAGGGAAGTGGCCCCGCTAGGAGACAAGGCGAGGGGGATTTACCATGGAAGGGCAGCTCACCAGGCGTAACCGATCCGGTTCGGGCCAGTCACTCGGCGTGGACGGGCCTCCCTCGACGCACGCCGTCGAGGAGATCTCGGACGAGGAACTGCAGGCCATCATCTCGGAGGCGACGCGCGGTTTCCTGCGCCGCCCCCTGTCGCGGCGCCTGGAGGTGACCGCCAGGGTAGCCGTACGCGTGGCCGTGGATTCCCTGGCCCTCTGGCTCGCCATCTGGATGGCCTACTGGCTGCGCTTCGAGAACTCCTGGTTCCTGCGCACGTTCCCGCCCGAGAACGCCGTCTCCCTGGGCACGGTCACCGTGACCCTCGCTGTCACTTCGCCGGTGCTCTTCATGGCCATCAAGGCCTGCGGCCTCTACGACGCCTACCGCCGCGTGCGCATCCTGGACAGCGTCCCCTGGATCGTGGGCGCGGTGAACGCCTACGTCGTCTTCACCCTGATCTTCTCCTTCCTGATCAACTCCCAGGCCACCCCCCGCGGCTTCCTGGTCCTCTTCTGGGCCTTCACCATCATCTTCATCTTCCTGGGAAGGACGTTCTTGCAGGCGCTCTTCTCCCTCCTGGGGATGAGCGAGGCGGTCATGCGCAACACACTCATCGTGGGGGCGGGGAAGGTCGGGAAGTCGTTGGCCTGCAAGTTGATCAAACACAAGTGCTTCGGCCTGCGTCCCATAGGGTTCCTGGACGACGACCCCCTCTTCGCGGAATTCAAGGAGCCGGTCCTGCGCGACCTGAGGGTGCTGGGGGACATGGGCCATATCGGGAAAGTCATCGAGGACTTCAACGTGGAAAAGGTGATCGTAGCCTTCAGCCACGCCTCCTCCGAGGAGCTCCTCGACCTGACCTCCCGCTGCAACGAGGCGGGCGTGGAATGTTCCGTAGTGCCGCGCCTCTTCGAGGTCATCACGGACGAGATCGCGGTCAACGAGATCGGGGGCATACCCCTCATACGCCTGCGCGAGAAGAGGCTGAGGGGATACAAGAAGGCGCTCAAGGCCGTGGAGGACCGCGTGATCGGGGTGGCCGCGTTATTGGTCGCCTTGCCCGTCATCCTGGTCACCGCCATCGCCATCAAGCTGGACTCGCCGGGACCGGTGTTCTTCCGCCACAAGAGGGTGGGCAAGGACGGCAAGTGCTTCACCTGCCTGAAATTCCGCTCCATGTACGACGGGGCCCACGAGCTTCAGGTGATGATGGTGAACGGCAAACCCGGCAACGAGTTCGGCTGGCTCTGCTGGAAGGAAAAGGAAGACCCCCGCGTCACGCGGGTGGGGAAGTTCATCCGCAAGTATTCCATCGACGAGCTCCCGCAGATCTTCAACGTCCTGGCCGGCCAGATGAGCCTGGTGGGACCCAGGCCCCACATCAAGGAGGAGGTCCGCCAGTACAAGGACTGGCACCGGCAGCGGCTTAACGTCAAGCCCGGCATCACCGGGTTGTGGCAGGTGAGCGGCCGCAGCGACCTGCCCTTTGACGAGATGATCAAGCTCGACCTCTACTACATCGAGACCTGGTCCCTCTGGCAGGACATAAAGATAATCCTGCGCACCTTCAAGGCCATCGTCTCCGGGAACGGAGCCTATTGACGATAACCGGATAGGGCGAGGGGGCTTGGGGGGAGGCCGGGCGGCCTTGCCGCCCGGCTTTTATCTTTTATATTCCTCTCCCGCGCGCCGGAACGCAGGCGCGCCGCACGTCGCCGGGCGTCGGCTCGGGACCGCTTCCCGCCCCTCCCGTCCTCCAAACGCAACTCCCGGCCTTCAACCGCCCTTCCGCCGGCCCTTGTCCCTGTAATAGGTGGAGGGGTCGGTCCAGGACTCGCTGCGCTCGGGTTCCTTGTCGGGGTCATGCTCGGGAGGGGGCCCGTGGAAATGAGAGGGGTCGTACCTGTACCCCACGTAGTCCTCGGGGTTGACCCGCCTTCCCTCCACCTTGATCACCCGCGCCGGGTTTCCCACCACCACCGAGTAGGGCGGGACGTCCTGGTTCCACACCACGGCGTTCAGCCCTATCTGCGCGTACTCCCCGATGACGGCGCTGCCTCCCACCATGGCCCCGTGGTAGATCTGCACGTAATCGCGCACGTCCATGAAGGGATTCTCCTCCGGCAGGCCCACCGCCCCCACCGCCACGTGGGAGTAGATGCGCACCCCCTTCCCGATGCGCGTGCGCCTGCCGATGAGCACGCTGACGGGGTGGTCCAGGTGAAAGTCGGGGCCGATCTCGGCATCCGGGTGTATCTCCACCCCGCAGAGAAAATAGTTGAGGCGGTAGCCCAGGAAGGCGAGGTTGATGCGCCCCTTGAGGTAAAGCCAGCGGTAAACGCGGTAGAGCGCGATGGCCTGGTTGCCGGGATGCAGGAAGATGTCCCTCAGCAGCCCCCCCAAGCCCTTGCGCTTCATTGCCAGCCGCAGATCTTCAAGAAAGTGCGCCTTCTTCTCCTCGCTCATGTGCCGCCGTCCCTCCTTCGCTTCTTGCCTTCGGAAAGCCCTCGCAGGAATCTGCGTGCCGTGTCCAGCGAGCCGTACTTTATCAAGGCAGTCTCGTAGGGCTTGCTCTCCAGGAATCTCACCGTCTCCGGGGAGAGGACACAGCGCCCCCTAAGTACCTGGGGAAGCCCCAGCAGGGTATCGAAGATGCCGCGGAAGAACTGCCGGAAGGTGCGGTGCTTGATGGAGTACAGGACGAAGAAGACCAGGTACTGGAAGGCCTTCTTGCACGCCTGGCCCGCCGGGTAGAATCGCGCCAGGTACCACCAGCCCCCGGTCATGGTGATGTAAAGGCGGTGCCCGGGGTCGCGCACCTCCCGGGATATCTTGTGCCGGATGGTGGCGGCGGGATGGTACACGATGCGGTAGCCGCGGTCGATGGCCTTGGCGGAGATGTTGCGCTCGAACTGGTAGAGGAGTATCTCCGGCTCGATGTAGCCTATCTCCTCCAGGACGTCTTTCCGCATCATGGCGCCGTTGCCGTGGAAGGAGGGCACGTCGAAAACGCCATCCGACGCGTGCTCCTCGGGAGTGAACCAGCGCAGGGGGTCGAAGACCTCACCGGTGTCGTAATACAGGTTCCGGCAGTGCACCACGGCGATGCGCGGGTCGGAGGCGAACACCTTCACCATGCGCTCCACCGCGTCGGGCGCCAGCACCCCGTCGTTGTCCTGGTGGAGGACGATGTCCCCCGAGGCGGTCTTGGCCCCGATGTTCAGGGCCTGGATGACGATGTTGTGCGGTGACTGGATGAAGAGGACCTCCGGGAACTCCTCCCTGACCATCTCCCGCGTCCCGTCCTGGGAATTATTGTCAACGATGATTATCTCCTCCACGGGATAGGTCTGCGCCTTGATGGCCAGGATGGCCTCCCGCAGGTCATCCCTGCGGTGCCAGTTGGGTATCACCGCGCTCACCCGGGGCCGGAATTCCTCCCCCTGCTGCCGCGCCTTGCTCTCCATCGCCGCCGACCTTTCGCGTACCGACCTCACCTTCCGGCCTTCCCGAAGGCGCCCTCGCCCGGCGCCTTTCCCGCCTTTACATAATATATCGGGAAGTCCCGGCTTTCATGAATATCCATCTCTCAAGTTCTTCCTTCCGCCACCTCGCGGAAGACACGCAGCGTCTCCTGCGCCGCGCGCCCCCAGGAAAAACCCGCCGCCCTCCTCATCCCCGCTTCCCGCAGCCTTTCCCGCCTGTCGGAGTCGGCGAGAAGGGAGGCGATGACCGCGCCCATCCCCTCGACGTCCAGGGGGTCGAAATAGGCCGCAGCCTCTCCCGCCACCTCGGGCAGGGAAGTGACGCCGGAGCACGCCACCGGCGTCCCGCAGGCCATGGCCTCTATCACCGGGAGGCCGAACCCCTCGTAGAGCGAGGGGTAGACGAAGAGGCCGCAGGCGTTGTAGAGGAGCAGGAGCTCCTCCTCCGGCACGTAGCCCAGGCGGACGACGCGACCCCGCAACCCGCTGCGCCTCACCGTGCCCTCTATATCCACCGGCGGGCTGAAGGGCGCGGGCTGTCCCAGGATGAGCAACTGCAATCCCTCGCCCAGCTCCCTTTCCGCCCGCGCCACCGCCTCCACCAGCCTCTCCAGGTTACGCCTCGTATGCACCGCCCCGGCGGTGAAGAGGTAACCGGGGCGCAAACCGTGGCGGGCGCGCACCCCGGCGAGGCGCTCCTCGTCCTCCACCGGCCGGAAGAAGGCGTCGGGGGCCTCGTATATCACCTCCACCCTGGAGGGTTCCACCCCCAACAGCCGCACGATGTCCCCCTTGGAATGCTCGCTCACGGTGATGATCCTCTCAGCGCGCTTGACCTCGCGCCAGAAGAGGTCGTCGAAGCGGAAACGCTTCTCCCTCGCGAACCACTCGGGGTGGGCCTTGAAGGTGAGGTCGTGCACCACCACCACCGAGGGGCATACCTTCAGCAGGGGGAGAAAGTAGGAGGGCGAGAAGTGCAGGCCCACCCCTTCCCGGCGCATGGCCAGGGGCAGGCGGAGATGCCTCCAGGCGAGTCCCGGCGCCCGCGAGAGCACCCGGGTGCGCAAGCGGGGCGAGGCGAAGGGAAGGGGCTCTATATCCCCGGAAAGGTAGACCACGTACTCCTCGTTCCCCTCCAGGAGGACCAACTCCCGCAGCAGGTTTACAAGGTACCTGGCCACCCCGTACCTCTCTCCCTGCAGGGTGCGCCCCTCGACCCCCACGATCATGCCGTCGCCTCCCCTGTCATCCTCACCAATCATCTTCCATTATTTACCTACCGCACGCCGCCGGGCCTTCTCCGCCACGGGCCGTGATCGCGCGAAGCGTGGCGGCCGGCGTTCCAGGACGGCGCGCAGCTCCCGCTCCATCTCCCCGCACTTCGCCGCCAAGTCGAACCTCACCTGCGCCCGTTTCCTCCCCGCCTCCCCCATCTCCCGCGCCTCGCGCGGGCGGGAGAGCAGCCAGGCGACGGCCTGCGCCAGGGCCTGGACGTCGCCGGGAGGCACCACCAGCCCGGTCATCCCCTCCTCCACTATCTCGCGCACGCCCCCGCCGTCCGCGGCCACCACCGGCAGCCCCAGGGACATGGCCTCGAGGAGCACCGTGGGAAGGGGATCCGGCAGGAGGGAGGCGTGCACCAGCAGGTCGAGCGAAGACATTATCTCCAGGGCGTCCTCGCGGAAGCCGGTGAAGACCGCCCTGTCTCCCAGGCCCATCCGCAGGGCCGTTTCCCTGAGGTCGTCGAGGTAGCCGCGCTCGCCGAAAACGGCGTCCCCCACCAGCAGGAAGCGCGCCTCCGGCAGGATCCGGGACACCTCGGCCGCCGCGGCCAGGAAGACTTCCGGCCCCTTCCAGCCCACCAGGCGTCCCACCATCCCGGCCAGGGGAGCCCCGGGCGGGATACCCCATTCCCTCCTTATCTCCTCCCTGCGCGCGCCGGGAATCCTCGCCACCTCCACGCCGTTGTGCAAGGCGGCCACCTTCTCCTCCGCCACCCCCAGGGCGATGAGGGCGCGGCGCGAGGCCTCGGAAACGGCTAGGACGCGCGCCGCGAAGAAGGTGGCGAAAAAGCGGAAGAGAAAGAGGTTCAGGCGGCTGAAGGCCCGGCGGTCCACGATATCGTGCATCCTCCAGACCACCGGCTTGCGCGCCAGCCACCCGGCCAGGCTCCCGTAGATGTCCGCCTTGGCGCTGTTGGTGAGCACCAGGTCGTACCCTTCCTTCCGCATCAGCAGGGAGAGGCGCGCCACGGTGCGGGCGAAGTCCCAGGGGTAGGCTGGGATGGCCCACCACTTTCCTCCCAGGGATTTCCTCTTCACCTGCAGGAGCCTCCTGGTAGGATATCCCAGGTGAATGCGCACCCCGAGGGCCTCCGCCTCCTCCACCAGGGGGCCGCGCTGTGGGCAGGCCAGGGACGGCTCGAAGACCCTCCGGTCCATGCGGGCGAGAAAGCGGAGCAGCACGCGCTCCGCCCCCCCTATCTCCACGGCGTGGTTCACCACCAGCAGGCGGTACGTGGCCATACCCGCGCGTCACCTCCTGCGGGCGGAGAGCAGCAGGCTGCGGCCCCGCTCCCTGAAGTGGGGGAGGCGGGAGAACATCCCGTGGAGAGGCACTCCCACCGCCACGCTTATACGGTCCCTCAGGAGGTGGGGGAAGACGGTGAAACATCTCTCCACCGTAAACCCCGCATCCTCCGCGGCCTTCCTCAATTCCCGGCCGTCGTAGATGTGCACGTGGCCGGGGTCGTCGAAGATGCGAGGGCTGGGGTAAAGGCGGTTGGGGGTGCAGATGGCTAATGAACCCCCGGGGCGCAGCACCCTCCTCCACTCGCGCAGCGCGGCCGGGAGATCGTCGAGGTGCTCCACCAGGTGGTGGCTGACGAGGCGGTCGAAGGAGCCGTCCGCGAAGGGGAGGTCATCCGCCCGCGCCAGCACTACCCGGCTGGAGGGAGCGGCCTCCGCCGCGAGGCGCACCGCCTCCTCCAGGATGTCCACCCCCACCGCCTCGTGCCCCCTGCCCTCCAGGAAGGCGAGGAGGGCGCCGCCGCCACAGCCCACCTCCAGGATGCGGCTCCCCGGCTGCGGGCTCAGCAACCCGTATAGGAGCTCCGCCTCGATGCGGAAGTCGCGCGTGGACTCGCGGTAGCGGTAGTAACCCTCGCCGTACGGCATAAGGCCCCTTCCCCCGCCGCCCTTCTCGCGGCACGGGGGGGTCCGCTCACGTCGACCCGTCACCGGTTTCCTCCCCGCCGCCCTCTCCGGCCTGCCTCTCCTCCTCCGGTGACGCGCCGCCCGCGGGGGACTCTTTCTTGAACTTCGCGTCCAGGATATAGTCGAAGGGCGTCCCCGTGCGCAGCTCCGTCCAGTCCCTCACCTTCACGTCCATTTTTCTCCACTTCACCAGGTGATCGACGGGGGTGGAGGGCGCCCGGGCGGGATTGGGATGGTCGTAGTACTTTTCGGGATGGGCGATGACGTCCTCCTGCCAGGCGAGGCCCAGGTCCACGGCGGAGAACATCTCTTCCGCTGGCACCCCGCCCACTATGGTAAGGGGGCGCACGTCCTTGGTTACCACCGAACCGGGCATCACCCCGCTGTGCTCCCCCACGGTTACCCCGGGCAAGATGAGGGAGCGCGCCCCGATGGCGGCGTTGTAGCCGATGCGCGTGGTCACGACCCGCATGGGGAGGTCGATCACCGAATTGAAGGAGGCATCGTGGGCGTAGATCACGGCACCGTAGCCGATCTTCGCGTAATCCTCGATGATCACGTGCTGTGGGGTGGTCATCTCGATCCACACCCCCAGGTCCACCCAGGCCTTTTCCGATATCTGCACCCCGCGCTTGCGAAGCAGCTTGATCCTCGTGGTCGCATCGGGGTGCCACATGGAGAGGAGCATCAAAATCCGGTAATCCATGAAGGCCAGGAAGTCGAGAACGTTGTTGACGATCTTCCCTCCCAGGAGGTTGCGCCCGTAGAAAGCGTACCCCCTGAGCAGCTTCAGCATTCTATCCCCCTGCATGGTCACGGCTCCTTTCTCCTCCCGCACCCGCGCGAAGACGCCGCGACGGAAGGACCGGCCTCCTTGTCCTCCCTGATATTATCGACAAACCCGCCGCCCCGTTGAGCCCGGGGCGGTGGTCCGGCGTCTCGCGGGCTGCCGGCGCGGCGCGCGGGCGCCTTGCCCCACCACGTTATGGCCGGTATTAACTTTATTATCACTATATTCCTTCAACCGATACAACCGAGGCGCGCGCCCCCTTGCCGCCGCCGCTCTACCGCCGCGTTGAGGGCTCCCTCTCGCCGACCTGCCGGGCAGCAAGCCGTGCGAGCCGGGCTTTCCGCGCACGTAAAAAGGACGCGCCGCCGCCTGCTATAATGGACCCTGAAACGGGCAGCGAAAAATAAAGTACCTGACGCGCGGACCGATATATTTACTTGCGGGCTATGCGCGAGGCGGCAGGTGGAGGTGGACGAGACGAGGGAACGGACGGAAGGGGCGGAGCAAGGAACGGTAAGAGGAAGGGCTTTCGAATGAAGTTCGCTGACATAGGGCGCGCCATCGTGAAGCGGGCATGGATCGTCATCGCCTTACTCCTCATCTCCCTGCTGGTGGCGGCCATAATCACCCAGACGCAGGACCCCCTTTACAAGGTGGAGATAGCCGTTTCCGCCATGGCGCCGAACAACCCCACCACCAAGCTCCCCGACGCCACCATCCAGGCCTCATACGTCGTGCTGGTGCGCTCCATTGCCAACTACGCCGAGGGCCTGGACGTCGCGGAGGCGGTGAGCAAGCGCCTCGCGCAGGAGGGGGTCGATATCGCGCCCGAGGAACTCCTGAACAAGGTGAGCGCCGTTCCCGAAACCAACTCCACCTCCATCAAGATAACCGTCTCGGACATAAGCCCCACGCGCGTGGCGGACATCGCCAATACCTGGGGAGAGGTGCTGGCCCTCAAGACCCTCAAGAGCGAGGCCAACGAGTTCTTCGACGACAACCTCAAGTCCCTGCTCCTCAACGGCACCATGGTCTTCACCAACCGCGCGGTGCCTCCGAGCAAACCCACCCAGCCCAAGCCCCTCGTCTACCTGGGCCTGGGGGCTTTCGTGGGGCTGGTGCTGGGGCTCACCATCGCCGTGCTTATAGAATATTTCGACCCCCACTTCCGCACGCCACAGGAGACGGAAGAGCTGCTCGGGCTCCCGGTGCTGGGAATCCTGCCACGCGAAAAGTGGGATAAGGCGCTAAAGCTGCTGCCCTCCTTCGGCGAGGGATCGCGGACCTGGGAAGCATACTCGGAACTGCGCTCGGGGCTCATCCTCACCCGCAAGGGGGAGGCGCCCAGGTCCATCCTGGCCGTGGCCGCCATACCCTTCGAGGCGGGCCCGGCGATGGCGGCCAACCTGGCCATGAGCATCGCCGCCACGGGGAGGGATACCCTGCTGGTGGACTGCGACCTGCGCGCGGGTTCCCTCAGCGGCCTCTTGGGGGTCACCGGCAAGCCCGGCCTCTCGGAGGCCCTCTCCGGCGACGGCGACCTGAAAAGCCGTGTCCTCGCCAGCAAGATCCCCAACCTCTCGCTGCTCCCCTCCGGCTCCCGCAGGGAAAATTCCACCGACCTGCTCTCGCTGCCCTCCTTCTCCTACAACCTTCGCGAGCTGGAGGGCGTCTACGACCAGGTGGTGCTCTACGCCCCGCCCCTGGCGGGCTCCATGGACGCCGCGGTGGTGGCGGCCCAAGCCCAGGCCTGCCTGGTCTTCATCGACGCCGGGCTTTGCACCAGGAAAGCGGCTCTGGAGGCCATGCACAACCTGCGCCTGCTGGGCATCGTGCCCACCGGGGTAGCCCTGGCAAACGTGAAGATGAAGGAACGGGAACGGGTGTCACCCGCCGCTCAGCGCGCCGCGGCCGGAGCGCGCGTCGCCGCGCCCGCCGCCGGCCCGGCACGGAAGGAGCGCGTGGCGACGGCCACCGCCGCCACACCCCCCGCCCCCGCAACTGCCGCGGCGCCCGCGGGAGAAAGCGCGCGCGCGGACGCCGCGCGAGCGCGCGCGGCGAAAGAGCCTCGCGAAGCGGGCCAGGAACCCGCGCAGCGGGAGGAAAAGACCATGGAGGAATTCCGCCGCATGGGAGAGAAGGGCGAGCCCATCCCCAAGAACTGGCTGCGCGCCCTCAACTCCGAGAAGCCCGAGGTGAGGGGGACGGCCACCGCCGCCATTACCACTTATTACCATGCATTCCTGCGCCGCTACCGCATCGGCGAGGAAAGCGTGGCGCGCATCACCGATTCCATCATAAGGATGATGCGCAGGGAGGGCGAGTTCGCCGGCATGAGCGAAGCGGAGGCGCAGCGGCACCTGCAGGACCTGCTCATCGAGGCCGGCGCCGTCTCGCCGCCCCGGGGCGCCGCGGATCCCGGCGCGGGGGGAGCGACGCAAGAGGGAGAGGCGGGTGGCAGCGCGGCGGGCGGCGGGGACCTGAAGCGCAAGGAAAAACACCGCCTCCGCCTGCAGGCGCGGGAGGACAGGCAGAGGCGCGGCGGAGACGGTTAAGGGAAGCCGGGCGAAGAAGAGGGTCGCGCCGTAGGCCAAAGGGGGGCGCAGCGCGAAGGCGCAGGCCGAAGGCGGCGACCTTGCTTTCCCGCTCGGATGCGGGGCGGCGCCACCCGAGGCCGTTTGCGGTAAAGGAGGCGGTCGCGCTCCGCCCGCCGAACACGGGACGCAAAAAGAACGAAGGACGTGGTGAAGTGGAGAGAGTGGGCCGCCTTACCAGGAACACGGCTGCCCTGGTGGCGGCAAAGGTGGTCACCTCGGGACTCACTTTCCTCCTGGCCATCCTGATCAACCGCAATCTGGGCCCGGAGAGGGCCGGCATATACAACTACGCCTTCGCCCTCTACACCATCTTCCAGGTCATCCCGGACTTCGGCCTCGGCAACATCTCCATACGCGACATCTCGCAGGACGATTCGCGCATGCGCCGCTACCTCGCCAACATCGTCTCCATCCGCCTCATCCTGGGATGCGCGGCCTTCGCCCTGCTCATGGTGACCAACCTGGTGAGCACGGCCGCGCAGGGGGGAGGAGCGCTGGGGGGCGAGAAGTTCTGGGTGGTCTTCGCCATCTCCTTCAGCCTCCTGGTGGAGCAACCGCTCTCCAACTCCCTGGCAGAGAACTTCATCGCCCTGGAGAGGCTGGTCCTCGTCTCCGGCGTATACCTGATGATGGGCGTCCTGAGGGTGGGGCTGAGCATCTATGTGATCAGCGCCGGGTGGAGCAACATCCTCGTCTGGCTGATGCTCATCTACATACTCACCTACGTCTATTCCCTCCTCCACCTCTACCCCCTGTACCGGAGATTGTTGAGGAGGCAGGAGGCCGCCGCAAGGGACTACCGGGGCTATGCCGCCGCGGAGGCCATCCTGCGCGCCCCCGAAATGGGGTCGGAGGCGCCCGTGGAGGCCCTGCTCGCCGACTACTCCTACGCGGCCATCGCGGAGGAGGAAGCGCCGGGGCTGGAGGAGGGCGCAGCGGGGGAGGGGAGCGGGGGAGTCCCCCGGGGCATCGCGGCCTCCCCGCCCGGCGAGACGGCGGCGCCACGCCGCTTCGCCTTCTTCACCCTGGACCCCGCCCTCTGGCGCTACCTGCTGGGCAGTGCCTGGCCGCTGGCGGTGGTCGCCGCGGGGGTGGTCGTCTACGCGGGCATCGACATCCCCATACTCTCCTGGCTGAAGGGCGATACGGAGGTGGGCCTCTACGGGGCAGCCGGCATGTTCGCCAAGGCCTTCGTCTTCCTCACCCTGGCCATCAACATGGCCGTCCTGCCCGCGGTGTCCAAGGTGGCCGGAAAGCATCCCCAGCGGCTGGGCGAGATATGGGAACGGCTGCTGCGCTACGCCCTGCTCCTCATAGCCCCGCTGGTGGTCATCCTGCCCGTCCTGGCCCGGCCCATCTTGGTGATCCAGGAACACCAGTTCATCACGGCCTGGCACGCGGCCTGGCTGACCATGGCGGCCATGAACTTCACCTTCATGACCGCCATATGTTTCCCCTTCTTCATCGTCATCGACCGCCAGAAGGAGATCTCCAAGCTGGTGGTCTTCTCCGTCCTCCTGAAGGCGGGGCTGGATTTCGCGACCATCCCTTTCTGGGGCTACACGGGCGCGGCGATAACCGTGCTGGTGAGCGAATGCGTGGTCTTCCTGGTCCTCGCCTGGCTGCTCTCGCGGGAGCTCTCTTACCGCCTCAACCCGCTGAGGCTCGCGGGAGCCCCGCTCGTGGTCACGGGAACGCTCTACGGAGCCTCCTTCGTCCTATACCGGGTGCTGGGGAAGGGAGGGGAGTCCTTCGCATCGTCTTTCCGGCACGCCCTCATCCTCGCCCTGATCCTCGCCGCCGTCTACCTGGTGGCGGGCATGGCGGCGGGGGCTTTCAGGAGGAGGGACCTGCGAAAGCTGAATGAGCTGCTCAGCGTGTGAGGGAGATGAGATAATGATAGGCGGGAGCGGGACAGGAACCACCACGGAAAGGAGCGGAATGAGAAAAGGCCGGTGGAAGCTTGCGCTCGCGGCGTTCCTCATACTGAGCACGGCCCTGCTTGCCGGCGGCTGCGGTTGCTCGCTGACCAGGATCATCAGCCAGGTAGGAGTCACCGTGCGCGGCCTGGCCGCCGCCAACGAGATAAGCCAGAAGGCCAACCAGGGGTACGACGTGCGCCAGGCGCGCGCCAAGTGGCTGGAGGCCCTGGACGCCTACAACAACGGCGATTTTTCCCGCGCGGGGAAGCTGGTGGACGAGGTTTACCGCCTCCTTTCCAACCTGGAGCTGGCGGCGGAGCGGGTTTATTACACGAGCCTGGACGGCCTCCCGGTGTCCGGCCTCCTCTTCCGCCCCACCAGCGGCGACGGCCCTTGGCCCGCGGTCATCGTAAACCACGCCGGCTTCGGGACGGCGGGCGACTTCAGCGACGTGGCCCTTCTCATCCGAGACCGCGGGTACCTGGTCTTCAACCCCGATTTCCGGGGCAGCGGCGAATCGCAGGGCTCCCACGAGGGGGCCAAGGGAGAGGTGGACGACGTCATCGCCGCCGTGGACTACCTGGTGTCGCGAGGCCTGGTGGAGGACGGGCGCATAGGGATGTACGGACAGAGCCACGGCGCGGCGGTATCCATGCTGGCCGCGGAGCGGGACCCCCGCATCAAGGCGGTTGTGGCGGAGGCGGGCTTCTACGACGCGGCGGACCTCTACTACAACGCGGTGAACAACGATGACGCGCAGATAAGGTCCCTGGTGGACCAGCTGCTGCCCATGGCGGGCGGCACCCCCGAGGAGATGCCGGAGGAGTACGCGGTGCGATCGGCTCTCAACTACGCCTCTTCGACGCGTGCGGCCGTCCTGCTCATCCACGGCGAAAAGGACCCGCTCTGCCCCGTGAGCCAGGCCCGCCGCATGTACGATGCCCTGCTTGCGGCGGGAAAAACGGCGGAACTGAAGATATACCCCAACGAGGCGCACTGCGTGAACGACCCCCGGGGAAGGCAGGAGGTATGGGAGCTTATGTTCTCCTGGTTCGAGAAGTACTTGTAGGTCGGGGCAGGCGAGGGGCAGCCCGCAGCCGCCTGAAGGGCTTCGCGACGCGGGGTGATTTCCATGGCCCATGAGGAGGGAAGGCTCCCCGAGCCGGTGTCCCCGGACCTCTACACGCGGCAGTATTTCACCACCGACTGCGAGGGCTACGACATCTTCGCCTCGGGCCTGGAAAAAATCCCCGAACGCATCCGGGAGGCGCTGGACGCAGCGGGGGACCTCTCGGGAAAGTGGGTACTGGACATCGGCTGCGGGAGGGGCGAGCTGGCGTGCGAGGCGGCGAGGCGGGGCGCCCGCGCGGTGGGCCTCGACTACGCGGAGGCCGCCATGGAGCTCTCGCGGGAGCGCCGCAACCTGCTGGACGAGGAGGCGCGCGCAAGGGTGGAGTTTATGCTTTCCGACGCCAAGGGCCTGGCTTTCCCCGACGGTTCCTTCGACGTCGCCTTCTTCGTGGATGTTTACGAGCACCTGCACCCGCACGAGATCGAGAGCACCCTGGCGGAGGTGAAGCGTGTGCTGCGCCCGGGCGGGATGCTCATAGTGCACACGGGGCCCAACACCTGGTTCTACCGCTTCGGCTACCCCCTGGTGCGGGGAGCGGCCAGGCTGCTCCTGCGGCGCGAGTTCCCGGAAAGCCTGCGCGGCCAGTACGACGACGTCATGCACGTGAACGAGCAGAGCCCCTGGAGCCTCCAGCGGGGGCTGCGGGCGGCGGGGTTCCGCGCCTCCATCATGCCGCGCAGCTTTTTCCCGGGCATCCATCCCGCTCCATGGGAGAAACTGGCAATGAAAGTCCTCTTCGCCCGCCCCCTCGGCTACTTCTTCTGCACCAGCCTCATGGCGGTGGCCCGCCCGCGCCCGGGGGGACACGAGGCGGCGCTGCGGGTGGAACGGGTGGCGAAGCTCCTGCGCCCCGCCCGCGATAGCCGCGTGCTCCTGGTGGGCGAAGCGGAGGGGATGCTGGCAAAACGCCTCTCCCGCCTGGCCGGGGTGGAGGTCACCTGGTTGGAACCGGCGCCGCGCGGACGTGGGGAGGGCGGGCTGGAGGAGCTGCCGGGAGAGAATTACCGGCGCCTCGCGGGTGATCCCCTCTCGCTCCCTTTCGCGGACGGGAGCTTCGACGCCCTCGCCGCCCAGTTCACCCTGGACTACGCCGAGAGCCCGGGGGCCTTCCTGCGCGAGTGGAGGCGGGTGCTCAAGGCGGGCGGCGCTCTGGTGCTGGCGGCCCGCAACGGCCTTTACCGGGGATTGGAGCCGAGGCCGGTGCCCGCGCCTCGTCTCACCTTCACCCCCCGCGCACTGAGCTCGCTGGTGGAAAGCTGCGGTTTCCGCGTGGAGGAGGTGGCCACCCTCTTCCCCGACCTCAGGCTCCCCGCCCTCTACCGTAGGGAGCAGGGCTTCTTCCTCTCCCTCGCGAAATTGCCCCTGCTCAGAACGCGGGGAAAGATCCTTTTCCTGCGGGCGCTTAAGCCCCGCGAAGAAGGGGGGGCGGCGGCTTGAGGGTGGGCATAGACGCGCGCGGACTCACCAACGCGAACCGCTACCGGGGGATCGGGCGCTACACCGCCCGGCTGGTGGAGGCCCTGGTGAGGAACGCCGGGGAGGAGCTGGAGTTTTTCCTCTTCGGCTACGGGGAACGGCCCGATAGCTCCCTGCTGGACGGGGAAACGCTGCGGCGCGCGCGTTGGTGCCCTCTGCCTTGTCTGGGAAATTATTCCTACCCGGGGATGCTGGTGGAGCACCTCCTTTACGCCCGCGAGGTGGGAAGGGCCCGCGTGGACGTCTTCCACGGCATCGACCACAACCTCACCCCCTTCCTCCCCTGCCCCAGCCTGGTAACCGTGCACGACCTCATCCTGCTGGTGCTGCGGGGCCCCTACCTGGGACCCACCGCATGGGCTTGGATGCGCTTCCACCGCGCCGCCGCCCGCCGCGCCCGTTGCGTGGTGGCGGTCTCCCGAAACACGGCGCTCGACGTGGAGCGCATCTGGAAGATCCCCCCCGAACGCATCGCGGTGGTGCCCGAGGGGGTGACCCCCGCATACGCGCCCGTGCGGGACGGGGAGCGGCTGCGGGAGACCCTGCGGCGTTACGGGATCGACAGCCCTTATTTTCTCTACCTGGGAGGCTTCGACCCCCGCAAGAACCTGCACAACATGCTCCTGGCCTTCAAGCGCTTCCTGCTCGCGCACGGGGCATCCCACCGCATGGTCCTGGCGGGCGACCGGCGCGGCTTCGAGACCTACCTGGACGGGTTGACGGAGGAGCTGGGACTGGAAGGCATGGTGACCTTCACCGGCTTCGTCCCCGAGGACGACCTTCCCGCCCTCTACTCCGGCGCCGCCGCCTTCCTTTGCGTCTCCCTCTACGAGGGATTCGGGCTCCCCCTGCTGGAGGCCATGGCCTGCGGCACCCCGGTGCTCGCCTCGCGCACCTCCTCCCTGCCGGAGGTGGTGGAGGGGGCGGGGCTGCTGGTGGACCCCCGTAGCCCGGACGAGATCGCGGAGGGCATGCTAAAATTGGTGGAAGATACCGGGTACGGGGAAGAGCTCGCGGAGAGAGGCAGGGAGAGGGCGGCCTCCTTCACCTGGGACCGCGCCGCCCTCGCGGTGCTCGCTCTCTACCGCCGTGCGGCGGGGAGGTGCGCGACATGAAGGTGGCCCCCACCGCGGAGCAGGCGCGCGGCCTGCCGCAATCGCGCAAAACGGCGCTGCTGCTCGCGCTGATCGCGGCAAGCGGTATCGCCGCGGGGCTGCTCTCCACCCGCGTGCCGGTGATCGTGGCCTGCGGGGTGATCGGGGGCTGCGCCCTCTTCGTGCTCATCTACCGCCACCTCTGGCTGGGCATAGCCCTCTTCGCCATCTTCAACCTGGTCATACCCCAGGCCGGCCCCACCTGGAACCTGGGCCTCGGGGTGGCCATGTTGGGGGAGGAGCGCGGCATCCATTTCAACCTCCAGGAGATAGTCATGGCCATGACCTTCGTGGCCTGGTTGATCAAGGCCGCGAACGGCAAGGCGGAATGGAAGACATACAGCCCCATGATCATCGGCATCGCCCTCTACGTCGCCACCTCCATCCTGGCCAGCTTCATCGGCATCATCAACGGCGCGCACGGGTTGGTGTTGGCCTTCCGCTTCGTGCGCACCGTCATCTTCGCCTACATCTTCTTCCCCGTGATCAACATCGTGCGCACGCGCGAGGATTTCCACCGCCTGGTCGTGATTATGCTCGTATGCTTCACCGCGGTGGCCGTCTTCGGCCTGGTGCAGAAGGGCATAGGGCAGACCAAGACGGAGTGGATCGCGGAGCACGTGTTGAAAAAGCTCGGATACCCGGAGGAGGTCAACTACGTGGCGGGGGAGAGCGAGGGGCAGGCCTACCGCATCAATTCCACCTTCCTCCACCCCAACATCCTGGGGGGATACCTGGTCTTCGCCCTGCCCTTCTACGTGAGCCTGCTCAGCCTCTACTGGCGCCGGCGCAAGACTTTCATCTGGTTCCTGCTCCTGCTGGGGCTGGGCGCCAATCTGGCGGCCCTCTTCCTCACCGGATCGCGCGCCGCCTGGGTAGCCTTCGGCGTCATAGCCCTCATCTACGGCGGCTTCGGGTTCATGGACCGCCGCGTGTGGCTTGCCGCGGCCACGGTCATCATGATCATCGCCCTCATCGTCATCATGCTGCACCCACCGGACTTCGTGAAGAAGAGGTTCTCCGGCCTCAGCGCCAAGGAAGCGGTGGAGGCCCGCACGTACACATACAAGATAGCCTTCGATTATTTCCTGGAACGTCCCCTTTTCGGCATGGGCATGGGCATGGAGGGGCAGCGCATCATCGAGAACAACATACGGCAGACCTGGGCGGCGGTGGAGAACGCCTACCTCACTTACCTGGTGTCACACGGCCTGGTGGGACTCACCGCCTTCCTGCTGCTCTTCGCCATCTACTGGGGGACGCTGCTGCGGGCGCGTTCCGCCTCGCGCCACGACCCCTTCGTCTACTTCCACGCCGAGGCCTTCATCCTGGGCATCGTGGGCTTCGCCATGGCAAACATGTTCGGGGCCTGGCTGCTCTTCGCCATTCCCATGCTCACCCTTTTCTGGTTCTACCTGGGCATGGGGAGCGTGCTCTACAATTTCTACCGCGAGGAGAGAGCGAGGAAGCCCGTCCCCCTCTTCCCGCCGCGCGCGGAGCCGCTACCGGCCATGCGGCTTGAGACTTGACGGCCCCCGCAGGGGCTTCGCGCGGCTTGTTACGTTTATGCAAGATGCTGTATCGTCTCAGTAGGCGCTTTCCGGGTTGAAAAAGATTGAGAGACCACCCTATCATCCCGACAAACAAAA